>Ga0255347_1008270_pt1 | contig 10521 bp, 8 predicted proteins | sample wastewater_treat_2_FD_192479 | JGI IMG/M metagenome (GOLD analysis project Ga0255347, IMG submission 192479) | Wastewater microbial communities from Lulu Island WWTP, Vancouver, Canada - plant24 | ecosystem: Engineered > WWTP > Wastewater > Unclassified | place: Canada: Vancouver, British...
CGCCCGGCACAGGACGCGCACGAGCCGCTGCGTCATGATGCAGTTCAGGGAAGACAGGAAGTGGTACGGCTCGAGCCCCATGTTCAGAAAGCGCCCGAGTACGTCCATGACGTTGTTCGCGTGGACGGTGGTAAAGACCAGGTGCCCGGTCAGGGCGGATTGGACGGCGATCTGGGCCGTCTCCGGGTCGCGGATCTCGCCGACCAGGATGCGGTCCGGGTCGTGACGCAGGATGCTCCGCAGGCCGCGCGCGAAGGACAGCCCTTTTTTCTCGTTGACCGGGATCTGGACCACGCCGCGGAGCTGGTACTCGATGGGATCCTCGATGGTGATGATCTTCTCCGTGCCGGTGTGGACCTCGGTGATGGCGGCGTACAGGGTCGTCGTCTTGCCCGAGCCCGTGGGCCCGGTGACCAGCACCATGCCGTGGGGGCGGTGGATGTGGCGCCGCAGGCGCCGGAGGTCCGTCTCGGCGATTCCCAGGATCTCCAGTTTCAGGTCGGCCAGCTCTTTGGTGATGGCCTCCTTGTCCAGGATGCGGATGACCACGGCCTCGCCGAAGTTGCTCGGAAGAATCGACACCCGGAAGTCGATGGACCGGCCGCGGATGCGCATCTTGAACCGCCCGTCCTGCGGGATCCGGTGCTCGGCGATGTCGAGCTCCGCCATGATCTTGATCCGGGACACGATCGTGTCCTGATGCCGACGGTCCATCGGCTCCATGGCGGGATGGAGCATCCCGTCCACCCGGAACTTCACGTGCACGTGTTTCTCGCTGGCTTCGATGTGCACGTCGCTGGCCCGGCGTTCCAGGGCGTTGAGCAGGATGGTGTCCACCAGCCGGATGGTCGGACTCGCGTCCCCGGCCGACTGCTCGACGGCGACCGCCCCCTCCTCCTCGTCCGCCTCGGTCAGCTTGAAGTCTTCGCCGATCGCGTTGAGGACCCGCTGGGAGGCGTCGATGCGGCCCAAGCGGTCCAACAGCTCTGTGCGCGTGGCCAGCACGAGATCCACCGGCCCGCCGTGCGTCTGCACGAGATCGTCCTTCAAGATCACATTGCCGGGGTCGGCCACGGCCACGACGAGCCGGTCGTTGTCGTGCCGGATGGGCAGAAAGAGATCGCGCCGCATCCGCTCCAGCGGGAAGGCATCCAGGATGCCGGCTTCCAGCGGCGTGTCGGCGAGAGTGACGACGGGGAGATCGTGAAGCCGACTGAAGGTCCGGGTAAGAATTTCCTCGGTGAGGAGGCCGGCCTCCACCAGATGCCAACCCAGACCGCCGCGGAGACCGTTGCGCTGACGCAGGACCTGGTCCAGTTGCGCGCGGGTGACGTGGCCTTCGCCTATGAGGGCTTCTTCCAAGGTCCGGTACGGCGCCATTTTTTCCCAGAACGATCAGACCGCCGGCGTATGCGCGCGGCGATATTTGCGCCCGAGACGCATCCAGCGGCGGTCAACGGACCACCGACGACAGATGAAAGATCGGCAGATACATGATCACGACGATGGCGGCGACCACCAGGCCCATGCCCATCATTATGACCGGTTCGAGGGCCGCCGCCAGGGACGTGAGTCTCGAATCCATCTCGGAATCGTACAGATCGGCGACATGCCCCAGCATTTCGCCCAGCGACCCACTGTTCTCGCCGACGGCGACCAGTTCCAGCATGAGGGGCGGGACGACGCCCGTTCTGCCCAGCGAATCCGCCAGGCTTCCGCCGGCGGCCACGCGGGGAAGCGCGGTGCGCAGTCCGTCGACCAGGTAGGCGTTGCCCACCGTCCCCAGCGTCGTCTCGAGCGACGGCATCATGGGGATCCCGCCCGCCTGCATCATGGCCAGCGTTCGTGCGAAGCGCGAAAAAAGATAGCCGCTCGCAAGCGAGCCGACCCACGGCAGACGTATGATCCACCGATCGGTCATCCGTCGCCCCCGCGGGGTGCGACGCCAGCGCCACAGGGCCAACCCCGCCACGCCGATTCCCAAAAAAACCAGCGGAAGCGCCCCCTGAAGATAGCCGGTGATGGTCACCAGCACTCGCGTGGCCGCCGGCAGTTCGGCATCCATGTCGCCATAAATGCGGCTAAACGTGGGGACGACGAACGTCAACAGAAACAGGATGACGGCCAACGAGGCCCCGACCAGGATCACGGGATAGGTCAACGCGGCGCGCAGCCGCTGGCGCAGGGCGAGAATCCGCTTCTGGTATTCCACAAAACGGCTGAGCGCATCCGTGAAGTTCCCGCTCTGCTCTCCCGCGTGCAGCGATGCCGTATACAGGGGGCCGAAAACATCGGGATGCCTGGCCATGGCGACGGAGAGCGCGGCGCCCGCCTTGACCTCCTCCCGCACGGTCTCCAAGAGCGCGCGGAGACGCGGATTCTGGTTGCGCTCGCGCAGCAGATCCAGAACAACGATGATGGGGAGGCCGGCTCGCACCAGGGCCAAAAGCTCCTGGTTGAACACCAGGAGCGACCGTGCACCGACATGACCGCCGCGCAGGTGCGAGAGCCGCGACCCCACCGAGGCCTTGGCCTTCGCGACGGCCTCGAACACGAAAAGCCCCTTCGCCTCCAGGCTTCGGCGCGCCGCCTCGTGGCTGTCCGCTTCGACCTCCACGCTCTGGATCGATCCCGTAGACGTCCCCACCTTGAAAGAATAGTACGGCATCCGGTCCCCGCGGCATCCCTGAATAATTTCTTGAATGTTATAGACTCCACCGCGGGAAACGCAAGCAAATTGTCAGATTGTCCGGCCCCGGTTTTCTCTGCCGGACACTGCTGGACAGGCACGGCAGGTTGGAGGTCACACCATCGGACGGAGCGGAACCACCTTGATCAGGTTCTCGACCGATTCCACCCCCTTGACCGCGCGCAAGGTCTTTTCGGCGTCGGCCTTCAGCTCTTCGCTGTCGGCCTGGCCCGACACCCGCACCTGCCCCGGCGCCACCGCGGAGACGGCGAGCGCGCCCAGGAATCCGCGGCCGGCGGTCGCCTCGCTCAGGGCCGCCTCGGCCCGGCTCTCGAGGGCCAGCAGGCTCAGGGTCCGGAGGGCGTCGGCGGAGGCGTCGGCGATCGCGGGGGAGCGGACCAGGTGGACGATGGTGTGGACCGCCAGGGGGACCGTGAGCTTGTCCATGTTGAGGACGAGGTCGTAGCGCGTGGGGTCCTCCCAGTCCACGCCGTAGGCGAAGCGGACGAAGGCGCTGCGCTCGTCGTCGGTGCGCTTGATGGCGCGGGCCGCCGCCTCGCGGCTGAGCCCCGGCGCCGCCACCGTGCGGAGGCAGGTCTCGGGCGACGCCGTGACCCGGACGTGGAGGGCGCAGGGGAAGTCGCGCAGGAGCAGGTGGCTGCCCCGGCCCAGGAACACGGCGTCCCCTTGCCGCGCGAGCTCGTAGATGACCGAGGCGAGGCGTTCGAGGTAGACCATCGGCCGCGGGGACACGACCCGCTGGACGAAGGAGGGCGCCTTCTCGTCGATGGCCACGACGCTGTCGAGCACGCCCAGCTCGTCCGCCATCCGGTGGATGGCCTTGGTATCGTAGCAGCGCCACCCGAGCGCGCTCGCCACCTCCCGGGCGATCTCCGTGCCGTGGGTCCCCATCTTCCGGGACACGGTGATCCATTTCATGGGCCTGCCTCCTGTCCAAGAAAGAACGCGGCACGGCGAGGCGACCGGATCGCCGTGCCCTTCGCGCCGCGCATGGGGCCTTCTCCGCGACACCTGGCGGCATCCCCCCGCTCGCCAGACCAACCTACGCCGACTCGAAGGGGCTGTCAAGCCCACTGCGCCGCCGGTGCGGCAGGGTCGGAAAAACCAGCCGCGGCACCCGCACACTCAACCACGGCTGGATGGCGGTCCGCCCTCCATGCGCGAGGATGGACCGTCTTCGAATTGGTCGTGCGACTCCGGTCCACTCTGGTTCTTTTCTCCGACGATGTGGTACAGTACCGCCACCGTGCCGGCTGACATCGATGCCCCACGGGCGATCACCTGAAAATCACCGCCGAGGAGACTCTCATGGCCTACGCCGACCTCAGAGAATTCGTCTCGGCCCTGGAGCGGGCCGGTGAACTCCGCCGTATCGCCGCCGAAGTGGACCCGATCCTGGAAATCACCGAGATCGCCGACCGGGTGAGCAAGCGAGGCGGCCCGGCCCTGCTCTTCGAGCGGGTGAAGGGCGGCTCCATGCCGGTCTTGATCAACGCCTTCGGCAGCCCGTCCCGGATGAACCTCGCGTTGCAGGTCGGGTCGCTGTCCGAACTGTCCGCGGAACTGCAGGACGTTCTGGATCTCAAGCCGCCCCAGGGATTGCTCGGCAAGCTCATGATGCTGCCCAAGCTCCAGGGCCTCTCCAGCGCCTTTCCCAAAATCGTCAAGGACGGCCCCTGCAAAGAGATCGTCGTCCGCGAGAACCCGTCGCTGGCGGGCATCCCCGTTCTCCAGTGCTGGCCGCAGGACGCGGGCCGGTACCTCACGTTTCCCCTGGTGTTTACCAAGGACCCGGAGACGGGCGTGCGGAACTGTGGCATCTACCGGATGCAGGTCTTCGACGAGCGCACAACCGGAATGCACTGGCATATTCAGAAAGGAGGTGCGGTCCACTTTCGGAAAGCCAAACGCCGCGGGCGTCGCGTCGACGTGGGTGTGGCCGTCGGGGCCGACCCGGCCGTGTGCTTCGCCGGCACGCTCCCGCTGCCGGAAGGTATCGACGAGATGCTGGTGGCCGGATTCATCCGCAAGAAGCCGGTGGAGCTGGTCCGCTGCGAAACCATCGACGTCGAGGTCCCGGCCAACGCCGAGATCGTCCTGGAAGGCTACGTGGACACCGGGGAGCAACGGACCGAGGGACCGTTCGGCGACCACACCGGCTATTATTCCTTGGCCGATGCGTTCCCCGTTTTCCACCTCACCTGCGTGACGCGTCGGCGCAACCCGATCTACCATACCACCATCGTGGGGCGGCCGCCCATGGAAGACTGCCACCTGGCCGCCGCCATCGAAACCCTCTTTCTTCCCGTCATGCAGAAGCAACTGCCGGAGATCGTGGACTTCCATATGCCGTTCGAAGGCGTTTTCCACAACCTGGCCCTGGTGAGCATCGACAAGCAGTACCCCGGCCACGCTCGAAAAGTGATGCACGCCCTCTGGGGGCTCGGGCAGGCCATGGTGACCAAGGTGATCGTCGTGGTGGACCGCGACGTCAACGTGCGGGATTACTCCGAGATGGTCTGGAAAGCCCTGAATCACATCGACCCCGAGCGGGACATCGAGTTCGTCCTGGGTCCCGTGGAAACGCTGGACCACGCGAGCCGCTTGCCGAAATACGGCTCCAAGATGGGCGTGGACGCCACGCGGAAGTGGCCCGAGGAAGGCTTCACCCGCCCCTGGCCCGACGAGATCGTGATGGATCCCCGCATCAAGGACCTGGTCGACCGCCGCTGGAAAGAGTACGGACTGGAGTGACCGCGCGCCCTCGGTGGCAGCGTGCGCGCGTCCCGCCTGTGGAAACGGTACCGGACACCATTTATGGGGTAAGTGATTGATTTTGCGTAGTCGCTGCTCCGCTTTTTGGCCGACCTCGGGGGCGTGGCGCATACTGCGCCACAAAGGCGGCACTGCCCACCGCTCGATCGGTAGTCCATCGCGGGTCTCGGCCGTCAGCAACCGGATCGCCGCTCGGCGCCAGAAGGCTCCGGTAGTGCCGTTGGCGGACGGCCGGGTACCGGCTCAGGGCGAGATAGCTGGGATGTGCCGTGGTGATCTGGTTCGGCGCACCGACGGCATAGGCCGCACAGCTCGACCACGGATAGGTGACCGGGTCGGTCACAAGGCCGGCCCGGACTGGGTTGCGATCGAGATACCGGAGGGCGGCGAGAGCGTAAACGTCATCCTCGACGAGGCAGGCGTGGTAACGCCGCTCCCAGAAGTGGCCGCTCCGTCCCCGGGCGCGGTTGAACGCCTTGGCGGTCTCGGTCATGAACCAGCGCAGCGGGCGGCCGAGGGTGTCGAGCTTCGGTGCCCGCAGGAGCAAGTGGATATGATTCGCCATGAGGGCGTAGGCATAAAGCGTGATCTCGTACGTACGGCACATCCGCCGCAGGTGCGCCAAGAGCACCTCGAAATCTTGGGTCGCGGTCAGGTAGAACTCACGGTTGTTGCACCGCGCCACCACGTGTACCGTACTCCCGGGGGCGTACAGCCGCGGCGCTCGCGGCATGCGGACCCGTGCGACGGGCGCAAGGACATTCCCTGCCGTCGGATACCTCTTCACCATTTTCCCACCTCCGCAAGACCCGACTCTCACAAAAATTCCGACCACGCCTAAAGGAAATCAACACCTTAGCCTCAAAATGGTGTCCGGTACCATTTACGCGCGCAGTCGGGCGCGTGGTCATCCGAACGAGGCCGCGGCGAATTCCCATGGCCCCTCGACGACCTACCCCTCCCCGCGTGCACCACCGAGAAGCTGGAGCGTCTTGCCGTCGCGCTCGCCTCGATAATACTTGGCGAGCAGGCGGTCGAACACCGAGCCGGGAGGCGATACGCTGGCGAACAGCGTCGCGCACGATCTCAGTTTCGCGTCGTCGGGGGACCCGAAGATTTCCGCGGCGGATCGGCCCTCGACATCGACGACGGCCTGCGCGCACGTCAGCAGCCGTGGACCGAGGAGCGGATGGTCAAGGTAGGCCTTGGCCTCGGCCAGGCTCTTGATCGCGTAGTACTTCGACGTCGGGCTGAAGCCAAGGCCGTCGAGCTGGGGGAAGATGTACCACATCCAGTGCGTGCGTTTTCTCCCGCTTCCGATCTCCGAGAGTGCTCGCTCGTAATCGCCCTCCTGGGCACGCACAAAACGATCAAGGCCGTACGGGTCGTCCACGCCGCGAATCCTTCCTGAAGTGCCCATGCCTACCTCCTCGGAACGTACGCCGTCAACGATTGCCGCAGGCGAACAAATACCCGAGAATCGGGGAACTCGATCCTACACGTCGTGTCGGGTCGTCACAACATCAAGGGTGGCGGCACGCTGCCGTGGACAGCCAAAGCGGCGGCGAAACCCGGTCCGGTGAACGGCACGGTCCCGCGCTCGCGTGCGGTCCAACCGCACAAATCGGGCAGGTCTGTTGACAGCCGCCACGGCGCTCACGATAATGCCCTCCCTGTGGACCCGTACCGAGCGGTCCGGGTGGCAGCGCCACGGCCGCCGGCCGCACGACCCACCACAATCGAAGCAGGGGAATCGGAAGAGTTGCGAGAGGGAGCGCCCATGAAAGCCGAGATCGTCGCCGTCGGAACCGAACTGCTGTTGGGTCAGATCATTGACACCAATTCGGCCTATATGGCCCAGCAGCTCACCACCATCGGTGTGGACGTCCACTTCAAGTCCAATGTGGGCGACAACCTGGAGCGGATCAAGGCCACGCTGCGGAACGCCCTGGGCCGGGCCGATTTCGTCTTGACGACCGGTGGCATCGGTCCGACCCTCGACGATCTGACCCGCGAGGCCGTCGCCGAGGTGGTGGGGAGACCGCTCGTCTTTAGCCCGCGTCTGTGCGACCAGATCGCCGACTTTTTCACCCGCGTGGGCCGCCCCATGGGAGAGAACAACCGCAAGCAGGCCTTTATCCCCGAGGGCGCCATCCCCATCGAGAATCCCGTAGGCACGGCCCCGGGATTTATCGTCGAGCACGGAACCCAGGCCATCGCCTCCATGCCTGGGGTGCCCCACGAGATGCGCCACTTCATGGAGCACTCGATCCTGCCCTACCTGCGGCGGCGGATGGGGATCCGCGAGATCATCGTCTCGCGTGTCCTCAAGCTGTTCGGGATCGGGGAGAGCCTGGTGGACGAGCAGCTCAAAGACCTCATCGAGGAGGGCAAGAATCCGACCATCGGGCTGCTGGCGCACACCCAGATCGGCGAAGTGCACGTCCGCCTCACCGCCAAGGCCGAGCATGCGCCGGACGCCCGGGCCATGAATGCCGCGCTGGAACGCCGAGTCCGCGAACGCCTCGAACAGTTCATCTTCGGCGTGGACGACGAAACCTACGAAGGTGTCCTGACGCGATTGCTCCGCGACAGCGGCCTGACGCTGGCCGTGGCGGAAACGGGATACGGCAGCTCGATCATCCAAACGTTAAAGGGGTTGGCCGGCAGCGACCGGTTCCTGAAGCTCGGCGTCACCCTCACCGCCCCGTCGATGGGCGCGGCCCTTCCGGGGATACCGGCCGGAAGTTTGGGGGGCGAGGGAATATTCGGAGAGCCGGCGGCCCGGGCCCTGGCCCAGGGCGTCCGCGCGTTCGCGGCGGCGGACCTCGGCTTGGCGCTCACCGGCCGCGCGGCGCGGGAAAAATCCCAGGACCACGTCGTTCAGGTTGCCCTGGCCCACCCCGGCGGCGTCGAAAGTCTGGAACAGCGCTGGCCGCACGCGATGCGCTTTATCGAAAACCGCACGACAAAGCTCGCGCTGGCCCAGGTGCGCAAATACATCCTGGAGCGGAAATAGCGCGCATCCCCGCGGCAAACCGCACGGGCGGCGCCGGCTTCAGGCCGGCCTCGCCCGTGTGTTCATCATCGAACGCGCCGCGCTACCTCTTCAAGAGTTCCTTGTTCACGGGGAACTTCGGCCGCTCTCCCCGCAGCACCCGGAGGATGTCCTCGGCGGAGTCCTGCGCCATCCGCATCATGGCCTCCTCGGTCACGCCGGCCATGTGCGGCGTGAGAATGACGTTGGCCACCCCGTTCAAGGGGTGACCCGGCTTGAGGGGCTCGTCCACGACCACGTCCAGGCCCGCGCCGGCCAACCGGCCGGCCTTGACCGCCTCGGCCACCGCCGCCTCGTCCACGATCCCGCCCCGAGCCGTATTGACCAGAATCGCCGTCGGCTTGAGCTTCGACAGCGCGTCGCGTCCGATCAGGTTGGTCGTCTCCCTGGTGAGCGGAACGTGGATCGAGATAAAGTCGGCCTGGCGGAGAAGCGGGTCGAGGTCCGTGCAGCGCTCGATCCCCTCCGGCCACGGCGCCTTGTACGGGTCAAAACCGAGCACCCGCATCCCGAGACCGTTGCCCGTCATCCGAGCCAGGCGGAGTCCCGCGCTCCCCAGCCCGATGACCCCCATCGCCTTCCCGGACAATTCCACCCCCTGATACACCTTCTGGGTCCGCACGGTCCCGCGGGCCAAGTCGCGCTCCGTCTCGCCGACCCGCCGGGCCACCGCCAGGAGGAGCGTCAGGGCGTGCTCCGCCACCGACGTGGAGTTCGCCAGAGGCGTGTTGGTGACGAGGACACCGGCGGCCGTAGCGGCAGGGATGTCGATGTTGTCGTAGCCCACGCCGTGCTTGCCGATGATCTTCAGCTTCTTGGCGGCCCTGATCACATCCGCCGACAACTTCGCCACCCGGACCAGGACAGCCTCGACGTCGGCGACGGCCTCGACCAGCGGCTGCGTCTCCTGCCCGGGCCAGGCCACCGCATCCGCCTCCTTCCGCAACGTCTCCCACCCCGCCGCGTGGATGTTCTCGGTCACCAGGACTCGTGGTTTCATGGTCTACGCTCTCCCGTTCTCGCGTCCGCGCCGACTACCTCTCGACGACGCCCAGCCCCTGGAGGACTTCTGCGAGATTCAGAATGTCGTAGATATATTCGCCCCTCGCGAGCCGCTCGCGCATCTGCTCCTCCTTCGCCGCGGCGCCCTGGGCTCTGGACAGAACGTCGGCGGCTTCCTCGTGCGGAACCACGACCACCCCGTCCGCGTCCGCCACGATGATGTCGCCCGGCCGCACCGCCACCCCGCCGCAGCTCACCGGCACGTTGATGGACCCGGGGGAATCCTTGAACGGCCCCATGGGGAGGACGGCCCGCGCAAACACCGGAAAGCCGATGTCGGCCATGCCGGCGGCGTCGCGGCTCGCGCCGTCGATCACGACGCCGGCGATCCCGTGCACCTTGCAGGAGTACCCCATCAGATCGCCGAACACCGCCGTGTCCCTGTACCCGCCCGCATTCACCACCAGGACGTCGCCCGTCCGGGCCAGCGTGATGGCCTTGTGGATCATCAGGTTGTCCGCCGGAAACGTGCGCACGGTCAACGCGGGCCCCACCAGCTTGGCCCTGGACCACACCGGCTTGATCTCCGCGGCCATGCTGCCGGTCCGACCCATGGCGTCCGAGACCACCCCCGTGGGCATCCCCTCGAAGCCTTTGACGATCCGCGGATCCGGCCGTACGAAATCGCGCACGATGACGTTCATTGTGTGTCCTCCGGCAAAGGCCAGACGCGCGGCGGCACGTGGTCGATCCCCTCCCGCAGGCAGCGCGTTCCGAGGGCGGAGAAGAAGACTGGTCCGGCCATCCGACGGCCGTCAACCGAACGTGGGGCAGGTCAGGCCGCACGTCATGGCTCCCATCGGTGGCGCTCCATGTCGATGCGACCGTCGAGGCGGAAGGTCACTCCCTCGCGCTCCAGCAGCCGCCGCTGGCGGCCGGGGTCGCCGGGGCAGACGGTCGGACTCAACCCGCCGCC
>Ga0255347_1008283_pt1 | contig 10506 bp, 14 predicted proteins | sample wastewater_treat_2_FD_192479 | JGI IMG/M metagenome (GOLD analysis project Ga0255347, IMG submission 192479) | Wastewater microbial communities from Lulu Island WWTP, Vancouver, Canada - plant24 | ecosystem: Engineered > WWTP > Wastewater > Unclassified | place: Canada: Vancouver, British...
CGCAGAACACGTCTATACAGACTTGGGAGTATTCGGTCGATGGAGGAGGTTTCTCAACGAAAGAGCCAACAGGCGTCGATTGTTCAGAATCACAAGTAACCATCACTTGCGCAAGTGCGGCCTTTAGCGCGATAACTATCAGAGCTACCGATGGTACATACAGTGATGTGGTTACCATTCCGCGAGTTGTGGATGGATCGGACGCATACCATGTTGTTTTGTCTAATGAGAACCACACAGTACCAACAGATGCAAGCGGGAATGTGGACTGGTTCGAGATTGGAACAATAGACTCTGTCTTAAGGGTTTACCATGGAGCAGACTTGATGAGTTTTTCAACGGAAGTATATGCTAATATATCTTTCAGCACGGGCGTAGATGGAGAAGTGTTCCATGATACATACTTAAAGGAAATATCTGTTAATGAATTTACAACAAATAGTGGATACGTTGATATAGACGTATATACTATGTCGTCTCCGCAAAAACTTGTAGGGACAAAGCGATTAACGCTATCAAAATCAAAGCAAGGAGACCAAGGTGCAAAAGGAGATCAAGGAGACCCAGGTCAAAATGCTATTTATATCGTTTGCGACAGGCCAAATATTGTTGCAGAGACAAACGGCAACACTTTTCCTGAAACTATACAAGTGAAATTTAGGCTGATGAACGGGAATAATATCGTTCCGATGAGTCAGATAACCACTAAGGATAGATCGCTGACAAACCTAACAGCAAACGCAGACGAAACAGACGAATACTTCTACAAAGTAAACATTACCCGCTTCACTGCGTCGAATGTAGCTGAAGGGTACATAAATGTATCGCTGGTATATCTTGGATATACTTATACCTACTCTGCCTCCGTGGCACGGGCGCATAATCCTGTATTGGTGATAAAAGGAAGCTATGTAGCAGGAACAGCCTACTCGGCAAACTACATCCAGCGAGACTGCGTAAAATATACCGACAACAATTGGTATGCAGCACGTCCAACGGTAGGCACAACATTAACAACGTGGGTTCCTGCTGAATGGGAAAAACTCAACAGCTTCAAGAATGTGGCCACAGACACCCTGCTTGCCGAAGAAGCGAACATAGCCGGATTTATCTACCAAGATGAGAAGATGATTTCTCAGACAGGCACGATAAATGGTGATGTGAGCACAAATTGGGCGCATGAGGATTTTGTGCCGAATATTGTGCTGGATGGGGTGACAGGAAGAGCCGAAATGCGGGATGCGGTCGTTCGGGGGGAGGTGAATGCCTCGTCTGGGGTTTTTAGGGGTGAGCTTGATGCTGTAACAGGTACTTTTCAAAGCCTTCAAGGTGCTGGCTCTGGTAGTGAATCGACAATTACACTTGGAACTTACGGCTTAACCTTCTCGGGCAACATGGCTCATCAGGGAGCGGATGCAAGTGGTAATGCTTATCTTTTCAGAACAAGCGATCTGGCGTGTCGTGGCGTGTTTGGTAAAGCTCAGTCGACACATCTTTTATGCTCTGGGAATTACCCTGCAAACACAGAAATTAAAGTGAATCTATATAGCACAACAGATGCCACTGCTCACTTTAAGCCAGACAAGGCAGGATACCCCATAGATACACTTGTGTGTAATTTTACAAATAACGTAATACTTACAATATCTCCGGGGATTGCATCACCAAACGCGAGAACGAAGCGGGTTACAATCGTTAATGCAAATACAAGTAAAACGGTTTATTTAAGAACTCTTAATAATGTGCTATCCGTTATACGTGGCGGATCTTTTAGAGATTATATACATATAGAATCTGGATTAATATCCCCGACACCAGCAGACACAACTTATAATTATTGCTGGATTGTTAGTGACGATAATCCGTAATTCCCGACCTTTAAAATTTCCCAATAAAAAAAAATATACTATATTTGTAACCGACACATTTTTTTCCAACTACCATGAACCTAACAGCAATAATGACAAAAACACCTTATAAGCGAACATTCACAGTGCACAACGCCCGGGTTTAAGAAAATTGACATTTTTCTTTCACTATTAAATAATATTTTGTATATTTGTATTTTGTATGATATAAGATGAGACTGACAACAATCCTAAGCCATCCGTTAGCGATGGTGATACACACCCTGTTCGGGTCGTTAGCGCTGACTTACCTTCAAGAGACAGCCGTAGAGTCATTCAAGTGGATTATACCAAGCGCTGGATTAATCATAGCAGATTTACTCTTTGGTGTTCAGGCAGCGAGATATAGGGGTGAAACCGTTCGGGCGAGTGGCGCAATGCGTAGAACGATAAATAAGATATTCGCCTATTCCTGCTGGATATTTGTTGCTGCTGGATTATCAATCTCGTTCGGGCTTTCATGGCTGGCTCCCTCCATAATGGCGATAGTAATGGTGATAGAATTTATTTCGTGCCTAAACAACTATTTAGAACCAAAAAAGAAAAGAGTCACATTAAAGAGTCTGTTTAGGTTTTTAGGCAAGAAGACCGGAAACCCGGGGATTGAGGATATAATTGAAGATATAGATGAGCCAAAGAGAGATTAGTTTTACATTAAAACGTATAGCAAAGAACCCCGAATACACCATAGGGCGATTATTTATAGAGGGTTCATATTTCTGCGACACGCTGGAGGATCCGATAAAAAAAATAAAGATTCCAGGTAAGACAGCAATCCCAAAGGGTAGATACAGAGTAATAATGTCCGATTCGTTCAAGTATAATAAGCGAATGCCAGAACTGCTTGATGTGCCTAATTTCTCAGGAATACGAATCCACGCCGGGAACACGGCAGAAGATACACAGGGGTGCATATTGGTTGGTAAAAATACTATTAAAGGAAAACTCACAAACTCAAGAGCGACAAGAGATGCTCTCTACGAGAGAATAGAGCTCTATCTTGCATCTGGCAATATAATCTACATAACAATAGAATGAATAATGAAAACCCTTTGGCAACGAATTAAAGCCCCTACACCTCAATGGTGGGGCAGGGTTAGAAACACTTGTGCTGCATTAGCAGCGGCAATAGGGGCAGGATGGGCTGCTGTGGCTGTATTCGACAATGTTCCTGATGGTCTTGGAGGATGGATAGGAGGAGCGATAGGTGTTCTTACCGCAGTCGCAGCCTATGCGCAAACAAAAGACGATGTCCCGGACGACTAAATGAATAAATTCATATACATATTACTATCGACGTGTATAGTAATCCTTTTTTTCCTATACATATTCAAACCGGCTCCGCCCGTGCCACCTGTGCCTACGCCTGTTGTCGTTGATACATGGCCTGCAAAAGTGGACTCGTTCAACACTGTTATACAAAACCTGAATAACCAAGTTGATAGTATGGCCAAAAAACTCGCCTCTGTGCAGCAACAGAAGCCACAGGTTGAATCATTCACCGTAGATCAGCACATTGCCTACTTCGGTGAATTAACTGGCGATACGACGCTTGAAATGCGTTTAAAGGATAGTGTTGTTCTTACCCCGATAGCCTGCATCGTTCGGGCGAACACCATTATGGCCGACGGGATACAAGCAAAAACGGAGAATAAAATGTACGAGCAACTCGTTCTTGTACAGAAGGGACTAATAAGCTCACAGGCGCAAATGATTCAGGAAAGCAACAAAAAAGTGGAATTACAGAAAAAAGAAAACCAAGAACTCATCCAAGAGAATATAGCCGTAAATAAGGAGCTTGATAAAACCATACATAAAAACAAAACACTAAGACAAATAACAGGGGGATCAGTCGTGCTAACAGTGGCAGTCGTGGTCGCCGCAATAATAGTGTTATGAGACCAAGAGATATAGCAGCAAGAGAATTAGAGAGGCTTGAGCTAAAACATAATGGAAACACATCGGCAATGGCTCGGGACTTATTCAGCGAATACCCGGGCTTGTTCAAGTCTGTATTAGCAGTCAGGGCGATTCTTAGAAGAGTTAAGGAAAAAACACCAGTGTATCACCAAATCACACCAGAGAGAGAGAGCAGAATAAAAGAGCTTGAAAACATGCTCGAATTGTGCCATGCAGCACAAACTAAAATATACGACATTACACTCGCTCGCAGAAAGGGAAGTGATAACTCTGTGGCCATAGGGCTGCTTGGTGATGCGCATATTGACGCTGTTGTAAAAAAGGAATCCGTTGCCGGGCTGAATGAATATAATCCAGAAGTGGCAAAAAGGAGAATGATGAACTTCTTCTATATGTTTGCAAAACTCGTTACCCACGCGCAAAGGTCGTACAACATGAGGCAAGTCGTTCTGGGTATTCTTGGTGATATAATAAACGGATGGATTCACGAAGAATTAGTGCAGACAAACTCCATGAAGCCAATGGAGGCTATATCAATGGCAAAGTCGCTCATCGTGTCTGGGATAAAGATGCTGAACGAGAAACTTAATGTTGACAAAATAACCGTTGTATGTGTTGTGGGAAATCACGCAAGAACGACACAGAAAAATCAATTCGCAAATGCCGTCGGGGTAAATATGGAATACTATATGTACAAGGATATGGAGGAGACCTGCCGACTTATGGGAATGAAAAAAGTGTCGTTTATTATCCCTGAATCAGAGGTGGCAGTTGTGGAGATATTCGAGAAACGACTCCTGATGACACACGGAACACATATAAAATACGGAGGGGGAGTAGGAGGTCTTACTGTTCCGCTAATGAAGTGGTTTAATAGACTACCAAAATCGCTCGGCATAGATATAGCCTTTCTTGGCCACTTTCATCAGGGCGTGTTTACAGAAAAATTCGTCGTAAACCCATCGCTGATAGGATACGACGATTACGCCTTTGGGAAAATGTTCGACTACCAGGAGCCGTGCCAATTTATGGTAATATTCCATGAGTCTTTAGGGATTACCGCTCTTCAGAAAATTTACGTGGAATAATATTACGTTAATAGTTAAAAAAAAACGAGTATATCCTTAGCAGGTATACTCGTTTTTAATATAGTCTACATACTATTTAAAGATATCCTTATAATAGTATCTCATTACCGCCATAGAGCCAACACATAGGAAGACGATTACGATGGCTAAAATTATCAAGATTGTTTTCATACATTCATACATCCCATTCATATTTAGACCACCGCTCGAACGCTTGCTGCGTAAGAGCTGTATTCCACTGTTTTCCTGTCGGGGTTTTTTCACCGATTTCGTTCAGGCTGTCAGCAATCTGTTTCAGCGTATCCCCTTTATTTCGCAAGTTCAGCATTAATAAATACTGCCTACGCTTCTCTTTATCAGCGGATATTGTCGCATCCCTTCTGTGCCTGTATTTATTCAGGTTTTCCACGTTCGGGCACCCTAGGCTTGTAATTTTCTTACCCTGTCTGGTTATGTAATACCCGTTCTCTCTTATGCGCTTTTTTATATGCTTCAGGGCAGCCTTTGTTCTAAGAGATATTAGTAACGCCTCGCGCTCTGCTATCGCAAAAAACAGGGTAAAAGTAAACCTATCCGCATTCGGTAAATCACAGCAGACAAGGTTACCCTCGCCAAGTTCATCTAAAACCTCCAGCGCTTCACGAACATTACGAAACCGGTCAGATTTATACATTATCAATTTAGCCTGATTTGCCTTACAGAAATCAATGGCCTTTTGCAACTCGGCACACCTTCGCAAAGATGTTCCGGTATATGTCTCAACAAAGGTAGCGATAATTTCGCCACCTCTGACAAAGTAGTCAATCACATCAGATTGTTCATCTAAGCCCAATCCTGTATGCTCCTGCTTTGTCGTCGAAACACGTAGGTATTTAACGTACTTCATTTTCATCTGATCTCAAGAATAATAGTAATACAATCCCAACAAGAAATAATGTTGATTGGTGGGAGCCTATTTTTGCCATTATTATGGCTGCGCCCAGCACTAAGCCCAGCGCCATTATTTTTTCTACAGACATACTACATTGGATTAAAAAAATCGGCTATAATTAAAATTATCAGCCCAAAAATAATTAATATTGTCATTGCTCATCCTCCGTATAAAAGAAATCAAGATCAACATTAATAGACACACCATCAAGACCGACAATATATTCAATATTGCCGTTTCGTGTGTTACGAATCATAAGCTCTCTCTGCTCTGATTCCTCGACAATAAAACTGGAACATAAATAATGAACCCGAACGCCCCTTCTAATAGCGCTCCTAATTTCACGTATTTCCATAATTACAAAGTTAATAATTATTATTTACTTATCAAAGCGATTTAAAAACAGGCTCTTTCTTTTGCGTCTTTTTTACACGCTTCTTGTGCTTGACGTAAAGGACTACTGTAAAAATATACAATATACCAATAGCGTTAATCCAAATCGCTTCTTCGTTCCCGTTCAAGACCAGGAGGGCGGGGGCAATAAGCCCGCACCGCCCTAAAAATGTTTTCATTTTGTTTGCTTTTTTCATATCGTCAATAAATATCCGTCTGCCAATATATTCTCTGAATTATACCTCTTATTATAAGAAGCTAATCTTGACTTTAAGCTGTTCAGGAAATCAATCAACCCCCTCCTATACACTTCCACTTCGTCGAAATTTACCCACACCGATTCGTCAGGGACAAAATACGCCTTGCGAACCTCGTCGTATATAGCATCGCTCAGCGTTTGCTCCTTGACGTTTATTGCAAAAGCGTAAAAATAGCCATCCTCGGCGACTTGTTTTTTAGACACGCCGAACACTTTATTTTCGCTCTTGAAATAAACATAGTTTAAATCATACGAAGCACACACTGAACAAAACCCGGGCAATATCTCGCTCATCATTCTATCCATAAGCAGACCAAGCAACTCTTCCCTTGATTTTGTTATGTCCTGAGCATCTCTAAACAACTTATCAAAACTATAATTTTTCATATCCATTACTTTTTAGAAATTCATTCACCGCCATAGCGATGTTCTCTTCCATATTCTTTTCAGAATCCAGATTAAATTTAAACTTGCCTGAATCTAAGCGCAAAACCCTTCGTGTAAAATCCGGCTGTATCTCGCTCGCTCTGACATATCCCTCGTTTTTGTCGTAAAATTCGACTATCGGGTCAACGCCACCGGCTGTTAACTCGTTCCACTGCTTTCTTAGACTAATTGCCGCATCTTTTTCTTTTTGAATGTTTGCTTTCATAACTTAAAAATTTAACCTCTTCGCAACACGCGAAAATTGTCGCCCAAAATGCACCAAAGCATTACACCCGCTTTTTCGTTGGGCTATTGGGCGCGGCTATGTTAGCCTAATACTTCCTCTTTAAAAACCTCATTATAATACACCCCGTCAACTTCCTCAAACATTTCTGACGCGTAATTTTCGCTCACGTATTTCTCGACGTATTCAGATCCATTCCAGATTTGACAAGCAATAACATCCTCTTCAACGTATTTTTCATTGTATTCATCGTAGTTCCAGTACCGCCGCTTATATTCAGCCTCTATTTCTTCCCATTCATCAAAGCACAAATAATCGTCTAAAATATCAGAGTAATAGGCTTCTGTTAAATAAATTTCGTGTCTTTCTGACCACAGAAGATTTTCTCTAGCATATTCTCTAGCCGTCTCCATTTGACGATAGCGGTCGCCTGTCCAAAATAAAATATCAACCAAATCATCGGACGTATATTCGTTGTTGTATTCGTCATAATTTCTATTATCCTCAATTTCCCCGCTCGCGGTATCCAGGGAAATATAATCGCTATATTTCCCTGATTTATTATACGCAAATCCCTCATCCATATAATACCACTTAAAAGTATCCATATAGCTAACGGTATCCCCGTAGTCTAAATTACAGTCAATAAAAAACTCTTTTTCGCTCAGGTCTTCTCCGCTGACTGAAATATAAGCATTAGAATCACCACAGCCAGCGCCTATTTTTTTATAGCCGTCAATAAACCCCTCCTTTATAAGGGCGTTTATTAACAGCTGTGAATAGACAAGATTTCCATCAGATGAATATTGCCTGTCGGCTAAGCGCCAGGTTTTTTCACCATTGACTTCGTGTACATTTGTCCAAACTATACAGCGGGATAGAATTAGGCCGTCAGAATTGAGTATCTTTGCAGCCTTGCAATTCTTTAGCTGTTCGTACATCGTATGATATCCCTTGTTTGTCATACAGGAATTATAGTCGGTATCAGGGATGTAGTTATCCCTGTCGTAAATTGACTCAAAATCATCGTCAACAACCAATCGGCTGTCAACGTTGAATTTTTCTATACTATGGGCTTTCCAATTTTGAGCAAATACTTCGCAGTAGTAATTCAGCAGCTTTTCGCCAACCACTAAATCAGCTCCGGCTTCTACAAACAATGCCCGAATAAATTTTCCAGCCCGCATTTTATAGACTTTCCCTGATTCAACATTTACATAGCGAATGGAATTTGGATCCATATCTTCGCAAAGACCATTAAGATTGTCCAGCCTAAATTTATTAGACCTATAAATCAGGTCTAATATATAAAATCTATGGCTGGTATCGTAGTTATGGTATTTGTTCCTGAGCGAAAAATAACAATAATCTATTAAAGAATCGTTACTGATTCGATAGTTGTGCGACAGGAATGATTCTATGTTGCCTGATTTAAGACTATGTTTCATAGCCTCTAAAAACAGTTTGTTGTTTCGGCGACCTGTTCCGTCGTCAATTTTGCCAAATTTTTCTTTAAATTCGGCATAGTCTTTGAAATAGTTTAGTAGTAACATAATTTTTAATTTTTAGAAATAAATTGATTCGCCCATAACCTCTTCATAGGCACTATTTAAAATATCAAAATCGACAAGCGGAAACTCGTCTTCAAGAACATCAATATTTATCTCTTTGTTCTCGCAGTATAATTTCACGATAAAATCCACCACCTTGTTGTAGGTCTTATCGTAATCGAGGTATTTCGGCTCATCCGACTCGTCTAAATCAGAATCTGAAATGTCGAGGTATTTTGACTCGTCCAATCCCCAGTCGGTTTCTTTGTAGCCCCATTTTCCATAGGAATTGTAGCCCCATTTTCCATATGTGCCCCATTTTCCATAGGAATTGTAGTCCCATTTCCCTTTTTCATAGTTGTGTTTGTAAACCTTTGTACAGCCCTCAATTATTGACTGTACAAAATCCAGGCAATTATTGAGCTCATAAATTTTCGTATATTCGTTCTCTGTATGTGGGTTGTAATATCCGCAAGACAAATTGCAGCACGAAACTTCCAAGCCGTTTTCTTTCAGTGTCATAACATCAGTCATACTTCCGGCCGCTTCTTTGTAGCCGAATTTTTCCATGTTTACATCGGCAATAAATTCAGCACTACAAAGGTCTACAAAACTAGCCCTTGAAATAAAATCGCTTCCATTTCTTCGGTCTGCCTGAAGAACAAAACGGCAGTCTTTAAAAAACGACATATCCGCAGCACTTGAGCCACGGCATCCGATTTCCTCCTCGACGAAAAACGCTACCTTTATGTGGTCATATTTCTCAAGGCAGGAAAGGGCAATAAAAATACCGTTCTTGTCATCGGCACCACAGCCAACAAAAGAATCGGTACTTAAATCAAACCCGAACAAAATGCCACCAACACGCTGTGTTGAATAATGGCAGCCAAAATCGCGCGTATGGACTTCGTCCAAGTGGGCAACAATACACGGAAATTCCGACCCGATTTCTGAGCCGCGTTTTTCCGCGTAAATATTGCCCCGTTTGTCGCTCCAGAAATTTACGCCGGAAATTCCGGAGACAAACTCTATAACAAAATTCTCCATATTGGCTTCTTTGCCGCTAGGAGAATTGATTGAATAGAGCTTCTTTAATAATTTCTCATTCATACTCTAAAATTTAACCTGCTAACAACATCGCCAGCATTGCTCCCCGAAAAAATCCGATTTTTACACAGCGCTCGTGTGTACGCTGTTATTCGGGGATGGGTTTAGAACCGGTAATATTTGCAGATCAAAATTCCACCTGCAAATAATACCGCTGTGCCAACAGCATTTAGTGCTGTCCAAATCCCGGGCTGCAAAATGGCAGCCAAAATCGCGATTAATAAAACCACGATTAACAAAGACACAAAGTAGGTTTTCATTTAAACATATAATATCGAATAGTCGTTCCCCTGATGCTTGTTCTTGCATCAATATACTTTCGTCCGTTTTCTTCGATCCGGGCAGAAACAATAATAGCCGGATTTTCCCAAGATTTGGCTACCCGTAGCTTTTTACCTGTTTTTTCTTCAACATCTTTTAGTGTTAATTTGTCAGAATAAATTTTCTCACCTTCACCAAAAAGACTAAAAGAAGTTCCTGAAAAGTCTTCAATTTCCCAATAGTTTGTTTTCATAGTTGTTTGTTTTTTAATGGTTTATATCCAGACCCCGCTATCGCGTAGCAGGGTTTCGTTCGAATTTCACGAGCTCGTCAGTGGGTTGCTTCTATTAGTTCGTCCATCATTGTCTATTTAGTTTGCTCCAAAAAGGATCGTAAGCAAACGGAATCTCATACCAAGGA
>Ga0255347_1008290_pt1 | contig 10501 bp, 15 predicted proteins | sample wastewater_treat_2_FD_192479 | JGI IMG/M metagenome (GOLD analysis project Ga0255347, IMG submission 192479) | Wastewater microbial communities from Lulu Island WWTP, Vancouver, Canada - plant24 | ecosystem: Engineered > WWTP > Wastewater > Unclassified | place: Canada: Vancouver, British...
CTCTTCGATGGCGTCAAGATCCTCCATGTTCCGGAGTCCTGCCATCCCGGCGCCGATCTCCTCGGATGCGAGCGAGATAAGGGTGGCAAAGTCGCCCAGCTCCTCGTTCGGCTCCGCTATCCCGTAATTGCAGATCTGGGCAGCCACCCGGTCGATCCGGTCCAGGACATCATCCAGGGCCGGGGCCAGCCTGGCGATCTCCTCGGGCTCGAGGGGGGTGATAAGGGACTGGTTCAGCCGTTCGAAGATGCTCCGGGTCACTTCATCCCCGCTGTGCTCGAGCGCCCGTATCTGCCTGCAGAGTTCCGGCCTGCCCGTATGGCTCCCGGACAGCCTGACCAGGAGGCCGGATGCCTCCCCGATTGTCTCAACCATGCGGTCAAAGAAGTCAAAGAAGACCCGGTCCTCGGGGAGGATCACGTCCCTGATTCGCATCAACCCTCTATTGTTCGATGATCAGGTATATATGCCCCACCCGGACGGCCCCGACGGTGTTTTCCCATTCCACGCGGATGACGATGGAGTGGCCCTCCATCCTGTGTTCCGGAAGCCTATATGTAGTGTAAAGTAACATCGTGTCCTTAAATTTATGTGGGATGTGGTTGTTCTTGTTATTATTACATGATTATTCAATTTCAAGATTATAATTCAGCGAATGAAGTTATTGATAATTATTATAAAAAAGAATGGAGTGTTTTAAAGGGAACAATTGAAGAGATGCCATTATATTTGAAGGCATCAGATCAAAAGGGGAAGCAAGGGCAACCTGTTTTTGATAATAAAGGTGTAAACCGTCATCTGAAGGCCCTTCTAAAAAGAGAAGCGTGGCATGACACTATACAATTAGGAGAGGATCTTGATTTTTTAGGAACTGATCTAGATTTTGGAAAGCGTGGACTTATATTGGAGGTTCAATTTTCAAATTATCCTTTTTTATTAAATAATATCATCCGCTCGGAAGTCCTTTTTAAAAGCCATTTTCAGTTTGATGATATACCCGTTGATATTTTATTGATTATTACAAAGGCACATTTGTTTCCAGCGGCCAACAGCACTTTGTACTATGAACAAGCAATAGGGCAAATTAATTTTTTAGATGAATTGGAGATATTTGATATCCCTGTTAGGCTCATTGGATTGTTTGAAGGGTACGGTGACAGAATTCCAATTGTTTGGAGTGAATATACAGATCCAAGATATTCTAGGGCTCTTGTGAAAGAAACTCACATGACATGTAACATACAACAACAACCAGATCATGGATTAAAGAAAAGAAGAGCAAAGATACTGGTAGATGCAAAAAAGACGTAAATAAATAGTTAAACTCTTATTATATTATACAATGCCAAACGGGAAATCGTTCCAAACCAAACTTGATCTTATACACCATATGATTGGCGAGGAGACAGAGTTTCAAAAAGAGACGAACATCCCAAAGAATCTTTTAAATTCGATATATCCAGGAGATTGTCTAGGATTTTTAAATAAAATTCCTGACGAAAGTATTGATCTTGTTGTTTCATCCCCCCCGTATAATATTGGGAAAACAATCAATGACCGCCAGCCATTAGAACAATATCTTGATTGGCAAAAAGAAGTTCTTACTGAATGCAATCGGGTATTAAAACACACTGGCTCTATTTTTTGGGAAATCGGGGCATATATTGGGAATGATGGTGCACATATCCCCTTGGACATAAAGTTCTTTCCAATTTTTGAGGATTTGGGTATGATTCCCCGTAATAGGATAATTTGGATTCGCCCTCATGGGATGCATGCAAAAAATAAATTTTCAGGTCGCCATGAAACGATATTGTGGTTCACAAAAACAATGGACTATAAATTCTTTTTAGACCCTATCAAAGTCCCTCAAAAATACGATAATAAAAAACATTGGAAAGGTGAGAAGAAAGGTGAATATTCCTGCGATCCGAAGGGAAAGAACGTAGGAGATGTTTGGGCTTTTCGCAATGTACGGCACAATCACGAAGAAGATACTATACATCCCTCTCAATTCCCAGAAGACCTTATTGAAAGGATAATTTTAGCTACTACCGAACCGTACGATGTTGTTTTAGATCCGTTCATGGGAACAGGAACAACAGCAGTGGTAGCAAAAAGATTTAATCGATATTTCTGTGGTGCAGAAATTGACAAGAAATACGTCGCAATTGCCAATCAAAGGATTTCTGGATTACCTGATGAAAACAACAACTTCCCAAATTTAAAAACGCTTCGGGAATACGTAAAAACCAATAGAATAAGCGATGCTTCCCAATTTACCTTCACAAGGCAACGAGAGGGGAGTTTACCTTCACTTGACTCAAAAGCATATCCAGAACAACATCACTGTTATGAAATAATAGAAAGAATCAAGTTTGAGGCAGATAACGCAAATTACAAGAAGATCGAAGAGGATTCTGATATTTTCAAATAATTATTTCTTATTTTTCAATAGGTTCTAAAAGGATTATTTTCACTTTTTTTCCAATCCATGTAGGAGGCACAACTACGTGCCCGCTATTGCCACTCTTTGTAACTTTTTTCTCTCTAACCTCATAACCAGAAATTGAGATATCCATTTTTTCCATATTGTATTTTAATTAAAATTCAAAGTGTATAATATCAGATTATAGTCTATACAATAGGTATTTATTGCATATACATAATATCTATTATGAACAGGAATATGAATTTCATAGATCAAGCAATAGAGTTAGAGAAAATTGCCTCAACACTCTTGAAAGCCGCAAAAAGACTCCGAGAGAAAGATAGACTTCAAAAAAATGAACCAAAATCCGAATAAAGGTATGTCAATTTTTACGCTCTTCCTTCTTTCTCGTCAACAGGGTCTAATAAGAGAATTTTCACCCGCTTCCCCGTCCATGAAACAGGAAGATAAACGCCTCCTGACGTTCCACGGGCCTTTACCACACGTTCAAGCACTTCATATGCTTGAGATTGAACCGTGATTGCTTCTGTAGACATAAAAATGTATAACATCGCTATTGTATAAATATTTTATGTTGTTAAAGACGATATATGATATCCATTTCATCAATAAGGTATTTATACTAATAAATATAATATAGATATGTAATAAGAAGAACAGGAGGGGAAGCCCGCCAAGACTCACCCCTTCTGAGGAGGTTACAAATCATGGAGACCGCAACCTTCCCAACCAACAATTACACCTCGATGGGGATTAACACTCCCCCGGCCCAGGTCAATACTCTGTTCAGCTATGCGAACATCTACAAAAATTCAAACAATGGGTTCGCGCTGGAATTCAGAAAACAGATGATCACCCTTCACAATCAGGGTTTTAAATTGAATGAGATTGCCGAAAATTTGAACTGTTCTATCTCGGTCGTTAAGAAGTGGCTTCGCCGCTACCGGGAAGGAGATCTTATCAGTGACAAATCCCGCGCACCTCTCCACCGCGACATGAAGAATACCCAGTTTAACCAAACTGTGTAAAGGAGATTCTTACAAAATACCCGTTCTACGGCTCGCGCAGGATCGCTCATGAGATCAAGAAGGAGTATGGGATCACCGTTTCCCACGTAACCGTATCTCAGATGATGAAGGAGATCGAGGAGAAGAAGGAGAGAGTAATCCCTGAGAGAATCGAGATTGACGAACCCGATGCGATCTGGCACCTGGATATGACCCCTATGAGGATCGCCAAGGGCCGGAAGCAGTATATCTTTGGAATCATTGATGCTTGCACTCGCAGGGTTATGGCAATCAGGAGTTACGATAATGCAACCTCTGTTTCCGCAATTGATTGTGTAAATGCAGCAATTGAATTCAACGGTGGAAAGAAGCCCCGGATTCTCTACACCGACAATGGGCGGATGTTCGTCTCAAAGAGTTTCGAGGATCTTTGTAAGGAAAAGGTGATCTTCCACCACAAGGTAGACAAGGGGAGCCCGTGGCAGAATGGGAAGGTTGAGAGGCTCTTTGGAACCCTGTTCAGGGAGTGGATCGCATACAGGAGATATATGATCCCGGAATCACTCTACAAGAGCCTTGAAGAGTTTCAGCACTGGTTCAACAATGAGAGAGAGATACAGAAGTTGGGGTACAAGACCCCGATGCAGATAATGAAGGAAAAATCAATCTCTTTTTAATTTGTACAAATTTTTATATACCTAAAAAAGGCATATAATGGGTATAATGAAGGCATAAAGTAGGATTCTTACTTTCACAGAGCAGTTGGCCCATGGTTAAAATCACAAAATCAAAGAACCAGTATCGGATTAATATCCCTAGAGAGATCATTATCCAAACCGGTTGGGATGAGACAACAGAAGTAACCTTCACACCCTACATCAAAGACCCGAGTGATCCCATAACTGAAAACACACCAGTATTGATAAAAAAATTAAATGTGGCAAAAAATGACTGAAGAGGACGAATTATCAATCATTGAAAAATATATAATCCTTTTACTCGGTGTAGTTAATCGTCCAGTTCCATCTGCCACTCATTTAGAAAAGGAAATGTTTGTTCTCTCCAAAAGCTTCCCAGTTATTCAACAGTATTTTAATTTTGAAGAATTCCATTATGGCGCTTATTCTCAAGCGTTACAGGAAACTATTGAAGAACCATTTTATTTTGAGGATGCTTTTAAAATTGAAGGAAACAAAATTTCCCTTTCAGAATCAGGAAAACTGGAATATCAAAAAATCGTGAAAAGTGGTCAATTTCACAAACAAGCTAAAGAATTATTGAGCGCTATCAAATTGATACGAGATCTTTATGATAAATTATCTGTTGATGAACTTCTTTTTATTATATATAGTACTTACCCAGAATCAGCAAAATTTTCCTCCGTTTCGGATAAATATCTCAAGGATAAAAAAATGAGAGCGAGATTAGCAAAAAATCTTTTATCTAAAGGTATTATATCAGAAAAACGATATATTGAATTAACGATCTGATGAATGAAAAAGTTATACACGGAATTATTGCAGACAGTAGTTTTTATTTATGTTTTTTAGATGACATCGAAGAACCAGACTGTTTATTAAAAATAATTTCAGTTTTTGATTTTTATATCCCACCAATCGTTGCTGAAGAAATAAGAATTTCAGAACGTGAAAAATTAAGAGACAATCAAAAAATAGTGCGAATTGACAATTATATTGACTTTGGTGAAATTTTAAGACCATTTTTATCACAAGAGATTATTAATAAAGGAGAACATGAAGTAATCGGGCTTGGATATCATTTTTACCAAATTAATTTAAAGTTTTATTTAATTGTAGATGAGGATGAGGCTCGTGATTTTATTAGAGAGAATCTGCCCTATTTATTGCAGTCATTGCATGGGACAGTGGGATTAATTGGGATATGTCACTGTCATTATAATATTTTTAAAAAGGAAACGACAATTGATATTTTAGAGAGAATTGACCAATCTAAATTTAGAATATCAAAGGATATATTAAATAAAATAAAAAGAGAAGTCAAAACGTGTTAAAATGTCAAAAGACATTCCAATTAAAGAAGCAATTGAGGATAAAAAATCTTGGTTTAACGTTAAACGTTTCAAAATTGGGACTATTGATGTTAATAGACCTGAGAAAGCACTGGATTTAAAAAGCACTTCAAAAGAAAATTTTGATAAATATATTCGATCTTCACACCCTTTTAATTTTTTTGAAATATCTAAAATTGTATCAAAATTTGAAAAAATAACCGCTCTTCAAGAAAACGAGGATCCAGAAATCAATAGTTTTTTTGGATATGCAAAATGGAGAGATAATAAACCTATGTCGTTAAATTTTACTTTTAATTTCAATCCTTTTAATTATGTTAAAAAAATTGAAGAAATTGATTATTTTTTTAATTTTTATCATGCATATTCAAATCCCTTTTTATTTGTTCCAAATATTAAAATTAAGACTTCATTGGGGCGCATAATTGATATTGACAAATATATTCAGTTTGTTGATGAGTCTTTTACTATTTTAAACCAGAAAAATTCAAAGCCAATATTCGTTCCCGTTTCACTTAGGATGAATATCAAAGAGCAACGAGAGATTTTAGAGCATTATACAAAAAAAGAATATTTCAACTATTGTTTTGATTTTGAGGGGAAACACATTGATAAAGTCCATATTGGGAGATTACGTCAATTTAATAGTAAATTGAAGGAATTAGGGTATTTTGATAAGGCTGTTTTGTATTATACAAATATTAACAGAGTAATCGCTTCGATTCCTGGTCAAGAAAAAAATCCAGCATCAGATGTATTAGCTTCGATCACTGGTGCTAATATTATTGGTGTAAATAGGAAACCACAACGAGGGATAAAACCAATTCCCGGGCGACCAATTCCAAAACCAAAGATCTATCCTCCAGACCATATTTTCAGAGTTTTCGACAATACTTCTTATTATTATCTCAAATCTGCAGATAAAAAACAGCATATCGATGAAGTGAATCGAGGACTCAATGCGATAAACCTTGACAATGAGTTTGAATCACAGACAATTTATTTCTTGAAAAATCTTGAGATTGAAAAATATTTGGATCAAAAAGAAATGCTAAAACAATATTTGGAAGGTGCAATTTTAAAGTCATTGATTAAGAAATGAGAGAATTTTATTGTTTTAGAACACTGATAATATAACCTATAATTGTCCCAGTCACAAACGCAAAGGTCTCGCCACCAACTTTTCCGAAATATGTTAAAGTAGCCATTGAAAAGAAAATTAATGTGATTAAAACAAAAACACCGATTGTAATATTCCGCTTGGTTCTTGTCGCATATTCTTTAAAGGCTTCAAGTCCTTTATTTAATAATTCGACATATTTCTCCGTTTTGTATTTCTCAACATTTGCTTTGTACTTTTCAACCTCGAGCCACTTTTGTTCGTCTTTTATGAAAAACTGTAATTGTGTTTCTCCACTCTCTTCATCACTCATAAAAAATAATACATGGCTTATGTATTTAATCTGATTGAACAAAAGGTTACGATGTCACTTTAAATCACACCTATAGCATACTGACCAGCGGGAAGAGCAGGGAGAACGCCAGGTACCCAACCACGGCGCTGATCGGGATCGTGAGGATCCAGGCCCAGATGATCCTCCGTGCCACCCCCCACCGGACGCTCGAAGCCGACATGGTCGCCCCGACCCCCATGATAGAGGAGCTGATGACGTGCGTGGTGCTGACCGGTATGCCTGCAACGGATGCCCCGATGATGGTCGCAGCTCCGGCGGTCTCCGCTGCAAACCCGTCGACCGGCCGGAGCCGCGTTATACGGAAACCAAGGGTCTTCACGATGCGCCAGCCCCCTGACAGGGTGCCCATGGCGATGGCGCCGTGGGCAATGAGAATGACCCAGTACGGGACAGGGAGGTGGTTCGGGTCGACGCCTGCCCCGAAATACCCGATGGAAAAGAGGAGAGGCGTGATGATCCCCATGGTCTTTTGTGCGTCGTTCGTTCCGTGGCTGAAGCTGTAGGCCGCGGCTGAACAAAGCTGGAGTTTTTTGAAATAATTTTCGGCCGTCATCCGGGGGACACCCGAGCTTACCCGGATCACCACTGCCATGAAGAGAAATCCAATGATAAAGCCGAGGATAGGGGAGAGGACCATGAACAGCACGACGATCTCGATAGCAGAGACCTTCAGCACACCGATACCGCCTGCTGCTATTCCCGCCCCGGTCAGGCCCCCGATAAGCGCATGCGAGGAAGATGTGGGTAGCCCGGAAAGCCAGGTGATGAGGTTCCAGGTAATGGCGCCGGTCAGGGCCCCGAGGACGATATAGGGGATAATCGCCGCATCCACCTTGTCAAGCTGGATTATCTTGCTGATCGTGCTTGCCACGGCGACGCCAAAACCGAAGGCGGCGACGAAATTGAAGAACGCTGCGAAAGCAACTGCCCTCTGGGGGGAGAGCACCTTGGTGGACACGACGGTGGAGATGGAATTCGCCGAATCATGGAACCCGTTGGTGAAGTCAAAGACCAGGGCAACGAAAATGATAAACCCGATCAGTTCCGGCGTGGGACTCAGCATGCCGCCACCGCCGGCTCCCGGGGACTGGCATCCATTCCAACCCTCGTCTGGAGGTGTTTCCAGGGTCCGGTCCTTGCAGGCATCAGGCGGTTCACCGCATCTTCCTAGGAGTAACGGATCGAGATGTCAGAGAGGATATTTGCCACGTCCTCGCACTTATCCGTGGCAATCTCCAGATATTCGTAAATATCCTTGTACTTGATGATGTCCACGGCGCCCTTGGTCTTGAAGAGCTCCTGTATTGCCTGGGCCAGGATGTCATCGGCCTCGTTCTCGAGCCGGTTCACCTCGATGCACCGCTTCTCGATGACCATGGGGTCCTTGATGCTGCGGATGCACTTGACCGCCTCTTCGAGCTCGACGGCCGAGATCTGGATGAGGCGGGCGAGTTCCACCATGTAGGAATCGATCACCGGGATCTCGTAATAGTGCATCTTCTTCACACAAGAATCTATATAATCAAGGATATCATCGAGGGAAGCTGCCAGGTGGGAGATCTCGTCCGGCTGGAGGGGGGTAATGAAGCTCCGGTTCAGCTGCTCATAAATTTCATGGGTGATCTTGTCCCCTTCATGCTCCAGCTGCTTGATCTGGACGGCATAATCCTTGATATTGCCCTTATTGTCCACCAGGTCCATCAACCGGTACGAGGCAAGCACCACGACGGCGGCGAGCCTGTCGAAGAGGTTGAAGAAGATCTCATCCTGCGGTATGATCCATTCACGAAGACCCAAGGCTGATCGTTGTGTTATCGGTTACGAGGGGTAAAATAATTCTGATCCGATCATACGGTCGTCGCGAAAACAGGAGCATGGACCGAGCGGGAATTGAACCCGCGGCCTCTTCCATGCCAAGGAAGCGATCTTCCTCTGATCTATCGGCCCGCTCCTACAATGTATGCTGCAGGGGTTTAAAGAATTGATTCCCTGTCACGGGCACGGAGCGGGCGTGGCCTGCTGCCAGGCCGCGGCTGCCGGGGCACCCCCTGCCTGCCGCGCGGATCGCCCGGGGCGGCAGGCTTGCGCCTTTTACGGGACCAGGCAGGGGATGGATGATTGCACCCGCTCCCGGGCTTCCGCCATGTCCGGCCTCGCGAGGACCACCCCCTCGCGGATATACGGCCGAAGCAGCGGTTCCGCCCCGTCAGGGGCCGGTAACCCGGCAGGGAGCATGTGCCGCTCCCCTCCCGGAAATTCGTACACCTGCTTGATCCCGCTCCGCTTTCCCCGCTTGGCGCACCGGCGCCCCTCGATCTCCACGATGTCCATGGCAAAGTCGATGACCGGCGCATTGGCAATGGCGCCGCCCACGCCGAATGCATCCACGATATCCCGGTAGCAGGCCACGTCCTCGATGGTGACCCCGCCTGAGAGAAAGATCCGGACATTTCCATAACCCGCTGCATCCAGCTCCCAGCGAACCTCCTCGAGAATTGCCCGCATGTTCCCCCTCCGGGAACGGGGCGTGTCAAGCCGGACTGCTGCGGCCCCGCACCGGGCCGCGGCCAGCGACTCCTCCTTTTCGTCGCAGAAGGTGTCGCAAAGCATGATGCGCGGCACCTCCGGCGGTGCAAACCGGTCAAATGCCAGGAACGCCTCCGAGGGGTCCTGGTAGCACATTACGAAGGCATGGGGCATGGTCCCGGAGCGTGGTATACCCTCCGGGGCGCACGTGTTGCTGACACCGTCCACTCCCCCGATCCAGGCCGCCCTCTCCACCATCGCGGCGATGGCCGGGTGCTGGCGCCGCGACCCGAAGGAATATACAGCCTTCTCCCTGGCCGCCGCCCTGATTGCCGCCGCGGCGGTGGCGATCCCTGACGCGTGGCAGAGGAAGCCCAGTACAGCCGTCTCGTACCTCCCAAAGTCCCGGTAACGGCCGGTGATGCGCAGCACCGGTTCAAACGGGTAGAAGAGCGTTCCTTCCGGCATGGCGTCCAGCGACACCGGCAGGCCCTCGAGGAGCGAGATCACGTCGTCAAGGCCGCAGAGGATGCCTGCGCCTCCCGGGAGGCTGGCAGCGGTGACCTCCATGGCAACGGCCGGGTTCAGGCCGGACCTGGCCAGGACCTCCCCGCTCCGCTCGAAATACACGTCCGTACATTCCCCGCGCTTGATGCACTCGTCATCAACGGTCGCAAACCTGCCCATGGAGGATTATTTTGGCAGAGATGATACATACAGTTATTCCTGGTTTGTGCCAGGCTGATTTTTAGGAATCCGCGCAGAAACCGAAAGCAAAAACATGGTCCCGGGCGGATACTGATCGTGGAACCGTCCATGCGTATCCATAGCCCTCCCCGGAGGGATGAACGGTAATGCTGGGAATAATCGGTGGCACCAGCCTCCTCTTCTCAAGGCTGCCGGACCTCGGGCGGCAGGTGGTCCATACGCCGTACGGGAACTGCGAGGTCATGGCCGGCGGGTCTATCGCCATCCTCCTCCGGCACCAGCA
>Ga0255347_1008291_pt1 | contig 10499 bp, 2 predicted proteins | sample wastewater_treat_2_FD_192479 | JGI IMG/M metagenome (GOLD analysis project Ga0255347, IMG submission 192479) | Wastewater microbial communities from Lulu Island WWTP, Vancouver, Canada - plant24 | ecosystem: Engineered > WWTP > Wastewater > Unclassified | place: Canada: Vancouver, British...
CCCTTGTGCAGGGTTATGACTCTGTTGCCCTTCAAGCTGATATCGAGCTTGGTGGCCACGATCAGATATTTAACCTCTTTGTTGGAAGAGTCATTCAGAGAGCATATGGCCAGGAGTCACAAGTCCTTGTCACTGTGCCACTTCTCGAAGGAACAGACGGCATTAACAAGATGAGTAAGAGCTATGGAAATTACGTGGGAATTGACGAACAACCTGAAACCATGTTCGGTAAACTCATGTCAATCTCAGATGAACTAATGCTCAAATATTATGAACTTCTCAGCGATATAACATTAGATAAACTTCGTATTCTCAAGGAAGAGATTCGCAACGGATCTGTACACCCAAGAGATGCCAAAGTCAACTTTGCAAAAGAAATAATTACAAGATTCCACAGTAAAGAGGCGGCTGATGCAGCCCATGAGAACTTTGATAAGATGTTTCGGGATAAGGAAGTGCCTGAAGATATTGAAGTGGTTACTATCAAAAAATCAAAAACCGGGACATGGTTGCCAAAACTTCTTGCCACGATTGGCATGGTTACATCCACCTCGGAAGGAAAACGAATGGTACAGCAGGGTGGTGTCCATATCAATGGAGTGAAAGTGATCTCAGAGGAAATAACCCTTGATGCTGTCAACGAGTTAACCATAAAGGTTGGAAAAAGAAAATTCAAAAAAGTAATTCTCTCATAAAACAATAACTTTTTAGTTTTTAACAGGTTTGGTGATAGTTTCCAAAATGGGAAAGGCGCTTCATTTGAAGCGCCTTTCTTTATTTGGCTCCGCGTGTGCAACCTGTTTTATAATTCTCCTATTTCTCGTGGCGCTGTTAAACGGGAGAATGCTCATTATCCTAATAACTTGCAAATGAGTTAGCCGTTCTCGGCAGACTGGAGGCGATGTTAAACTCAATTTCCCTTACGCCTATTCCTCAAGGATCCGTTTTCGAGCGATCTATTCAATCTTGGCAGCATCGATTCCTCCATCAGGTCCATCCTGAGATGTGATCAATCGATCCGAATAACCGTTCTCCTTATACCAAGTTTGTTTCCGTTCCCATGCCTCGCGATAGCTGGGAACATTTAGCATACCGAGATGCTCCCAATAAAACACATCCCCTTCAAAGCTTACAGTGTAGTCAGGAAGGCGAAAGTCTTTCGGATCAGTCCGCGAATAGAGCGGCTGTTCGTACTCGTAGCTGATCCCAAGCGCATCTAACACGTCTGCCACGACGACCTCGCTTTTTGAGCGGACTGCAATGCCCTTACGCGTGCGATGGATGAGTGCCTCCAGGTGAGGTCGCTTCACATCATCTGGTCTAAGGGCTATCGTGAACATATGAGTGTTTCGTAACCGGTTATCCGAGCAGTCCGGGCTGCGTAAACGACGGAGGGGCTCGATATCCTTTTCGATCAAGAGCACCAGCTTGCGACGGAACCGCGTGAGGCCAGTATAGATCAGTTCTCGCGACAAGGTCGAAGCTTTCTGCGGGATGATTAGGAAAACCACCTCGAAGTCGCTCCCCTGTGCCTTGTGGACGGTCAATGCGTAGGCAAGTTCAAGGTATTCGTCAATCTGACCGCGGTAGTACCGATAGGAGGCATCTATTTGCGTAGAAAAAACAGCTGCAAGGACATCGCTGCCTTCCTTCCTCTTGAAAGCCTCAGAAACAATTCCGATCTCACCGTTGGCGACGTAGTCCAGCCCACTTCCCTTGGGGTAAGCCCATCCATCCTTACTTCGATTGCGAACTTGAATAACCTTGTCGGTCCGAACGATCTCATACTCACCGAAAGGTCGTGGCATCTTGCTCCATTGGCTCTGCGACTTCCGAAGAAGTCCTGCCTTGTATTCTCTCTGGATCAGGCGATTAAGATCATCAGTGCCGAAGTGTTGCGCACGAGTGGGTGAAAGGATTTGCCATGCCTCGCTGCGGGCCCAGTCTTTCTTATCGATCCCAAGCGACCGATTAAAGCTCTGGTAGTCGTTCTCACGGATGTCGAGGATATCCGCCATCCGCCCTTTGAGCTTGGCAAGCAAATCGTCGTGGTCATCCCAAAACACAACATCCAGATCGCCCATCGACTGGCCCCGAGCGACTGCGGCCAGAATCTCGTCGTCACCCGGGCTGACCACGGATGTCCGGTAGCCCTCCGCAAGCGCCAAGGCAACACTCTCCTCGGATGGGACTCCCTCCTCCTCATCAACGCGCATACAGACTGTGAGTGGAGCGATGCAGTTGGGGTGGTTCTTCTGAAGCCACTCGATAATGTCAGCGAAGGGTCTCCCTGGGCCAATTGGTGGTAGCTGGTTGGGATCACCCACAAGAATCAGACGACTCAACGGGCCGGAGTCAAGAGCACGGAGCAACGTCCCAAAGAGGTCCATTGGAATCATTGAACACTCGTCAATGATAACAGTGGTCGCCTGAAAGGGGTTCTGATCGCCTTGTTGTTTGAGTACGAAAATATCAGGCACGAACCAGCCCTGCTTAAGCAGGAACTGGTGAATGGTCATTGCATTTCGTCCGGTTTTTGAGGAAAGCCGAACGCGGGCCTTCCCGGTGGGAGCCAGCAAAAGCGTCGGATGTCGACCCTCAGCGCGCCCCAATTCCTGAAGAAATACCTTCAATACCGAGGTTTTGCCGGTGCCGGCCCCCCCTGTCAGCACGCTCAGTCTTCGCGAGAATAGCGTGGCGAGGGCAGTCCGCTTCTCGTCCAGCGCCGCCTTTTCACGCTCGGATTTCGGTTCACCAAAGAGCTTCTTCAGCGCTCCAAACCAGTCAAACGGGGGATCGCCCGCTGGGTTCGTCTTCTTGGCCCGCCGCTTGATTAGCGAAGCGGCATGTTCCTCCAGCGACTGGAGGTGCTTAAGCGCGACAAGCTCGGGATCGGAGTCGAAGGCTGTCCACAGGACTTCTTGGTAGAAGTCGGCTTCAGCCAACACGACTTCCCGATCTGGCCAACACGCCCTTCTCTCAGGGAAGCGTCCGATGATCCTGCTCAATAAGTCGGCGAATGTGAGGACAGTATCTCCATTATTTGCGGCCTCCTGCAGAATCGCGACACCAACCGCCCGAACCCTACGCCGGTCGTCGTGAGAGATCTCGTCGGCATCGGGAAACAGCGCGGCGTCCCCTTCGGGCCTCAAGCAATGATCGACTGTCTCCAGAGCCACGGGATCGGAGTCCGCCGACCCAAGGTCGCACTCGGATAGGATGTAGGGATTGGCGACCAAGTCCTTCTCGGTCGCGTCGATTCCGCTTGCTGCCCGCTGATCGGGATTGGCGATCCGCTGCACCTGGCTCGGGGTGAGCTCGAGCCGGGCGAGCTTGGACAGCAGCGCATGGCGAGTTTTTATGACGCGCCAGCGCTCTCTCGCTTTGAGGAGCCCAGCTCTGTACGTTCCTTTGTCCGGTTCGGTCCTTCCTTCAAGAATTGACAGAACGTAGTCCCAGGAATTCTTACCCCGTTTCGCCATTGGTGCCAGCACAGTTCGCTGGAACGAGGTCCCCTTCGAAAACCCGAGGTACTGGAGTACGCTTCCAGCACCAGGAAATGGACCTCGACCGCTCCATGCCTCGGCCAGAATGTCGTTTAGCCAATCGAGGCGTCTTTCCCAAGCGGAAGCGACGTACCCATCAGCCTTGACGCGCTCTACACACTGTATGACCCGCTCAATGATAGCAACCGCGACGTCGTCGGAAACATGTTCCCCTCCATACGAGAATGGAAGCAGCGCGCTCCGTGGAACTCGGCAGATGATATCGTCAGTGCTGTGACCATCCCGCAGGTATTCTTGGTACGGGATACGTACCCCCTGTTCAGGGTATGCCTGGCTAATACACCGGGACCAAACTGGATACTGATCCTGGTACTTTGGGGTTGTGCCAAAATAGATTTGAGGTCCAACCTTAGAGATTCTTCCAATACCGACAATAATGCGCGGCGAGTTCTCATCCAGAGGATTCCCGTGGTTGCAGTAATAGAAAACAAGTGAGTTCTTTGGCTCAAGTTTTCCCCAGAATCGCTTGAGAAGCTCACGCTGGCGGTCGGGCTCAAAAACCCAACCATTACTTCGCGGATTGTCTGGTCCCCGAAGGGATATATCTTCAGCTTCGCAGACCTCTTGGAAAAATTCCTCGCGCATCCAGCGGTAAGGAGCTGGACAAGATGAATAGGGAGGGATGTCTTCTGAGACCGCTGGTAGCCTCCGAAACTCAAGGGGGTCTTGATGTGTAATGGAAAATCCTCTCTCGGCATAGGCAGCCGGATCACGCGAACATGGGGGTAACCAACCCTTCAGTTCTGCAAGAGGCATTCCCGTAGCTTCGCGTTCCTTTTCATCATCCCGTGAATCACGTATGTGTTGGTGGACAATGCAGTGGGCGTTGAGGTGTGGCAGGTCACATACGTGACCATCCCAGGCCCTGTCATGCCATGCCAACCGTACTGAGAGATGCGTTGTCATGCTTTCTCACCCATGTTGTCTTCCAAAGCTAATCGCCGCTCCTTCCCGTTTCTTCGAGAATCGTCTTTACATCGCTGAGATGGGTCTCGACAAACTGAATGGTGGTTTCAAGATCGCCGAGTCGCAATGGAGCCTCCAATGAGTCCATATTCAGGAGGGCCTTCCTCAGATCGTCCATGGCCGCTTCGTCCTTCTTGATAAGCTCTTTGTACATTGCAGCGCAAAGTGGACATAGGGCTAAAAACTGTGCCTCGTGCTCCACGGGAAAATGATCCTGGGAGAATGCTTCGACAGCTTCAAAATAGTGATCACCATTGCGTTTTTTAAAAGGCATTTCCTTCTTGCAGATCTGACACACCATTTTGCCGTCATCGTTGGTGTACTGTTCCTTGAGCCATAAAGAAGGGTCAATAGCGCCTCTGGTTGTCCGAATGCTTCTTTCGCGCTCTTCATATTCCTTTTTAGGGGATTCGGAGAGCTGCTCTGTTATCCGTTCCTTCCGACGCTCTGGATTCGATACCGTCCTTGTTGGGAATGTTGGTCTGTTATTTCTTGATGCGATTTCAGCCTTTAGTTGAGCGAACTCGTCCGGGTGCATCTTCAGAAACTCGATATCCTCAAGAGATACTCCGAGCATATTGGCATGTTCGCGTTTCTTATCGTCTTCGGATGATGCCCTCCAACCGACACCTTGATTGATACCGAGTGCCTCGATCAATTCCTCTGCCCCTTGAAAGTCATCAAGAAGCTGATCTGTGTTAATGTCCCTCGGTTTTTCTATGCTCCCGCCCAGCGCAGGAATCCACTTCGTGTTCCGAAGACGGGTCAGCATTTGAGAGTCGAAGGACTTGCTATGACTGCTATAGTAAAACCAATGATAGCGACCCTTGAAAAACCAGGAGTCCAATTCCAAATGCTCTTTTAGATAGCCCCACAAGATAAGAGCAGCTTTCACCTTATCTTCAAAACTCTGAATTGACTCGAAGGATTCAAGGAAATCATCCAGCCCGTGAAGGTTATAATTCTCAATTCTCTCGGGCCTTGTTGAGTATTCTCGTATGTCAGGTGGCAAGCCCTCAGAAAATAGGATGCGCCGTGGCAGGGTCGCAATGCCAAGGTCGATCAAAACGTTTGAGTCTACTGCAGAAGCCAGCGGCTGCTCGGATAAGAACCACACGTCTGTCGAACCGGCAAAATATAGCCGCAAAGCCGGACTTTCCTGGTAGACATCATGGGGCGTTTTGAACGCCACGTTCCCAACTCGGTCGACGGCTCTGAGAAAAGGCGTCTGCTTTGCCTTCTGAATCACTTTTTTCTTGCCGGTCTCCGAGTCAGAGGTCAAAGCGCGCAGAATCTTAAGAATGTCCGCGGCGTGCTCGGTCTCAGAAATCGAGGACAAATCATTTTTTGAGTACTTGGGCAGAACCCTCTCGACGATGTCATCAAACACGTCCGGTTCCGATAGACCTAGACGCTTCAGGAAATTCCCAGCTTGTTCATTGCCTGCAATCGACCGCTTCACAATCGGGAAGTCGGTGTCTTCCGGAGGAGGCAGAAAGGCGTCTGGAGTTGTGCCGTCAGCCCGAAAAGGTATCACATGACTATCATCTTGTAGGCGGACAATAGGCTTGGAACGGAGAAGTCCTCCCGAATCCCCGGCCCACCTTGGAGAACGCCAAAGCGCCTCTTGGCCAGATAAGTACCCATAAAACTCCAACAGCCATTCGTCGACTTGTATTGACAAGAAAGACTGGGTGATTCTTCGGGCAAAGCTATCAGGCGTGATCTCCTCGACCTCCAGTTCATTAAGCAAGTATGTGCGTAGCTCCGGGGTTCGATCCTGAGTAATGGAGCCGGCCAGCCACTTGACAGGTACCTCTGATTGAAAGAGTGTGCGAAGCTGTTCATGATCTAGCAGTTTTCTGAGGTCAGCGCCACGAGCGAGTTTCGCATTTCGCGCTGAGACGAAGCTGTCATCATCTGCGGGCAGCAGTTCTCTACCTGCAAGAGACTCCCGAACCGAGGTGGCAATAGGCAGAAACATACTGCCTGGAGGAAAGTCTTCCATCCTTATTGGCAATGCTTCAAGCAGCGAGACACCCAATAGACCAAGGTCCTTGAACTGCGGCAATACGTCAGCCATAAGACACGCAGTCTCGCGCACCAATGTCGCGTTCCAATCGTCTTCTTTCGGAATATTGTCCCTTGCCGGCGTGGTCTTGTATGGTCCTTGAATCAAGAATCCAAATCGGGTTTCCTTCTCAGTCGGGAAGAAGACCACAAGTGGTGAATCCTTTATTCTTACCACTTCCTCCCGTTGTTCCCTCTCGTTCTCTTGAAGGCGAAAACCGATCTCGACTGGGACTTGACGTGGGCAATCCTCGGCAGAGTCAGGCACCTCCACCGGACGTTCAAATATCAACCAGCTCTCGCTTTCATCCTCGCCGTTGTTCTGCCCAATTACCGTCACTTCGCGTGCACCACCTCGATTAGTCTCGTCCCGCAGATAAACACCACCCATCCCATCCGGTAATCTGTATTCGATCTCCTTGATCTTACGAAGAAAAAGCAGTGTTCTGGCGCTTAACTTACATAATCTTGTACTGATCTCTTTGCATGCTGTTGCCGGTTCCACATCTTCTTTGTTGAAGGGTAACACGAAGCAGGTTGTCCATGAATCCATAATTTCTTGCTGCCGGACGGCATGTGGCCGTACATAGTGCTCGATTTTGAAGTGTTCATCACCTGAATGCACCTCGGGTGATACCGTATAGGCATAGACGGACTTGAATCCGATGCCGAATTTGCCGATCTGCGTGAGATCCTCCGTCTTCGTGCCTTCTCCCACGCCGCAGATGCCACGAACATCCTTTTCATTGAAGAGCCTGCCGTCATGCAATACGTGAAGCCGGTTCTCATAGAGCTGAAAAAGAACCTTCGACGCACCGGCATCCTCGGCGTTCTGCAGAAGCTCGAAAATAAAATGCGTCCTATCCGTATATAGCCTACCCAAGAAGGATAGATGACGTGTTCCTTGACCATATTCGCGGATGTTGTCGGCACGTATTTTGTCGTAATCACTCGGCATGAGGCGTATCTCCAACGATCTGAATCACTCCGTATGCGACCGGCTCCGCGGTTATTTCCGCCCTTTCCACGGCGATGTCCAAATCCTGAATGCGCCTGGCGTAGTCCGCCTCAGCCGCGGAGATTTGAGACTGGCGCATTTTCTGAATCTTTTCGTTGTCGGCCTGCCTAAGCTGTTCTTCGAGAAGCGCTATCCGCGCCCGATGACTCGTTGTAAGGCTCTCGCGACGAAATTCCACCAATTCCTGCGTTCTTTGCCTATGCTTCACCCGCGCATCGGACCAGAGATTGTAGTGTTGTCCGTCTAATGCATCCCAACAAGCCGGTTCGACTTCTTTCGGATCATCAACAGCGAAGTCAGTTGCCTTTTCAAGAAGACGGCCAAGATGTAATGTGACCGCTTCAGTGGAAGCGACTGGCCGCAAGACCAGGTCCTCCTTGATCCCGTGAAACCGCCATTGATAAATGGCAAACTCGTACCGACCTGGGAGAACGTCGCTGGACTGAGCTTTGAGTGTGGCGACCACTCGTTTTTTTATATTGAATGAAATCGCGGCCTGTCGAACCAAGGGATGTAGCGGCATAATGAATGCCGCATCGGGATGTTCCGTCGCGCAGTCAGATTCGAAGGTCACGAGAAGATGGGGATTACCCCCTTTCAGCCAGTTCTCCCACTCGCGGTAGGCAGTTGTGTTTTGCTTGGGAAGTTGCTGATAATCGCGTAGCAGGATACTCCGGGCTTCTTGCGATAGACGAAGTGTTTTGAGAGGCCTTTCACCGAGGATGAATTCCTGTTCTTTCCCACAAGCGCTCTGCAAATAGAGAGTTACGATCCTTCGCATGGATGCAGAGGATAACCAAAAGCTCGAGGCATCCTCGATTTCTTTCCTCATCCGGTCTTCGGGCAGCAGGATGCCGAAAAGTTCCATTTGCCGCTGCTCGAGTTCCTCTTGTTCCTGTATCAGGCGAAGCTTGTTATCCGACAACTGCTGCAGCTTCGCCCGACGTTCTTCTTCATTCAAGGTATAGTTTTCTGCAATATCGCGAATATCCCTGGTGATCTCTCCGAGAATCTCCTCGCTGCCGCCCAAAGCACTGTTGAACACTCCTATGCGCAGAAGGCAACGTTCGTAGATATCGGCATCGACGGTGCCCGGCGTTATCAGGTTGATTATGGCAACGCTTTCGCTTTTCTGTCCGTTCCGGTCGATACGGCCAATGCGTTGCTCCACGCGCATCGGATTCCAGGGCAAATCGTAGTTCACAATGCAGTCACAGAATTGATAGTCCAGACCCTCGCAGCCAATTTCCGAGAACAACAGGACATCCAAGCTGTCCGCATCGTCTCGATGCATCTCAAAGCGACCGCGGAGATCAACACGTTCTTCGTCCGGTGTTCCGCCGTGTATCATCCCAACGCGAAAGCCATCCTCATTGAGATGGCGATAAAGGTAATTGAGCGTGTGCCTGAAGCTGCTAAACAGCATCACCTTGTTGTTGGACAGCTTCTGCTTGTTAAGGATGGTGGCGCGCAGTGCCTCAAGTTTCGGATCGTCGGGGTCGAGTAATCGCGCACTCTCAAGAATCGATTGGATTTGCGATTGTATTGTCTCGATCGTCTCACCTTGCGGAACAGCCGCGGTGTTATCGGCTTCCTCCCAGGACAGCTCATCAAGATGGCGGTTCAGAATATCCTCAAGAAAGGGCACAAGTCCAAAAAGACAACTCGCGGCTTGGCGTCTGATCGTGGTCATCATGAATTTGACATTGATGTCTCCGTGAAGCCTGTCGAATATCTCGGCCTGAACCCTGAGAAGTTTGTCATGCAGACGCTGCTGGGCAGGCGTGAAGGGAACGACCACTGTCTCAGGCTTCCGTATCGTGAAATCGCCTATGTCCCTGCGGCGGGTCCTATTGATAACCCCTGCGAAAGTGTGCATGGCTTCCATGTCCGTAATGACCTGGACACGTTCTTCACTTGTGACGTCGCCTTCCGACAGCCTGGAACGTATTCGAATAAAATTCGGATTGTGGCGGAGGATAGCCTGGCCCCAGGCGGTGGCCGCGGCTTGGTCGAGGGCCTCACTTGTCCGGGTTTGCCATTCCGGCTCTTGAGCCCTTGCAAGCGATACCGCTTGGTTAATATAAGGGTTGGGTTCCGCCATGTGAGCGAAACTCTCCTGATCGATGATCAAATCGGGACGGAGCGTGTTGAGGAGGACGAAAAGGTCATTACTTCCAAGCTGGATCGGTGTCGCAGTCAAGAAGATGACGGCCTCAGCGTGGTCACAGAAAAAGCGCACAGCCTTGTGGCTGAATGTATCCTGATTGCGTATATGGTGCGCCTCGTCGACAATGACGAGATCGAACCGAGGAGGCGGGTCGAGGTCAAGCAGCCCTTTCTTGCGTTTTCGCTTGCCGTCAGGCCCTGAACCATAAAGCAAAACTTCATCGAACAAGGAATAGGGAACAATCACCCTCTGATGTTGCTCGGGCCAGACACCTTCGAGGTCCATCTCGTTTATGCAGTAGCGCAGGGTGCCACCATCGAGATGTGTAAAACGTTCCTCGAAGCGCTTCATCTCGTTCATCCATTTACGTTCGGTCACCAACGGACGAGGGCACACGATAAGAACTGACCGAATATCTCGTCTTGCCTGCAATTCTCGGAGAATAAGCCCTGCCTCGATGGTCTTGCCGACGCCCACACCGTCGGCGATCAATAATCTCGGACGATCTGATCTGATGAACCTCAGAACGGGTCGAAATTGATATGGAATGAAATCCACACGGGCGGCGTTGAGAGAATAAAGTGTAGATAGGCCGGGATATCTGATTTGCTGCGCAGTCAGGTAAGCGTGGAACTGATCACAGGGGAAAAACTCGGTTTCGTCATCGGAAACATCTTCGGGCTTTAACTGAGACGCATAGTAGGTCTGA
>Ga0255347_1008295_pt1 | contig 10495 bp, 9 predicted proteins | sample wastewater_treat_2_FD_192479 | JGI IMG/M metagenome (GOLD analysis project Ga0255347, IMG submission 192479) | Wastewater microbial communities from Lulu Island WWTP, Vancouver, Canada - plant24 | ecosystem: Engineered > WWTP > Wastewater > Unclassified | place: Canada: Vancouver, British...
TTGAAATCGGCCCAGTAAGGGGAGATCTTTCTCTTGGTAACAAGTTGGATCGTATGGTTTGAGTGCACCGATTGAAGAACCCAGGATCCATTCACGAACAATGGAACATCGTCGACGAGAAGATATGACACAATAAAATCTTCAAGACACTCCATTTGAAATGTGACATCTGATCCTTTTAATACGTTTATTGTCCCATCCGGCCTGATTTTCCCTCCATAATTTGCAGAAATGTTCAGCGTGTAAAATACAGGGTTTTCTGTAGGGACAGGGGTGGGCATTACCGTTGGCACAGGAACCGGTGATGGATTAATTTTTGAAAAATCCACGAAAACGTTATGGTTTGAGGTAATGTCGGTTAATAACAAGGAATTTAAGTCACCCTTGGGGATGGTATCAAGGTAAACATTTTGAATTTTGTATCCTGCATTCGCCTGGATCCGAATGTTAAGATCTGAATGGCAGGGTACATGAACGATGCCACCCGGAGTTGCAAAGCCACCTTGTCCGGCAGTGACATGGATAACATATGTCGGCTCATATGGTTCTTTCACTTCAAAATGAATATTTTCGTTTGAAACCTTATCATCCGGGTTTTTCACCTTCACCGTGTATGTTCCTGCCGTACCGGCTGACAGATTAAATAAACTCAGAACACATGTCCCCTGTTCAGACGTAACCGTTGAGCTGGCATTTGTGAAAATAGTCTGAGTCAGATTGCAAAGATGTATACTGCAACCATCCATAAAACCTGAACCAGTAACTGCTAACGCAAAGTTGGTATCGCTGGTTAACCCTGAAGCAGGACTGACCGAAGTTACCACGGGTGCAGGAAATGTTACGGTAAAATAAATCTCCTCTTCACTCTCCTGTCCGTCAGGGTTTTCAGTAACTACTCTGCAAGGACCTCCAGGCAGCAGGGACAGGTCAAAATAACCTGAAACTTCCTGACCCTCATTTGTAACCATTGTCTGGCTCAAATTTGATATGGACATCCCATTCAGGTTCATCAGATGCATACTGCAACCATCAATAAAACCTGAACCAGTTACTGTTAAAGCAAAGTTGGTATCGCAGTTTAACCCTGAAGCAGGACTGACCGAAGTTACCACGGGTGCCGGAAATGTTATGGTAAAATAAATCTCCTCTTCACTCTCCTGTCCGTCAGGATTTTCAATCACCACCCTGTATGCACCTGTTGGTAACCTTGACAGATCAAAGTAACCTGTCACTTCCTGTCCTTCATTTGTAATCACTGTCTGGCTCAAATTTGATATAGATATCCCATTCAGGTTCATCAGGTGTATGCTGCATCCATCAGTAAAACCTGAACCAGTTACTGTTAACGCAAAGTTAGCATCGCAGTTTAACCCTGAAGCAGGACTGACCGAAGTTACCACGGGTGCCGGAAGTGTTACGGAAAAATTAATCTCTTCTTCACTTTCCTGTCCGTCAGGATTTTCAATCACCACTCTGTATGCACCAGTTGGTAACATTGACAGATCAAAGTAACTTGTCACTTCCTTTCCTTCATTTGTAACCACTGTCTGGCTCAAATTTGATATGGACATCCCATTCAGGTTCATCAGGTGTATACTACAACCATCAATAAAACCTGAACCGGTTACTGTTAACGCAAAGTTAGTATCCCCTTTCATTCCGTTTTCAGGAACTACACTGGTAACAATGGGAAGTGCTGGAAATACTGTAAAATAAACAGGCTCCTGTGAAACCTGGGTATCAATGTTTTTTACCCTTACCAGGTACTTATCTCCGTCGTCCTGGTTCCCTGTAAACGAACATTTAATCGTATTCAAATTTGAATTAGTGGGAATTGATGTGAATATTTCACCGTCACTACTTTCAAATTCCACGATGCACCCTGATATGAAATCACCTCCGGTAATCTGAATTGAAAAAGGTTCTTCCCCCAGGCGGCCTGAACTCGGAGTAATGTAATCGATGTGAGGGGAAACGGCATAAAGAGCCGTAAAGTTGGTTGACGACTGGTATTCCTTCATTCCATTGGTTTTTATGACAATTTTGTACGGCCCTGGATAGCCCGACGATAATGAAAATTTCACGATCAGTTCAGTATCTGACTTGATTGAAAAACTTATCTGGTCAACAGTATGAGTTTCTGATTGTATAAGCCGAATACTGAATATGCTATCTGATTTAAACCCGGTCCCAAAGATGGTAATAGCAACTATACCTCCAAGCTTCGCTGTATCTGGTGTGAAAGAAGTGATTACCATTTCTGCTGAAACTGGGATCGCGATAAATTGAGCGAGAATTATCAAAAATACGAATAAATAGAGAAATTTTTTATTCACAGCCATAAATGAGCTTGAAATTTAGGGCTGATGTACTTAAAAATTTACCGATTTTTATTTTGTAAAATATTGGACATCATCATCCCAGTTCGAAAGTAGTAACACCAAAAATTTCATGAATGGGTAATTGGGGGTTTTTCTTTGTATACATCCGTGCGGTTCCGAACACTTTGGCCATTGATCTGTCCCTGGCCATCTTCAGTGCAGCTCCATTTGGTTCAGGTGTATCCAGAAAAATTGTTTCGCCTGGTATTTCAGCCATAAGGCCTTCAAATATTTCATTGGCTATCTCCGGGTTTTCTGCAAAAAGAGGGCCTGTCTTATATCCTTCGAAACATTTCCTTATTACTCCGTATCCCCTGATATTCTCATGATTATCTAGCTTTACAAGTGCTGAGCTTTCTGGCTGGGATATCCACTTTTCAAGAAATGTTCGTCGTGTTGCAGGAAAATGTTCTGAATCATAGATGAGAAGCTGATTAAAAGGTACATCCTTTGCAGGCAGTAGATCAGGTTGTTCATTACCATTGGCAATACCCTGCCATCTGATGTTCCTGTACGCAAATTGAAAACCTACCGCTTTTGTATATTTGTCCTGCATCTCAAAGACACCATCACCACCAAAATTCCGTTCTCCGGCATGGGTGAGCATGGCGGAAAAAATCTCCCAACCCGCCCCCTGGTGGCGGTATTGTTTTTTTACAATGTAATACCCCCCAAAGCTGAAGGTCTCATCATAGTTTGTTGCAACCCCAACTCCGATAATTTCACCTTCATACTCTGCACAAAACCATCCTTCCGGATCCACTGGATAATGGCATGACCCATCAAAAAGCCCAGGGTTCCAGCCCTCCAGTCTTGCCCATTCAATGGGAAGATGTATCTCATCTTCTTTTAAATTGCGGATAACGTGTAATTTTTCCATGATAGTTGATTACCTGTATGGCATTATTTACATTTTTCACATAGGTACATGCGACAAAGATCAGGCCTTGTATGATGGACGGTGCAAACGGCAAGATTTTCGTTATCAAATCGCAGGAACGGGCATGCAAGGGGATGTTTATCAAGAATGGAGGTATTGAAAAAAATATCCCTCTTGTCCTTGTCAATGGCGACAACCTGCATTATTCCAGTGATCAGGTACTGGATACGGTATTCAAACTGCCCGGTTTTTTCCACAATCCCAAAAACGTCGCCCATGTAACTACAGCAATGACCGCACCTGTTACAGGCCACAGTGCAGGAATTTGATTCTGTCATGACTATAACACTTCTGTTACTCTTTCCACATATGGAAACACATTAATAGGATCCATCTCACATATGATATCATGGTTACTCCTGAGGATCTGGAATGCCTCAAACGGATAGCCCAGATGGGTGGTTTATGCACTCCGGTCTTCCTCAAAACGATCAGTCTTGGTTCTGAGCTTGGATTCAGTCCTCAGACAGCATCCCGTAGATTACGCTCGCTTGAGAGTCAGCACTTAATAAACCGCCAGTTAGGCGCTGATGGGCAACAGGTGACCATCACTTCTGTGGGGGAGGATGCCCTCCGGCAGGAGTACTGCGATTACTACCGGTTGTTTGGCCGTCAGGAAAAAACCCTGTTATTAAATGGAACTATCCAGTCAGGACTTGGTGAAGGTGCATATTATATGGGTCTTCGTCCTTATGCAGACCAGTTCCTGATAATACTGGGATTCACTCCTTTTCCCGGCACATTAAATGTTCAGCTCCTCCCAGGGGCGGCCCTGCAGAGACAACGGCTTTCAAGTGCCGAATGGAAAGTTGTGCAGGGGTTTGAGTCTGAAGGCCGGACCTTTGGTGATGTCAGGTGCCTTCCCTGCAGCATAAGGGATGTTCCCTGTGGGATAATCATTCCTGGCCGGTCACATTATCCTGAAGAACTCATCGAAGTGATCTCCCCGGAAGGGCTTCGAAAAAGATTTTTGCTCGTGGATGGCGATGAAGTGACAATAGAGGTGACAATATGACAAAAGACGCATTTACTGCACTTAGGCAGGGTGAGATGGTCCTGCTATATGATTTTGATGACCGTGAACGTGAGACCGACTTTGCGATGCGGTCTGACATGATTACTTCCCATGACATCTGCAGGATGAGAAATGATGCAGGAGGCTTGATCTGCACAGCAATACCGTACATGGCCGCAAAAAAACTGGGACTTCCTTTTGCCCGTGAAGTACTACGTAACTGTGCAATGGTAGAACAACTTGGAGATATCCCTTATGACCCCTCTAATAACTCCTCGTTTTCGCTCTGGGTCAATCACCGTGATACATTCACCGGAATTACCGATCATGATCGGACAAAGACCGTGAATGCAATATCAGACGTGGTCCAGGCTGTCATGAATGGAGAGCCTGTATCATTTAAAGAGCAGTTCAGGACTCCCGGGCATATGCCCGTGCTCATCGCCGCAGAACATCTCCTGTCACAGCGACATGGGCAGACTGAATTGTCGGTTGCAATGGCAGAGATGTCAGGGATCATACCAAGTATAACAATCTGTGAAATGCTTGACGATGAATCAGGATATGCATTGTCAAAAGAAGATGCGATTCGGTATGCAAAAAGACATGACCTTGCCTTTATCGAAGGGTCTGAGGTTCTTGACCGGTGGGAGAAGGTGGCATACCCAAAGGCCGAATGCACTGACTCTCTGGCTGCTGCAGTAAATAGAATTTAATCCTCTTAATCTCCTCATCCACCCTTGTTCTTATTCTCTGCCATTTCCATAACCGGCTCTCCCGGCTCAGGGCCTTTGGAATTACCTGTTCTTAAGGAAATTTCCCGGTGAACAATGTACATTCCTGCCATGGTACCAAGGATGATATTCAGGTAAAATGTAACAAATCTCCAGAGCAGAACAAAAATTCCCAGCATACCTGCAGGGACTATCAATGCATACAGGGAGGAGGTGGACAGTTCTGTGATACCAGATGACCCGGGGGTAGTTGGAACCATCATGATGATGGCTATCAGAATCTGGAAGAAAAACGAGAGAACTATATGAGGGTCAAGTCCCAGTCCCATCAGGATCACGGAAGCGACCATGAACTCGGTTATCCAGAAAAACCCGGTGACACATGCCCCTGCAAGAAGTCCAGAACGTGCAGGTCCTGCAAACCTGTTAAAGCAGTTGAAAAAGTTGTCAATCTCATGGTCTGCACGGGTGCAGATTCCTGAAGATGACAGGCGGGTATGCGACAATTTTCCGGTAATCCACGACACAAGACGGAGGATGAGGGTTTTCATGGGGACCGGGTATCGCATTGCAAGAAAAGGAATGAATAGAAAACTTAGGAGGAAAATCCAGGCAATAACTATGAGGATGATAAGGCTTTTGCTGAACGTGCTCCATATCTCGCTTGTCATCAGCATGATTATGATACCTGTCACGGTCAGTATAATACCATCAAGCACTCGTTCCATTATTACCACGGCAGTTGCATCTCCAACTTTCAACCCTGCACGGTAAAGCTCATGGACCCTGACAGGTTCTCCGCCTGCCTGGCCCGGAGTCATTGTCCCTGCAAGCAATCCTGCAAGGACCATGTTCAGAGAATGGAGAAGGCTTACCGGGTATCCTAATGACCTGGACAGGAGTACGATACGAACGCCCCATAGTCCCAGTGCCAGAAGTCTGAATCCGATGGCCAGAAGCAGGAAAAGGATGTTAAACGACAGTATGTATTCAATCGTCTCGTCAGTAAACGTAATCCAGAATACAATGACAATTACAGCCAGGCTGAAAATAATTGATATTGCAAACAGTCCGCGGGATTTGAGTTTCACATATTTCTCCAGTATTCCGGACAAAATTGGGAGGCACAATGAATAAACCTTCTATGTGAAGGAGCTATAGTACATGGTGGCATTGTATTACTCATATGATGGCTTGTATCCGGTATCATGATATCTGTTGTTATTCCTGCATACAATGAAGAGAAAAGAATAAGAAGAAGCCTGGAGGCGTTGTCCAGTCAGACTGTCCCACGTGACCAGTATGAACTGATTGTCGTGGATGGCGGTTCTCATGATAAAACATGTGAGATTGCGAGGGATTATGCAGACATAGTCTTTGTCCAGAGGTCGGAACGCGTGGCAGGAGCCAGAAATGACGGTTTTCTCCGCGCCCGATCCAGCCTGGTCGCGACAACTGATGCAGATAGTATTGTTGGACCTGACTGGGTTGAACACGCAATAAGATCGTTCTCCGATCCAAATGTTGTACTCTCTTTTGGTCCTGTAACACCGATTGAAAGAAACGTTGTTAACAGGAGGTATGCACTGCTGTTCAACGGACTTATTAAATTCGGGGCTCATTCCCGGCTCTATTACTACACTCTTGGATGTAATACCGCCTTTAGAAAAGATGCTCTGCTTAAGGCAGGGATGTACCGAATCATGGATGCAGGAGATGATCTCGAGATTGCTGTCCGGATGAGAAAGATGGGGAAAGTAAAGTATTCTCCAGGTATGAAGGTCGGGTTTGATTTTCGCCGATACCACGAGTTCGGGTTTTGGAATACTCTTTACGAATGGTATTATATCGTTCTTCAGGGTGGAATATCAGATAAATATTCCTATACCCGGCGGGAGTACCTTGATGATGGCTTTAATCATGGTAAATGATGGGGCCCATTAACTGGTCAGGATCGGTCATCAGAACAGGAGAGATGGCCCTTTTTACTCCTATCCTGCTCTTTTTCATCTCTATCTCAAATCCCTGGTTTATCAGCCAGTCTCTTGAATGTCCTTCATTATGTATGAGGACTTCTACCAGGTCATCCTTCTCGTCAACATCGCAGTACAGCCTGAATGAATCTATTATTTTGACCATGAGTCCTGCATCGTTTCCGTACCTGACATGTTTTTCAAAGCTCATTCCATAATACTGGGCTTTAAACATGTTGGCTGACCTCACGTAGATTGCATTTGTCCCACCTCCACGACCTGGAGCAATTGCGAGATCCCCTCCGGATGTAAGAAGGGAAATTATTGATGTTCTGTCTGCCAGAGCAAGGTCGGCCATTACAATTGCCAGAGGTGAGTCATTATCCCGGCAAAATTCGTTTATCGTCTCGTTAAGTCCAGTTTCCTGTATTCTCACAGGAACATCGTCAAGTTTAACTGGTGCTGTTGCCAGTATGAGCGGGGAGCAACCGGCACTTTTCACGGCATTTACCACGTCTGCAAGCATCATGTATGCAAAACTTTGTCTCTCTTCTTCGGTCAGGATGCAGGAGAGCCTGGTCTTTGGTTGAAGGGGTTTATATGGAATGACTACTGGAATTCGCATCTTCAAATCAAACGTTGCCACCTGAGATGGAAAAAGGGATCGATATGTGGCCTCCTGTTCAAAACCACCATATGGTTCTCATGCACACAAGACTGGTACAATGTTGCCGGTAATTACTTACTCGCGAAACGTTTTTCTGCCTCTCACCTTTGTTTGCAGAAATACCTGCGGGTACTGTATCTTCCGTCGCCCGCCAGGAGAAGGGTGTGTTCTGTCTCCGGATGAGGTTAAAAGAATACTCAGGCGCGGGGCTGAGGCCGGGTGCACTGAGGCACTCTTCACTTTTGGAGAGCATCCTGAAGAAGTGAATGGATTTTTACCCTGGCTTGAGAAGTTTGGTTACACCTCCATCCTTGAGTACTGTTATGCAATGGCAGAAGAAGCGATTAAAATCGGCCTTCTTCCTCATACCAATGCCGGGATAATGACTGCTAAAGAGATGAAGTATCTTTCTGAAGTGAATGCCAGCATGGGTCTGATGCTTGAGACGACTGCGGTCATTCCTGCTCACCGAAACTGCCCTGGAAAAGAGCCTGCGAGGCGCATTGCCATGATAGAGGAAGCTGGCAGATTACAGATCCCATTTACAACCGGGCTGCTTCTTGGTATCGGTGAGACAAGGTCTGACAGGAGGGAGTCACTTGAGGTTATTGCCGGTCTTCACAGGAGATATGATCATATCCAGGAGGTTATCATCCAGAACTTTTGTCCAAAACCTGGAACTGAAATGAACGCTTTTCCGGGGGCAACTTTGCAGGATATCCAGGAGACGGTCAGGATGGCAAAGGAGATTCTACCGCCTGATATTGCCATACAGATCCCACCAAACCTGGCCGATGCTGCGAAAGTCATTCCATGCGGGATTACTGACCTTGGTGGCATCTCCCCTGTAACTATCGATTATGTTAACCCTGAACATCCCTGGCCTGCCCTGGAGGAACTCAGGGCTCTTACAAAAGGTTATTTACTCAAAGAACGGCTTTGCATATATCCTAAATATATACGTCGGGGGTGGTTTCATCCAAGGCTTAGGGATTGTATCAAAAGCCTTGAGCACGCAGTACATATGAGAGGTACATTCGTGATACCGGCAAAACCCCTGTATGAGGGGAAAGCAAAATCAGTGTATTCCAGTGAGAATCCTGATGAACTGATTGTTGTCTTTAGAAATGATATGACGGCATTTAACGGAGTCAAGCATGACCAGTTTACTGACAAGGGCAGGCTGAATGCGACGGCGTCTGAGTTTTTCATGAGGATGCTGGAGACAGAAGGAATTCCTACTCATTTTGTCAGGATGTCGGCCCCTGATACCATGGTTGTCCGCCGTCTTGAGATGATCCCTCTTGAGGTTATTGTCAGGAACATTGCCGCCGGGTCCATGACAAAGAAATACCCTGTTGATGAGGGGACGGTGCTTGACCGGCCGGTCGTAACCATTGATTACAAGGATGATGAGCGGGGAGATCCAATGATAAATGATGATCTTATCCTGGTCTTTCACATCCTGAACGCTGAAGAGCTGACAAAGGTAAAAGAGATGGCTCTGAAGGTGAACAAGGTTCTCCGCGGGTTCTTTGATGAATGTGGAATTACGCTTGTTGACTTCAAACTGGAGTTTGGAAAGTCTGCCGGAACTATCTATCTTGGGGATGAGATAAGCATGGATTCCATGCGTCTATGGGACAAGGTGACTGGTGAATCACTTGACAAGGATGTGTACCGGTTTGATAAGGGTGATGTAATTACGGCATACCGTAACGTTCTCAAACGGATTATTCCGGATGCCGTAGTCTGATGGGAAAGGCCGGTTCCGGATCTTTTCTCTTTAATAATGCTTTATTTTTCATGATTGACCAGTTGATGTCCCATCCTGGAGACAGTTTTAAATAAAATTTTTCTCACATGGCCCATTATATTGAAGTCTGTGTGGGTTGACACTTACATGGGAGATCCTGTGGCAGAAACTGAAGAAGAAATACGAAGCTGGGCTCTGGAATATGCCCGTTCAAAAGGGTGGGTATTGAGCCCGGATGAAAAGCATACTTGTGCGGTTATTAAAGGACTGGCCCGGAACTCTGAAAAGTACGGGGAGCGGTACTGCCCTTGTCGTGTCAGGTCCGGTGATAAAGAGAAAGATAAGGCGATCATCTGTCCCTGTGAATATCATGTGCATGAGCTTGAGCAGGCCGGTCATTGTACATGTAATTTCTTTTATGATCCAGACTTTCTCTAATGAACGGATTATAGTTTATAGCAAAACTTTCTGCAATAATGCTGAAAGTTTGCTTATAACTATGAAGCGTAATTAGTATGTGTACCTTGGAGTAACCTTTACCTGATTTCGTTTATTCCAGGTAGCCAAGCATTGCATTATAATTTTTAATGTCAGGTTTCATAAACCGATTTTTACCGATCACAGCAGCTGTAAATGTTATAATCGCAAACGGAGTCGGGCGCATAAGAAACAATGCAGCCTGACTATGTGTTTACATGGTTGAGATTTTTTGCGGGGAATGGCGTTTAACGGTGAGTTATAACCTCAGTTTTATAGGTTTTGGATCCTGAAAAATTATTATACTTTAAAGTAGACTACTTTGAAGTATTCTATATTCGTCATATCTCTCTTTATTTATATATGGCAGTAAACTATATGGCAAATTTACTCATTTTTCATAATTTTAATCTCACATTCCCCAAATCTTTACTGAGCACTGGTTCATCTTGTCTTCAGATCCTATGCAGATTCGAGTATCCTGAAATATTTTTTTATCCCATGACACCTCAGGTCTCCGGTCAAAAACAATAATATGAGCTTCATCAGCCC
>Ga0255347_1008296_pt1 | contig 10495 bp, 7 predicted proteins | sample wastewater_treat_2_FD_192479 | JGI IMG/M metagenome (GOLD analysis project Ga0255347, IMG submission 192479) | Wastewater microbial communities from Lulu Island WWTP, Vancouver, Canada - plant24 | ecosystem: Engineered > WWTP > Wastewater > Unclassified | place: Canada: Vancouver, British...
TCCGGCGCGCAACCTTCGAGAAGAGGGCGCGGAGTTCAACGATATCCCATTTCTCGGCATCTTTGCCCATATCCAGACGCCGCCCGAAAATCTGCTCAATGACTCCTCTTTTATGCTTCTTGAGGATTTCGGCAAGTTTGTGCTGGGCCGTGATTTTGGAATCAAGAAGAGCAAGGAAGGTGCCGATCTGGACTTGCTCGGAATGTGTGGGAATATTCAGATTATAGCGCGAATATTCTTCGGCATTTATTCCCGGCTGCCCAGAACGCATCGAAATCATATTAACCCAACGTCTGTAAGGTGGAGTGCAAGTGGAGTAGAAAACAAATCGCGCATCATATTCTGGTCTTACACTTGCTCTTATAAGGAAGCCCGCAAAATAAAGCTCTCCGTCAGAGCTGTCATACAGATAGCTCTTCCCAGTCGATGCACCGGTCCGTGCAAGGAGTATGTCGTTTGGGCGGACACGATATTTCTCATCTATTTCGCCAGCAGGAGAGACAACAGGACTGCCTATAAACTTGTGAGATGTGTCATCAATGTCTGTGATACGGATGTATTTATGTACTCCATCAAAATCTACGGCCGCAGCATTAAGCCCGTATTCAAATCCAGTCGCAACATCATCGAAGTATTCGGCACTCCACGCCCCCTCGAATCCAGGGAAACGCAAGCGGGGGGTACACTCCCTAAGATGACTTCTAAAGGATAGATTTCAATAGGCATAGCGGTACGCAAGGTGCGTGTCTGTGATTGTCTAAACACAAAAAGAAAGGTCAAACAAATGACAGCAAATACACAGTTCAAGACCCTCGTGCGCGAATGGCTCAAGGCCAAGAAGCCGATGGTCGCCCCGTCCACCCACGCAGCATTCACGCTGATTGCGGAAAACCACCTCGTGCCGCAGTTCGGCGGCATGAAGATCACCTCAATCTCCGAGGCGGATGTTCAGTCGTATATCCTCAACCTCCATGAGGGCGGTAGACTCGACGGCAAGGGAGGTGTCGGCGTAAAGACGATCCACGACATCATCCTTGTGTTTCGCCTTGCGATGGAACATGCCTACAAGCTCCGCATCATCCCGCTCCTCAACTGGTCGCTCATCGAGTATCCAAAGCCCGACACGCCCCATCAAGTGTCCGCACTTTCGCAGGATCAGGAGCGCGAACTTATCCAGCGGCTCTACCTCGGCATGAACCGGCGTTCGGCTGGAATCTTACTTGCGCTCTTCACCGGCCTCCGTATCGGTGAACTCTGCGCACTCCAGATGAAGGACATTGATCTAACTGCAAAGACGCTAACCGTTGGCAAGACCATCCAACGCATCTACGACGCGAAAAGCGGAAAGACTCGTCTGCACATCGGCCCGCCCAAGACGGCCACCTCGGAGCGCACGATCCCGCTTCCGTCAATGTTGTCCATTCCGCTCGGCAAGTTCATCACGGACAACCCCGATCATTATTTTCTCACTGGGAAGGGCAAGCCCACAGAGCCGCGTACCTATCGGCAGTTCTTCGCACGGTTCCTGAAGAAGCACGGTCTGGCGAAGATGCGTTTCCACGAAGTCAGGCACACATTCGCCGTCCGGGCGATGGAGATCCCCGACTTCGACATCAAGTCGCTTTCGGAAATCCTCGGCCACAAGAACGTGTCCTTTACCCTCAACGTCTATGGCCGCGCAAACCTCCAGCAGAAGACCCGTTGCATGAACCTCCTGAACGACTTGCTATAGTTGGCGTAGGCTTACTTGGATTCGTCGCACCGCTTTCTGGCGAGACGCGGATTTGGTATAATATTAGGGATTTTCTACGCCCCCAAAAGTGGTTACAAGGAGACTTCGGAATGGATATCGCCATGCCTGTGCGGATGATGCGCCTATGGACGGCGAGAACACGAATTGCGTGCTTTCTCGCCCTGGCAATGCCTTCTGCCGCTTTTGCCCGCACGATTGTCGTGCCGCCGCAGCCGGTGTCGCCTTATGCCGACACGGAGGTGTCGACCAACATCCAGTTCAGCGCGAGCAGCGAGCACGCGCGGGAGATCGAGATGCGTTTCGCGCTCGACGGGTGCATGTCGAACTGCGTCCAGGTGGCGTTCGGCAAGGACGCGGACGGTGACGGTGTCCTTGGCGCGGACGAGGCCGAAACCCTGTACGGCTGGCGGAACGGGCGGTACTTCGCGGAGAGCGTCGCCGAAGGACTCCGTATCGAGGAGGCGGATTCCGGCAATGTGGACTCTCGCGTGTTCGCCATAAACCTTCGCCTCAAGAAAGGAGAGGGTCTGCGCTATTTCACCGCCACGAACGACATGGGTGTGGCCATCTTCACGAATCTTAACGCCACCGCTCAGAATTGGCTCTACAAGCCAGACTGGAACATGATGCGCGTCACCCGTCGCGGACCCGGCGTCCCGGCGGAATGGTTCACCTGCGACCTCAGTTCGCATTTCTTCTACATCAAACTGAGGTGATGCCGTGATTTCAAGACTTTGGACAGCTTTTCTCCTCTCCCTCGCGTGTGCATCGACCATCGCGTGGCTTGTCGCGCTCATGCACGAGAAGAACGTCCGCCCCGTGCAAGACCTCGTGGCGTTCTTCAAAAAGCAGTCGAAGGTCGGGCGTATCATCCTCGGCACGTTCTTCATAGCCATGTGGGTGATAGCCAGCACCAAGCCGGGCGACGGCGGCAATGGTGGTGGCGATGGTGGCGGCGGTGACGGTGGCACGAACAACGTCCAGATGGTGATCGGACCCGGCGGCGGTATCCAGCCTCTTGATTCCCCCGGAGCGGTCACGAACAGCCAGCAGCAGGGTCTCCAGGGCGGGATTCAGCCGCCCCAGGGCGGTCTCGTCGGCGATCCTGCGCCGGTCACGGACCAGTGGACCGGTTTCACGCCCATCACTTCGACGAATACCACGCGCACGCTGACCGGCGACGATTTCCGGCGCGGATTCGTGATGGCCCGTATCGGCACGGGCGAGGACTTCGACTTCTCCGCGCCGCCAGACGCCGCCGTCTGCGAGGACTGGCGGGCGTTTGGATCAGCCACGGACTGGATGTACATCGCCATGTCGAACTGGGTGTTTCAGGTCGGCACGAACGAGGTCAGCCGTCTGCGCGTCTATTCCTTCGGCAAGATCGATCCGCTCATCCGGGACGCCGACGGCGTGGTCGCCACAAACAACTGGTTCGCGCCGTTCGTGGCCTCGCTCGGAATCGTGCCGGAGGCGAACTGGAACCTGCTCGACGAGTCGGCCCGCCCAAGCCAGCTTTGGTATTGCATAACTCCTCAAAACGCGCTCGTTGTCACATGGCGGAACGCTCTTCTTGACCGCGACACGGAGAGGCCAATCTCGTTTCAGGTCGAATTCCGCACGGACGGCAGGTTCTCGTTCCGCTACGACCTTTCGCGGCTCGACACCGACGCCGTCACCAACATTCTCGCCGGAGCGTCCTTCGGCGGAAACGAGTGGACGACGAACGTGCTTCCGACGAACGTCACCTCGATGGCGTTCTATCCGCTTGCGGAGAGCGATGCATACGACCAGGACCCCGACAGGGACGGCGTCGCCACAATCGACGAGCTGTTTGTCCACTACACCGACCCGCGCAACGCGGACTCTGACTACGACGGACTCTCTGACTACGAGGAGCTGTTCGTCTGCGGCACCGACCCGCTCGATCCCTATTCTACCGGCGGGGCGTACAGCGACGGACTGGCGATCAAGATCGGAGACCTCGCCCCGTTCTCATATCCAGAAGGATCGACGAACACCGTCCTTGAGCACATTTTCTACTCCGGCACGACAAACGGCGTTTTCGCATACCCGCAGTCGTCGGAGAGCATGGCCGTCCTCCAGGTGTCCGTATCCGGCTCTGGGACGGGCGACCTCATCGTCGGAAACCAGGTCGTGCCGCTCGTCGCGCCACCGCAGCTGAGGTCCGCCCCGCCCAATCCGGCACCGCCGCTTCTCGTCCAGCTCGTGAAGGGGGAGACATACCCCATCTACTTCCGGGGCGACGAACTGCTGGAAGTCTCCCTTGGCTCGGCAGACTTCGCCTTTGGCGTCTTGCCCACGCACAACACGTTCGGTCGGATCAACTTCCCCAACACCGTGGCGACGACGCCATGCATACACGATTTCAACGCCCGGAGGAAAGGCGTCTATCTGCCGATGAGCCGCGACGCGCAGCTGCTGACCTGCACATGGCAGGGCAGCAATAACGTCGAGGTCGAGAACAATCCGCCGAGGGCGGCGACGATCACGGGGAACTTCTCTGCGAGAAGCACCAGCGGAATAACCTACACGCTCTCGCATCCTCAGTACCTTTTCGGGCAGACGTCTTACGATCAGACCGTCCGATTCTGCCCGCAACCGCCCGATCCAGACCCGGAAGACCCCGACCCGCCGGAAGACCCGCCGTGGTATTCGGATGGCGACGGAGACGATTCCGACGAGACCGACGACGACCATGACGAGCATTGGTGCTGCTATTGGGGAACGTGCGACGGATGGTGTGGTTGCGGCTGCGACTGCGGCAATCAGGGAGACGACCCCAATCCGCTTGATGATGCTGACTTCGACGATGACTGTCCGACACATTCCTGCCCATACGATCAATGCGCCCACCTCCACGAAGACGACTACACGAACGCCGTGCAGAACGTCCAGCATCTCGGTGGTGTCCTTTACATCCGCGAGCCGCCGTTCTACGAGCAGATTCACCTCGACGTGCCGACGGAGCATCGGAACTGCTGCCCGTGTCCCGACCATTGGACGAACTACGTGGGCGTTGCGTACAAGTCCTACCGGTTGCGCCTCATCGACTCCAACGGAATGGACTTCAGCAGAACGGAGACCTCGTGCGACGTCAACCTCGCGGGCGTCTATCCGAGTTCCTCAGTCGGCGACGCGACGCTTGCCTTCTCCCGCAACGGCGAAATCTACCAGCAGCACAACAAGACCGTCCTTGGCGTAGCCATCAAGGGCGACTACGGCGTCGATCTCGCCGCCTACAACGCGCTCAACAGCAGCTTCGGCTATCCCATGACCGTCTGCACGAATCTTTGGGACGCCCCATCGGTGCGGCTTGTCACCAATGTAAAGCTCCCGGACGGCAAGGTTCACCTGGAGCTTGCAAACGCGACCGGGCAGTTCACGTTCTGGTACTATGACCACAGGACTTGGGAATACCGGAAGCTTCTTGATACTGATACGGCGACCGTTAAAGACATTTCAATGGCCTACTGGAAGGCACTGATGAAGCGTGCGGCATACGAAGGAACGTCCGAATTGCCGATTTACATCACGTCTTCTACGCCCGGACGCGTGAGCCTCATTTTCCGCTACTGGAACGTGATCGAAGGAAAGTTCGTGCAGGATCAGGCCGTTCAGCGCATCACTTCGCTGCGTCCGCCGCTTCGCCTCGACATATCCCGCGACGGAGCTATCGACGACGGCGACTCCGCCGCCTGGTTCGACGGACGGACGTTCTACTATTGGATAAATGAATGCAAGATCTATGGCGACTACATTGTTCCGGACAGGGAGTACACCGTGAGAAACTCCTCGGACTTTGTGGTGAATGGAACGTTCGATCTCGTGAATCTCTTCCCAGTGGCATTGGATTTGTCGAAGTTCACAGATGCCTGGCAGAATCGGGTCACATACACTCTGTACCCCGAATGGGGCAATACAAACTCGTTCAACTTCTGTTTCGCAGACATCCCGTGGAGCGAAGCTGGAAAGATACAGACGACAAATGTCACAACCCTTGCAGGGCATCCGCTTTCTTCCGCTTCGCTGACGAGTCTGCCCAAGGCGGGCTACCAACTGCACTACTACGACACACTGACTCAGTTCTCCGAGAACTCGGGATTGCTTATATGCGAGGCGAAGTCCCGCTATGCCTCGATGCGCCTTGACATCAAGGTCGGCGACACGCTGCTTTATTCCTACTCCGTGCCGATGACAATCCTACCAGTCAAGGAGATGTACAACTGGTACAACTTCCGCAACCTTTCTAATGAGGATGTTGGGCGAAACACGGAATTCCACACTCTTTGGGAAGAGGACTACTCAAAGGCCCTTATATTCCTGCATGGGGCAAATGTCTCTACCGACGATGCTGAACAATGGGGGGACATCATTTTCAAGAGAATGTGGATATCCGGACTAAGGGCACGGTTTTACAATGTGGATTGGCGAAGCAATATCGGAAGCAAGGCAAATTACCACCAGAATGCATCCAACGCATTCGTGGTGGCCAGCCAGATTGTTTCAACAATCACCAACGGCATTCCGGGCGAGAAAGTAGTTATGGCTCACTCTCTGGGCAACATGGTAGTGTCTTCGATGATTCACGACTATGGGCTCCAGGTTTCTAAATACCTTATGTGTGATTCTGCCGTACCGTCAGAAGCGTACTATCCAGCTAACGATGTGTCAATCCGAGTTCCGCAGTTGGTGCATCCGCAGTGGGAGGAGTATCCAACGAATTCGTGGGCGTCGAATTGGCACAAGTTGTTTGCCAGCGATCTCAACGATGACAGGCGAAAGCTTGGTTGGCCAGGACGGTTTAGTGGCGTTGCGCAATGTGCAGTCAATTTTTATTCTACCGGCGACGAAGTTCTGGAACTTGCCGATGACAACGATATCTATGTGTGGACTGGAGCCACATCTGGTTATGTGCAGTATTCGTGGCATCATCAGGAACTCTGGAAAGGACGTGGTGCCGCAAATGTGCTTGGCGGTACGACTTGGTCTGGCTGGAACATAGAGGAAAACTGGCTTGGTGTTAACAAGATATCAGTGTCAGAGGCCCAGCAGATGCAGCCCGAGGACTTCAAGACCAATACCGTGTTTTACTGCTATCCCTCGAGCATGAATTCCACGAACATCAGTTTGCTTGTTCGCGCAGCACACCTTACGCAGGGCATCCCAGCATTGGCAAGACCGACAGGAGGGACAAATTTGGTCTATGTCTTGAGTCGAGACAATGCATACGATCTAAACCTCAATGAATCGACGTTGAATGGAGATGACGAGCCACCGACGGTTCGAGGAATGGAGAGACCTAATGGTTGGCCGACAAGGTCAAAGTGGGGACCCCGATGGACACATTCCGACATGAAGGATGTTTCGTATTTTTACAACTTTAAGTTTTACGAAAAGGTGATTGAGAAAGGAGCACTACAGTGAAGAAGGCTATTGTTGCTTTGACAGTTGGTATGACAGTTGTCATTTCAGCGTTCGCGCACAAGAAGGACCCCGATTATCTCAAGGCTCGGCGAGACGGAGGTGATCTTCGCATGATCTTGTCAGCCGTTGATGATTATGGAAGTGCAGTATCGAATGCGAGCGTAAAGGTCCTAATGGGCATGAACTTCCGTGAAAATGCATATTATATCAATGGCACTACTGATGCGGACGGCCACTTTGTGATAGAAGGAATAACAACGGGAAATGAGATTGAAATCGAGGTTGTAAAAGAGGGATATTATAGAGGGCGCAAAAAACTTTGCCTCATTGCGATGGGGAATGAATACGAGGTTAAAAGAGGTAGATGGCAACCGTGGGGGATGAAGGTCAACATTCCAATGCGAAAGGTAAAAAATCCTGTTTCATTGATCAAGAAGAAAGGCGGTGTTGCTGTTCCCGAGACTGGTACTTGGATTGGGTTTGATATGAAGTTAGGGGATTGGGTTGGGCATGGAGGGAAAGGACTCGTCCCAGATTTTGAAGTGAATCTTCAATGGGACGGGAAGCCTGTAGTGTCTTCTGAATTTGCTAAACTTGATTTGCGCTTTGTCGGCAAAGGTGCGGGGTACTATATGGCAACCACAATACCAGGCAGCGCATTCTCTGGCGTCTATAATGCCTCTACAAACGAAGTGTACCACAATGAGTTCGTGTGCAGTACCATTCGTGAGAGTGGCACTATTAGAACTGTCGAGATTCCTTCCGGAAAACTTTTGATTATGCGTAGCCGCTGCAGGATAGACGAAAAAGATAATGTAGTAGAGGCGAATTATGGTGTCATTAGAGCGATGCTAATAGAGGGAGGATACAATGGGAAGGCAGAGCTGTTTATGAATTATAGGTTCAACCCCATCCCCAACGACACCAACCTTGAGCCGAAATGACCAATAGGTCTATGCAGTATTTGTCAATGGAATGAGGAAATGGAAAATCTTTTAGATTCATATTCGGAAGTCCGCGAATGCGACTATAAGGGCGAGCATTACTCGGTGCGCGATAATGGTGCGGTCATGCGGCACCCCAAACCAGGGAAGAAGGCACGCCCGAACGATAATGAGTGGACGTTCGGAACGCGGGACGAGAAGACTGCGTACATGAAGTTTGGCACCCATAGGATACATATCATCGTGGCGAACGCCTTTCTGGGTGAACATGACTCCAAGGTTTATGTCGTGGACCACATCGACACGAACAGATGCAACAATCGAGTCTCCAACCTGCGCTGGTTCACGCGCCTTGAAAACGCACTCAACAACCCCATTACACGAAAGCGGATAGAGTGGCTTTGTGGCGGCGACATACAGAAGTTTATCGACGATCCTTCATGCCTTAGAACGGAGGGGACCAAGGCACAGGATCTGTCGTGGATGCGTACTGTTACGCCCGAGGAGGCGAAGACGGCGATGGAGAACCTTATGCGGTGGGCAAAGAAGGCTCCCTCTCCCGTTCAGGGCGGTCAGGGAGCCGATAGGGAAAAGGACCCGGAATGGATGTTCAAACCGCAGCCTTGGAGTCAAAGAACACCCAGTCCGGAAGAGAGTGTGCTGGCAAATGTGGCCCCGGGGCGGCTTGAGAATGTAGAGGCGAAAGCAAGAAGAGATGACACAGAGTTTCTCCTGGAGCCAGATTCCGAGAACGCGACAATTGAGGAATACTTTGGACGGCTCACGCCTGGAGCCGTTTTTGCCAGGAATCGCTATGGGGAAAGCAAGGTCATCCAGGCGCTAATGTCCCAGGACAAGTCTTCGATAGGCGTGGCGGTTACATTCCCGTCGGAGCTGAAGAATTTTGCCGCTTATAAGATCTTCTCCGTCAATGGGCAGTTTTTCCACCAGTTCCTTCATACGTGCTTTGAAGAAAACGGCGCGTTGCAGCGAATGACGGAGGCTGCGGGAGAGACCTGGACTGGCCCCGATAGCATAGACAACTACTGTTAAGAAAGGAAACAAACACGATGAACATTCTCATTCTACAGGGCTCGCCTCGTGCGAACGGGAACACGGCGTGGATGGCCGAGGAGTACCGCAAGGCAGCGGAGGCGGCCGGACACAAAGTGACGCTCGTCGATGTCGCACACAAGAAGATTGCGGGCTGCATGGCCTGCGAATACTGCCACGGCAAAGGGAACGGAGCCTGCGTCCAAAAGGATGACATGCAAGAACTCTATCCGCTCTTGGCGGATGCGGAAGTCCTCGTCCTCGCGGCCCCGATCTACTACTTCACGCTGTCAGCACAGATTCAGGCTCCGATCCAGCGCATCTACAACATGAACAAGCCGGGTAATCTGAAGAAGACCGCGCTTCTGGCGTCCTCCTATTCGCCCAACGTGTACGACGGCGCAATCGGCGAGTATCGCGGCATCATCAACTACTGGGGCGTCGAGGACACGGGCATCGTCACGGCCAAAATCGACGAGCAGAAGACGGACGCGACGCGCAACCGCATCCTTGAACTCGTGGGCAAGCTGTCAGCATAAAGGAACCCGACGATGGCACTACCCCAGAGAGACAAGTTGATTGACGAGATCCACCGGCTGGAAGGTCTGATGGCCTACGCCGAGGCCCACGGCGAGTGGGAGCGCCTTGAGGAACTCAAGGCCAAGCTCAAGGTGTTGATCGACCGTATGTCGTAAAGGACGGAAGCGGAAAGTTTGGACAGTTGTCGTCCAGGATTGAGTACCCGAATCCGATTTATGGTATAATGTTAACCGCTTGACGTGAGAGGGTCACATGACTGCCATGACAACATACGCCACAGGTTGTAGTGAAAACGGTCCTTTACGCTTTTCATGCAGAATGACGGACTTTGCACGATATGCTAAAGAGAATTTTAGCATTTCATGCAAAGCGCTGTCGCTTTGCACGAAAACAGCAAAGGAGAAACTTACGCTTTAAGAGCAAAGTGCTCGACCATTTTTTTGCTCGTACGGTGAGGGAGCGGAATGGATCCGGTTGAACGGTATTTGAGCGACATGGGGGAGATTCGTGCCACAGGCGTGGGTACTGTCGAAACGTCCTAACCAGGCGGGTATCAGGTCATCAAGAAATGGCTCTCCTACCGCGAAAAGCCCTTGCTGGGGCGCGGCCTGACCGTGGCCGAGGTGCGCTATGTCACCGAGACCGCCCGCCGCATCGCGGCGTTGATTGCGATGCAGGCGGAGTTGGATGAAAATTACCGCGTTGTAGTTGCAGACACTTATACAATCTTTTAGCCTAAAAAGAGCAGTTGAACCTT
>Ga0255347_1008299_pt1 | contig 10491 bp, 12 predicted proteins | sample wastewater_treat_2_FD_192479 | JGI IMG/M metagenome (GOLD analysis project Ga0255347, IMG submission 192479) | Wastewater microbial communities from Lulu Island WWTP, Vancouver, Canada - plant24 | ecosystem: Engineered > WWTP > Wastewater > Unclassified | place: Canada: Vancouver, British...
GATTCAGGCGCACGAACCATCGCCGTCCGAATCACCTTGATTGCGCCAGAGGCTTCAAGTCGATCCGCCTCTGCATCGTCAAAATCGTTACAGGTGCATCCGGGCTGATGCCATCGCCCCCGGCTGTCCTGAAAATACTGCATTGCGATTGCCTTCATATTCCCCGCCCCTTAATACGGATCTTGCCAAAGTTTGGAATCTCCCCAGTTCGACTGTATCCGCTGAATCTCTTTCAACGCCTCAATCGCGCCGATATACTGATCGTTCTGTTTCTTCCCGATCTCGATTTGATTAAGCGCCTTGGCCTGCCGTGCCTCCATCGCCTCTTTCATCATCACGAGCTTGGACTCCCACGCCGTGGCCTCACGCTCCTGGAAGCCATAGAGGAACTTGGTTTTCAAAAGGTCCATCTGTTTCGGGATAACGATTTTGATTCCGAGTCCGACGGCGATGCCGAGGAAATATTCGCAGGAGGGACGCTGAGGGCCGTACTCGGAATTGTGGACGCAGGCGCCGTTTGCCAGCAGGAAATTGTGGGTCTTATCGACGGTGATGTCGTAAACATCTTCCCGCTCGGGTCGCTCATAAACCCTTTCGACACGCTTGCTGCCGGCGAGGATATGGGTCGCCGTCAATGACTGCGCCTGAATGTAGGAGCCATCACTCAGCATGAAGGGGTGATCCGGCGTGCATCGGGCAAACGATCCATCCCCGAAACAGACACCGACAAGGCGGGCGTTCCTTTTGGTCAGTCGCGCCGAATGGCCCCTTGCCGTGACCACGTTGCCGTCCTTATCACGCGACCACACGCCGAAACTGCCGCGCCTGTTGACCAACGTCGCAAGGCTGACAGGCCCGTCTGCTGCGAGTTGAATCTTGGTGTCACCGGTGAAACATCCCGTCGCCATGTCTACCCCATAACAGCCGATCTCCGTCGCCCCCTGCATGATGGCAAGGGCGATCATGTAAGACACGCTGTTGGTGAAATAGTTGCCGAACCGGGAAGTGATGTCCTGAAGCGGATAGGGCACGGACTTCGGGATGGCGTCCCAATGCTGTTGCATATAAACGGGAACGTCGAGGCCCGCGAGGTCTTTAATGTAAGCCTCCATCGGCTGCCCCCGAAACTCGTTTGACCACTCAAACACGCCCGGGCGTAGCAGCTTCCGCCTGAAATACTTGCCGTCCGCGAATTTGATCGGGTGAATTTCAAACCATCCGGTACGTCGCGGGACGTTCGTGTAAGCGTTGTTCATCCCCCACATCTCCCACGACGGATCGTTGTGGGGTGCAAGGTGCTTCGTGTCGCTGCATCCCACGATGGCGATCTTTTTTTCCGTAGGGGGGGCGGGAGCCGCCGCCTGCGTAACAACGACGGCCCCCGTTTCTGCCTGCTTTCCTTCCTTCTTTGCCATACCTGTTCTCCCCTTTCTTTCCCCTGTTGGTTGTTCAGTTACGGAGCCACGACGCGGTTGATATTCGTGGACTGGTAGCCGGTGACGCAGATCACGACAGACTCCACCGCGAACGTCCCGGTGCTCTTGTAGCGGACACCGAAATGCGTATAGGAGGAGTTGGTTGCCAGAACCTGGGACGGGTTAAACTCGATGACGCCGGTTTTTTTGATGCCTTCGACGTACACGCAACCCGTGGACCTGGACGCACCCGCGCAGGCGATGTCGATGCCGTGCGCTTCGCCGGGACCGCTTGCCTTGCGCCGGATTCGAAGCGATGCTTCCGAAGACGAATCGGCAGCAGTCGTCACCGCGTAGGTTTCGAGGTGGGTACAATGCACCGCGATTGCGGACGCCAGGTCTTCGATGATGACGCTGTTCGCGCTCGAACCGATCTGCTTGTCTGCAATCGTCGCGGCTTCCTGAAGCGTGAAGGTCGTTCCGTCAATAACGATGGTCCGACCGTCCGCCTTCCGTGCGCTCGCGCCCGCTCCGGCCACGACACGGACGGTATCCCATTCGTGCCATTCAAGGGCGGTTGCCTCGCCGAGTCCAATTCCCGCACCCGTCAGGGCGGTGAAGGAACTCACCCCCTGGCCCGCCGTCCCGCACACAACCGTGAACGACGCGGGGGCGGCGGCCAGAGCCTTCGCGGTTGCCAGGTCGGACAGAATCCCGACCTGGACCGTGATCTTCGATACATCCTTCAGGGCGATGGGTTCGGAATCGGCGGAAGACACCGCCGCGCCGATAATCGCCGCCGTGATTTTTGCGCTCTCTCCAAGGTATTTGCTCATCTTGTTACCTCCTTAATTCAGCACGACGAACGGGCTGACGGTGTTGGTCGTGGACCCTTCAAGCGGCAGCGGAGCCGAAAGCCAGGGCTTGCCATCGATGTTCCAAAACGCTTTGATGACGGTCTTGTTGGACGTGAAATAGACGTGCTGCGATGCCTCGATGAACGGACCCGACCCGTCTTTGATCAGGTAGTACGACGCATCACACAGAACGAGGTCGCCCTTGGACCCGAGAGCCGGGGAGCGATCCGCGAAATACAGCGGATAACCGAACAGGGTCGCCGGTACGCCGTCCGCTGCCGAGGGTGCGAAGATCAGGTTGGAACCGCCATCGGCCAGGGCCAGAAGCTGCGGAAGGGTCGTCTGACTGGCAATCCAGAACAGGGAACCGCCGAACTTCATCCGGGCGTACATGCTGCGGAGGTCCGCAATGGCGATCTGGGAGGCCGTGGTGCGTGACACGGTAATCGAACACGGTGCGTCGAGGATTCCCAGGGGGCCGCCGATACCGTTACCGCGCAGGATCTGATAATCCTCCCACCCGATGATGGCCTTGCGGAGCTGCGCCCCAATGAGCCCGGACGCCGCCTGCCAGTTGCGGAGGAGCTTGTCTGACGTGGTGATGTAAGCGGCGACTTCGCCCGGCTCCAGGGAAACTTCCTTCAGCCGAAGATCCGTCTCGCTTTTCGTCCCGCCTTCGTTCACCTTGGCAACGACAACGCCGCCATAGACGTTCTCGCTCGCCGTCTGATCCAGGGCGGGCATGGTGATGCGGGCGTCCGGGGGATCGCCTGCGGGGATGACGGTACAGCGGGGCCGGAAAATGGCTTCCTGCGGCTGTACCTGGAGGAGCTCGGGCCGGAACTGCTCGGGGATGGCAAAGCCACCCTCCGCGCCCTGATCCATGCTCTGCTCGCGGTATTCCACCTGGCCCAAACGCGGGTCGTCCCGGTTGAACCTCACGGAGCAAAGGAACTCTCCGAGGTTACGGAACTCGCTCGGGGTGTTTGACGTGCGCTTGTAACTCACACGGTACGGCTTATCCCCGCCCGCTGCGTTCTTCGCTTCGCGTTCTTCCAGTTTTTCAAGCCGCTCAATGTCGCGCTGAAGTTTGTCTGCCTCAGCCTCCATCGCGGCGTACTGCGCCGTTTCCTCATCCGTCAGGTCACGTTCCTCCCCGTCGGCAAGGTCGAGCATGGCCCGCATCTGGTCAATGAACTCCTGGGCTCGCGCCTTCAGCTCTTTGATTTTATCCATCGTTTCCTCCTTAGATTCGCCTTAAATCGAGCTCTCGTTTCAGAAGATTCAATCTCATTCCGGCGGGGACGGACCCGCGCCGCTCCTGTGATGCAGCCCATTGTGACCGTGAGTGGACGCTCACATCGGTCTGCTTGTAAAAGGGGAAGGTGACGGGGCTGACGTCCCATAGCCGCACTTCCCGGAGTGTGTACAAATCCAGGTCGCCGCCTTCGCCTTTCGTTCTTTCTTCGTCGATGATTTCAAAACCGAAGCTCATCTGGCTGATGTCGCCCCGGCTGATGGAGGTCATGAGGTCGCGGGCAAACTGCGTGTCGGGCGGGTCGATCTGGACAAACAGACCCTTTTCATCCTCACGCATGACAAGCGTGCCTGCGGTGTTGCGGCCCAGAACATAGTCCGGGGAATGATTGAACAGGGCGCGAACGTCGTCGTTGACGATGGACTTTTCAAACGCCCCCTTTGCGATGCGCTCGCGGAAATAACCGCCATCGCCTATGACGTCGAAAACGGCGGCATGGCCCACGATCCGGGGCTTCTCTGAATCGTCGCGGTTGACCGCCATCGACGTGACGTTAAACGTCCGGTATTCCATTTGCTTGTCAGGCATCTTCGTCGTCTCCTTGCTGTCGTCGTTGTGGAGTGGGTATTGCGGGCTTTGCGGGGGGTTCCTGGCCAGCGGGGATCATGTTCAGGGGTACGAGATATTCCTCGCCCTTGCCGTCCGGGAGGGGGTTCATGTTCTCAAGGGCCCGGATCTCATCGACGCTCATCCATCCCCATTGACGGGCGACGGAGTACGCTTGATACCGGGTCGAGAGGTCGCCCCGGAGCAGTCCGGCGAGGTTGAACTCCGCGAAGTATTTTCCTTGGTCGCGCTTGGCGATCAGGTTGCGGTTGATCGATTGCTCGATCCGGACGCACCAGGGGCGGATTGTGAACGTGGCGAACGAGAGGAAAAGCTGTTCCGCGCTCGCGTAGGTCATTGTATTCGTGGGATGCCCGATCATGAGGGGCGGGACGCGGAAGATGCGGGCGATTTCCTCTACGCCGAACTGCCGGGATTCGAGGAATTGCGAATCTTCATTGCTCATCCCGATCCGCGACAGGTCGCCGCCGTCTTCCAGAACGATGGACTTGAATTTGTTTTCAAGTTTTCCGTACTCGGCCAGGGATTCTTTCAGGAATGTCTTTGCGTTCTCGGATAGCTTGACGCCAGCGGGGAATTTCAGGGCCATGCCGACAGAGGCGTTATTCGCAAAAAACCGCCCGCCGTACTGATCCGCCGCCATAGACAGGCCGATGGATTCCCGCGCCACCTGAATAGGAGACACGCCCCGGTAGCCTTCGGGCATATCGCCGTTATAGGAGCATGAAATCGGGAGGTGCTTGACGTGCCATATCTGTTCGCGGGGGATGGACTCCTGCTTGCCGTCCTCGTAGCGATAGACATAGACGGGCAGGCCATTGGCAACGGCGACGTCCATCCGGGCGGGATTCAGCGGGAGCATTTCCTCGATCTGATCGCGGGAGTTACGCACGATGCGGGCGTAGGATTCCCCCCTCAGGCACAGGTGCGCCACCTGAGACTCCCTGAAATCGAACGAGGTCATGAAGGCGTTGGGCGCGTCGTGCAGGATCGGATATAGGGGATAACCTGTGGCGGGCTTTTTGCCGTCAGAACCGACGCGCTCGTAAATCGTCAGGGGGAGCGATGCGATGGTTTCCGCAAGCACCTTGACGCAGGCATACACCGCCGCGACCTTCAGGGATGAATCCGCCGTGACGGATACACCGGAAGATGCGGGTTGCTGGACAAACCGGGATAGCCAATGATTCGGGTCGGAGAGCCCCCGAAGTAGGACGTTATCTTTGAACTGACGGATTCGGTGTGTAATGGACATTCTTCCCCCCTGTGAGAAACATTGTAGGGAAGAACGAAAGAATTATCCCGGACGTAACGGCACCAAACGGCACCAACGTAAAAGAATTTAACTGGCGGGGTCTTTTGAGATGATGGAAATGATCACCGGGCGCTGAAAGCGGAGGGTTTTATCCCCCACCTTCAGGCCCGGCAGCTTGCCTTCATTGTGCCATGAGTAGATGGTTTTGACGGAAACCTGAAAGATCGCCGCCACCTCATCGGGCCGGAATAGCGACTTGTGCGGGATGTCCCTGTTTGCCGTGCTTGACATTCATCACCTCGTAAAAACGATGTTCTCCGCGTCGATCCCCTCACGTTCCCGGCGTTCACGGCTGTGCGGCGACATGGTGTTGAAACGGTTGTCAGTCGTGAACCCGGCCCCGGTCATGATGTCCATGATTGGCCCCTTGCTTGTCTTCGATACTTCGATCAGGGCGGATTTGACATAGGGGAGCGTCAGTTGCATCCCCCGGACCACCTCCAATTCCTGCCCGTCGATGTCAATCTTGACGTGAAGATTATCCATAACGAGCGCCTTTGAGATAGTGTCGAGCGTGCTGATAATGGTGTACCGTCCCCGCTTGCCGACCTGTCCACCGGACGCCCCGGCCCCGGTCTTGTCGGAACCAAACTCCACGAATCCGTCAAAAGACCCGATGGCCCACCAAAAGCAGGCGATATGCATAAACCGGTTCAAGAGGCGGTTGTATTGAAGCGCCTCCATGTTTTCTTTCATCGGCTCAAAGGCATAAACCCACATTTCGGGATAGAGGGAATTTGCGAATAGCGAGTACACGCCGATGTTCGCCCCGATGTCCACAAATTCATCCGTGGGCGCAAAAGATTTAATCCACGCGATTGTCTCCGGTTCCTTTTCCCAGAATGTCTCGGCCCGGTATTTCTCCATCGGCGTTTCGGTTCGCATTTTGAAGGGCAACATCATCGCCTCACCCCCTCCAATCCCCAACAGGCTATCGAAACATAGACCGGCCCCGTCGCCTCATGGACCGCCCACTCCATCGCGCCGCGCAGATCCTCCGGCGTCTGTGGCTTGAGGATCTCCATCCCCGGCATGGTCTTCATCAGGGCGATATCCTCCTTGCACTCGTGAGACGTTCCCGGCCCCATCGGTAGGATGCCCGCCAGATGCCCCACGAATACGATATGACGACGTTCAAGGCAGGCGTTGTAAATCTGTTCGTTCGCCCGACGGCAGAGGAAAGCCGCGAAGGAATGGACAACCGGGATGAACCCCCCGGCAGATAGCCCCGTCGCCATACTCACCATGTCCTGCTCCGCAATCCCGCATTGGATAAATCGGGCGGGATACCTCGCTTTGAAGGCAGTTAGGCCACAATCCGGTTCAAGGTCGGCGTCCATGCAGACCACCTTTTCATTCTTCCCAAGGTTTTCAACAATTGCTGAAAATGCCTTCAGGAGTGTGTTGACCGGGAAGGCGCGGGGATACACTTCCCGCTCCACCTCACAGACGGCGAATTGCGGGGAGCGGTTGCATATCTCCTGTACGGCCCGTTCATATTCAAGTTCCGACAGCGCCCCGGCGTGATAGTGGTTATCACCCTCCATGAAGGAAATGCCGGAGCCTTTGACGGTCTTGTGTACTTCTACCATTTCTTCCAACCAATCAGCGAATGGCGGCCAAGCGTCTTGTGATAATTGCCACATATTTGCATCTACGTGTACAGCCACCGAATGATCTAGTGATTGCAGCGCCTCCCAATTCTGCCCCTCCTGCAATTCCCCATCCCCGACAAGGACGTGGATCTTCCGGTCAATGCCGTTCAGCCTGTCCGCCGCCGCCAGTCCGTTGGCCTTTGAAATCCCCATCCCGAGCGAACCCGTATTGAACAGCACACCCGGAACGTCAATCGTCGGATGACCCGGCAATCCCCCCGGGCGCCTGAAGGTATGAATCGCATCGAACGGGATGACCCCTTTAGCCGTCAGGATCGCGTACAGCGCCGGGGCGTCGTGACCCTTGCTTGCAATAAACACGTCATCCGGCCCCATCTCACCGAAAAACAGGGGAACCATGATGGTCAACGACGACAGGGAGCCGCCCAGATGCCCGCTGCCCGCACGCTGGACTTGGTATAGGACATTGAGGCGCAAGGCGTCGAGGAGCACCTCCTGATCCGTGATCTTGTCCAGTTCCCATTTCGGGACGTAGTACAATTTCATAGCCCCCTCCAAATTCGCCTTTGCCGCCGCAGGAATGCGTGAAGCAGCCAACCGAAAAACCGTTTCCGGGTGATCGCAACCGCATAGCGGGGCGCATTAGGATTCAAGACCTTGCTCACGTTTCCCTCCCCATAAGATATTCCGCCCACTCCAAATCTTCGGCGGTGTTGATGTCCACGGCCTCCCGTCCCTCCACGACAAAGGGCCGGATGACAAGGCCCGACACGTCGCCGCCTTCCAATGTCGCCGCCCACGCGATGTGAATGCAGCCGTTTTGAACGTACACGTCCCCCAGCGCCTGCGTCGGAAGGTCGTAAAAGGGGATATTCATGATCGTTCCATCGTCATAGGGGAACATGAATTTGCCCGCCACGACCCACGACTTGCGCGGGTGCGCGGGGGTAAGACTCACCCCCCGCATCGAATCGCACCGGGGCCCTCCAAGAAAGTCCTCCATCGCCCGCCTGATCGTGTCGCCTGTACGGAACGGCGACGTGGGCCGTAGGATACAGAACACGTCGAAGCCGGGGAAACGGTCCATCGCATGACTGACCCATTGAAAATCGTGGGCGTCCGCCGTGCATAATTCCGGGGGCCGCATCAGGGCGTCAACGCACATGTCCCGCGCAACGTCGGCGCAAACATCCCAGTCCGTGGTCACGACGATCCGCTTGAAACGCCCGCTGTCAATGGCCCCCTTGATCGCCCAGTAAAGCAGGGGTTTTCCGGCAAGCAGGCGCATATTCTTCCCCTTCAGGCGGGACGAACCCTTGCGGCAGGGGATAAGGGCAATCGCGCTCATCCGACCCTCTCCACCTGTGCGGGAACCCTGTTCGCGGGCGGGGGCGGGGTGTTCGTCACCGAAACGTCGCCGTACCGGACATTGACGTTCTGATGGAGATTCATAACCCCATCCTTGCCCGGTTCCGCCCATGACGTGACCTTGATTTCCGCAATGACCTTCCCCGTCACCCTGATAAAGTCCGACAGTTCGTGGGCAATCTTCTTTGAGATGACCGACGCCCGCCCGTTGATCTGTTCTGCTGTGAGTGGTGCTTTTTTCTTGGTCATAAGATCGTGTACCCCCCGTCGATTAGTGCGGTCTGTCCCGCAAATTCTGGGCATTCGACGGCGAAACGCAACGCCGCCGCCACAGACGCCTCGGATACCGGCCTCCCCACCGGCACGTTCCGAAGAAACTTCCCGAGGAAAACCGGGTCCAGTTTCCCCCCGTCAAACGGGCCAAAGCCAATGCAACACGCCCGGATGCCATATCGCCCGTACTGTACGGTAATCTGACGGGCCATCGCTTCAAGGGCCGCCTTGCTCTGACCGTACGCACAGGGCTTTTCAAATCCCTCCGGGTAATTCCGCCAGTCCGCACCGACCCGGCCCATGATGCTGACGATCCCGATAATCACGCCGCCGCCGTTTTCGATCATCCTGGGTATGAACGCCTCCGCGACGTAATTCGCCCCTAGAAGATTCACGGCGATGATCCGTTCCAGATTGCCGAAAAACTTAGCATCCGATCCCGGCGGGTTGTCTATCGCGGCGTTCAGCAAAACCACCTCCGGCGCCCCGTGTATCGCGTAGCAGCGGCGGGCGGCATAGTGCATCTGATCCCGGTCGGCCACGTCCCACAACGGCTGATCGATCCCGAAAATCCGGTATCCCATCCCATCTAACGTCCGGCACCATATCGGCCCCAACTGGCCCAAGGTTCCGGTGACAACGGCAAGTTTGCTACTCATCGAAACATCCCCTCCCCAAGATCAACCCCCGTCGAACAGTCCGCGATCAGTTCCCGCCCGATGATCCGGTCGGCCTCGTAGGGCTTCAGGCCATCCCCCGCCGGTGACTTGATAACGATGTCCTCCGGTGTGACCACCGCCCCGAGGGGAAGGGGGCGCTTCAGATAAACCCCCTTCCCCATCTTACTGACGAATCCCCTCCTTTCCGCGTCCAGAGTCGCTGACTTTTCGGGCGAGCCGAGCATGGTCCTCACCCGCTGCAAATCCTCCACCGCTTTTTCCAACCCGTGCGGCTCAAGCGAAAACCCGTGGTCAGTCCCGCGTGTCGCCCGGTTCAAGGTAAAATGCACCTCAAAGATCGACGCCCCCAAGCTCCGGGCAATCATCAGGGGCAGCACGCCGGGATGATGCGAAGAAAAGCCGATCAACTTGTCATCCAACAACTCCCGGTATCGGGTAATCGTGGCAAGGTTTAATTCGTGGTCTTGATTCGGGTAGAGCGACACGCAATGCAGCACGGCATAATTCGGATTCCACTTGTTCAGCTTGTCGCACAGGATCCCCAGGTCGCGCAGGGACGCCCCGCCCGTTGACAGGATGATCGGCTCCCCGTAGGACGCCACCTGTTTCACCAGGGGGTGGTTCGTCACGTCGCAGGATGCGATTTTCCACAGGGGCATTCCGAGCCGATGCAGAAACGCCGCGCTTCCCGGCTCAAACGGCGTGGCGAAGAACAGGACGCCCAACTGATCACACACGGCCTTGAACCGCCGAAACTCAGCTTCCCCGAACCAATCAAGCCGCTCCCGGTGCTCGCCGTAGGTCTTTCCATAAGAAAACTCGTTCTCGTAAGGCTTCGCCAGGGCGGTCTTTGTGAACATCGCCCGGTTATCCCGCTTCTGCAATTTCACCGCGTCCGCGCCCGCCCGCGCCGCCTCACAGATCATCCGTTCGCACAGGTCCGGATCTCCCCCGTGATTGCTGCCGATCTCCGCGATCACGAAAACGTCGTCTTCCGTCAAGGTCCGATCCTGCAATCTGAGTTGTCTCATGTCGCCCCCCCTTCAAATGACCATCAGGCCGCGAGTCTCATAGACGGACGG
>Ga0255347_1008305_pt1 | contig 10484 bp, 10 predicted proteins | sample wastewater_treat_2_FD_192479 | JGI IMG/M metagenome (GOLD analysis project Ga0255347, IMG submission 192479) | Wastewater microbial communities from Lulu Island WWTP, Vancouver, Canada - plant24 | ecosystem: Engineered > WWTP > Wastewater > Unclassified | place: Canada: Vancouver, British...
GTGTCTCCAGTTTTGAGGGCACCACAATAGGAAGGGCGTTACTACGTAAGTCGTTGCAAAACAAGCCTGAACCCTGAACCCTGGCTCCTGAATCCTAGGTGCGGTGCAACGAAGTAAAACCACACCCTTTTATTTTTGTCACTTTGTTAAATCGCTCCCTGTTGCCGCTTGACCGCGTTCCTGAATGTAGAATATCATACAAATCAAGTGCTGGGATTATAAAAAAGGAAGGAACAGTACTATGAAGACACTGATGATGATGGCGGCGGCTTTGATGATGGCCGTGACAGTGACAGCCCAATGCCCCGCTAAGGGAGAGAAAAAGGCTGAGAACAAGTGCGAGACCACTGAGTGCGCGGCAGCCGACAAGAAGGCTGAGGACAAATGCGCCAAGTGCCCGTGCCCCAAAAAGGCATCTTGCCCCAAAGCTGGCTCTAAAAAGGCCTGCTGTCCTAAGAAGTGAATGCGCTAAAGAAAAAACCCGCCCTGCGCAATCCGCGCAAAGGCAGGTTTTTTTCATCCGAATCTGACGGCCCGGAAGAATTCCGGCCTGTGGTAATCCGGCTCAGGCGCCGAAATCGGCGCCCAAGACAGATAGTGCGGCACAGCCAAAGCGTCCCCGATCTTGTAAAAGTTCGCCGCCGCCGTCAGCCCGCCCAACCCCTGCAAATTGTCGAACATAAATACGGCTGTCGGCACCCGCAGGGACAACGACCACTCGAAACCGCCGGTTTTCTCCTCAAATGGCTTGTCGCCCAGTGTTGAATGCACTGCGACCAGCTTCATCTTTTCAGGTGCGACGAATTTGCGCTCGTGACGCGAAGGCCCGTGCCCCAAATGCATGGTGCCGATGCAGTTGACTTCCAGATTGTAGAAGTTGACCCGGTCGAACGAGATGAAAAACTCCACGCAACTGTCTTTATAAACATCGCCGTGCAGCCGCGTCTCCAGAGCGCGCACCCGTTCCTCGGACACGTCAAACCGCAGCCAAATCTCGTCCTGCACATGCCCGATCCTGAAACTGACTTCAGGGCGGTACGAGAACTCCGGCCAGTTGATGCGCGCGATGGCGTTAGCGTCGACCTGCTCTTCCAACACACGTCCCGCCGCAACCGCATCGGACACGCCTTTTTTATCAAGCCGTTTTATCAGCAGTGGCGTGTTCGAATCATTTCCGCTCTGAACACTCTTCATGATCACCCCTTCCCGTCACTTCAAATCCTTCATCGTCACAACCGGCACGTCCCGTTTCGCGGCCGGCTTGAGCGGGCGCAGGTTCTTGGGATTGAACCACCAGCCCTTTTCCGCATCCAATGACCAGATGGCGGGGGCCAGATTCATCACGGTGGCCGTGAAGCCCTGCATGGTGGCGGCAGCGTTGCCGGTATGCGATGAGTTGTCCGCCTCATTCTCGATCACGAACGGACGGTCATACCCCAAGTCCATCAGTGTTTTCAGGAAGGCGCCCCAGTCAATGCTGTCAGAGCCGCCGAACCCCGGCAGTTTCGGATCGTAATGGTGGCGATCCCATTCGGAGGCGGGCTGGCAAACCCCCGCCCGCTTTGCGAGCCGGGCATCCACCTGCTGCATGGGATACAGGCGCCCCCACTGCACCGCCGCCAGACTGTCGGCGCGGTTGCGGGTGCCTTTGATATGCACACGGTGCAGCCGCGACAGGTCGGTGTTTTTTATCACGTCAACCGGATCGATGTTCTGCCATGCGTCATGCGAGGGATCGTACGTCTCGCCGTGCGCCTTGCTCGGGATCAGTGCGTACATCAGTTTGCGGGCCGCCAGCGTACACGGCAGATTGTTGTAGGTGGTCGGCGCCGAAGCCGGTCGCCACCCCTCCATCGGGCAATTCTCATAAGCCAGCGTGACGCCCAGATCCTCTGCATATTTCACGATCGGCTTGAAAACCCTGGCGTACAGTTCAAGGTTCTTCGCAAAACCGCCGTCTTCCTTGCCGAGATCGTGGTTATACCCTACAAAAGTCCCCACACAAACGTCATTAGCGTCTCCGCCCAGCAGATGCGCGATACGTATCAGTTTCAGGATATGATTCTGGTTGGCCTCGCAAACCTCAGGCTCGCCGCCCAGCATATTGTCGTACGCTCCCACCGAGAAACGCAGGTTTTCCTTGGCCGCTGTGTCCAACACCTTTTTGGCGTCGTCCAACCCGAACGCATCGTAATTAAGGTGCGTGGCCACATGATCCTGCCTGGTGCCGTCACGGCGGAACACGCACAGTTCCAGCCCTTGCGCGCCAGCCGCCTTGGCTTTACGCACCACCTGCGCAAAACTGAGTTTCGGAAACGCTGAAGTCATCAACCATACTGGATTATTCATATCATGATCCTTTCTCTCTCATATACTCACATACTAGCACACCTGACCGACCGCCTCCACGAAGCGCTCAACATCTGCCTCGCTATGCGCGGCAGAGATGAAACCGACCTCGAACTGTGACGGCGGCAAATAAAACCCGCGCTCAAGCAACGCATGAAACACGGCCGCGTACGCCTCGGTGTCACAGCGTTTCGCGTCCGCCAGACTCTGCACCGGCCCGGAACAGAAGAAGAGCGTGAAAACACCCCCCAGCCGCGCACAATGCAACGGCGAACCCTTGTCAGCCGCAATCTTGTTGACACCCTCGGCCAGACGCCTCCCCCGCTCGGCCATGCCAGCATAAGGATCGTCACGCTCAAGGATGTCCAACGTCTTCAGTCCCGCCGCCACTGCCAGCGGGTTGCCCGAAAGCGTTCCCGCCTGATAAATCTTACCGCTGGGCGCAAGCGCATCCATCACCTCTGCCCTGCCGCCCGCCGCCGCCAGCGGCAACCCGCCGCCGATGACCTTGCCCAGCGTGATCAGGTCCGGCGTTACGCCCACGATAGCGCCGTACGTGGAAAAATTGAAACGGAAACCGCTGATCACCTCGTCGAATATCAGCAACGCCCCGCAAGTGTCGGCAAGCTTTCGCAGCCCCGGTAAAAACTCTGGGCGCGGTTCCACAAGCCCCATGTTGCCAGCCACCGGCTCGACAAGGATCGCGGCAACCTCCGCACCGCGTTCAGCGACAATGCGTTCGACAGCCTCCAGACTGTTGTAAGGCGCGACAAAGGTGTCGCCCGCTACATGTCCGGGCACACCGCACGAACTTGCCGTACCTCCGGTCAGCAAACCGCTGCCCGCCGCGACCAATACGCTGTCGCTGTGACCGTGATAACATCCGTCGAACTTAATGATCTTATCGCGCCCGGTCACCCCGCGCGCCAGGCGCAGAGCCGTCATAACCGCCTCGGTTCCGGAATTCACCAGCCGCACACGCTCCAGTCCCGGTACCAGCGCGCACAACCGTTCTGCCAAAGCCACTTCCTCCGGCGTGTTGATGCCGAAGGTCGTGCCCTTGGCGGCGCGCGCGCGGATCGCGTCAACCACCTCTTCATGCGCGTGCCCCAGTATCATCGCGCCCCACGAGCAGCAGAAATCGGTCAACTCCCGCCCGTCTGCAGCGCACACACGCGCCCCCTTGCCCGACTCGACATACAGCGGCGTACCGCCGACCCCGTCAAAGGCCCGCACCGGACTGTTCACCCCGCCCGGCATCACCCGGCACGCCCGGGCATACAACTCTTCATGATTCAGCATGGCATAAATACTAACACATCAACCGGAATACGGATGCCGCGCGAATTGCCGATCTTAAGATCTTCACCTCCATCGCCAGCACCATACGCTTCTTCCAAAATACGTAATAACAGTACCAACATTACGCCAAGCGGTCAATTTAAGAAGGCCCACCAGCCAGCGGCCAGCAGCAGAATCGAGAGAATCGATTGACTCGACCGAATCGATTCCCTCGAAAAAACCACGCTTCTCATTTTCCGCCTCCTTCCATTTCCCTCGCGCCCCTGCACTCTGGATACCCCGTACAGCCCCAGAACTCTCGGCCCGCGTTCTTGCCGCTCATCGCCTTCCGACGCACCATCGGCTTGCCGCAATCGGGGCAAACCGGCGCAGCCTGCTGCCGCGCCCGGGCTTCGACCCGAATCCCGGTCAGCTTCTCGCGGAAGCCGCCTTCCTCCTTGAACGCCTCTCCTTGAGACTCCATCTGGTGGTTGAGCATGTTGATCACCCGCGCGATCAGGATGAGTAGCGCGTTCGCCATCGTCACGTCGCTCTCCGACTCCAGCCACTGCGCGAACTTCCGCTTCTGTGCGAGAATGTGCGCACAGGCGTCATGCATCACGTCCTCGCCGTAATTCGCCTTGTCCAGCCGCACGGAATAAACCGCCCGCGACTCGGGCGTGGCCTTGCCCCAGGGAACCTGCTCCTGTTGCAGAAGCCAGTTCAGATAGTCGCCCGCCAGCTCGGCAAGGCTGGAGCGCGCGACATCGGTCAGCTTCATTTCCGTCTCACGGGAAGTCGCATGACGCGCCGAACCCTCGGCGATGTTGGCGCAACCGGATCGCGCCGCCTGCGTCATCTGGTCGTACTGCCGTCCGCACGGATCGTTTGTCCGGTTCAGGAAACGCTTGCAGAACCGCTGCGTCCCGAGTTGCACGATGTTGGCCAGAATCCACGAATCCAAGCGGAAGTAGCCGCCTGTGCCGCCGAACATGCTCATGATCGCTCCTTTGTTTTCGATTGAATCGATAGATTCGATAGATTCGATTAGCTCGATTCCATCGATTATCTCGATTCTTTCGCCTCCGCCCGCTGAAACACGGCTGTGATCAGTCTTCGCCAACGCCCCAGTTTTCAATCACATAGTCGAGGTCCTTGTCGCCGCGGCCGCTGAGATTGACGAGAATCGCCCCGCGCTCCATCTCGCGCGCCTTGGCCAGCGCAAACGCGACAGCATGCGCGCTTTCAATCGCCGGGATGATCCCCTCCATCCGGCACAGCTTGAAAAAGGCGTCGCGGCACTCATCGTCGGAACAGGTCACGTACTGCACGCGCCCCGTGTCTTTCAAGTGACAGTGCTCCGGCCCCACACCCGGATAATCCAAACCGCTTGCGCAGGAGTAGACCGGGGCGGGCGAGCCGTCATCGTTTTGCAACAGATAGCATTTAAATCCGTGCAGGATACCCTCATGACCGTAACTCATCGTCGCCGCATGGTCGCCAAGATTCGGACCGCGCCCGAGCGGTTCGACACCGTAAATCGCCGTCGGGTCTTTCAGAAAGCCGTGGAAAATCCCCATCGAGTTGGAGCCGCCGCCCACGCACGCGCAGACCACATCGGGCAGATTTCCGGTCATCTCAATAAACTGCTCGCGCGCCTCGATGCCCACCACCTTCTGGAAATCACGTACCATCATCGGGAACGGGTGCGGCCCCACGACCGACCCGATGCAATAGATCGAGTTTTTGTAATCGGCCAGATAAGCCTCAAACGCCGAGTCAACCGCCTCTTTCAGTGTTTTGAGTCCGTGCGTGACCGGCACCACCTTGGCCCCCAACATGCGCATACGGCTGACATTCGGCGCTTGCTTGGCGATATCCACTTCGCCCATGTGAATCTCGCATTCCAGACCGAAATACGCCGCTGCCGTCGCCAGCGCCACACCGTGCTGGCCCGCGCCAGTCTCAGCGATCACCCGCCGCTTGCCCATGTACTTGGCCAACAGGCCTTCGCCCATGCAGTGGTTGATCTTGTGCGCGCCCGTGTGGTTCAGGTCTTCACGCTTGAGATAGATATGCGCGCCGCCGTTTGCCAGCGAAAGCCTGCGCGCGTGGAAAACCGGCGTCGGGCGTCCTTGGAAGTGTTTGCGGATTAAACGCAATTCGCTGATGAACGTCGCATCGTTGGCGATGCGGTGGTACGCCTCGACGATCTCCGCAAAAGGCGCCTCTAATTCAGGCGGTAAAAACTGCCCGCCATACTTACCAAAAAAACCCTGTTCGTCCGGCCCTATTCCGTTTGTGATGTTCGACATATCAACTCCAATTTTCAGCGCTCAGTGCGCTTGTTTCTCTATGGAGATACGAACTATACCCGAATCACCTCCGCGATGCAAGCGCCAATCCAAGCTTTCGCAACGAGCCATCCACGTCTTGTTCGTGTTTTAGTGCACGTATCGGCATCCACAAAGTCCACCAAGTCCACAATGTCCACGAATGCCCAATTCAAGTGTTAAACCTGAAACAAAATCACGCTCTCGACTCGCGATCCCGCCATAACCGATTACCGGGGTTGACATCAAAGTCTTTTTTCAGAATAATTCTAGACATGAAGGAGGTTCCTTCAGATCGGACGCACACCATGTGGTGTGTGATCTGTCAGGCACGTTTAGTCATTTAGTGCCTTATCGACCGATAAGGCCAATAAAAAACAAGTTGTTTCTCACACGAAGACACGAAGGTCACGAAGGAAAGTAATGGATTGCCATAGAAAAACCTTTGTGTCCTTTGAGCCTTTGTGTGAGATTGAATTGGTTTGCGGGCTCCGCCCGCGTTAGTTGGAAGGGTAACATAAAATGGAAGAGTCAAGAAACAGCATGCCTTTATTGGGGGACAAGTTTCCGGAGTTGTCGGTCACAACCACACAGGGCCCGATGAACATTCCGGGTGATTTGAAGGGGAACTGGTTTGTGCTATTCAGCCATCCGGCGGATTTCACCCCGGTCTGCACAACCGAGTTTGTCGCGTTCCAAAAGCGTTATGACCAGTTCAAGGCCTTGGGCTGCAAGCTGGTCGGGATGTCGATCGACCAGGTTTTCTCGCACATCAAGTGGATCGAGTGGATCAAGAGCGAACTGAAGGTTGATATTGATTTTCCCGTTATCGCCGCCAATGACGCCATTGCGCTGAAGCTCGGGATGCTGCATCCCGGCAAGGGTACCAATACGGTGCGTGCGGTCTTTGTGGTTGATCCCGAGGGCGTCATTCGTCTGATCCTGTACTATCCGCAGGAGATCGGCCGCAATATCGACGAGGTCGTCCGTGCGGTCAAGGCCCTGCAGGTGTCCGACTCCAACAAGGTCGCCATGCCGGCAGGCTGGCCGAACAATGAACTGATTAAGGATAAGGTCATTGTCCCGCCGCCAGCGGACATAGCCGCTATCGCGAAGCGCCGCAAAAAGTATGAGTCGTTCGACTGGTGGTTCTGCTACAAGAAACTGGATTAGTGCCTTACGGCTCAACAAGCACGATAAAAAACAAGTTGTTTCACCCTCTCCCGCTGGGAGAGGGTCTGGGTGAGGATTGCGGGCTTCGCCCGCGTTAGGAGGATAGGCATGTTATTTCAGCAATTCAAAGTGGACGGCCTGGGGTGTTTCTCCTATCTGCTCGGTTGCCCGGCGTCCGGCACAGCCTGCGTGGTCGATCCCGAGCGGCATGTCGAACAATATCTGCAGGCGGCGCAAAAACACGGCGTCCGGATCACGCATATTTTCGACACGCACCTGCACGCCGACCATATCACCGGCAGTAATGAGCTGGCGGCACGGACCGGCGCAAAGATTTATGTGCACCCCGGTGTCGAAGCGGGATATCCGCATGAGGACTTGCACGATGGAGACCGTTTCCGCTTCGGGGCTGCGGAGTTGGAGGTGATCGAAACCTTCGGGCATACGCCGAACTCGGTGAGTTTCGCTGTGACGGATCACAGCCGGTCGGAAGACGTTTTTGCGCTGTTGACGGGCGACCTTCTTTTCATCGGCGATATCGGCCGGCCTGATCTGGCCGGAGCGGATTTATTGGAGGAGCAGGTCAAAAACCTGTACGACAGCCTGTACGTGAAGCTGGCCCGTTTCCCCGACTGGGTGGAAGTCTATCCCGCCCACGGTGAGGGTTCGTTGTGCGGTCGCGGCATGAGCCCCAAGCCGGTGTCCACGCTAGGGTTTGAGCGCCGCAACAACCCGCTGCTGAACAATATGCCCTTCGAGCGGTTCCACGAGATCATGACCACAGGTTTTCAAGTCCGGCCGGATAATTTCGCGGTGATGGTTGCCAAGAACCGGCGCGGCCCCGCCCCGTTGGCCGAGGCATCACCCTTCAATCTGCTGAATGTGCAGCAGGTCGAAGAGGCGTTAGCCCGGGGGGCAAAAATCATCGACACACGGGCACCGAGCGCATTCGGCGCAGCGCATATCCGAGGCTCCGTGAATATCGGCCTGACGCCATTGTCGGTGAACTGGCTGGGGATGGTGATGCCGGCTGACACCGCTCTCATCATCGTTGCGGACACGCCCGCCAGAGCGCAGGAGGCCGCGTATATCTACCGCCGGGCCGGTTATGACCGTCTGATCGGTTATCTCGGCGACGGCGTCAGCGGATGGGCGGCGCAGGCCAAACCCTTGGATCATCTGCCCCAGCTCACTCCCGAGAGCCTGAAGGTGGTCTTTGACAAATATCCCGACCATCTGGTCGTAGATGTGCGCTCCGACATCGAATGGGAATCCGGCCATATCGAACAGGCTGTGCATATCCCTATCGGTAAAATCATTGCGGGGGATTTCGATCTGGACAAGACCCGTCACATCACTGTTGTCTGCGGTTCCGGCTATCGCGGCAATATCGCTGGCAGCATCCTGAAATCTCTGGGTTATACAAAAGTCTTCAGCCTGATCGGCGGCATGACCGCTTGGCAAGCCTCACAGAAAAAGAGCTGAGGAACCCCGCCGTGACCTGGTTGCGGACCTATAAGCGACAGGATTTGCGGAAGGACTGCATCGCCGGACTGGTTGTTGCGGTGATGCTGGTGCCGCAGGCGATGGCCTACGCGATGTTGGCTGGACTGCCGCCTGTGATTGGGTTATATGCCTCGACCGTGCCCTTGCTCGCTTATGCGTGTTTGGGTACGTCGAGGCAACTCGCGGTTGGCCCTGTCGCGATCGTGTCGCTGCTGGTGGCTGATGCCTGCGCCGGGCCGACCGGTACCGCTGCCGATGTGACAACGATAGCCAGCCGAGCAGCCACGCTGGCGCTGCTGGTCGGGGCGATACAAATCGTACTCGGGTTGTGCCGCGCGGGTTTCCTGCTCAACTTCGTCTCACATGCCGTGGTCAGCGGCTTTACATCCGCAGGTGCCATTATGATCGGCCTCAGCCAGTTCGGGCATCTGCTCGGGATCAAACTGGCGGGCGGGAACTCCGTGCTGGCGCTGGCGTTGGACGTGATGCGCAACCTCTCTGACACGCATCTGCCGACACTTGCGATTGGTTTGGGCGCAGTCGCGATTCAGCTTCTGGCTCGCTTCAAACGCTGGCGCTTCCCAGTCACCCTGCCGATTATCGCGGCAGCCATCCTGTTGGTCTGGGCATTCAAGCTGGAGAAGTATGGTGTGCGCGCGGTCGGGGAGGTCTCCAGCGGTCTGCCGGTTTGGCGCTTGCCCAGCATGTCCTGGAACGGCATACGCCACCTGCTGCCTTCGGCATGGATGATCGTCTTTATCGGCACGATGGAATCCATCGCGGTAGCGAAATGGATCGCCACCCGCGAAAAGTACCGTATCGACGCCAACCGTGAAATGCTCGGACTGGGATTAGCCAATGTGGCGGGCGGACTGTTTTCCGGATATCCGGTCGCAGGCGGTTTTTCCCGCACCGCAGTGAACTATCAGGCCGGCGCACGCACACCGCTGGCGTCGGTCTTCACAGCCGCGCTAGTTATGCTGACGCTGTTGTTCCTGACCCCGTTGTTCACCCATCTGCCCAATGCGGTGCTGGCGGCGATCATTCTGGTGGCGGTCATCGGCCTGATCGATTTCAAGGAAGCGCGGTACCTGTTTAAAATCAAGCAGGCCGATGGCTGGAGTTTCATGGTGACCTTTCTGGTCACGCTGGGCTTCGGAATGGATAAAGGGCTGCTGGCCGGCATCGCCTTTTCGTTGCTGCTGTTCGTCCTGCGTAGCGCCCGCCCGGGGATGACGATTCTGGGACAGGTCGGAGAGCAGGAGTTCCGTGACCTCCAACGTTATCCGGATGCGGTCACGTTGCCTTGGCTGTTGATCCTGCGTTTCGAAGCCAGCCTCTATTTCGCCAATGCCGGGTTTGTGGAAGATCGCATCCGGGAGATTTTGGCGCAACGGCCTGAGGTGCGCTGGGTGCTGCTGGACATGTCCGGTGTCAACGACATCGATGGCGTGGCCGTGTCGATGTTGACGGAGTTGATGCGCGACTGCGCCGTTGCCGACGTGCAGTTCGCTTGCGCCGGTATGAAAGCGGGTGTCAGAGATATTGTCCGAAGAGCCGGCTGGAATGATCTGCCGGAAGGCCGGATGTTCTATCCAAACTTGTCGCAGGCCTTGGCCGCGCTACCGCCCCCGCCCTGATACGGCGTGGGTTCGCTACGGCGACCATCAATCGCCATGTTCGAGTAGATATCAGAGCGTCGCGTGTTATGCGTTTGTCCTGCTTCATGATAGGTTTACACTTTCTTCTTGAAGTCTAAGAAGAAAGCGGGTAGCAATGAAGGACAGAATGAGGTACAGTGAAGCGTTCAAACTCAAGGTGATGGAGGAGCTGAGAGATGCA
>Ga0255347_1008306_pt1 | contig 10482 bp, 18 predicted proteins | sample wastewater_treat_2_FD_192479 | JGI IMG/M metagenome (GOLD analysis project Ga0255347, IMG submission 192479) | Wastewater microbial communities from Lulu Island WWTP, Vancouver, Canada - plant24 | ecosystem: Engineered > WWTP > Wastewater > Unclassified | place: Canada: Vancouver, British...
TCCTGTGTTAATGCCCTAGCATATATGCTAGACCTCTATAAAAGCACAAAAACACCGCAATGCAAGAAAAAAGTTCAGCAACAGAAAAAAACTAGTGCTGCCATCTAGTCAAAGGCCAAACTCCAGGCACCGTACGGCGCACAAGGTGCGCCGTCCGGTGAAGGCTGACGTTCGGCATAAGATATTATGAAAACAATTATACGATGGAGTGTGGGAATTGCTTTGGTGCTGGCGTCGGGGACCACGGCGCTATCCTTTCCCGTTATAGAATGGAACACTGTTGACTTAACCTACAGTACCGACGGATGGAGTGTTGGCTTCCAGCTTCGAACACTAGGCAGTGACGGGTCTCTTGCGTATTGCTGGGGCAACGGCGAGCGCGAAACAGACGGCTGGTGGACAACTTTAAGCCAGCAGAATGCTTTGGCCGGAATCGCCTTTCGGTTTTTCGAAGTGGATTACGGCGAGTTGATCGACTTCGATTTATCTGATTCGTCTACTATAGTTTTCGGAAATGACAGCGCTACACACGATCCATTCCTGTTGAACTGGGATCAGCCCGTCTATTTGGGATTTCGATTGGGGTGGCCGGAAATAGAATCAGGACCGAGTAGTGCCGAATACGGTTGGGCAGAATTATATTTCGACGGTGATACGGTGAGCGTGTTGGGAAGTGCTACAGAACGAACCGGACTTGGTATCTATGCTGGAACGGGAACTTTGATTCCAGAACCAGCTACGGCGGGACTGCTATTGCTGGGCGCGGTAGGAATCATATGGAAACGAAGCCGAATAACCATTAAGCCTCCCGCAGCACAATGCCTTGCGCCGTTCGGTGGAGGCTGACGTTGGAGGCAGGAAAATGAAATTTCGAATGGTTGTTTTAGCTGTACTAATCAGCGTTATGGTTACGGCATGTCGCAGCTCTTGGCCGCAGCGTTCTCATTCCTACGAACTGGCTGCTATGGTGGCGGACCACGGCGCGCTTACTTCAGCGGCCGATGGAGAGCGGAGATTATTGACCTGGAGCGCACCCAGCAATCCCATACCTGACGCCATTCTCTCTGCCGTCCATGCGAAAAGGGATATCAGCGGATGGTGGATGACCCCTGTGGATTCGATGGGCTATTCGGATTCGCTTGCGACAGCGCTTATCGAAAGCAACCGTTATCTTGTCGTCTATTTTTCGGATTCGGACGCGATGTTCTACCGATATGAGCGGCATGGGTTCTTGAATGATGGCGTCCTTACTCTGGAAAGGCCCATCGGGGGAGGGGCCGGCCCCTTTAATGAGATACTTTTCATTTCTACACCCAAGGGGAGTGTATTGGTGCCCTGGACGATAGCAGAGAGTCAATCTTTCGCGGGCATTCTCGCTGGCGAACGACATGGGGAGTGCTTTTATCCTGCCGGCTGGCGCAAGGGAAAGGACAGCGTTCGCAATCGCCTAAACTTGAATCTCGAAGAAAAATGAAGGACTTCCGATGAGGGGTTTCAGGTTGTGCCCACAAGCTATCGAAAGGCACTGGTCTCTCCACGCTACAATCGCGTATTGTGTTGCGCGGGCCGATTCTGAGCGCTGGGGTTTGCAGAGGAGAATTATGAAGATTATCTTCACGACCAAGCAGATACCCGAGATATCACAGTTATCCTGGCGAGACAGGCAAGCTATTATCCGGCGGCATCACTGGAAGGCATTTACGGACCGGCACGGTCTGCTCAGCATGGCGGTCTTTGCAATCGGTATCGTAAGCGGGATGATTCTGCCCGGCAAGCTATGGCCGGATGTGTCCGGCGCAACTCGTCTGTTGGCGTCGCTTGCTATTATGATGGCAGGCCTGTTGATACACCTTCCGCTATATTATCGGGCACTGCGGCCTCATATTCAGGCTGAAATGGCATTTTGGAAAGGCAGGGGCTTATCATAATGTTCGGAATAGAGAGAATGACGAAGAAGATATACTGGGGGCTTCTCATCGCTATCGCGTTGACCGGATGCGGCATGCTAAGCGCAAGCCTGCGCTACCCTTGGCATACGGTATCGGAACAGGAGATCGGGAACCTGTCGGCGCGATTGAGAGACAAACCGCGAGATGTGCGATTCCGGGAGTGGTATGAAGAGAGGGCCAAGTTGGATACCCCTCGCAAGGTCTTGAACGATAGCGGTACTGGCTTGCTTGCACTTGCCGCGACACTGGCCGTCCTGCGTCTTCTTACGGGGTTCCCGCTGCAAGACTCGCGATCTCCCAAGTGGAGATGGCTGTTCATTGCGTCGTATCTGACTGCCTTGGCGGTTCAAGTTCCATCCTCGTTCTGGTACTACGGCCTTCGCCAGTCCCGATTCGAGTATCCGACTTGGGGCGACAGCATCATCATTGGCGTTTTCCAGACGTTCATGGCGTGTGCGGTTTTCGCTGTCATTGGATGTTTGCTCTGGTGGCCATTCCTTGCAAAGTCCCGCTTCCCCGCCAGGCTGTTCGTCTGGCCGGAGAATCAAATCCGATTCAATGTCATCGTGAGCCTCGGATTTGGCACCTTCACCGCGCTTTGCTTGATCGCCGTCCCGTCCGAGGTCCGGGATGGAAACCTTGGCGGAATTCTGATGGCACTCGTGCTTGCATATCTGTTCCTCTCCGTCCGTGCGGGGCTGGTCACGCGGCAGGCCGAAGAATCAAAGAACAGCAGTTCCGAACCATCGCCTTCACCGTATTCCTCACCCGCGGCGGGTTCGGAATCCGGTGAGGCGTGACGTTATGTCCGCGGGGGGCGTCCGTGGGTGCTAATGTTCGAGGAGGAGAAGAAAGATGAAAACAAAATGGATTGTCGGAACACTTGGTGTTCTGCTTGTCGCCTCGCTGGCAGGCAATGCCTGGCTCGGAGCCACCTTGCGCACCTACCGTTACAATGTCAGCCAAGGCTGGTTCAAATATTCCCGCGAGGGGGCTCCTGAATACCCAATTACCGGCCTTACATCTTCTGACCTGCGGCAGATGATGGAGCAGATTGATGCCACGGATGGGGCGCGAGCCGAAGATAAGTGTGTGCTGTTTATTGAAGTTCTAAGCGCGGATAAAGTGGAGATTACAACCGGGAGGCAAGATGCTCCTCTTTCGGGCGGGGGCAGAATATTCCGCTTTAACAAAACCGCTGCTGGCTGGGAATTGGACGTAGAACGTCATGGGATTTGGGTTTCATGAGATTGCACCGGACAATTCACTTACCAATATCACCGGACAATTCACTTATTACCGACACTGTCGGAAAAAACCCTTGCACCGGCGGGGAACTGCTGGTAGGTTGCGCGTTCGACGTTTGTCCAGAATGCACAGCTTGGGGCAGTAGCTCAGTTGGTAGAGCATTACGTTCGCAACGTAGGGGTCGAGGGTTCGAATCCCTTCTGCTCCACCATGCTGCACATATCGGACGTGCCCCGGTGGGGTAGCGAAGTGGCCAACCGCAGCAGACTGTAAATCTGCCCTCTATGAGTTCGATGGTTCGAATCCATCCCCCACCACCACCCCTTAAAAACAGCGGTTTTGCTGGTGTTTTTGCGTGTTTTTCAGCCCAACCCGGCCAAATCGCCTTCCCTTGGCTTCCCTTCGTTTCCCCTCAATAGTGGTTTAATTTGGTTAGACAATGGTAGAACAAGGGTAGAAGGGCAATCCGGGGCGGGCGGGCTTCCGGGGCGGGGCAAGCGCCGCTTTTTCCGCTCTGCATCCTCCCAGCGCCCCCGATCCAGCCCCGGCCATGTCACGGCATGGGCGGCGGGGCGGGCGGCTCTCGGGCGATTGTGGGGGCAAAGACGCGGCGGGCAATCTCGGGGGACACACGGGGGACACACATCCCGGCATCCTCGGGGCGGGCATCCGGCAACGTGACTTTCCCCGGACGGTGGGCGGCGGTCAGTGTCCCCGGCTCTTGTCGAATCCGGTTGCATGGCCCGGACGGTGCCGCACGGCATCCGCTTCCCGATCCGGTGGCGGTGACTGGTAGCCCGGACGGTTGACGGCCCAACCCTCGGGCGGCGGGCATCGGCTCCCGGCCCGATCTGTCCCCGGTTCATGCTTTCCCCAGACGGAAACCCGGACGCGCCAGCGGACACCCTACGCCCTCGGGCGGCGGTCCCGGTGGATGTCCCCGGCGATATGCGCCCCGGTCATGGATGCTCGGGCAATCCTCGGGCATCATGCCCCGGACGGTCCCCGGTGCGGCGGATGTCCGGCAAGATGTCCGGGCGGATGTCCCGGCCCCGGCCCCGGTCCCGGCACGTTCGGCGCAAACGCAATCCAGCGCCCACGCTTGGAAAGGCCCCCGCGCCGAATTGGAAACATGAGCGCCCGGCCCAGCGCCCGGCGTGTTGACAGCCTCCCCGCCATCCAGCACGGGGTTGAACGTCGCGCTCGTAGCCGTCCGCGTGGTGCGCGTGGCGTAGGCGGTGGGGCGTTCCTTCCCGTCTTTGCCCATGCGCTTGGCGGGAAGGGTCAACATATTGGCGGCAATAAGTTCTTTTTGCACGGAATGAACCGTGAATTGACTGCACCCCACCTGCTCCGCAATCTCCTGTTGGGATTTGTTCGGCCACTCGCGGAGCGCAACCTCGACGGCCTTCTTGACGTCGCCGCGTTCAAGACGCTTTGCGGGAAGGGTCAACTTTTCACTACTGAAAAGTTCATCCTGTACCGTCTTGGCGTTCAACCCCTCGGCTTGCGCTTTTGCCCTTGCCCTTGCCCGTCGCCCCGGCCTCTCTGGCGGCGCGTTCGGCCCGGCCACGTTCGGCGGCGCTCCGCAAGGCATCGCGGCAGCGGGCATCCAGCAGGCGGGATATTTCGTGCGCCGATTCAGGGCGGCGCAAGTGCGGGATAATCAGCGGCATGATGTTCGCCGGAATCCCCAAAACGGCATTCTTGACGGAAACCAGCACACGCATATAAGCGGACTCCATATCCGACACGCGGGCAAGCTCCCCGATTCGTAGGCGATAGTTCAAAGAGGCTTGTTCAATCGCGGAAAGCGCACGGCATTCGGCAACGTATCTTTCCGAAACAAGCCGAACGCCCGAAACGTCCCCGGCCCGCTTCAATCGTTGGAGAAGCTGGTAAGTTTCGCGTTCCGTTCGTTGGAGTCGCGCCAGACATTCAAGCAAGCCCTCGCCGTCCAGTTCATCCACGTTTGGGAGTTCGGCGGCGGTTGGTATCGCTTCCGGTGTGTTCGCATCTTTTCCCGAACGTGCGGCCCGCGCCATAGTCGCCGCTCCCGTGCTGGCGTTCATTTCGATCCATTCAAGCGCATCATCCAGCTTGAACAGGAGCATGGGGGCACCTCCCCGGCCTGTGGGCGCTCTCTGGTGCGGAATGCCCTTTTTGATCCAGCGGGAAAGAGTAGCTTCCGACACTTTCACCAGTGTTTTGAGTGCGGCGGCGGTCAGTGGTTTGGTCTTGCTCATGCTGTGTTTCCTCTCTGTGTTTCAACCCGTTCCCGAATCCAGATTGCCCCCTAACGCGGCGGCACCCCGGGCAATATCCCGTCTTGCGCTTGGCGTGTCTGGCGCGTCTGGCGCGATTCTGGCAACCCCGCAACCCCTCATGGGTAAATCCATTCTTTCATGCGGGCAGGAAGGGCACTGCGCGACGGAACGACCCCGGCCCGGTGGCCGAAAAGGACCCATGCTCTTGCCTGTCGGGTCATGTCCCGGCTCCGGTGGCGGTAGCGGTGGGGGCGGTGCTGTTCGCTTTGCCCTCTGTGCGCTCCTGTGGCGTGTCCGGCGTTTGGTCCGTGTCGTTGCCCGTCCTGTGTCCCGGTCTGGCCTGTGGCGTCATCGTAGGGGCAAGGGAAAGGGCTTTAAGTTCGCGCATCCGGTCATGCTGATAATGTCGCAAGAGATGGAATGTTGTTTCCTCTGCATCGGCTCGACTATCTGACCAAAAGAACGGGATTCGATAGCGTTGCGCGAAAGCCAGTACACTTTGCCAAGCGGCTTCCGGGTTCAACTTTGCGCGGAAGTGTCCGGCGCGTAGGTCATCGGCGGTTGCCTCTACCACAACGGCGGCGCAATCGTATCCGCGCAACCGGGCGAGTTCGCGGGCGAATCGTTCGCGCTCTACGCCAAGACACGCAACCAAATCGGGAAGGCTCTTGCGTTCAATCCCGATCCGGTCAGTGAAGCCATGCAGTGAGTAGTCAGCCGACGCCAGCGCCCCCGTCTCCACCTCGACGGGGTATCCCTCGAAACGGAAAGGGCATTGTTCGCGGCTGTCCACCACGATCCGCAAGGGCATTTTGGCGTTGTCACTCATGGCTCATCAAAAGAGGGGGGGCAGTCCCGCCGTGCCCGCCGGACAGGAGACGCCCGGACACCAGCAGGACCGCCCCCGGAATCGTTAGCGGTTCGCCTTGGCTCCCGATTTTTTCGGCGGGTTGGCCCGTTGCCAAACGGCGGCCAGCGCCGGGCAAAGTTCGGCGGGGGGCATCGGTTCGGCGCTTTCAATCTGGAATCCATCGGCCCAGTTATGCGGTTTAGAATCTGGCGGAAGTAGCGCATGGATTTCCGGCTGTCGCGGGTCCGGCAACGCGGAAGGGATTGCCCGGCGTTCAAGGTTGTCCATGATGTCGGAAGTGAATCCGGGGGAGGGTATGATCTTCCACGGGGTCAACGGGATTTCGACGGTCCACCCTGCAATGAGATTCTTTCGGCCCTCGACTTCGGCGGCCCGGCGCTCCCTGTCGCGTTGCGCCCGGCGCTCTGCAATCCGATTTTCACGGGATCGAATCGCGGCTTGCACGGCATCGCGGCGGGCTTCGACTTCGGAAACGCTGTTGCAGAATCCCAGCAGTCCCGGCAGCGCCGGACGCTCGGAAGCAAAGCGGCCTTGCCCGGAAAGCCAATCGCCGTTCAAATGCTCCCGCAAATCGCGTTCGGCCTGTTCGCGGGCAATCTGCAATTCATTTTCGACCTGTTGGGCATCCGCTTGGAGTTCGGCAATCTCGTTTTCGATCCGGGCAAACTCGCTTTCATCGAAACGGCTTTGCGCCAGCGTCAACCGCTCTTTTGCGATTTCGACGCGCTCTTGCAGTTCGCGGCGGCGGCTGGCGGCTTCGTTCAACGCGCCTTTGTGGATGTCGAATGCTTGGAGCGCATTCTGTGCGGCTTCATGTTCGGCCCTCGCCGTTTCGAGTTGGGCGGCGGGGGATTCGTTCGGCTGTGTTTTCGTTTTCATAGTTCTCCTGTGGGTTGGTTGTGGTTTGGTTTCTCGACACTCAAAAACGGTATTTTTCGCAAAGGGCTTCCCGCGCCCCGGCAACGTCATCATGCCGATGAAAACCGATGCGCGGGTCATGCTGGCATATTGTTCGGCGGTCATCCGGGGTGAGTTCGTCGGGGTCTTTGACAAGGGCCTCCAGAAGCGGCGCAAAACGACGCGCCCCGATTTCGATGATCGTTAGAGGGCGGACCATTTTCCGAATGCGTAGATTTCCATATTCGTCTCGGAAAACGTCATACCCCTCGGCAAGCAAACGTTCGGCAAAGGTCTGGAAGTTTTCGATTGGGTTGTCATCGCGCATTGCCATGATTCAATCCCCTTCATCGCAACGCGGGCGGCGGCGAATGCGTGGCCCGAGTTCGATCCAAAACCAATGCGGCGGCGGGTTGGTGTCATCCCGATACGGAAGCGGCGGGGCGGCGGTCCACGCCCTCGGGGTGTCCCCGCAACTTGTAGCAACTTCGGATTGCGTAGAGTTGCCGGAAGATGCCGAAACATACCCCGCCAGCGGTTGCGCCGGTTGTGCGGCGGCGCATCCTGCCCGGCCTGTAGGTTCATGGCTCATCATTCATCCTCCATCCGCGAAACGTCCCGGCGATACCGTCGCCGCTCGGGTGCGGTTGCAAGGCGTAGCTTGTGGAAGCTGTGCAGATAGGACACAAGGCGGCCATCGGCCATCCGTAGCGTATGGGCTGGCGCATCCCCATGGCCGGGGTGTTGCCATCCTTGCCCGGTGGTTCCTCGTTCCCGGTCAGTGTATAGGACGCCCAACAATAGCCCACGGCGGGATTGAGTGACACTTGCAGCGGCTTTGGATGCTGTTCGTTTGCTGGTGGCCTTCACAGAATTATCCTGGGTGTGATGATGCTCTTAAACTCGTTTCGATTCTGGCGGGTGTCAGCCCCGCCTTTTTCTTTGGTCATTCTATTGGTCATTCTATTGGTCATTTGGCGGACACTATTGTGTCCCCCCCTAAAGCTGGAATTGTCCCCCCGTGGTGTGCGATTTGTCTCCCCGTCACGCTCGATTTGTCCCCCCGACTCGGCATCATGGGCGGACACAATACTGTCCCCCCGTGTCGGGATGGTCAGGGTGTAGCTATTCGCATAAAAAGTCTTGTCTCCGATTCTCACGGGGCGGCTGTTGACTCGGGTTTTTATCCAGCCCCGGCCCTTGGGGTTTTTTGCCGTGGGCGCTTCCAAGCGGCGAATCCAGCGGCGAAGGGTACGCTTGCAGGCAAACCCAGCCTCACGGCAAAGTGTCGTTTCGCCGGGGTATGACTCGCCGTTGTCATCTGCATGAAGGGCAAGAATCAGCAGGACGGCTTTTTCCTCGTGGCGGGCCTGTAGGTCTGCAACGGCCCAAAGCCATTTGAAATAATTTCGACTAGGTGCGGACTTTTTCACCATCGGCCCCGTGGGGTGTCGGCGGGGGAATCAAATCCGCAAACATGAAGTCAAGCTGTCGTGCGTAGGGGTGGCCCTTGCGGGCGGTGCGGCAATCGGCGCAGACGCGCCCGATATGTCCAGACGATAGGCGCAGTAGGCCGGTCGCCGTCACGCGCCCACAACGCGGACAGCGGCCCGTCGTGCCGTCAAAGCGCATCGGTTCGGCGGCGGTGCTGGCGGCGGGGGCGGTCACTGTGCGCCCCCTTCCATCAGTGAATCGACTTCAGACAACCGGAAGCCCACCGCGCGGGATGATCCGGGGAGCTTCACCTTGTGCAGTAGGCCCCGCGCGGCCCATGCGTCCACGGCGCGGGTCGTGCGCCCGAACCGCTCGGCAACCTCCGATCTGGTCACAATCCGGTCCGGCTTTGCGGTGCTGGATTCGGCCAGCAGTTGCGCCCGCTCGCCGGGGGGCAAGGCGGCCAGCGCAAGACGCGCCATCTGTAAGGCGGGGGAGGTCATCGGGCGGCCCCTTCCGGCTGGCATCCATCGGGAAAAAGAACCGCAACGGGCTTTTTCAGGGCACGGGCAAACCCTTCCGCCTCCACCCGTCGCGGGCGATACCGTGACCGCTCGATATGATAGACGCGGATTTCAGTTGTCCCGGCCATCTCTGCCAGTTTGAAGGCGGAAAGCCCGGCCCGGATTCTCTGTTGTCGAAGTACTGTCATTGTTCATCCTCCAATCGTTGAAGGCACTTTATTGCTGTTGACACCTCGGGGCAATTATGGGACAAAAACCTTGCCGCTTTTGCAGGGTGAACCATGAATCAGAAAACGAAAAACACAATGACGCTCGGGGAGTTTCGCCGGATGTTCGGCGTTCCGGCCCGGACGTTGCGCTATTGGATTTCGACGGGGCGCATCCGCGTCTTGAAGATAGACAACGGGCGGGGCGGATTCTCGAAACGGATTCGACGGCTTGAAACGCTGGCGGATTGGGTTGCCCTTGAAAACGCCTTTGCGAAACGGCCAGCACGCGGCCCGTGCCCCCGGTTGCCATTGCCCAAAGATAAAGCGTTCCGGGCGGCGGTCCGGGGGTTCGCTTCCATCATGCAGGAAAAGGGGGAAGCCTACAGGACGCGGGGGAAACCTCTCGTTGCACAATGGCGGGCAACCTTGGCGGCCTACAAGGTTTCAGACGCGGAAACGGCCCGCGCCATCCGTGAAAAGTCGAAAACGATCCCCCTATGAGTTGCCCCTGCCCATCGGCGCAATAAAAAGCCGGGGTCAATTCGGCCCCGGCTCCCCGGCTCTGGCGGCTTTGGGTTCTATTCTTTGGCGCTTGCGGCTTCTATGATTGCGGCCCGGACGGTTTGCCAGTTGTCCCCGGTCATGCCCCGCGCCAGCTTTTCGATTTTCGCCAGCGCATCGGCGGGGGAGGGTGCGGCCTTCAACTTGTCCGGGGCATCGCCAGACACGGAAGGCAGGGCGGCAATCGCCCCTTGCGCGGCTTCAATGCCAAGGTGGACATAGTGGCGGGTCATGGCCGGGCTGGTGTGGCCCACGATGGATTGCACGGCGGCAAGGGGGACTCCCGCATTGGCACACAAGCTGACGAAACTGTGCCGCAGGCTGTGGAATCCTACTTCCACGCCCCGGCGCGTTCTCTGTTTCCGCTCGGGGGCAGCGGTGACAATCCCGCAATCCGTAAAATGCTTTTGGATTCGGGCGGTGACTGTGGAATTGCGTTTGAGATAGGCAGCGGCATATTCGGGCAAGACATATTCCCCGGCCCGGTCGCCCTCTGCCTGTTTCAGCAGCGCCCGCAATTCG
>Ga0255347_1008308_pt1 | contig 10481 bp, 11 predicted proteins | sample wastewater_treat_2_FD_192479 | JGI IMG/M metagenome (GOLD analysis project Ga0255347, IMG submission 192479) | Wastewater microbial communities from Lulu Island WWTP, Vancouver, Canada - plant24 | ecosystem: Engineered > WWTP > Wastewater > Unclassified | place: Canada: Vancouver, British...
GAGTTTTTTGATGCAGCTGAAGTTGTCATGATAGATCCTTTGAGCCAAGACAACGTGTTCCAGTCAACGGGGAAGGGTTCTGTCGGCAAAATTATAAATGGAGAAATAAGATTTGTCAGACCGAACGGGAGACCGGTTTTTTTATTAAGGCGCCCAGAAAGAACACCAGTCGTTGAGATTGTAACTGCTTCACTTGGAGGCGGGGAGAAGATAATCGCCGCACTGGCAAATGACAAAGAAATAGAAGGGGTTGTCCTCTCCGGATTTGGAACAGGCAACATATCTCCCTCGTGGGTGCCTCACGTTCGAAATCTCATCAGAAGAAGAATTCCCGTGGCAATAGTCTCTCGCTGTTTCCAAGGGCAAGTTTCAAGAACCGGATTGTATGAAGGAAGTTTTGCAAAACTTACAGAAATGGGCGTTATATCTGGAGGTCATTTGAGTTCAAGTCAAGCGCGCATAAGAATGTCTCTCGGCATAGGTGCAGGTTTGACAGAAGAAGGGTTAAAACTTTATTTGCTCAACAATCCGGTCGATGAAGAAACGCCGGAACTATATAAATGAAAATTTATATACTGAGTTTAGGCTGTGCAAAAAACAAAGTTGACAGCGAATGTTTAGCAGGCGAACTAAAGAGAGCTGGACACACTTTAGTTGAAGACGTCTCCCTTGCTGAAGTAGGGATAGTCAATACCTGTGGATTTATCAGACCCGCAGTTGAAGAAAGTGTCGCTGCAATACTGGATTTAGAACAGCTTAAACACGAAGGAAAACTCAAAAAAATAGGTGTTGTTGGTTGCCTTGTAAACAGATACAGCGGAGAAATGAACGAAGATCTTCCCGAAGTTGACTTTTGGGCTGACAGTGAAGATTGGGGCAAAGTCCTCACATATTTAGGCAACGAAGAAAAATTAGGGCGTTTCCGCTCCATTCTGCCACTCTCATCCAAACACACGAGATACCTGAAAATAAGTGAAGGATGCAATAATCACTGCACTTTCTGCACTATTCCCTCTATTAGGGGCGATTTACGCAGCCTTCCCATAAAAATGTTAGTGAGCGAAGCAGAGCAGCTCGTGAGCGAAGGAGCTCGCGAACTCTGCCTTGTGGGACAGGATCTCACAGTTTACGGAACAGACATATACCACAAGAGCTCATTCATTGAACTCTTGGATTCACTGGAATCATCACTGCCGAAAGACATATGGATACGTCTCTTATATCTTCATCCTGCACGAGTCACAACACAGCTGTTGGAACGCATCTCTTCCGGCCGTCAAATTCTTCCCTATCTAGATGTTCCCATACAGCATGGGGACTCACGCATATTGTCCGCAATGAATCGCGGCATGAGTGATGAAGAACTACTGGCCATATTCAAAAAAGCACGTGAGATAAACCCCGATTTTGCTCTAAGAACTACCTGTATGGTAGGTTTCCCCGGAGAGAAAAAACAGCATTTCGACAAAATGATTGACTTTATATCTGAGGTTCAATTCGACCGAATGGGAGCTTTTACCTTCTTTGCGGAAGAGGGAACAAAAGCTTATGAAATGTCGGGACAAGTGTCCGAAGCAACTAAGAAAAAACGGCTTAACACGCTCATGGCTGTACAAGAGGAGATATCTTTTAAAAGACAGCAGCTCTTCGTAGGCAGAGAAGTGGACGTGTTGCTGGAAAATGTTGAGTGGGAATATGGATTTGCCGAGGGCAGAAGCTTTAGAGAAGCACCCGAAGTAGATGGATTGATAGAAATTAGAAATATTCGTGAAGATTTAAAAGTGGGAGATATTATCAAAGTACAATTAAAAGAAGCCATGCCGCACGATATGGTTGGAGAGGAAGTAGAGAAATGAATTTAACAGCACAGATGAAAACGTGGTACGGCATGATATCTACTTTTGGAACAATTGGGCGTTTCAGCAACATGCCCGGAACATTAGCCTCTATTGTTGCATGTATTATCTGGATATTGCTAGGCGGAGTACCCATTTGGGGAATTGCCGCCCTGATATTGATAGGCACTATTGCTGCAGATAAATATGTAAAAGCAACCAAAAGCGAAGATCCTGGAGAAGTGGTTATAGACGAAGTGGCGGGTAGTTGGATCGCATGTTTCGGATTTGACCTCACCTACGTAATAGTCGCTCTTTTCTTATTTAGGATAATAGACATAACAAAACCTTTCCCCATAAAACAGATGGAAAAGTTACCGGGAGGACTCGGTGTCATGGCAGATGACATTCTCGGAGGAGCACTCACCAACCTCCTTATTCGGTTTTTTCAGTGGTTGTTCTTTGCTGGCGGAATAACTGCAATTAGTGAGGTGGTAGGAATATGAGTGAAGACAACTTCCTGCTTGTACAACGACTCTTTAGAGTTGCCACAGACAAAAACATAAAAATATCTTTTGCAGAATCTTGCACCGGAGGCCTTATCGGAGCTGCAGTGACAGAAATAGCCGGAGCGTCAGAATTCTTTTTAGGCTCAGCAGTAACATATTCGAATGAAGCCAAGAAAAACATACTAGGAGTAAACAAAACTACTTTGGAAAAATATGGTGCCGTAAGTGCAGAGTGTGCCGAAGAGATGGCAGAAGGCGCCAGAAAAATATATAAATCTGATATCGCAATTAGTACAACGGGGATTGCGGGCCCGGCAGGCGGAAGCGAAGAAAAGCCAGTCGGCACAGTCTGGTTCGGCTACGCTTCGAAAGGCAAGACCACGTCATTTACGCGCGTTTTCAAAGGCGACAGAAATAAAATAAGAGAAGCGGCTTTAAGACAGGTGCTATTCTTTCTATTGGAGGAATTGAGTACCGATGAAAAATAAAAACTTTGCATTCGGTAAAAAATCTTGAGAGTTTTTATATCAATACTTCTCCCCCAAAAGCAGAGACAAGCTATCTCTAAACGGATAGATTCAATTCGTACTGAAACCGCGAAAATGATTAAATGGGTTGACCCTTCCACCTTGCACATCACCCTGAAGTTCTGTGGCGAGTGCGAAGAGAAAATAGTTGAAGAAATAAAAAATCAGTTAAATAATCTCAAACAGCAGGGAAGTTTTACTCTATACACAGAAGGCATTGATGCTTTCCCCAACATAAATAAACCAAACATTATATGGACGAGGATACAAGGTGATTTAGGTCCGCTGAAACTACTGCAAAAAGAAGTTGAGAATGCAACGTCCAATGCCGGAGCAGGAATAGAGAGATCTCCCTTTCATCCACATCTCACCTTAGGGCGAGTGAAAAGACACACAGTTCTTTCGAAAACCATCATAAATAAAATGAAAAACAGCGAATTATTGATAGAACCTTGGTTAGTAGAGGAAATAGCGCTGATGAAAAGCGAGCTTACTCAATCCGGTCCAATACATGAAATTCTCGGGCTTTTCAAAATATAAAAAACTGCTATAATTTAAAATGAAATCAAATTGTATACATTAAATATGGGAGGTAAACAAATGGCTAAGAAGTCGGCAGTAACCAGAGAGGATATTCTGGAACAAGCACTGAGTGAAATTCGAGGTAAATTTGGCGACGGTGCAATTATGCGCCTTGGCGATGAAGTAGAGACAACAGCAGAAGTTATCCCGACCGGAATACTGCCGTTGGATGTAGCTCTTGGCATTGGCGGAGTTCCCAGAGGGCGCGTCATAGAGATATTTGGCCCGGAAGGCGGAGGAAAAACAACCCTCGCACTTCACATACTTGCAGAAGCACAGAGAAATGGCGGTTACGTTGCATTTATTGACGCCGAACACGCTCTTGATCCAAGACTTGCCGCATCAATAGGAGTCGACACGGCAAATCTATACATGTCACAGCCAGACAGTGGAGAACAAGCCTTCTACATACTAGACACACTGGTTCGCAGTGGCGCCTTTGATGTAGTTGTCGTTGACTCAGTCGCAGCTCTAACTCCTCAGGCAGAAATAGATGGAAAAATGGGAGAGGGCTCAAATCAGGTCGGCCTTCATGCAAGACTCATGTCATACGCACTCAGAAGACTCACAGCCGCAATATCAAAAAGCAATACCTCCGTTATATTCATAAATCAGCTTCGCGCACAAATCAGTACAGGCTACAGCTACGGCGGTCCCCAAGAGACGACAACCGGTGGACGTGCCCTCAAGTTCTACAGCTCCGTAAGAATAGAAGTCAGACGCGGCAAACAGGTAACTCAAGGCGATACAGTAACAGGACACGAACTCTGGCTCAAAGTCGTTAAAAACAAACAAGCACCTCCATTCCGTACGGCACGAGCAACACTCATTTACGGAAAGGGAGTTCCCAAATCCGTCTCAGTAGTAGACATGGCTCTCGACAGAGAAGTCTTTAAACGCAGAGGCTCATGGATAACATATAAAGGAGAAACTCTTGGTCAGGGTAAAGAAAACGTAGCCAGCTACCTAAGCGAAAATCCAGAACTGATGGAAGAAGTAACAAAAGATGTTCTGCATAATGTCGCAGAGGGACTCGGTCTTTTAATAGCACCAAACATGAACGATGATGACGACTACTCAACTCCCGATCTGGAAGCTTCCGTAGAAAGCCTTCTCGAAGAAGGAGTAATACAGATGGACATTGGAGAAAAAGAAGAAAAGTAATATAGCTAAATAAAATAAAAAGTTAAGGCGGCAGAATTTCTGCCGCCTTGTTTTTTTATGAAACTCCTTATTGCAGATTACAGTTATAGCTTAAAGAGTTTGGCTTACTGTATTTATCCTGACTACTAGAACTGCTCTCATCCACGGAAAACGTTCTTTCATTTGATTAAACTCTTCTCCCTCATAGGAGAAACTGCCTTCTCCTTCTATTAAAAATCCTGTCCCCATAGAATGAAATCCTTCTATTTCGCGACTACCCAAGGTCATCAAAACCTTGCTATTTTCTTTCAAGTTTTCCTCTGTAGCCTTCATCCCACCTACCGGAATCAGCAGTCTTTCTCCATCTACAATCTTAATATAGCTGTTCCAAGTATTTACCACGTGGCTTTCTTTATCTTGGGTGACTATTGAAACTACTCCTTCATGTTTTAAGACTTCAATCATTTTTTCCGGTATCATTGTCTTCATCTGCCTCTCTTTTTGTTAATCTACTATTAAATTATCTTAATACATTTACCATGTCCAGTTTTTATACATTTAATCTCTTCTATTCGGCGTTAATTTTATCAATTTTCAAAAGTAGCGACAGAAGGTAGAGAAGCAGTACGCCATTTGCGGTAAGCAATATGCCTAGCATTGGCCCCGGTATGAGATTTCTTATCAGCATCGATGTTCCGAAAACTATCGAGAGTGTGCTAATTGTTGTCTGTGTAACAGTAAGTTTTGTCAATATCGCAGGAAGACGAGGCCTGTTCGCTTCTCTTTTCCTAAGCGAAAACAACTTTCTTGATATCGGGATTGTTCCACCAACTATGTCGAGAAGAGCAATTATCAAAGTCAGACATGGAAGCATTATTTCAGGAACTATGCATGAAATAATTCCCATAGAGGCAAAAATGAGTCCCAGTGAAACGAGAGACCATGTTCTGGCGAACGCTCCCAAAGGAGTGTTTCCGAATGCCATCATCTTCAGAGAGATAATGACGACAAGGAGTCCGAGTTGTGCACTTCCGGAAAAAGGCAACATCCCCAGTTTGATAGGGATCAACAAAATTCCGAGCAATACCGTCAACACGCCTACTGTGAGCATAAAAGCTCTCTCATTTGAAAGCTTTATTTTGCCGCCAATTTCTCTAATGCTTTCAGGGTAGACCTCATAGACTCTATAAAGCACAAAACAGAGTGAAAGAAGAAGCATCCCGTATAACAGCAACAAAATCGCAGTCGCTGAACCTGAAACAATATCTCCCTTCACAAGCAAGACTGAAATAAATATCGAAAAGGAGTAGACTGCTGCGCAGTTGAAGGCGAGTTTTAGAAGTATTCCACCCTCATTTTTCCACAGTTTAAAATAGCTTTTTGACATGAACATTCGGAGCAAAAGGAAGAGCCCTCCAGGGCCGAAACATAGAAAAAGAATTATTCTCGGAATGTTTTTCAAAATATCCGGAACATAGCATGTGACTATTCCGACACAAGCAATCAGAATGCCAAATATCAACAAAGGCAGTGTTCTTTCAGAAATATCTCCGAACGGTGTTTTTCCGAGCACCACAATTTGCAGTGCGAATATGAATATAAGCAGACCGTACAGGCCGTTCTCATAGTATGGAAGTTTGCCGGCATAGACGGGGAAGAGCAAAAGCCCGGCAATCAACATGGCGAGACCGGCAACCATGAGGACTACAATATCCATCGGAATTTCAACTTTTTTTAAAGCCCACGAGACTCTCATCTCTTCACCTCCATAATTTTAATAATTTGCGAGGCGTACTTGGAGCGTTATGTTTTTATAGTAAGAGAAATAAATTAAATGTAGGTGCCCTTTGTTCTGTAGTTTTCTCTTCTCTCGTCCGCCATTTTTTTCATCAGCTTATCAAAATCATCTCTCTTCTCTCTGTACAGGTAGTCTATTATTCTTGCTGTCTCAGGAAAGATTATGCCAAGTGACTTTTTCTCAACTTCTGCAATTATGTATTCAACCGCATCTTCAATACTAACTGAATCGGCTGGTGCTTGAATGCCTGCAAAAATGGGAGTGTTGACGTTGCCCGGGCAGATATAGCTGAAGCTCAATCCGTAGCTTTCAAGCTCATATTGCAGAGATTCCATCATTGATATCACCGCGCTCTTTGTTGCCGTATATACAGCTTGATAGGGGAAGGGGACCTTACCCGCAAGGGATGCCGTTGTGATTATATGGCCGAATCCCTGATCTCTCATAATAGGAATGGCGCTGTATGTTCCGTACACTACACCCATCAGATTCAGATCTACAATGTATTTCCATATTTCAAACGTAATCACTTCAGTTGGCAGAGTCATTCCCATGCCGGCGTTATTAAAGAGAAAATCAATCTGCCCGCCACGCTCTTTTGCCTTAGATATCAAATTTTGGACTTCATCTAACTTAGTGACATTAGTAAGTATCGGGAACACTTTGCCTGGGTAAACGCTCTTCAGACGGTCGGACTCTTTCTCTAAATTGGCTTCGTTGAAATCGCCCATAAATATTGCTTTCGCGCCTCTTTTGAGCAGCTCTTCTGTAATCCCAAGCCCTATTCCCGAAGCCGCTCCCGTTATCACTGCCACTTTATTTTCAAAGTATTCACTCATATCAAGCCCTCCTCATAACAACAGTTCAATAAATTCGCAATATTCGACTTAAATCAAATAGCAAGGTTTTTATTTTGATATCACCGTAAACTTGTCTCCGACAAGTCCAAAAGATGCGACATAACTTCCTGGTGGCGCGTAGATTTCGTCAGTAGAGAGGATACTGTCATAAATAACTGAGTTATCTCTATCTCCGGCTATTACCATAATTCTTCCGTCAAACGGCAATTCAAACGAAAGCAGTGTTCCACTTTCGACCCTACGCCATTCGCTCAATCCCTCTTTTTCTATGACAATCGCATTTTCTCCTGTTTTAATACTTTGCACGGCATTAGCATCTGAAAAAAGGAATACATTGCTCTTTGCCCAAAGCACACCATCTTTTTCATAAATACTTAGCTCAGACTGATCTCGGAAAAATGGTGCCGCATAAGATGCATTATGTTCGTCTTCTACTCTTAAAGGACTTACAAGAGTCAAATATCCGGGGAGTTCTTTAAATGTCGAAGACTTGGCAACAGGAGCTTCTCTTGAGAACTGTGAAGACGCCGGTAGATTTCTCATAAGCCAAAGCTTTCCATCTACGTCGGTGAAAAGTTTTTTGGGATTGGCAAGCTTGGGAACACTTTGGCACATCACGACATCGGCTCCATACAACGGATCTTTCTCTGAGACGAAACAAAGATGCTCTTCATCTTTAAGAAAATATCCGCTGAAGTTTATATCGAAAGCAACAAAAGAGCCGTTGCTGTAGACAAAATGACTTCCGGCTCCCTCCGCCGCACCATGAAAAATCTTATCTGAATCAGAGAGGACGTCCGTTGTCTTCATTCCCTTTCTATCAGAATCAAATTTAATTTTGATGAAGTTTCCGCCGTTCGTATAAAATCCCTCGAAAATATCAAGTTCATGCCGAATAATTTCAGCTTCTGGTGGACACACTACTTTCTGTTTTGACGGTACTGGCAGTCCTTTATCCTTTAAAAGCCCGTCAAGAATCGACCTTGCAACATACTCTCCGCTTGTTCGTCCAGAAAGACTTGCCACAACTGCCAGCCTCTTGTCCGGAATTATCAAAAGCCCCGTGGAGTAGGCTCCAGTGCCCCCCGTCTTGGAGTACAAGTCTATGCCGAGAGAATCGTAGTTAGGTAAGTAAGAATAATCCCAGCCAAATGAATCTAAGAGATGGGAACCTCGTAATTTGGAAGAGAAGGGAGTTGGCTGGCTTTTGAGCATTTCTTCGAGAGAACGATTAGAAAGTATCTTCTTTCCACCCGAGCAGAAACTGTCGGCAAAACGGCACATATCTTCTGCCGTGGAAGACAGTCCGCCTGCTGCATGGACGAGAATAACTTCCGGAGGGAGTTTCTCTCCACTCTGTGGGTCATAGAAGTCCGCAATATCTCCGCTCACTTCGCCTACACTTGCATAAGTATTATGCATTTTTAAAGGTCGGAAAATTCTCTCTGAAAGAAAAGCAATAAATTTCTGTCCGGAGATCTTTTCGATAATCATCTCGGCAAGAGTGAATCCATCATTGCAGTAGACCCCCATCTCACCAGGAGCATGTTTGAGGTTTGATTCTTTTAGCCGTTCAAGCAGCATTTTGTGAGTGTCGCCGTGAGGAGTGTAGCAGAAAAAGAAACTGGATCCAGGAAGTCCGGAAGAGTGGTTCATCAACATCCTTACTGTGATGTCTCTGTACCTGTCGTCTTTCATAGTAAATTCGGGGAGATATTTTGTAACTGGGTCGTCAAGCGAGATTTTCTCTTCGTCCACCAGCATCAAGAGAGCTGTGGCAGTAAATATTTTGCTCGTGGAGCCGACGTTAAACCTCGTAGTTTTGTTCACGTTTCTGCCGTCTTTGCGATTTGCCGCACCGAACCCCTCGGAGTAAACGAATTTTCCTCCGTCCATGACAGCAACTGTTGCCGAACTGCACCCTCCCGAAGTAATTGCTCTCCAAACACTCTCACGAGCGCTCTCTGCCGTGTTCACGTACTTCATATCCGCTGTCGGGATAAACAGCAACAAGACAAAACAGGTTAAAAACAATACAAAAAAGAGCAACCTTATGACTCTACGGTTTAACATCATTATCATCTCCTCAGAAATAGAACGAAGACCTATTTCTAGTTTATGAAAACGACGAAAGCTCCACCCTAAATTTTCACCCCTTTTTAACTATTTATCAAGGTAAAAGGGGGAAAGTTATGTCGCGTTTGATGTAGATAGAGAAATAAAAGAATAGAATCGATTAACGTAGGATTTATTGATATGACCTGCAAAGAAACATAATCAAAAGATGTTTCTTATCAAAAAATAAATGAAATAAACAATTGAGACATAAATAATCGCTTTTGTGTATTTCTTCTCATTTTTGAAAGCCAACTTATAATATAAAAAAACAAAAACAGGAGACAAAAAAAACAAATGATTACTTCTAAAAGCAGAAGTAATGTCTCCTCTTATAAAATATCTCCAAGCTCTAGTTGTTCCCGTTGTGGGAGTTATAATTCCAAAAAAATATGTAAGTGGAGAGTATATCTTACTTACTTGCAAAAGGTACACGTATAAAGCTAATACAAAAATAATAATTATTGTTTTTTTGTTTCTACCTATATAAGACTTCATTTAATTTTGCTAAGTTAGTTTCTCTTGTTCTTGAGCTAATTAAAAACAGGTCTATGAGAGCCCAAAAGCCGCATCCACCAAGAGTTAGTAGTTTGGCAACACCTAGGCCTTTATCTCCAATCAAGAAACGATCAACTCCGAAAGCTCCGACAAACCATGAAATAATTAGCATAACGAAAGGGTCCTTAAAGTCGATAGTGCTTAAAAGCAACATCGTGTTTTCATCAGCATTATCCAATTTGTCTTTTAAGTATAGTAATGATCCTGTGGGGAATTTCTTCCCATTTGCTGTAATAAATAATTCAGAATTCTTCACATAAAACCCTCCCTTTATGTAGCTATGTATATGCAGTTAGAAGTTAACACCTTTATTATAAAGTATCGCTTTTCTTAAAACTACCCCAACCAAAACAACCTCTTTTTCAATAAACAACACCTTTAGTAAGATATAATAATTTCTGGAAATTTGGATTGTCCGAATATTTACCTTTAGCACATGTTGCACAGAGTAATATTTGTTAGTATTATGAGCAAGTTCTAGCAGTGTAAAATTCAATAAGAGGGGCTTTAATAATGAAAAGAATATCCTTGGCTTTTGCTCTGTTGTTTATCTT
>Ga0255347_1008318_pt1 | contig 10467 bp, 11 predicted proteins | sample wastewater_treat_2_FD_192479 | JGI IMG/M metagenome (GOLD analysis project Ga0255347, IMG submission 192479) | Wastewater microbial communities from Lulu Island WWTP, Vancouver, Canada - plant24 | ecosystem: Engineered > WWTP > Wastewater > Unclassified | place: Canada: Vancouver, British...
TTACCGATAACGGTGTAGAATTGACGCTTATGTTGCTAAACACCTGTATTCGCCTAGCTACAATTCGACCGGAATTTGGGCGTAATGCAGACGATTCCCAATGATCTTTTTAGCAGCAAATTGCGAACAAGATTGGACACTATTGATTAGCCTAGCAACTCTTTTAGTTTTCTGATATTGCTATCAATATGTTCTTCCATAGAGTTTTTTGCTTTGTCTTTATCTTTTTCTTTAAGAGCTTCAAGAATCATTCGATGATAATATATGCCATGATCGGGGCCGACAAGCGGAACCATATTCATCACGGACTCCTGCAGTACAAGTTGCATTACCTCCATGACTTTAATTATCATAGAATTTCCGGAAATTTCTGCTAATTCGAAATGAAATTTAAAATCGTTAAGTGCAAATAATTCTATATTTTGCTTATTCTTTTCCATTTCATCAATAATAGTTTCAAGTCTTATTATATCTTGAGGCTGAATTATATCGACAACCAAAGCGACTGTCCCACTTTCAATGATTTTTCGATATTCCATTATATGCAACATATTCATTGGTTCTAGTAAAACTTTAGGGAGCAATGGATTTAAGATAATATCAGCTGAGGCCAATTTAATAAAAGAACCTTCTCCTTGCCGCGTTTCGATCATGCCTAACCCATTCAGCCTATTCAATGCTGCCCTTATTGATATTCGGCTAACATTGAGCATTTTACAAAGCTCATTTTCTGATGGCAGCTTATCGCCTGGCGCCCAATATCCACTAACAATTTGATTAAGTAATTGCTGAAATACAATTTCAGTAATATTCTTCTTTTTGATTGGCCTAATTGAGTTTGTTATCAAATTCTGTACCTCGAATAGGATTCATAAGCAAATTATATCATATCATAAGGAAGAAAGCTGAGCTTTGCATCCTTGTCAAGGGGGCTCTTAAGCGTCATGAATGCACTATTTTTTTGTTTTATTTTCTTTATTTCTCTAACATCCAAATAAAACCTATCTTTTAGTAGTATCTTCATATAATAAACCCCCTTGCTTCATTGTTTCGTTCTAGGGAAAAGATCGAGCCCATTTTATCTTGCATTTTATAGCCCATTCATTTCACAGCTATCAGGATAGCTATCCTTAGTTGATATATCTCAATAAGCAGTCAACCCGCCATCAACTGGTAAAGAAATTCCGTTAATAAAAGAAGCTTCATCTGAAGCCAGAAACACTGCCGCATTTGCAACATCTTCAACGGTTGCAAGTCGCCCAAGAGGTATTTCATTTAGACGTTCTGATCTTTTTTCAGGATTGCTGAGAATAGACTTAAGTAATGGAGTATCCACAGTACTAGGATGAATCGAATTGCATCTAATATTGTCACTTGCATAGCGCACTGCTATGGATTTTGTCATCAAAGTTAAAGCGCCTTTTGTTATAGTATATGCTTCTGTTGTGTATTTATGACCAATAAGTCCGCATACTGATGATATATTGATGATTGAACCACCCTTTCTCCTTCTAAAAAGCGGAATTGTATGCTTGATTCCAAAAAAGGGCCCTTTTACATTTATCGCATACATTTTGTCAAAATCCTTCTCTTCCATGTCCTCAATAGCTACTCTGATATTTATTCCTGCATTATTAACTAGGATATCAACTCCATTGCAAACATCGCACACTTTTCTAAGCGCTTCAGTCCAATCAATTTCACTAGAAACATCTAAATGTATAAAAAATGCCTGATTGCCATTAGATTTGATCTTTTCTGCAGAAGAATAACCTTTATCATCATCAATATCACAAATAAATACTATCGCGCCTTCGTTAGAATATTTTCTTGCAATTGCATATCCAATTCCTTCAGCAGCTCCTGTGATTATAGCTATCTTATTTTTCAGTCTCATCTATAATCTCCTACTAACCAACTACAAATTATTATTATATATCATTACACAACTCATTATATTACATGCAATTACTAAGTTCAGGATCATTCAATTGATTCAAAATGCAGTAATTATTTATGAGTTTTTCTCACTTCTAAATGTGCTAACTTTTCATAATAGCGAATAATGGCGCTGTGATCTAGGTTTTCTAAACCATCGGACTTAAGAGCCTGAAGAATTTCCATAACACTTGCTGTTAGTGGAATTGGAACATTCAATTCATGAGCTGTATCTAAAGTATTCTGCAAGTCTTTTATATGAAGATCAATGCGAAAACCAGGCTTGAAATTTCCATCAAGAATCATTGGAATCTTTGCCTCCATAACAGCAGATCCTGCAAGCCCTCCTCTTATTGCATTAAAAACAGTTGATGGATCAATTCCAGATTTGGTAGATAATACAAGCGCTTCTGATAGCGCAGCAATATTAAGCGCAACTATAATCTGATTAGCTAATTTCGTCGTATTCCCAGCACCTATCGGTCCACAATAAGTGATTGATGACCCCATTTTTTCTAGGATTGGCTTTATTCTATTAAATGTTTTTTCATCTCCGCCCACCATAATAGCAAGGGTACCTTCTATTGCTTTAGGTTCGCCTCCAGAGACAGGAGCATCGATCATTTCGATCCCCTTTTCTTTGAGAATATTAAATATCTCGCGAGATACAGCCGGTGCTATTGAACTCATATCAATCAAAATGCTATCTTTTATTGCACCTTCGATAACCCCATCTTTGCCTAACACGGCCTCTTTGACATGTGGTGAATTGGGCAACATAGTGATAATTACATTGCTTTGCATAGCAACTTCTCTGCTCGATGAAGCGCTTTTCGCACCTAATGAGACTAGGTCTTCAACATCTGCAAACTTATCATATACAACTAGTTTATAGCCCGCCTTAATAAGATTTTTAGCCATAGGCCTACCCATAATTCCCAATCCAATAAAACCAATAATCATATTATTCCTCCAAATTTAAAATTGTAGCTTTAACCTTCCTGCATCGAGCGGTCCATTTACATGCCCAAGCTTCACAGACACACAAGTCTTTTGCATATCGACTGCGACATCGATTACATCGCATGCTTCTCTTATTTCTAACAGCTTCTCATGCAGTTCTTTGTCTTGCATCCTCCTAGTACTTCAAGATTTCTTACTTTTGTCATGCCACCCATGCTATTCTTGTAAGCCCCTAAATTTCTTTAAGAGCTCTGAGAGCAGCACTGACAATATCGGCCTCTCCTAAATTAAAATAATTAAGCAATTCCTCATAGCTTCGAGCTGAAGTACCAAACTTATCTTGTATCGCAACATGCTCAAAAGGCAAACTCACACTTCCAGCAATCATCAATGCGATCGTACTTCCTAGTCCTCCGATTTTGGTAGCCTCCTCTGTCACAACAATTGCTTTTTTCCCATTGACATATTTGATTATTTCTGATTTCTCAAGTGGTTTAAGCGTACTTACATTGACCACTTCAGCAGAAATGCCCTTTGTTTCGAGAATTTCAGCAGCAATTATTGATTTCCATACCATAACCCCAGTTGCAAAAATAATTATATCATTGCCTTTTCTAATAGAATGAATTTTCCCTAGTTCAAATTCGCTCCCTGAATCTGTATAAAGTGGGAGCTCATTTCGATTAATTCTTATATAAACGGGGCCATGATATCCTATCATCCACTTAACCATCTGTTTTGTTTCAATTGCATCTACTGGATTGAGCACTATCATATTAGGAAGGGTACAAATGATATTAGCATCTTCAATTGATTGATGCGTTTTCCCATCACCAAAATCTGATAATCCACAACTAGAACCACAAATCTTTACATTAGCATAAGAAATGGCAATGGAGCATCGAATTTGATCATATGCTCTGCCGGTAGCAAATACTGCAAAAGTATTATAGAAAGGTATCTTCCCTGCCAATGCAAGGCCAGCGGAAACCGAAGCCATATTTTGCTCAGCGATACCCATTTCAAAAAATCGCTCAGGAAAAGATTGCTTAAATAACATAGACATTGTTGACTTCTCAAGATCAGCATCCAAGACTACTATGTCAGAATTGTTCTTCCCTTCTTCAACTAGCGCTTCGGCATATGCCTTTCTAAGGCTTATTCTTTCCATCATTTTGACCCCATTTTCTGCATTTCCAATTCCCTTAACGCTTGATAATATGTAGTCTCATCTAGAGTGCTATTATGGTAAGCTGGATTATTTTCCGCAAAAGAGAATCCCTTGCCTTTAATAGTATCAAGTAAAATTACACAAGGCCTACCTTTAACCTGAATAGCCTCTTCAATAGCATCTATTATTTGAGAGATATCATGCCCATTAACCTTGGATATAACCTTCCATCCAAATGATTGCCATTTTTTATCTATATTTGGAATTTCAAATATCTCTTTTGTAGTGCCACTTGCTTGCAGCTTATTACAGTCTATAAATGCAGTTAAATTATCCAATTTGAATCTGCAAGCAGCCATTGCTGCTTCCCAAATTTGACCTTCAGATTGTTCACCGTCTCCCATAACGACATATATCCTGGAATTTTTTCTATCCAATCTCATTGCTAAAGCCATTCCAACCGCAATAGATAAACCCTGTCCAAGAGAACCAGTGACTGCCTCAATGCCTGGAATACTCATATCGGGATGCCCTTGAAGTAATCCGCCTAAACTCTTTACCCTTTTCAGTTCTGTTCGGGGAAAAAACCCAAGCTCACACAATGCCGCATATTGAATAAGAGCTGCATGTCCTTTTGATAAAATAAGCCTATCTCGTAATGGATCATTTGGATTATCCTTATTAATCTTCATATTATTAAAATAAAGTACAGCAATAAGTTCTGCTAACGAACTAGATCCACCGAGATGTCCAGCATTCCCTATTCCAATCATTTCTACTATATCATATCGCAATTGCCATGCAGTCTTGTTCAGCTTGCCTAACGTCTGGCTATCTGTCATTGTCTATTTCTCCTCATTGATTAAAAGGGATTTTATTATTTTTCCATCATGATTGGTTTCTAGATCTTTAAAAGCTTTTATGCCTTCACTTAATGGGTAAACATTTGTTATCAAAGGAGATACGTTGATAGTTTTTTTCTCAAGTATTTCAAGACTTTTTTGAAAGCTTACTAAGTCATAAATATAATTGCCACTTATTGTAAGCTCTGTTGTCACTATCTCTTGCATATTTATGCTTATAAATTTTTGTGCATTTCCAATCCAAATTGCCTTGCCTCTAGGATGAAGCACCTCTAAGGAATCCTTTGCTGTAGTTTCAATCCCTACTGCTTCAAATGATACATCGCACATTTTTCCACTAGTAATCTTCCTAACCGCCTCAATAATATTTTCCTTCGCTGGATTAATAGTAAAATTTGCCTTCAGTTTTTTTGCTACATCAAGTCTATAATCTGATAGATCAGAAATAATTACATATTTTGCCCCCCTCGCTTTTAGCAAAGCAGCAACTAATAGACCAATTGTCCCCGCTCCAAGTACAAGAAAATATTTGGATTGATCTAATTCATAATCAGATAAATGATAAACAGCATGATAAGCAACCGCTAGGGGTTCCGTCATTGCAGCTTCATGAAAGCTTATTTCTGGCGAATTAATAGGAAATAGATTGCCTTCATTTGCAATAATGTATTCTGTCATTGTACCATTATTATTCATAACACCCAGGAATTCCCCATTAGGGCAAAGATTGATGAAACCCTTTTTGCACAGATCACATTTCCCACAGAAAGTCTTTGGAAAAACAACTACTCTTGTGCCTTCTTTTAATTTTCCTCCTTTGGGGCTTTTAACAATTACTGCAGATGCTTCATGCCCCATTATCATTGGTGCGATACGCCGTCCTGTTTTCCCAAGATACCCTTCGAAGTCTGAACCACAAATTCCTGTTGCTTTGATTTCAAGCAGATATTGTTTTTCATCTGGTATAGGAACTGGAATATCTTTTAATTCCAATTTTTTTTCACCAAGAAAAAATAATGCTTTCATGTTTCCCCTATTAATATTATTTTTGCTATATATATCCTAAAATTCTAGGAAGAAAGAGTATAAAATCCGGCACATATGTCATAACCAATAACGCAATTATCTCAGCTGTAATGAAAGGAATTGCAGCTTTTGAGATCTTTTCCAAGCTAAGACCAGTAATAGCAGATGCAGCATAAATGCAAACACCGACCGGCGGCGTAATTAAACCAATATTTAGGTTTACCAACATAACAAGAGCAAAATGAAGAGGATGTATTCCTAAATTAATAGCAATGGGCACAAGAATGGGTGCAAGAAGAATTACGCTTGCGCTCGTTTCCATAATCATTCCCATAAAAAGGCAAAGAATATTTACTAATAAAAGATAGATATATTTATTGCTTGTTAAACCAATGATAAGCTGCCCAATCTTCTGCGGTATTCTATCTATAGCCATTACTTGGCCAAATAATGAAGCGATTGAAATGATGATAAGCACCACTGAGGCAGATATAGCAGCTGAAACAAGGCTATCAATAATATCCTTGAGTGTAAGGGTTCTTAGGATAAATAGACCCGCTATCATTGCATAGAGACACGATATAGCTGCTGCTTCTGTAGGAGTAAATTTTCCAGAAAAAATTCCACCTATCAAAATAACAGGTGTCAAAAGTGCAACAAAGGAATTCTTAACAACTTTCCATATCTCAGATAGCGTGAGTTTCCTAGTTCTTCTAGGATGTTTCTCTTTAATTGCATAATAATAACAGAGTATCATTAGCGATAGTGCTATCAATATTCCTGGAATAAATCCAGCAGCAAAGAGAGACCTTATTGATTCACCTGTAACTGTACTGTAGACAACCATAACAATGCTTGGTGGGATAATAGGTCCTATCACTGATGAAGCAATGGTAACAGCAGCAGCATACTCTTTTTTATAGCCTGCTTTTACCATGACAGGTATTTCAATGGAACCGAGAGCTGCAGTATCAGCAACACCTGAACCAGTTATCCCAGCAAAAAATACACTATCCAGACAATTTGCTTGAGCTAACCCCCCAGGGATTCTCCCAACAATAAGATCTGCGAATTCAAATATAGATTCAGTTATCTTTGCCCTATTCATTAATTCTCCAGCAAACATAAAAAATGGGATTGCTAAAAGTACATAATTATCTATCCCTGAATAGAGCTTTTGGCCTATCATTTCCAACGGTATTGGAATCTCAAATAAAAAATGAAAAAGAGATGATGCTCCAAGCACAAAAGCGATAGGAACACCAATCAACATTGTTCCTATAAAAACAAGAGCAGTGGCTCCCATCTTATCCCCCTTATGAACCAATCAGAATTGATTCTGTATCCTTTGCCTGGAATATCTTGAAAAAATTGTTCAATAAATGAATTAGCATCATTATCATGCCTAAAGGAAGGCTCAACTTAACATAAAGCATAGGAACTTGAATAATATCTCCTAACATATTTTTCGCGGAGATAGCTGCAGCAAAACTATAATAAATGCTAAACAAAAGAAAAATGAAAACAACTAAGTGTGCAATAATAAGGAATAGCTTGCTAATTTTCAAAGGTAATGATTTCACAATAAAATTCATTCCCACATGTAACTTCCTTTTAAGGGCAACACTACCACCTATAAAGGTAAGGCTTACTAAGCACCAGCGAGACAGTTCCTCTGACCATGAAAACGTTGCTCCAGCTACTCTTAAAAATACAGAAAGAGTCACGATAGAAAATACGATCAGAAGTATCAAAAAGGATAATACAACACCGATTTTTTCAGCTGCTCTGCTCACTGATTCAAGGCATTTCATAAATTTCCTCTTTATTTAAGAGCCTGCTATTCCTTCGAATTCTATAAGAAATAGCAGGCATAATTGAAGATTATTAAACTCAGTAACCGAGTGCTGCCTCAGCTTCCTTAACTTCAGCAAGAAACTTATCTACTATCTCTTTACCAATTTCACCTCGTAGCCAATCATAGGTAGGAGCTGCGGCCTTCTTGAATTGCTCCAGTTCCGCTGCAGTTGGTACATAAACTTCCATCGATTTCTTTATCGCATCAAAATCCAATACACGGGAAGCCAAATCTTCAGCTGCACGGTCCGCAATTTGGGCATGATAAGCTGCTATCTCAATTACATGTTGATATTCTTTTGGTAGTTTATTAAAGAATTTTGAATTAATCATGACAAAATTTTCGCTCCAAACATGCCCATCAAGGGTAAGATATTTCTGTACTTCATACCATTTATTTGCAACGATATTCCAGACTGGATTTTCCTGACCATCTACAAGGTGGGTTTGACATGCCATATAGACCTCTCCAGAAGCGAGAGGTACTGCTCTTGCCCCCATTGACTCTACCATTGTTACATAGATAGGAGACTGCATTACTCTTATCTTCAATCCCTTCATATCTGCAGGACTATGAATTGGACGTACATTATTAGTGAAGTGACGGGTTCCATTGTTTCCTACAGCAATGATCTTCATACCGGTCTTTTTTTCAAAATCGTTTTTCATATCCATCCAGAATTTGCTTTGGTCAAATATGTACCATGCTATCTCATCCGATTTAAAAACATATGGCAGAAAAAATACCTGGATTGCAGGATACAAACTTGCTGCTGTACCTGTCGTAATGACCATCTCTATACTTCCGCTCTTGCACATTTCCATAGTCGCCTTTGTATCACCAAGAGAATTATTCGCGTATAATTCAACCGCAACCTTACCATTCGTATTTGCCTCCACCATATTCTTAAAAACGAGTGCAAATGCATGTTCGGGCAGAGGTAATACTGCTAATTCAGGCCAAGTTGCTGCATCGTAATATGCTAGGCGAATAGTATAATCAGGTTTGACAGCTGTTGTTTTTGTAGTTACTCCTGTGGATTTTGCTTGTGCAAAAGCATCTAATCCAGAGAAGATGAGCATTGCTATCACAAATATAGCAATGAAGCTTGTAAATTTTTTCATAAATGCCTCCCTTCTACTTGTAATACAACATAGGTTGTATCATATATCATGTATTCTATCATAGATTTTCTATTTGTCAAGAAAATATAATTTGTAGAGTGCACGACGGTGAGCAGTAACATAAAATGTCCACCTAAAAGGGGAAGAAACAGGAGAGAAAAGAAGTCCCATGGAAGTCGTGCTATTATTGGTTTTGAAAAAAATCAGGATAGACACGGAGATTCCATGGGACGTACACAACTTACTCTGGAACGGCACTGTAAGAGAAGCCACTTTACATGGGGCGAGCGGCTTGAATTGCGGTACTACCATGCAGGCAGTAACGGCAATCGGAAGCCGCGAAGTCTAACAATTCTGGGCAAAATCTTGCAGAAGAGCCCCAAAACGATGCGGATGGAACTTAGGCGCGCCATGATGGAGAATGTGGTTTCAGATATTCCCTTTTCGCGAACGTAATACAATGGTGACAGGATGAAGCGCCAAAGGCCATAGAAAGAACCTAAAGCATGCCACCATTGCACTTGCCGTAAGGAGCACAGAAAAACGTCCTAATGATATTGCTACGCGTCAAGAAGCAGGACATTGGGAAGGAGACACAAGGTTTCTGCCCAAAGGAACCAATTTCAGCCGTGTGAGCGACACGCGGATTAGAGATATTCAAGACTGGATGAATACCTATCCACGAAAGATCCTTGGTGGTTATACCCCTTTGCACTGCTTCAAAGAGGCTTTTGGACTCAAGGACCAAACAATCGAACTACTGGAGGCTTGCTCATGAAACATCAACAACAGAATTCATTCCATGCAATTGAGTGGACATTTCTCTTTACAGGAGACCCCGCGAATAAGTCTGGACACAATCTTAATTGACAATGCTTCTAACCAAGACATATAATGCTTTATAAATTTTCTCCTATATTTTGGAGGAGGAGGTCTTGATGAAACGGTTTTTACTAGGATTGGCGTTCGTTTTGCTTTTGCTCCCTGCTATGCTTTATGCACAAGAAACGCTAAATGTCTATACGATAATGCCAGAGAAGTATGCTACTCAGGTATTTGCTGCCTTTTCCGCCGATACTGGTATAAAAGTTAATTTTATAAGATTGTCAGCGGGCGAAGCTCTCGCAAGAATCATTGCAGAAAAGAATAATCCTCAAGTAGATTGCCTTTGGGGTGGCCCTGCAGATACCTATGAAGCGGGCATACTTGAAGGAATATTTGAGCAATACAAACCAAAAGAGGCAGACAAGATTCCTGCTAGTTTTAAATCATCGGAAAATTATTGGATAGGCATAGGAATTATCCCACTAGTATTTATGAGTAATGGTAAATTCTTAAAAGAGCATCATCTCAACCCTCCGACAAGCTGGGAAGATTTGTTGAATCCAGCATATAAAAATGCTCTCCAGATGGCGGATGCTCGAACCTCTGGAACCGCAACCGAAAGGATTTATACTTTGGTAAAGATATACGGTGAAGATGGGGCTTTCGCATACCAGAAAAAATTAAATCAAAATATACAAC
>Ga0255347_1008319_pt1 | contig 10467 bp, 9 predicted proteins | sample wastewater_treat_2_FD_192479 | JGI IMG/M metagenome (GOLD analysis project Ga0255347, IMG submission 192479) | Wastewater microbial communities from Lulu Island WWTP, Vancouver, Canada - plant24 | ecosystem: Engineered > WWTP > Wastewater > Unclassified | place: Canada: Vancouver, British...
GTTCTACCAATAATTTACAGTATTGCACAGCTGGATGTTGTGCATATTCGCCATAAACCATGACATGTGAATACTTGTTCAATTGGTCTATTATTGCTTGGTTCACTCTTGGATGTTGATGTCCGAGTGAACAGGCAGAAACACCCGCAACAAAATCTAAATGTTTTTTATCGTTTGTGTCAAATATATAGGAGCCAACAGCGTGTGAGATTTCCAACCCTAAAGGATAGGGAGATGTTTGAGCTTGGTATTTTAAAAAGTCTTCTTTCAATGAAATTTTAGTTTTACTGAGTAGTGGCACATACAGAACACCACCAAAATTCTTCTTCTTCGTTCTTTAAAAAGGTTTTTGTAGTATCCTGGCATTTTTCGCAATATACTTCATCTCTATCATCTTCAAAGATTTGTATATTACAGTTCGAGCAACTCCAAATCGTTATTGACGGAATTTCTTCGTCTATATACCAATTAAAAGTTTCTTGTTTACATTTTGGACAAATATGCTGTGCCATTTTTGGGTAAATTAATTGTAGGGTTTGAAACGCTATTTGATTTCAGGCTTGGGATTTTTTTTATCATAATCCAATGTTTCTTTTCTAGGTTCCAGCGGAACATTTTCTTTTTCCATTTCTAGTTTCTTTTCGGCTTGAATTTTAGCATCCAATTGGTTTTCTTCTTCAGGAAAAATATCGTCTTTTGTTTTGATACGTTCATCGCCACGCCATATAAAGCCTCGAAGTTTCCTTGCGTTCTCGGGCAAATCTTTTTCGGGGTAAATTTCACCTTCTGCCTGGTTAAAATTCGTGATGGTTTCGATGGTGTTTCCGTCGAACAGTATGTTTATTTTACTGCAAACACTTTTGTTTATGCCAATCAATTCTTGCTGGTCATTTCGCATAAAATAAATCACTTCGGTGTTTTTGATAATGTCAACTTCTCGGAGTTTGCTGTCTTCAAATTTGCCGTATAAATTTTGTCCTTTCACTTGATTGTAACCAGTGCCAAGTGTGTCTTTGGAAACAATGAAAGCATTATTGAGTACTTTGAGCGAATCTAGCTTTTCGGTTTGGTTATTACCAATAAGATGCATCTCATCACCGGTCATTTGGTTTTCAAAGTTCCAAAGGATTGGATTTTTTATCAATTTGGTGAGTCCTGTTTTCTGGTCGGAATATAAGGAATCACACTTTCCACTCATGTCTTTTTTGTAAAAACGTACGTTGTTAAAAGCTCTTACAATTCGATTTCCAGGTTTTCCTGTAACCATCAATTTTTTTCCGTGAATATAGACCGAATCGTTTTCTACTAAGTTAATAGCAACAGCTCTTTTGGTTACATACATAGAATCTTTAAGCTTGTACATCTCTGCATAATGACCTTTGACAACACCATTATTTATTGAGTCTGTAATTTTTACATTATTGGTAGCCGAAGCAAACTCTCGGTTGCGGTCATAATATAGACTGTCGCCTTCAATTCTCCTGTCTTTGTATTTGATGTAGGATTTTCGTAGAAAATGCGCCAAGTTTTTCTTGGTATCATAAAATCCTTTTTCGGTATAGATATAATTGGATTCGCTAGTTATTGTTGATGGCCCAAAAAGATAGGAATGTCCAGAATTAGTGTAATAATCTAAATGATTGGACTTGATGACATATTTTGGGTTGGTAATGGTTACTCCGGTCAAAAAGCGAAACTTTTTTTCATTGGCATAATAGCGTCCTGATTTACTTTTTAATGTGTTTTCTTTACTAGTTATCGTTCCGTTAGTATTGTAAAAAGCTTCTTGAGTGTTTCTGTCAAAGTTAATAGTGTCAGTAACCAACGTAGATTCTGGAGAACGCATAATAACATTTCCTGTTGCAAATGCTTGTTTGACTTCTCCATTATATTCAGCATATTTACTGTTTAAGAAAAGAGTATCACCCTGTACCATTTGCACTTCTCCAAAAGCTTTTAGATAGTTTTCTTTTTCAAAAAAATAGGCTTTGTTGCAAGTAAATAAAACACCTTCGTGTCTAAGCTTAACATTTCCGCGCAAAAGAACTGCATCAGGTATTTCGTCTTGATCTCTATCAGCAAAATCAGCATTTTCAATGTTAATTTTAGAAGTTTTTTGAGCTTCTAGATCATTGACAAAGCAAAGTATAAATCCGAAAAGTAAAAGTAACTTCTTCAAATGGTTTAAATTTTTGTCAAATTTAGGAATTTAGAACCAATAGGATACGCAATTAAGGTTTTTTTATGTTTCCACTTTCAATCAATTCTTTATATTTGTCACTACGACTTTTTAAATCAAAGTGTCGTCAACGAATGTATTATGAAAAAACACGCACAACTCCTATTAGTAGTAACTATTCTATCTGCAAGCTTCACACAAGCCCAAAACAAACCCAACATGACCCAAGTATTACCCGAAAGCAAGCCAAAAAAAGCCGTAGTATATCAAGTATTCACCCGATTGTTTGGGAACAAAAACACCACCAACAAACCATGGGGAACCATTGAAGAAAACGGTGTAGGCAAGTTCAACGATTTTACCGACAAAGCCTTGCAGGAAATCAAAAAACTAGGCGTAACCCATGTTTGGTTTACTGGCGTGCCGCATCATGATGTTATCAGAGATTATACCAAATATGGCATTTCGAATGATGATCCCGATGTGGTTAAAGGACGTGCCGGAAGCCCGTATGCTGTGAAAGATTACTACAACGTTAATCCCGATTTGGCGGTTAATCCTGCTAAAAGACTGCAAGAATTTGAAGCACTGATTAAAAGAACGCATGCCAACGGACTAAAAGTCATCATCGATATTGTTCCTAATCACATTGCTCGTAATTATCATAGTTTGAGCAACCCAAAAGGTGTTAAAGACTTCGGAGCAGACGATGACACTTCGGTAGAATACAAACGCGACAACAACTTTTATTACATACCTGGTAAAGCTTTTGAAGTACCAACTTCTGATACTTACAAACCTTTGAATGGCGAAAAAAATCCTTTGATTGATGGTAAATTCAAAGAGTTTCCTGCAAAATGGACCGGAAACGGTTCGCGCGAAGCCAAACCAGACATCAACGATTGGTATGAAACCGTGAAAGTAAACTACGGCATCAAACCCGATGGTAGCAAAGATTTCCCCGAACTACCCGAAGGTTTTGATAAAAAAGATTTCAAAGCACACTACGAGTACTGGCAAGGAAAAGACGTACCCGATAGCTGGAAAAAATTCCGCGATATTGCTTTGTATTGGACAAAAAAAGGCGTTGACGGCTTTAGATATGACATGGCAGAGATGGTGCCTTACGAATTTTGGAGCTATATGAATGCTGCCATCAAGATGCAAGACTCTGATGCCTTTCTTTTAGCCGAAGTTTATAACCCAAAAGAATACCGCAACTACATCAACCTAGGATTAATGGACTACTTATACGATAAGGTTGAGACTTATGATCATTTAAAAGCCGTAATACAAGGCAATGCATTGCCTGATGCTTTATCTGATATTCAAAGCAATATGATTGACATTGAACATCACATGTTACATTTCTTAGACAATCATGACGAACAACGATTGGCAAGTGCCGCTTTTGCAGGAACACCCGAAAAAGGAAAACCACTAATGGTCATCTCGGCAACCATCAGCACATCGCCAACTATGATATATTTTGGGCAAGAAGTAGGCGAACCCGGCAACGAAGACGCTGGTTTTGGCAAGCCAACCCGAACTTCCATCTTTGATTATATTGGCGTACCACACCATCAACGCTGGATGAACGGCGGAAAATTTGACGGCGGACAATTAACCGAAAGCGAAAAAGAGCTCAGAGATTTCTACGCCCGATTATTAAACTTCACCATCAAGAGCAGTGCGATGATGGGCAAGTATCAAGAAATACAAACCGTGAATAGAAACGAAACCAAAGAATACGACCCAGGATTGTACTCGTTTGTACGCTGGGATAACAAAGAAAAACTCATCATTATTGCCAATTGCTCTTGGGTTACTACCAGTCATGTTGATTTGATTGTGCCCGAAGATGTTATCGAAAAATGGAACTTGAATGACGGCGACTATAAAGTAACCGACCAGTTGTATAACCACGAAACTTCTACGCTAGAAGTAAAAGGCGGACGCGGCATTATCAAAGTAAAAATCAAACCAAGCGAAAGTTTTATCTTTAAGCTACAAGAATAACAGTAAAAACAAAACCCTTTCCTGAGCAGAAAGGGTTTTTTAGTACGATTAGACAGTGTCGCCATTTTCGGGAGCTTCGCCGGTGTATGTATTATACATCACATAGTCGTTATGCTTAGCGGTATCTTTATCAATCCAAATGGCTTGCCCAAGATTGGTATATTTTATCAAAATACTATAAATAGCATTGCCAGCTTCAACGCGGTCTTCTTGTTTAATATCTCTTTCGCCAATTTCTAAGTGTTGGTCAACAATTAAATCCATAAATTCATTGGCCAAATCGGTAATTTTTGCCAATTCAATAGCTGTTAAACCATGGTCAGAAAGCACCGGAAGCATTTCTGTGCCTACGCGAACCACTCTTTTGGCAGTGATTAACAATTCAGAATCAGTTTGACGAGAAAGAGACTCTGTGCCAAACTTTTTATACTTAGCACTGTCAACAGCATATACTAATTCTACGCTCGACATTACTTCGCGAACGTTTACTCGAATTTCTTCGGCTTTTTTATCCTTCAATTCAGTTCGTTCTACTTGGTCTTGCAAGGCTTCAACATCAGTTTCAAGTTCCGAAAAAGCTTCAACTTCGGATTTTAAAGCTTCTCTTTTTACAGCAGTAATATTGTATTTATCAAATTCAGTTTCGTCTCTTTTCATATAAGCAATTTTTTCAAGAGACTTAGTTACCAAAGTGGCATCAGAGAATTTGTAAAGGCGAACGGCTTCTTTTTTCTTCATGGTATGGTTGATTTTTAGGTGAGTATTCAGTTACAATAATCAAACTTAAAAAAAAGTTTTATAAGTTGTATCTCTGAAGGCAAAAAAAATGAAAAAAAATACTACGGAAAATATTTTGAAGCTTTGAGTATTATTTTTGAAACCTACGGAAGAATTGTTGAACAACACGGAAGATGTATTGAAGCTAACGGATGCATTGTTGATGCCAACGGAAGTAATAGTGAAATCAACGGAAACTTTGTTGAAAGACACGGAAGCTTTGTTGAAGGCTACAAAGCCTTGAAAATGCTGAAAAGTTACTTTTCCCATGCTTTCATCAAAATGTTTCAGGCATAAAAAAAACCTTTTACTCAGTAAAAGGTTTTTTGCGTGTTTATCGTTGGTTTATTCTAAGCTGTATTTTCCGTTTTTGAAGGTTAAAACCTGAGTTACGGGAGCTAAAGTTGTATTTTCTTCAATGCAGTCGTCGCTTTCATCTTCAGGCTCTTTAGATTCAAAGAAATTTTTGGTACTTATCACTTTAAGATTAAAAAATCCGTTGGTCTTTTTAGTATCTACTTTTATTACCGAGTTGGTTTCTTCGTAATCTAAATTACAACTACTACCACCTTCACCTCTTATGGTGTAGAGTTCAATATCATCCGAGACTACTTTTATTTTGCCATCACTTATATGATATAAACTCATAATTCTATTTCCATATAAGGCAATTCTGGAATGAGTTCCACTGTTGCTTTTTACTCCAAATGTGCCAACCGAAGCATTAGTCATATATGGAACAGAGTTAAAAGTAACTTCTTCTAGTATTACTGCATCAGAAGTGAATTTTTCTTTTTCTACATAAGTAGAAATGATGCTTTCTTTCTTGATGTTTATAACATATAAATACAAATCGGCAGTGAAGTATTGTTCTTCATCATTCTTCTCATGATATTTCACAGCCATTGCTACAGCAGTGTTGGGTATTTCGGGAATGCTTTTGAGTGAAAATGAAAAAAAATCCTCATCATTGTAGTTAATCTGCTTTTTAATGGTTTCTTCCAGAGCGTTTTCTTGCGAAAACACAATGGCACTACTAAAAGCGAAGACAATGATGAGGATGATGTGCTTCACGATGCGGTTTGCTTATCGTGTGATGGTTTGTTTCCTGTCAGGACCAACCGATACGATGCTGATTGGCACTTCTACGGCGGCTTCAATCATGCTGATGTAGTCTTTTAATTCTTTTGGCAGTTGGTCATAGGTAGTCATCCCGGTCAAATCGGCTTTCCAACCTTTGATTTCGGTATATATCGGGGTTACGTTTTCTTCTTCAATGTTGTAGGGCAGGTGATGGATAACTTCGCCTTTATAGTTGTAGGCAGTACACACTTTTAGCGTGTCAAATCCCGAAAGTACGTCGCCTTTCATCATCATTAATTGGGTTACACCGTTTACTTGGATGGCATATTTTAGAGCAACCAGGTCTAACCAGCCACATCTACGCTTTCTTCCGGTAACTGAGCCAAATTCGTTACCTACTTTCGCCATGATATCGCCTGCTTCACCAAAATCTTCGGTAGGAAACGGACCTGAACCCACGCGTGTGGTATAGGCTTTGAAGATTCCGAATACTTCTTTAATCTTGTTTGGGGCAATCCCTAGTCCGGTGCAAGCTCCGGCAGCAGTGGTGTTGGAGGATGTTACAAACGGATAGGTTCCAAAATCAACATCGAGCAACGAACCTTGAGCGCCTTCGCACAAAATAGATTTTCCGCCTTTTTGGGCTTGTGCTAAGTATTCTTCGCTGTCTATAAATTGTAGTTTTTGCAAATCTTTGATGGCTTCAAAGAATTCTTTCTCTAATTCTTCTAGGTTGTATTGAATGTCAACGTTGTAAAACGCAATCATGGCTTCGTGTTTGTCGGCCAATGCGCGGTATCTTTCTTTAAAATCGGCTAGTTCTATATCGCCCACTCTTAGTCCGTTTCTTCCGGTTTTGTCCATATAGGTTGGTCCAATACCTTTCAAGGTTGAACCAATTTTGGCTTTGCCTTTGGCGGCTTCTGATGCTGCATCAAGCAATCTGTGCGTAGGTAAAATGAGGTGAGCTTTTCTCGAAATGAATAATTTCGATTTCAAATTGAGGTTAAATTTTTCTAAGCCATCAATTTCGCCTTTAAAAACCACTGGGTCTATTACGACACCGTTTCCAATTACGTTTACGTTGTTGCTATGGAATATTCCCGACGGAATGGTGCGCAATACGTGTTTGATGCCGTCAAATTCTAGGGTATGTCCTGCGTTTGGTCCGCCTTGAAAGCGCGCGATGATGTCGTATTTCGAGGTTAATACGTCAACGATTTTACCTTTTCCTTCGTCTCCCCATTGTAATCCTAGTAATAAATCTACTGTCATTGTGTGTTGTTGTTTGATGTATGTGTTGTGTAGTTATTTTTTTGTTTTTTTCGTAAAGAAATCAAGTTTTACGAAGTAATTGATGCCTCCAAGAATGGCGGCAATGACAAATCCTAGTCCTAATGTTTTGACGATAAAGTCAACAGTTATGGTATCTATGCCCGACATGGCTTGATAGACGGCTTTGTAAACAATATAGAAAACGAAAACGAATACAAAGGTTTTTACAAAGTATTGTTTACTGGTTAGTGGTGTATTATTCGGGTTTTTTGGTTCCATAAAAATAGAGTGAATGGTTGTGAATATCGATACCAAAGATCTCTTCTATGGTTTTTTTTATCGTTTGAATCCTTGGGTCGCAAAACTCAATCACTTCGCCGGTGTCCGTCATGATAATATGGTCGTGTTGTTTGTCAAAATACGATTTTTCATAGTGCGCTTGGTTTTGTCCAAACTGATGTTTGCGCACCAACCCACAATCGAGCAATAATTCGATGGTATTGTATAACGTAGCACGAGAAACGCGGTAGTTTTTATTCTTCATTTTGATATACAGCTGCTCAATGTCAAAATGCTCTTCGCTGTCGTAAATCTCTTGAAGGATGGCATAGCGTTCGGGAGTTTTTCGGTGTCCTTTGTTTTCAAGATAGGCAATAAAAACAGCCTTTACGGTCTCTTGATTTGTGCTATTGTCTGATGCTATAAGTGTCATAAGGCAAAGGTAAGTTATTCAATTAAAATTAAGAAAGTTTCAAGCTCTAAAGTTTTGAACGAATTGTTGATAATGAACGCTTAATTGGTATAAACGCGGGTTACTTTATCTACTCCGTCAATTTTTTTAATGTTGTCGATGAGTTTTTTGAGGATGCTGTTGTTTTGTACAATAACCGCCACTTGACCTTTAAACAATCCGGCTTCTCCGCTCAGTGATATACTTTGTATGTTGACATGCATGTTGTTGGATATCACTTTAGTCAGCTCGTTGGTTAGTCCTAGCGTGTCCATTCCGGTAATTTTCAGTGTTGCTTTAAATTCTTGTTGGCTAGAGTCTATCCATTTCGCTTGCATGATTCTATAAGCATAGTTGGATTGCATGGCTATTGCGTTTGGGCAGTCTCTTTTGTGTACTTTGATGCCTTCATTGATGGTGATAAAGCCAAAAACGTCGTCTCCAGGAATAGGGTTGCAGCAGTTGGAAAGCTTGTAGTCGAGTTTATCGTTTTCTGCGCCAAATACAAGCATGTCGTAGTTGTTGCTAAGCTCTTGTCGGTTGATGTCATCCGGATTATTCGACGGAGTACGCTTCATTTTCGTTTTGAAGAAATTGATAAACGCGTTGCTTTTTTGTGCGGCGAAGTCTTTTAGTTGCTGATTGTCGATAGAGCCAATGCCTACGCGATAAAATAGGTCTAAACTCGTCTTTAATTTGAAGAAATTTACCAATTCATTGATGACTCCTTCGTTTAAAGTGATTTTTAAATGCTTTAATTTTCGGGTAAGGATTTCTCTTCCTTCTTCAGCGGTCTTTTTGGTGTTTTCATTCAGAACGTTTCTAATCTTGTTCTTGGCTCTCGACGTGGTTACGTAGTCTAACCAGTTGATAGACGGCTTTTGGTTGACCGATGTGATGATTTCAATTTGGTCTCCGCTCTTTAATTCGTAGTTTAAAGGCACGAGCTTGCCGTTTACTTTGGTTCCGCGGGTTTTTATGCCAATTTCGGAGTGAATGCTAAAAGCAAAATCGAGTGAAGTGGCACCTTTGGGCAAGGATTTTATTTCTCCTTTGGGTGTAAAAACGAAGATTTCTTTGGCATACAAGTTCATCTTGAAGTCTTCTACAAAATCAACGGCATTGGTTTCTGAACTTTCGAGTGCTTCTTTTAATAAGTTGAGCCAAGTGTCGAGTCCGCTTTCTTCGGTAGCACCATTTTTGTATTTATAGTGAGCGGCATAACCTTTTTCGGCAATTTCGTCCATGCGTTCGCTGCGCACTTGAATTTCTACCCAGCGACCTTTTGGTCCCATCACGGTGATGTGAAGTGCTTCGTAGCCTGTAGATTTTGGAGAAGAAATCCAATCGCGCAATCTACTAGGTGACGGACGATAATGATCGGTTACAACAGAATATATTTTCCAGGCAATGAATTTTTCGTCGTGTAAATTGGATTTATAGATGATTCGGAGCGCAAATTTATCATATACTTCGTCAAAAGTCACGTTTTGGGCAGCCATTTTACGGCGTATGGAATAGATGGATTTGGGTCTTCCTTTGATGGTATATTGTACACCTTCTTCGTCCAATGATTTTTTTAAAACGTCGGATACTAATTTGATGTATTCGTCTTGTTCTTCCTTAGTTTCTTTTATCTTGCTTACAATATCGTTGAATACTTCGGGTTCGGTATATTTTAAACCTAAATCTTCTAGCTTTGTTTTGATGTTATACAAGCCTAGTCGGTGTGCAAGCGGCGCGTAGATGTATAAGGTTTCGGATGCAATTTTGACTTGCTTATAGTCGGGCATCGAATCCATGGTTTGCATGTTGTGTAGTCGGTCTGCAATCTTGATTAAGATGACGCGAACGTCGTCGTTCAAGGTCAAAAGCATCTTGCGGAAGTTTTCGGCTTGCATAGAGATGTTCATGTCTTTTTTAACCTGAGCGATTTTGGTCAATCCTTCGACTAAATGAGCAATTTTCGGATTGAACATTTTTTCAATCTCCTCTACCGTAACATCGGTGTCTTCAACAACGTCGTGCATCAAGGCAGCAGCAATACTAGAGGCGCCGAGACCAATTTCGGAAGCAACTATTTTTGCAACACCAATAGGGTGAAAGATATAAGCTTCACCCGATTTTCGTCTTTGGTCTTTGTGGGCATCAACCGCCACGTCAAATGCTTTACGAATCAGCTTTTTGTCTTCTGTAGAAAGGGTTTGGTAGCTTATTCGGAGTAATTCTTTGTATTCTCGGGCAATGGCTTTGTTTTCTTCTTCGATATCAATTTCAGTCATACGTATTCAAATGAATTACTAAAGTTAAGCATAAGTATTGAAATGCACAATAGGCACTCTGAATTATATTTTGATGAAGCTTAAGTCTTGAAAATCGTAGCTAAAGTCGGTTAATGGCGAGA
>Ga0255347_1008324_pt1 | contig 10464 bp, 7 predicted proteins | sample wastewater_treat_2_FD_192479 | JGI IMG/M metagenome (GOLD analysis project Ga0255347, IMG submission 192479) | Wastewater microbial communities from Lulu Island WWTP, Vancouver, Canada - plant24 | ecosystem: Engineered > WWTP > Wastewater > Unclassified | place: Canada: Vancouver, British...
GCGAGCCGTCCCTACCAGCGGGCGAAAACGCCCGCGTTCCCGACTTTTTACCTTTTACCTATTACTTCTTACCTATTCCCCCTGAACCCTTTGACCTTTTGCGATTCAACTTTATTGAATCGCACCCAAACACAACTAAATCAGTCCAATTTTGTCCGCACCGCATATAAATTCAGATTGCAATCTGTGCGCAAAAATCCGACACTGTTTGGGTGTATGGAACAGCAGCTTTCACTTAAATATTTCAAACCCCGTTTCAAATGGCGTGACGTGGCTGATGCCGCTCGCACCACCATCCGTATGGAGGAGGGTGTTAAAGAGCCGGGTCCGGCTTGGAAACGACGCATCCTGATGTCAGAGCACTCGCCCATACGCCAGATGGTTTTTAAGTGGAAATGGATGAATCTCAAATACTGGGTCAGCGTACATTTCGTGCGCCATAAGATCGGTATCGAGCATTTCGTCAGTACGCAGCGCTCCGACCGCACCGGCATCAACCGCGATAATACCCCACAGGCGGCTCTGGTAAACCATGAATGCTTCGCCAATGCCCAAGCCTTGATTTTCATGTCACGCAAACGCCTCTGCCGCCTGGCCTCTCCGGAAACCACGGCCGCATGGCGCATGGTGTTGGAAGAGGTCCGCAAATGCGAGCCTGAGCTTTTCAGTGTCTGCGTTCCCGAATGCGTCTACCGCGGTTTCTGCCCGGAGTTCAAGTCGTGCGGCTATGCCGGAACCGCAGAGTTCCGCAAGGCGCTGGCAGCCTACCGCGAAGGCGGTGAGTGACCGCACCAGACCGGTGCCGCTAACCGCGCCGGTGTAAAAGGCACCAAAACCAGAAGCGCAGACGCTGCCACCAGCTTGGACGGGTGCGCCCCTTAACAAAGCCGGGCCGCATATAATCTCGGTCAGAAAGTCCCATTGATGAAAAAAGATTCTAACAGACCGGCACTGCCGGAAACACATAAAAACGAACGGGCGCAGCCGGAAGGCGAGCGTCTGCAGAATGTGCTCGCCCGCCGCGGCATCGCCTCGCGACGCCGTGCCGCCGAAATAATCGCCAGTGGCGAGGTAACCGTCAACGGCGACGTGATCGTAGAGCCCGGCGCGCGCGTCGACCCCGCGCAGGATGACATCAGGGTGCGCGGCAAACGCCTGCCTAAATCCACTGAGACGCTGCGAACCGTGTTGCTATACAAGCCGCGCGGTCTGATCTGCTCGGCTGACAACTCGCGCGGCGACACGGTCTGCGACCTGATGCGCCAGCATTTCACGGAGCGCCTGGTGCCGGTCGGGCGTTTGGACAAAGACAGCGAAGGCCTGCTGCTGATGTCCAACGACGGCCAGCTTACCCAAGTTATGACCCACCCGCGCTACGGACACACCAAAACCTACATCGCGCGCGTGGCGGGCCATATGCACGAGAGCAAAATCGCCATGCTGCGTTCGCGCATGGAGATTGACGGCTACCGCATCAACCCAGTAGAGGTCGAGGTGCTGAAAGTCGGGCGCGACCACACCCACAAGCTGGCCTTCACGCTGACTGAAGGACGCAACCGGCAGATACGCAAGATGTGCTCGATGGCCCGTTTCGTGGTGCTGAGCCTCACCCGCGTGCGCATCGGCCCGCTTAAGATCGCCAACATGCAACCCGGCGCGTGGCGGGAGCTCACAGAGACCGAAATCCGCTCTCTCAAAAAGCCCCTTGCACACGCGCGCCCTTCACCAAACGCAGCTAGCCGCCGCAAAAACAAGCCCCGGACTACTCTTTGAGTTCGGGCTTGCCGGGCACTGCTGGTTGGTTCTCGTATATCACAGCTATGTCGCCCTTCTCGAAATCTTCAGACGTGAACGGGTTGTTCATGTTGTAGAAGGGTGAATCCTGATTGGCAAGCAGATCAGACATGCGCACCATCTGGCCGGTGTAGGCGGCAAGGGTGCCGATCATGCCGGAGGCTGTAGCCATCGCCACCTGCTCGCCCTCCTCCAGAAACTTGCCGCTGATCAACCCCTCCAGAAAGTCTGCGTGCTCCATGACAAGCATGTTGTTGTCGCGGCCTTCGATCGCCTTCTCGTCAAACGGGAACGGCTCGCTCGTGCCATTCGACCGCAAGATTTTGCTGCCCAGCACGTCAGTCTGGCCTTCCGTGCCGCTCAACACCGTGCAGCAGCGGTCGAAACAGCCGTTGATCTGACGCGCCACCGCATGTATGTGCAGCCCGTTGCCGTAATCATAGTCAATCCCGAAACAGTCATAGGTGTTACCGGTGGAACGCTGGTGCCGCGCCCCGATGCCCATCGCGCGCTCGGGCAACCGGCCGATGAACCAGTTCGCCAGATCGATCTCGTGCACGGCCTGCTCGGTCAGATGGTCCCCCGACATCTCACGGAAATGGTACCAGTTGTTGGCCAGATAAGAGGCGTTGGTGTCTTCGGCGCGCCGGCGCCGCAGGTAATTCCGCGGGTTCATGGAGCCGTGGCAGCGGTAAACCACCCCGCCGCGGATTTCACCGATAACGCCCTTGCGGACCGGACCGATCTGCCGCAGCGCCCGGTTGTTATGGCGGTGGCAGGTGCCGGAGAGGATCGATAGCTTTGCAGCCTTGGCGGCCTCGACGGTTTTCAAGAAATCTCGCAATCCGGCAGGATCAGTGGCGATCGGCTTCTCCGCGAAAATGTGCTTGCCGGCCTTGACACACGCCTCGGCGTGGCGCGGGCGGAAAATCGGCGGTGCCGCCAGCAACACGATCTCGGCATCGCTTTCCATGATCTTCTTGTAACCGTCCGCGCCGCCGAAGGCGAACTTCTCGTCGCAACCGTAGTTTTTACAGATATTGAGCGCCTTATCCCTGAAATAGTCCGCCGCGCCCACCAGCACAACCTTGTGTCCCAGACGCTCCGCCGCTTGCGTGATATCCCGTATCGCGCCGGTTCCGCGTCCGCCGCAACCGACCAGCCCCACTTTGAAAACTCTCTGAGCCTGGCCTAATGTTATCGAAGGTGCCGCCGCCAAAGCCCCTGCGCCGGCTAAAAAAGTTCTCCGCGAAACAATGATGTTTTTCATCAGCAAGTACCTGTTGTCTGTTGAATTGATTATTGTGACGATGCGCTTCCTAACGCATCTGTGCTGGTTTTACTATAGGTTAAGCTGTGTCGTTTTGTCAACTGCCGTTCCCTTACGGCACGATGCGCGCGGTATGTCATAATCATGGACACCATAGCCGAAATCACGGTGCCCAGAAAGCAAGCGCTTCCGCCAACGCCACCAAAACTCACGGAGCCTTTTTTATTCGACGGACTGCGAAAGGCCCGGATGCGATTCACTCGCTGAAAACATACACCAGCGGCAGACGCTTAGACAACGCGCGCACCCCGGGCATGAAGGAGGACAAAGGCTCGTTACCCGGCGCGTAAACGAAAAGCATCGTGACCTTGCATTCCGCGCCGCCCGCCTTGGCCACCAACCCCGGCAGTTCAGACCACTCGCGGAACGGGTATTCGCGGGGGGTCAGCGCCGGATCAAGGCCGGGAACCGTCCAGTCTTCTTCAATGAAAACCAGTTTTTTCTCCAATTTGACGTCCTTGCCGCGGCGCACATGCAACTCATACGGTTGCGGAACCCTGCCTTCGCGCCCGCGCCATTTTTCCTGGGGCGCGAAAGCGCCCGGATACAACCCGCCCTCTGCTTTGCCGTCCAGTTTAATGCCAACACCATCCAGCATCACGAACACACGCGCCGCTTCAGCCGCACGCGCCAAAGGCAGCGAATCATCCAAAGCCAGCGTCACAAATATCTCGCGGCCCGCCGCCTGTTGCTCTTTTATCCATTGCAACGTCTCTGGCAGATTACCTTTTTTCAAAAGCGTACCGTCCCTGCCGCGGCAAATAACCGTAAAGGCACCCTCTGTCGCAGCGGACACCTCCACCGATATGGGCATCACACGCGGCACCCCGTCCTCTGCCAGCATCGGCCGCAACACGACCTCCAGCAACGCGCCATAAGGCAAGACCTCCGCCAGCGCCAACCGTCCGTAAACCTCCCCCTGCCCGACTTGGAAAGGCACATCAAAAATCGAACCTTTTTCATTGTAAAGAGAGATAACTGAACAAGGTATCTGTGTGTCGGTACGGCACACATCACCTTCCCAGATGCCGCCAGTGAAGACCACCCCGCCCTTACCCAACAACGGTTCGTCTTGGTTCTGGTCGGTTATCATCGTCCCCATCGGACGCAGGGAGTCACCCTCGACATCCAGCCTCCGCACCTGAACGCTCATGCGCTCGCCCACAGGCCAAAACCTGAACGCCCGGCTGCCCACGCCGCCGCCGCGCTTAATACCGAGGCTCTCGACCGCGCACACGATATCGCTGGGAGCAGCCACCGTCACCGCCGCCGCCTCGTAGGCGCGGTCGCTGCCAGGTCCGATTAAAAGGAATTCGGCCGTGATGCCTGCCCGGTGCCCCACCGCCTCGGCCAGCAGGCGCACCTCGCGCCGCTCCAAGTCCGCTGTCACTCCGCGCCAAACCCGAAACGACGGCGAAGCCTGTGTCTGCTGCTTGGTCTGCCATGCTTTGACAGCATTGGTGTTAACCATCAGCCATTCTTCCGGCGCCGTGAACTCACTGCCGCGCAAACCGCCAGCCCACAAAAGACAAGCCAAACCTATAGTGAACACGCTGTTTTTTAGAGTTTTCATCAACCCCTCCGACATACGACACAGGTAAAAAAACTTAGCCCTGCACAGCGGCCTTGAAACCGGGCGCCGACCTCTCGATGACCCGTTTGTCCACACAGAACGCTAAGCGGAAGTGGCCGGGATAACCAAACCCTGCGCCCGGCACCGCCAAGATGTTGTGCGCCAACAATTTTTGCACAAAGCCCTGGTCATCGCCGTTCGGCGCTTTGGGAAAGAAATAAAACGCCCCTCTCGGCATCATGAACTCGATCCCCGCCGCCTGCAGAACCTCGGCCATCGTCCGCCGCCGCTCGTCATAAACACCAATATCCACCCCTTCGTCCAACAACGCCATGGCCAGACGCTGTCCCAGCACCGGCGCGTTAACAAAACCCAGCGTGCGGCAGGTCATGGCCACCGCGTTGACCAGCAGATCGGCATCGGGCATCGCCGGGTTGGCGGCGATATAGCCCACACGTTCCCCCGCCAGCGACAGGCTCTTGGAAAAAGAGCCTAAGGCCAGAGCGTAGGGCGAAACGCCAAGCACCGGCGGCACCTCCGCACCATCATAAGCCAAGAAGCGGTATGGCTCGTCACTGACCAGAAACAGCGGGCGTTGCCGCGAAGCGTTGACGCGCTTGAGCAATTCCGCCAAACGGTCAAGCGTCTCTCGCGTGTAAATACAGCCCGACGGGTTGTTGGGTGAGTTGATCAGGATCACGCGCGTACGATCCGTGACAGCAGCTTCCATCGCATCCAAGTCCGGTTGAAAATCAGGCGGCAACGCGGGCACCGGCCTCAGGACACCGCCGAAATGCCCGCAATACGCGCCATATTCCACGAAGTAGGGCGCCGGACACATAACCTCATCCCCCGGTTCAAGCACCGCCCGGAAAAACGAAGTCAGCGCACCAGCAGCGCCGCATGTCACCACCACATGCCCTGCCCGCACCGGCACCCGCTGCTGCGCCGCCAGAAAACCGGCCAGCTTTTCACGGAAAACCGGCAACCCGGCGTTCGGGCAATAACCCACCTCAAAAGGCTCGCAGACGCGCTCGGCCAATTCCGCCAAAGCGCCGCGCGCCTGCGGCGGCGGCGGTATGTCGGGATTGCCCAGACTGAAATCGCAGACGTTATCAGCCCCGATCTCGCGCTTCAATTCCAGCCCCTTTTCGAACATCTTGCGGATCCATGAGGAGCCAGCCATCTGCTTCTGTATCTCGCCCGCTATAATCTGCATCAATGCCCCCTCTTGTCCTTTCCGCCCGCTTTAAGTTTTCTCGCTGTGACAGAGTCTTTCTGTTTCAGAATCTTTGAACCGCGCGTGATTTTACACAGACTGATCTTGAGGTCTTCCGCGATCCTGCGCTGCGTCTCACCCGCTGCCAGACGCTCCAGCAACATCCACCTTAAAGTGATGTCGCGCATTTCTCCAGCCGTCAACAGTTCATTAAGGAACTTGCACATTTCGCCCTGTGAACTTATCGAAGCGAAAACGCCTGCTAACCGTTCAAAAGCCGCCATATCGATCTGGCGTCTACTACGACTCCTTGTACCCCCTGCCTTCGAATTACGTTTTTCCATCAATCATCCCCTACCTAATGCGGGCAAAACCCGCAACCCAATTTAATTAGTGCATTAGTGCATTAGTTTTTCCATGACAACCCATTCCCCTTCGTGCCTTTGCGCCCTTCGTGTGAGAAACAACTTGTTAATAGCAGGGTTGGATCATCACTCTTCACTCTCTATCGATCCCGATAACGATGCCTCAGATCGGGAGGGGCAAGCGTCTGCTTGCCCGGCGGCGGTCACGCCGCCACTTTTACACTCGTCGTTGCGAACCACTGCGTGGTCGCAACAAATCGATCCCGATATCGATCCCGCTAGCGATGCCTCAGACCGGGAGGGGCAAGCGTCTGCTTGCCCGGACGAGCAGACGCTCGTCCCTCCCAAAAAATTCCTAACTCCTGATTCCTAACTCCTAATTCCGCGCTTGCGCGGGCTGTTGAGCGTTCCAGTTGTTTTCTCGTTTATTCCGACTCGTCCGCGCTTCTCTCATATGCATCACCAGCGCCGCGCCTCACTGCGGCGTCGCTCCTCTTCCCGAGCCTCGTCCTCCTTGATCTTATTGAGCCGCCCTTCCAGTAACGGGAAAGTAGTCTTGTTCCTGTAAAGCTCGCCGCAGATGCCGATGTCTATGAAGAACACGCCGCCGCGGCGCAGACGCTGTAGCAGGTCCTGCGGCGACTGCGCTTGCCGCAGAGCCTGCGGCAGCACGCCCATCATGGTGCGCGCAGTGCCGTAATTGCCGTTGACCCGCTTTTGCGGCCCGAAAAAAAAGACTTCGCCGCGGCCAAGCGCGGTCTCGTACCCGCTTCGTAACCTTTCCAGCCCTTCAATCACACTCGCTTTATCAAGCTTGGCTTGCGCGGGAGCGCGCTCTTCCGGCTTTACCGACGGTGCCGCCTGCGGTTTTGCTGGCGGCGTCCCCAAGTCACCGAAAAGGTCGTCGATGCTCACCACCGCCGCATCTGGCTTATCGTCACGCGCCGTAGCAGGCGGCACCACCTCGAAATCTCCATCCGCGTCAACCGCCTTGGGCGCAGTGCCGCCGGATGTCGTACCATGATGCCACGGCACCGGCTGATCAACCTGCACGCGGTTGATGAAAATACCGTTGCCTATGCGCGTGACCGTGTAAGGCGGCGGTATATAGCGTCCTGCAACGAACACAAAACCATTTATCTGCGGCGCGCCATTGGCCCTGCCGAGATCCTCGGTCGCCTGCTCAGTGACTTCCGGCAGCCAAGAAGACCTTGCCGCCAAACCGCACATGCACACCAGCAAAGCTATGGTCAACCTTTTTTTCATTTGCACAAGCCTGATAAGCAAGCCCATTCAAAAAAAGCCCCGCCTTGCCGTATTGCAGTATCTCTGAGACCTCACGAATGAGGTGGGTGTCGTAGTCGCCGCACGCCGTCTCCCGCAACAAGTGCGGGATCCTTTGTTCGACGCATTCCAACTCCCAATACAATTTGAAGGTCAGAGAATATCTGCTTGTCCACGCACAAAGCAGGGCCACTTCGTCTCACTGCCGGGGCAAACATCCTGTCCCCGGCTCCCCACAAAAATCAGTTAGCTTTCACTCTTCCCGCAACTCCACACCCAAGCCTTCCTTCAACGCTTCAGCGATCTTTATGAACGCCGCGTTCACCTCGCTGTCGGTCAGAGTGCGTTCAGCCGAACGGAACTCAAGGGCGTAACCCAAACTGCGTTTACCCTTGCCGATCTCTTTCGAACTAAACATATCAAAAAGCTCAATGCCGGTCAATTCCGCAGGCGCGGCTTTGCGAATAACGGACTCTACGTCCGCATGCCTTATATCCGCGCCCGCCACAAAGGCGATATCCCTGCGCACTGCGGGATACTGCGGCACCGGCTTGACCTCGCGCCGACGCCCAAACCCCGCCAGCAGCGGCGCTGTCTGAAGCTCAGCCAGCGGCATCGGCCCGCTCATGCGCCACTGGTGGCGCAATGTTGCCGACAACAATCCCATCTCGCCAACCTTCTTGCCATCCAGCATGATCTCGGCGCACCATCCGGCCTCCATCGCCGGATGTTCGGACGGACGCAGACTGACCGCGCCCGCACACAGCGCCGCCGCCATATTTTCAACCGCGCCCTTGATCCACAACATCGCTTCTTCCCGCGTGACAGCGCGCCGCCGGTCCAGTGCCGGCCGGCCCCAAGGCCCCATCAGCCCAAGCGCGACACGCTCTTCCTCAACAGGAACGTTGTCCGGCCCCAGTTGGAACACCCGGCCCATCTCGAACAGCGCCGCGCTCTCCACCTGGCGCGACGCATTGCGCCCCAGCGAACCAGCCAATTGCGGCATGAGCGAGTCGCGCAAAACCCCGTAGTCCGCGCTGACCGGATTAGGCAGCACGACCCTCTGCGCCTGCCCGCGTTTGTCAAACGCATCCAGTTCCGACGCAGCGAGGAAACTGTAGTGCATCGCCTCGCTGAACCCCATGCCCAGCAAAGTCTGGCGGCAGAAAACCTTGGCCTGAAAATCGCGCTCGCTCAGCACCGACACCGCCGCGCCTTTTGGTGCAACCTCCGGTATCGATTCCAGACCGTGCATGCGCGCGATCTCTTCGATCAGATCCGCTTCCAAAGTCAGATCCAACCGATACGAAGGTATACGGAAAAGAACGGATTCAGCATCGCGCGAAACTTCTTCAAGACCCAGCGCAACCAGTATCTCTGTCATCTCGGCATCCGACAGAGACACACCGATGATCTCTCGCGCACGGCCAAAGCGCAACCGCACCTCACTGCGCTTGAAATCCCGCGCATCAACATCAATCACCCCTTTGGCAACCTTCGCCGCGCCGTGTTCGACCAAAAGGGAGGCCGCGCGCCGACTGGCCCAATCCGCCAGATCGGGATCGACGCCGCGCTCGAAACGGCGCGACGACTCTGTGGACAAACCCAGACGCGTGGCTGCGCACTTGGTCGATGCCGGATCAAACAGCGCACTCTCTAGAAGCACATGTTCCGTGCCTGCCGCAATCTCGCTGCCCGCGCCGCCCATGATCCCCGCTACGGCGCTCGGCTCCACCGCGTCAGCGATCACCAGCGTCTCCACATCCATCGCGCGTTCTTCTTCGTCAAGCGTCCTGATCTTCTCCCCCGGCCGCGCACAGCGCACCACGACCGTCCTTTCCGCCAGACGCCGGTAATCAAATGCGTGCAAGGGCTGCCCGCACTCCAGCATCACGTAGTTGGTGACATCCACCGTAAGGCTGATAGCGCGCACCCCGCTCATCTCCAGCCGCCGCCGCATCCAATCCGGCGAATCGCCATCCTTGACGCCAGTCAACACACGTGCCGTGTAACGCGGGCACTTGACCGGATCATCAACCACCACCTTCACGAAGGTTTCGACCGCAGCCTCCGTCTCGGTCAACTCTACCGACGGCAGGCGCAACGGCCGCCGCAATATCGCCGCAAATTCGCGGGCGATGCCGATGATCGAAAGGCAATCCGGACGGTTCCATGTGATCTCCAGATCCAGCACCGTCTCCGGCGGCGGCAGCACATCCCGCATCAGCGTACCGGGCTTCAGCGCCGGATCCAGGATCATGATGCCATCATGGTCATTTGAAAGCTTCAGTTCGCGCGCCGAGCAAAGCATGCCGCAAGAGACCACACCGCGCAACTTGGCCTGCTTGATCTTGAACCCGCCCTCAGGCACCGTGGCGCCGACTTTGGCAAAGGGAGACTTGATGCCCGCGCGGCAGTTCGGCGCACCGCAGACCACCTGCACCTCCTCCTTGCCGTCCCACACCTTGCAAACGTGCAGATGATCGGAGTTTGCATGCCGCTCGCATGTCAGCACCTCGCCCACAACAAAAAATTCATCGAGCGTCACACCGAACTCTTCCACACCTTCAACCTCAACCCCGGAAAAGGTCAGTTTGTCCACCAGTTCCTTGACAGACAGGTCCGACACATCAACATAATCATTCAGCCAACTAACAGGTACTTTCATTCACAAAACCTTTTTTCGCTCCAATGCCGTTCCAGTGTATCACACCCCGACAAAGAGTTCAGCCAAAAGAAAATCGCGGGTGGGTTTTACTTCGTTGCACCGCGCCTAGGATTCAGGAGCCAGGGTTCAGTTGGAAAGGGTGAGAGACATGATTGACAAGATTAACATGATTAAGAATAGCCTGCTCGCGGGTGATTTTGGAAGGTGTCTCAGACCCCAAGAGTTTTCTTC
>Ga0255347_1008327_pt1 | contig 10462 bp, 6 predicted proteins | sample wastewater_treat_2_FD_192479 | JGI IMG/M metagenome (GOLD analysis project Ga0255347, IMG submission 192479) | Wastewater microbial communities from Lulu Island WWTP, Vancouver, Canada - plant24 | ecosystem: Engineered > WWTP > Wastewater > Unclassified | place: Canada: Vancouver, British...
CAAGGGGTTCACGGTCACGGGGAGGACAGATCCCTGCTGGGAGGATTTGCCCGCTTACCCGGCCAGTCCATGCTATCGCGGCGGGGCGGCGGGTCCATGAGCGAGGCCTTCACGGTACGAATTTGTCCTTCGACTGCTTGCCCGTCAGACTCTCGATCCCAAGCCGCCACACGCAGACCTTCTCCAGATCTTCCCGCGTAAACGGCCACTCGCGGCCCGAGTAGTGTTGCATGATCCGATTCAAGCCGGACCGTTTCTCCGATAGCTCGGTCAGTTCCTGCACGGTGCCATAGCCGATGACGCTCTGAAACGAGACGCTCCACTTGCACGGATTGCTCTCGTGGCGAAGCAGCTGGACGGCGTGTTCGCATTCAAAGCACACCCGCGGATTCGCGGCCAGGAAGTCAATCTTGCGGCCCTCTTTGGCGGTGTGGAAATAGAGCGCGTGCCTATCGTAGCCAAACGACACCGGCAAGACATAGGGGATGTTGTCCTTCGCGAGCCCCAGGTGGCACACCTGGGCCTGGTCGATGATCCAGGACATGAGGGCGGGATCGGTGATCTCCTTGTCGGTCCGGCGCATGCGGTCCTCCTGTTCGTGGGAACGTCCTCGTCGCAAGGTGTTACGTGGCCGTTCGGCTCGAGCACCCGTTTGTGGTATTGGGAGTTGTGCAACCGAGCCCTGCAGACATGGTTGCTCGACTTCTGCTCGTACTGGGAGCATGCCGACCTTGCCCGACAATCATACTCCGTGTCGCACACACACGGCAATCGTCGCCGGATACCTCGCGCCACCCGCTGCACAGGCAGTCGTGGTCGCTGCCCGCTCTGGATCCCGGCCCAGTACCCACGAGGCGGCACACGCACGCCTGCTCCTTGGCAGGCCTTGGCGAGCGTCTGGAAGATTGGACCTGCCCTTGGCCAGGCTCCGCGGGAGGGAAGCGGTGTTGCGTGAAGGAGGCCGGCCTATCGTCTTGACGCTTCGGGACCCCCATGTTACGGTCCAGCGGTGGCGCGATGAGCGACAGCGAGGAGTGTCCCACGGGCCGGACGATAACGATCCCGGTGTCAGTTCTCCGGGAGCTCCAGGCGGCTGCACAGGCGGCCGTCGAGGCGTAGGATCCCCTCGATGATTACCGCCGGTCCGCACGGGCGCTTTCTGGCTCGGATGCGCGCGGCGCGCGCCGGCCATCGTTCCCGTCAAACTCGGGCGTTTCCATTCGTGAAGAAGCCGTGACACGCCACGTCGAGGCCATCCCCGAATACGCACGCGGCCTCGCGCGTCTTGCCCCGAAGACAACGCGCCGCACCCTCAGGAAGATCGAGTGGCTCGCGGCGCGTCCCGAGAGAATACCCGTTCCCATGAAACACCCTCCCCACGACCCGGTCGGATCGCGCGAGTACGACATCGGCGACCACAGTGTCCTCTTCCGGCCAAATTCTTTGCGACCGGATGAGTTCAACCGCGATGTCGGCACAGAGATGCCCCCCCAGCCGGCGGGCGCGAAGACCAGGGTGCCGATCGTGCTGCCGGGGATTCGATTCACCTCTACCGCACCCGGCGACCCGCGCGATTGGATCGTGCCGGGCCGACTCGCGTAGAGCGGCCTGCCGTGTCGCGGAACGGTGGGCACGTGCAATGAAGTCCGTGACGCGCGTCGTCAGCGCTCGATAACGCGAGGATTCTTCACGTCGGGTGTGGCTGGCCTATGCGCAAACGCCCCCCGTGCCCCCGCGGGCAGCCGACCGACGCGGCGCGGTCGGTGGGTGCTTTGTACGACAGGTGCCGGTGACCCGGCGGGTCATCCAGGAGGATGGGGGATCTATGCAGCCGTGGAAAACGCTGGCGCGCCAGGTGGTCCTGGAGGACCCGCCGTGGCTGCGGGTGGAACGTCATACGGTGGAACTGCCGGACGGGCGGCGGATTCCGGATTGGCAATGGGTGATCACGCCCGACTACGTCAACGTGGTCGCGGTCACGGACACGGACACGTTCCTGTGTTTTCGACAGGTCAAGTACGGGCTCGAGGGAGAGACGTTGGCCCTCGTCGGGGGCTATGTGAATGACGGAGAGGCGCCCCTGGCGGCCGCGCAACGGGAACTTCGCGAAGAGACCGGGTACGAAGCACCCGAATGGCACGACCTGGGCCGCTACCGCGTGGACCCGAATCGGGGCATTGCAATGGGGCACCTCTTCCTGGCACGGCATGCGCGGTGGGTGGCGGCGCCGGACGCGGACGATCTGGAAGAGCAGCAGCTGCTGCACCTGACACGAGGGCAGGTGGAGACCGCGTTGACGGCGGGGGAATTCAAAGTCCTGGCCTGGACCGCCGCCCTCGCCCTCGCGCTGCGGCGGCTCTCGTAGAGGTCCAGGTGCGGTCCGACCCGGTTCCTCGATGTGGCGGCCGCCGACCTCCGGCTTCTCCGCCCTCCGTCCGCTCACGCCCTGATCGAGCGCGCGTATGATGCCGATCATCGGGTGGAAGGGAACAGCGCCGAAGAGCTGGTCGTCCGCAAATCCCGCCAACCGCCGGACTTCGAAATCGAGGAGCGGCAGCTCGATCTCCCGTATCGCGGCGACGTGCGCGTGCGTCGAGGTCGAGATCCGCCGTGGCGGGCCGCGTCCCCGCGATCGGCGGGACCATGGTCGTGGTAAACTTGATGCCCTGCCGGGCCGTCTGTCCAGGCATCCGTTTGGCCTCATCCGTGGCAGCGAGGGCCGGGGCTGCCGGAGGGTCGACCACCGACGCGCGCGGGCATGGTGGGTTTACTGGGGAGGGGGACGGATGGAGTACTGCGACTGTCGTGGGGTGCCGGGAGCCGAGGATCGCATCCTGATCCTGGAATGCCTCGCCTGTGCGGGGCAGGTGGTACGGTGTCCGCAATGTGGCAAGGCGACCTGGTGGCCCGACGCGCATCGGCCGACCGCCCTGAACGCGGCGGAGGCTCATCGCTGGGAAACGGGCCATCCCCGCGTGGTGGCCCGCGGGTTCGGCGCCGGAAACGCGGGACAAATCGTGATGGAGGTGGGGTACGAGTGAGGGACCGGTCGCCCGCTTTTTCCCACTCAGCCCCGACCACGAGCCGCTGCGGCTCCGACGCTAAGTGCGGCCGTCCGAGATCTGCCGGGTCGCCTTGTTTGTCGGAGACAGTGTGCCGGCACCCAAACCCTCCGCCGTGACGGAGCTGCCGTTCCTCGACGCAGCGCCCGAAGCAGCTGCAGGCCAAGACGTCGAAGGTCCGTGGGAACCACCACGAGCGCCGACGCGGTCTCCGCCGCGCGTCCGAAGGTTGTACCCGCGAGCTCCCGACCAGGCGTGGCCTGTGCCGTCGCGTCGGGTGCCCACGCGGAAAAGAACGCGACAAGCGCGAATCCTGCGAGGGCGGGCAAATCGCTATTCCGCATCGCGTCCCTCGTGGAAACGGTGAGCCGCCGTCAAGGAATTACTTGACGGGAGACATTTTGAAACGGCATAAAGAGCCGTAACGAAATGACGACAAATGGACAAGTTATTTCGTAACGGCGTCAACCTACCGGCTCTTTCGGAGGCGATGACCGTCCGGGGAGGTGCACCGTCGCGATATCTACGTCGGACCACTGCGGAGGCTCTTCGTGCAGACCGGATGCCACCGCACCCATAGGTGTCCGCTCCTGGACGGAGAATCAATCCGCGTCCTGAAAACACGGCTTTGGAGCGTGGGCGCGTCGCGAGAGCGGTTGCGAGCCGCGTGACAAAGGGGCTCCAGTCTTCTGCGGTTTTGGCATTCGGTTACCGCGGGTGGCACGTACGGTCGCTCACGGCGTCAGGATGAATCCAGTCAGCCTCGGGCAGCCGCCGGAAGCCGGCGTGCGTGTCGAGAGTTGTTCCTCGGAAACCAACCAACCGATCGCCTTCGGGTCCGTAGAGGAGCGAAATGTCATGGACGCGGACTCGTTCGAATCCGAAGATACGACCGTGGCGGACGCCGGCGAAGACGTGAGAGGATCGGTGGTATGCTTCCCGCCCTGTCCGGTGTGCGAGTGGACACGGGCCGGCAACAACGCGAGCGTGTCCCGGCCCTGGTCGAGGTCCGCGGGACCCGCGGCGGCGCCGCGGCGACGAGACCGCGGGTAGGAAGGGACATCGTATCGTGCCCCCACAGAGGTCAACGGCCAGGATCCCACCCCCCCGCGCACTGGTCCTGTGCATCGACGACGACCCGCTCGTGCTTCGCTTTTACGAGGACTTCTTGCCCGAACACGGCTACCAGACGCTCACGGCGACAGACGGTCTGCTCGGCATCCAAATCGCGGCGGAGGCGTGCCCCGACGTGATTCTGCTGGATGTCATGCTCCGGGGGCTGAGCGGGTTCGACATCTGCCGCATGTTCCGCGCCGACCCGGCGCTGCGTGACATCCCGATCATCCTGGTTACCGTGTTGGGCGACCCAAGCGTGGCGACCACCGGCCAGGAGGCCGGCGCGACTCTCACGCTCCAGAAGACCGCGGATGCCGAGCGTATCGCGAGCGCCATTGCCGAGGTGTTGCATCTGCCCCGGGACCCGGCTGCGGACTGAGGGCGTGTCTCGCACGCTCCGGTCGAGCAGATGCCTCGTGATTCGATCCCAAACCCCGTAACGCCGGCAGGCAGCGGACACCGCTACGCCGCCGTGAAGGTCATTCCGCCGCTCCGCCCGACGGTCCCGAGACCAGCGCCGCGCTCGCGTCCCTCACCGTGTCCCGGTGAAGGAGCCGCTGACGTTGCAGGTGTTGCTCCCCTCTCGGACCTGTCCGTTGAAGGCGACGCTCAGGGTGGTGCCGCTCTGCGTGCCGGTGAGGCCGACGGTCCCGCCCATACCCCCCGCGATGGTGAGCGCGCCGCTGAGCTGGCCGGTGCCGGTGACGGTCCCGCTGAGGGTGGCGGTGACGACGTCCTCGCCGGTGTCGAACGTGCCGGTCCCGCTGAAGGTCTGGCGGGTCTGGGTCGGGATGTTGAAGCTTCCCCGGAAGGGGAAGACCCCGTTGTCGATGGGATCCGTGCAGCCGCTCTGGGTGGCGCTCCCGCTCCCGGTGTAGGTCCCCCGGACATCGGGGACCACGTCGTAGATCATGGCCGCGGCGGTCTCGGGGTAATCCGTACTGCTCCCGCTGCTCCGGACCCAGACCCCCACCTGGTAGGACCAGGGGGCCGTGGGGGTCCAGGAGGCCGGGGTGGTGCAGACCGCCCAGTCGCGGAGCGTGGTGTAGGTGGCCCAGCCGTCGGTGCTCACGAGCCACTTGCACGACTGGGGAGCCGTCCCCCCGGTGACGGTGGCGCCAAAGGAGAGGGCCGTGTTGACGCGCTGGGGGGAGATCGGAGTGGCCGTGATGGTCACGGTCATGGGGATGGGGGTGATGGTGTAGCTGAACGCTGCCGCCGCACCCCCTTCAGGAGCATCGGTGGTGTTCCCGCTGCTCCGGGCCCAGAGGCCGAGCTGGTAGGTTCCGGCCACGGTGGGGGTCCAAGGGGCCGGACTGGTGCAGGCCGTCCAGGTGCGGAGGGTAGTATACGTCGCCCAGGTGGGATCGGTGGTCACGAGCCACTTGCACTGCTGGGGAGCCGTCCCCCCGGTGACGGTGGCCGAAAGCGAGATCGTTGTCCCTACGACCTGGGGCGAGGTCAAGTTGGCCCCGAGCCCTGTGATGGTGGGCGGGGCGGGGGCGGTGATGGTGTAGCTCACCGCGGCGGCCGCACCGCCCTCGGGGGCATCGGTGGTGTTCCCGTTGCTCCGCGCCCAGAGGCCGAGCTGGTAGGTTCCAGCCACGGTGGGGGTCCAAGGGGCCGGACTGGTGCAGGCCGTCCAGGTCCGGAGAACATTGTACGTCGCCCAAGAGGGATCGGTCGTCACGAGCCACTTGCACTGCTGGGGGCTGGTCCCGCCCGTGACGGTGGCGGTGAGTGCGATCGTCGTTCCCACCATTTGGGGCGAGGGCAAGTTGGCCCCGAGGCTCGTGATGGTGGGCGGGACCGGGGCGGTGATGGTGTAGCTGAACGCGGCCGCGGCGCCGCCCTCGGGGGCATCGGTGCTGTTTCCACTGCTCCGCGCCCAGAGGCCGAGCTGGTAGGTCCCGGCCACGGTGGGAGTCCAAGGGGCCGGACTGGTGCAGGCCGTCCAGGTGCGGAGGACGCTGTAGGTGGCCCAGGTGGGATCGGTGGTCACGAGCCACTTGCACGACTGGGGAGCCGTCCCCCCGGTGACGGTGGCGCTGAGGGAGATCGCGGTGCCGACCGGCTGGGGGGAGGGGAGGCTCGGCGTGATGCCCGTGACGGTTATAGGCATCGGTGCCGTGACGGTGTAGGCCAGGGTCTCAAACGCCTCCCACGTGTCTGCGGTGGTCCCGCTGTTCCGCACCCAGACCCCCAGGCTGTAGCTGCCGGCGACCGTCGGGGTCCAGGGCACGTTACAGGCCCCCCAATCGCGCAACAGGCTATAGGTGGTCCACGAGGGATCGGTGGTCACGAACCACTTGCACTGGTAGGGGGAGGCGCCGCCCGTCACAGTCGCCGTGACCGTGATCGGTGTCCCGAAGACCTGTGGGGAGGGCGGCGTGGCCGTGAGGCTTGAGATGACAGGCGGCGGGTTGACTGGCACGCTCAGGATCGCGGCCACCCATACGAGGGAATCGCCACCCATGCTCAGGACCGCTTTGGCACTCGTGGCGCCGCCCGCGAGGGCCGACGACACGTCGTAGCTCCGCGTGTCCCAGTAGTTCCCGTTGCTCCCGTTGAACTCATTCGTCGCGAGGAGGGTGGTGTTCAGGCCGGCGTACTCGGGGATATGAGCTTGGCCGTCGCCCACCACGAAGGTCAGCCTGGCGCCGGTAGGCGGCGTGGGGGCGGTGAAGCCGGTGAAGGTTGTGGCGTAATACTGATAGCTTCCCCGGAGCGTGACGGCTCCATCGTTGATGACGATGCGCCGGGCCGGGTACCCGGGTCGGCTGTAGAGCACGACGAGGCTCGCGCCTTGGGAGTCGTTGGTCGCCATACCAGTGGGGGGCGTGGGCCCCGCTGGCAGGCCGGCAATCGTGTAGCTTCCGTTGCCCGTGACCCGACTCGTCACGTCCGCCCGGTAGGTGTAGCTCTGGAGGGCGCCCCAGTGGGGGTCATCGCTCTGGCCGATCACGATACCGCTCACGGCTGTGCCATTCAACGTCGGCGCGGTGAAGGTCCCGCTGGCCCCAAGGGTCGCCCAGTAAAGGTAGGCCTTCTGGATGGTCGCCCCCGCGGGGATCCCCGTGAGGTTGATGGTGCCGGTACCTGTCCCTCGGAGGCCGACCCCGGCGCTCACCACATCGCCGGTCACCGTCTGCTGGAGGAACGACGCGAGATCGGGCGGCGGCACGGCGTCGCTGTTCACGTAGACGTTGTCGTAGGTGGCTGCGATGTAACCGTAGGCGCCGTCTTGGTTGATAATCACACGCGTTCTCACTTCTTTTGAGCCTAACGAAGGGGGCTTCACAACAGGGGCCGGGAAAGGTCTGGGGTCGTACGTCTTGCTGATGGCGAGGTCTTGGATCCCGTACGTGAAGATGGAGCCATCCCAGATCAGGAAATAAGTATGTGTATCATTCAGGCCGACCGTGGCGAGATCATCCGTCACCATCGCGGTAGTGGCTTCGCACGGGACGTCGTTACAAAGCGAAGCGCTGAAACGTACCGTGAGCGGGCCGCCGTTATTTGAATGAACACGGATGTGAGCGTAGACATTACCGGTTTCGTCGGATGGTCCCCTGCTCGAGCCGACATTGTAAAACGCCCCGTTCAACACGCGAGCCTGGACACTGCTGTTGGTGGATTGAAACGCAGTCACTGCCACGTCGGCGCGAAGGGCGGTTACGCCGTTCTGGTTGGCCGGGTGCAAGCGACTGGTGAAGTTCGTGCCGACCGCTCCGGTCCCGGCGGCCGCGGACACGAATTTTCCGCTCTGGACCTGTTGCACCAGTTCCAGGTTGGCCCACCTGGCCGGATCGAGCCGTGGCCCACTGTAGGGGGAACCATCGAAGTTGTCATATAGCACGCCGTTCACGTACACGTTGTCGAAGTCACCCGCAGCATATCCCTCGCCGCCCGCCGCTCCGATGATCAGCTGGGCACTGAGGTTCTTCTCGACAACATTGGGCGTCGACCTCACAATGGCCTGGCAGGTCGGATACGTGGCACAATCGGCGGGGTTCACCACCGTATCGGCGCCGTCCACGCTGAAAGTGAACACCGCGCCGTTCCAGGCGATCCCGAGGGTATGGGTCTCGCCGAGGGCCGCGGATTTGACCGTGGTGGCTGGGACCACGTCAGTCCAGGTACTGCAATCGCTGTCCGCGCACTTGAAGACGTGGTAGCGGATGTCGACACCGCTATGGGTCCCGCGGATGAAGATCTGCGCCCGTACGTCTCCGGTCGCTCCTGAGCCCGTCGTGCCGTCGTTGTAGTAGTTGCCCCGGAGCCGCACCCGAGAATTGCCATCGGGCGGTGCCGTGTACGCGGTGAGTCGAGCGTCTGCACGGAACGACTGGATGCTCCCTGGATTCACAAAATCAAGGTCGGTCGACAGGTTGTGAGGATAGGCCCCCTGACGACGCGCTAATGCCACCCTCCCACCACGAATTTCCCGGACGATTTCCGGATCTTGCCACTTCGCCGCACTGATCTGCCCGCTGGAGAAATCGTCGTACAGGGCGAGCGTAGCCGCCTCACCGCCAACAGGTCGGATGACGCCAAGGGCCAGAATTGCGAACAGGAGCATCAGTGGACGACGCATGGCGAACCTCCCTTCAGACAAATCAAGCCCCACAGCAATCCGTCTTCGTGGAAAGACTCCGCTGGCGTCATCGAGCTGTAGTCTGCATGACCGTGCACGGTCACGCTGGAGCGATCATCACCTCCCCCGCAACGCTGCGCCGCACGTGGGATCGCGGCGACGCGTGACTCAAACCGGCCGCCGCTCAGCTTTCTGCGCACCGCGTAAACACAAACGCCCCCGTCGACCATTCACATGGTCACCGAGGGCGTTCATTTAAGAACGGGGAAGAAGCCACCATGGGCGCACCTTCCCCTGCTGAGGCATAACTCAATGATTTAACAGAGCATTTTGCGTGCCTAGCGATTCAGAAATACCGGACGTCTACGCTCTTGATCGATTAACATGGATTTTGACTTGTTGTTGCGACGCGAGCGATCCATCAAGCGATCTTGACGGCAGATCCTCGGGTTGGCGAAAACTGATAACTTTCCCGACAGTCGATTCTGCATCGACTGCGGTAACACCGCGTAATTGGGGCCCAGGATGCGGAAATTCGCGTTTTGGAGAACCTGATAACCTTTCCGACAGTTTTGCGTTTCGAGGTACGAGTTTTCCGGAATCGACATCGGAGTCCTTCTTTTCGCGTTCTTCGCCTGCACCCCATTCTTCCCTTGTGACGGAACCCCGATCCCTCGACCCGCCCTCCCACGGATAGGCCGGTCGGTCTAAAGGCGCGCCCCGAGCGGTTGGCGTGGGCCGGCTCGGTGTCCTGCGGCCGAAGGCAATCGCGCTTCCCCGCCATCACCGTCGGTCCCGTTTTTAGGAGCGGGTCGTTTGCGCCGACACATTGATGACCCCTTTTCCAAGAACGCAAGCGAGCGCCCCTGGTAAAACTTGACTGGCCTGTGTTAGCATCTGAAGGCTTCCGTCCGCGCCGCGGGAAATCGCCCTCGTACGCGAAGCGATGCCGGCCGGCCAGTCTCCGCGCCGCAGCGAGCCGGCGGTGCGCGACCGAGGCGCGGCGCCAGCGCGATCGTGTCGTGCGAAGATTACTCAAAGCCGCTGTGCGCGTGATTGTTCGCGTGCAAATCCACCAAGTGAGGAGCGTATGGCAATGACAACACCACGATCGGAGCCATCGGCGATTGAGGAACGCCTGCAAAAGCTGGAGCGAGCATTGATTGCGGCGAAGCGTCGGAACTGTTTGTTGTTGGCGGTTGGGGGATTAGCCGCCGCGGGGTCTATCTTCGCCTGGGTAGTCGGAAACACCGCAACGACCGCCCAAGCCCAAGGGCCAAAATCGATCCGCGCCAACGAATTCATTCTCGAAGATCCGAAAGGCAAGACCCGCGCCATGCTGGCCCTCACCAAAGATGGACCTTGGCTGGCCTTGCTCGACGAGAACGAGAAGCACCGCGTCGGGCTGACCGTCAGCAAAAACGGGCCGGGGCTGGCCTTGCTCGACGAGAACGGGAAATTCCGCCTCACGCTGGAAACGGACAAGGATGGGCCGAGCCTCCGTCTGTTCGACACGAACGAGAAATCTCGCGTTGGAGTGGCCGTCAGCAAGTACGGCCCCGGCCTGGTCATCAACGACGAGAGCGGCAAGATCCGTGCGGCGCTGGACATGGTTCCGGACGGGCCGAGCCTGCGTCTGTTCGACGCGAACGAGAAGCCTCGCGTCGGATTGACGGTGAGCAAGGAT
>Ga0255347_1008331_pt1 | contig 10458 bp, 7 predicted proteins | sample wastewater_treat_2_FD_192479 | JGI IMG/M metagenome (GOLD analysis project Ga0255347, IMG submission 192479) | Wastewater microbial communities from Lulu Island WWTP, Vancouver, Canada - plant24 | ecosystem: Engineered > WWTP > Wastewater > Unclassified | place: Canada: Vancouver, British...
GAAGATATGAAAGTTGATCCAGGATCTCCCTATGCGGTGGCCAAGCTTACCGGAGAGTATTATTGCTCGCTTTTCAGCAGCCTGTATCGCCTCAGGACCGTGTGCCTCCGGTACTTTAACGTCTACGGTCCCCGGCAGGACCCGCACTCTGATTATGCTGCAGTCATCCCCAGGTTTATTCACCGGGTGAAACAGGGAGAAGCCCCTGTAATTTATGGTGATGGCCGGCAGACACGCGATTTCATCTTTGTCAGGGATGTTGTCCGCATGAATCTGAGGGCCATGGAGTGCGATGCAGAGGGGGTGTTCAACGTGGCCAGCGGGAAAGAGACGGGCGTCAACGAACTGGCACATGCCGTATTGTCCCTTTCGGGATCATCCCTGGAACCCCTATATGAAAAAGGGCGACAGGGCGAAGTGAAACATTCTGTGGCTGATATTTCAAAGTTAACAGAGAGGCTGGGCATAAGTCCCGAATACGATCTTTCACGGGGGCTTTTTGAGATGATTAGAGGAGATGGGGAAAGATGTCTTTGATGGTCGAAAGAACGGATTGAAGAGTTGCAGGTGCTGGAATTGCTTGTCCTTCTATAACAGAAATTCTATTATAGACTGGATGAAACACAAAATGCTATGGATTCTGCTTTTTTCAGGCAGTGGAGAACAATACAGGAATTATGGAAAAATCCACTTTATAAAAACTCATTTTTCATTGCACTCGGAAGGTTTGCCGATGTCGGCTTCGGTTTTTTCTTCTGGACCGTAGCTGCCCGGCTCTATTCCGTTGCCGATGTGGGCGTTGCCACCGCACTCATCTCGTCACTCGGCCTCGTGATGGCGTTTTCCCGCCTTGGTTTTGACATCGCGATCATCAGGTTCATGCCCGGGCATGACCGGAGTGCAGTATTTTCCTCGTGCCTCTGGATCACGGCGATCGCCTCCATTGCTGTGAGTATCGGGTATTTATTCATTGTTCAGTTCATCTCGCCCGAGATTACTTTCATCCGGGATTATGCCATCCTTTTCATCGTCTTCTCGCTCGTCAACTCCATCACCTCGACCACAGGGAATGCCTTCCTTTCCTTCCGAAGAGCTGATTACAGGTTCGTGCAGAACCTGCTCCAGGGTTCCCGAATCCTTCTGCTGTTTCCCCTGGTATCCCTGGGAAGCATTGGCATTTTCTCTGCGGTCGGCATCGCCATTGGTATTGCTGCGCTTTTTGCCTTTGTCCTTATTTTCCGCTTTGTCACCATCTCTCCAGGCATCGATCGGGAATTTGCAAAAGAGACGTTCAGATTTTCATCGCTGAACTATGTGGCATCGCTCCTCCAGGGCCACGATGCCCGCATTATCGACAACCTCTCATCAGGTAGAATTGAAAATATCTCTCACATCCTTGATGCAAAAAAAGTGACATTTGCCGAGGGGAGCATCACAGACCGGGATTTTTTACATGAGCATTTTTCCGGTGCAGATGGCGTCTTCCACCAGGCTGCATTTGTGTCGGTCCCCGGATCGATAGATGACCCGCTTCTCAATCACACGGTCAACATCACCGGGACCCTGAACGTCCTCCTTGCAGCCCGCGATGCCGGAGTGAGGAAAGTTGTAGGATCGGGTTTTCGTTTTTACAGCAAATTCCTTACACTACCCCAAGACACTTCAGCAGCTATGATTCTTAACAAGTTTATTGCAAAGGAATAGCGTAAACTACATTGAAATCAATGAGCATGATCAGCTCGAGGGAACAGCTCCCTCGTAATCTAGCTGGAAATATTGCATACTTCCTTGTTAATCTCGTCATTGGATTGCTTCTAGTTCCTTACTTTATTTCCACTCTCGGTGTTGCAGCGTACGGAATCATACCGCTTGCAACATCGTTGAATGGATATGTTGGTCTCGTAACAGAATCTCTCAACACTGCTGTATCCCGATTTCTGACAGTGGATCTCCAGCGAGAGGATTATGCAATCGCAAATAAGACATTCAATACAGCTTTCTTCGGCATCTCCGGAATCATAATTCTCATGGTGCCGGTTGTTATTCTCATCTCCCTGTATGCCCCTGTTATTTTCGATGTACCGGTAGGGCAGGAGAGTGGGGCAATTTATCTTTTTCTTGGTGCCAGCAGTGCATTCCTTATTCGTTCATGGTCAGGTAATTTTACAGTATCTCTCTTCGCCTATAACCGTCTTGACCTCCTGAACCTGGTTAATGTCGTTAATGTCGTGGTTCAGGTCATTTTGATTGTTTCTTTTTTCTCACTCCTTGGTCCGTCTCTTGCCTTTGTCGGGCTGGCGTTTCTCATCGGTGCGATTACAGCGTCCGCCATTGCGATCCTTCTCTCCCGCAGGATTAATCCCCATCTAAAAATTGGTATCGCTGATTTCGATCGTTCACGAATGCGAGACCTCACGGGTATGGGTTGGTGGGTGATTGTAAACCAGGTCGGGAGTTTACTATTCCTAAGCATTGACCTCATCGTGGTCAACCTGATATTCGGCGCAACCATGGGCGGTGAATATGCAATTGCGCTGCAATGGGTTGTTTTACTCCGGGCAATAGCGGGAACCCTGTCCGGGTTGTTGACACCAATCGTGCTAACATATTATGCAAAAGAGCAGACCGAAACCCTCATACGGGTTTCCCGAAGTGCGGTCAAGCTGATGGGTCTCTCCATGGCACTCCCCATCGGTCTTGTCTGCGGTTTCGCCCCGGCACTGTTGACTGTCTGGGTGGGAAGTGAATTTTCCTCCCTTGCTCTACTTATGATAGTGCTTATCGGGCACCTCGCCATCAACCTTGCCGTCCTGCCGCTCTTCTCGATTAATGTTGCCTATAACCGCGTTAAAATTCCTGGAGTTCTGACACTGTTCATGGGTATTGGCAACTTCCTTCTCGCGATTATTCTCTCGCTTTATACCGGACTAGGCTATTATGGTGTTGCAGTTGCAGCAGCTATTGTCCTTACATTGAAGAACGCTCTTTTCACGCCGTGGTATGCTACTAAAGTTATGGGAGTGTCAGCACACACCTTTTCCCGTGCCATGCTGCCCGGTGTTGTTGCAACGATCGTTGTCGGAATTTGTGGAGCGGTCATCTCCCTGATCTTTTCAATGGCAAGTTTCGTATCGCTGGTTTTTGCGGGAGGGGCTATTGCCGTGATCTACCTGGCAATCACCTGGCTTATAGGGCTTGACGAATTTGAACGTGGCCTCTTCTCATCCTATTTGCCCACAACTGTGAGGAGGTTTGTTGAATGAGGCCTGTCATCCTCTCATCTGTTGTTGATCGCAACCTATGTATCGGCTGTGGCCTCTGTGCCGCTCTCTGTCCGCAGAATATCCTTACAATGCAATGGAACCGCTACGGGGAGTACAACCCGACAGAAGCGTCGCCCTGCACAACCGAGTGCGGTCTCTGCACAAAAGTCTGCCCCTTTACTGATTCGGGTGAGAACGAGGATACGATCGGGGAACGTCTCTATGGAAAAATCCCCGGGATCCGGCACCTTCCCGAGACCGGTTATTACCTCGCCTCGTACGTCGGTTACTCAGAAAAACACCGGCCAACCAGTGCTTCAGGAGGGATCGCAACCTGGCTCCTGGAGGCGTTGCTTGCCGAAGGCATCGTTGACCATGTCATCTGCGTCGCCCCCACTGGCGATCCGGAGAGGTTGTTTTCATTCCGGGTCTTTGATATCCCGGAGGACGTGCGGACCGGGGCCGGTTCGGCCTATTATCCTGTAGAGATGTCAGGTGTTATCAGGCACGTTCTCGCTCATAGCGGGCGGTATGCCATAACAGGCCTGCCCTGCTTCGTCAAGGCTGTCAGGCTTGCCCAGAAGAAGAATCCAAAATTACGGGAGCGGATTGTATTTACCGTGGGACTGGTCTGCGGCCAGATGAATAGCTGGTGCCGGAGGAAAGGTTATGGGTGTGCGTTATCGTGGGAAGAGCCCGGACCGGTCGGCGAGTAATTTTTATTATTCATTCTTAGCTGAAAATGGTGAAGAGAAACAGATTTTCTGGAACGAAGGAATTTCCGAGGCCTGGACGAACCGGTGGTTCACACCAAATGCCTGCAACTATTGCGATGACGTGTTTGCCGAGTGTGCCGATGTGACGTGTATGGATGCCTGGCTGCCGGAGTATTCGCGGGATAGCAGAGGGGCAAATCTCGTTCTGGTTCGTTCATCAGATATGAGGGAAGTAATTGAGGGGGGGCAGGGGATTAATCTCAAACCTGTCCCGATTGAGAAACTGGTGCAGAGTCAGGCCGGTGTTGTTGCGATCAAGAGACGGCAGCTTTGGCACCGTCTGTGTCGAGATAGAGAGAAGGGATTAAAACCGCTGAAAAAACGAGTGAAGCCAGAGAAGTCAAAGAACCCCTTACTGTGCAAAGAGGTCGCCTTAAAGGAACAGATGCAGAGGATCAGTAAAGAGTGCTGGATCACGTGCGAAGCGGAGAAAGATTGTTTTCGCCAGGTGATGCATCCACATCTCGTACGACTTCAGAGAAGCCTGATTATCTCAAGAATTATTGTCCTCCCACTCCGAATAATCAGAAAGGCAATTCCGGGAAAACGCGATGAGTGAAGATAACCCAATGTTTATCCTCGCTGGAAATGGGCCGTATGAGAACCGGGGCTGCGAGGCGATTGTAAGGGGGACGGTGAAGATCCTGCGGGAGTACTTTAAAGACCCGCGATTTATTTGTATTAGCCATTTTCAGTCTGATGAGCAGTTCAAAGACCAGCGCAATAATGAGACTGACAGGACAATTACCCACCTGGTTTCGCGTAGACTCAGTAAAAAGAAGGTTGTCCGTAGATTCTGGAGACCGGAAACCTGGAAGGGCGTCTTTTACTATTACCTCAACAAAAATGCATTCTTTTCCTGGACCTATGCCGATATGCTCCCATACATGAATGAAGTCGTTGCTGTGCTATCAGTTGGTGGGGATAACTATTCACTTGATTATGGTGTGCCAACCCTGTTTACTGCCCTCGATGACCTTGTACTTAAACATCAGAAGCCAATTGTTCTCTGGGGGGCATCGGTCGGTCCCTTCAGCGCTTTACCCGATTATGAGCGATATATGACTGATCATCTCCGGGAGGTCACCGGGGTCTTTGCGAGGGAGTCAGCTACAATAAAATACCTTGAGGAGATCGGGATCACCAGTAATGTTTATTCCGTTGCAGATCCGGCTTTTCTCATGGAGCCGGTAAAACCTGTAGGCTTCGAAGAGGAGATGTCCATCGAGGAGGGCGCAATCGGCCTGAACTTGAGCCCGCTGATGGCAAGGTATATTACTGGCGTCAATCTCGAAGGATGGATTAAGGTAGCCATGAAGATAATCTCGGAGGTAGCAGAGGTAACAGGGGTGCCGGTATACCTGATCCCTCATGTGACCAGCCCCCATTCAGATGATTATACATTTATGCAGAAAACAATCTCCCGGTTTCAGGGAATAAACCACGATATTACGCTGATACCTCCTCATTACAACGCAGCAGAAACAAAATGGATTATCAGCCAGATGACTTTATTTGCCGGGGCACGGACGCACTCAACGATCGCCGCTCTCTCATCGGGTGTCCCAACCCTGAGCTTTGCTTATAGCATCAAGGCTCAGGGAATCAACCGGGATATCTTCGGCCATGCTGATTACTGCATGGAGCCCACCGATCTGGATGCCAGGGTGGTTGCCAGCCGGATAACCTCCATGCTGGAGGAGAGCACTCTTATCAGGAGAGATCTGGGGGAAAGGATCCCAGGGGTCCGGAAGGCAGCACTAAAGGCTGGCATGGAACTGAAACATCTCACCGGGGTGAACTGATTTGTCAGATATACCGGCGGTCTCGGTCGTCATACCTCTCTACAACAAAGGCCCTTACATCGCCCGTGCCATAAACTCGGTCCTTGCCCAGACCTTCCAGGACTTTGAGTTGATCGTAGTTGACGACGGCTCCACTGATGATGGGGTGGAGGTTGTCAGAGGGTTTGATGATTCGAGGATCCAGCTGATCCAGCAGGAGAACCAGGGTGTGTCAGCAGCTAGGAACCGGGGAATCGAGGCGGCCCGGGCAGAGATGGTTGCGTTTCTGGATGCGGATGATGAGTGGTTGCCGGGGTTTTTGGAGACGATACTGCGGTTAAGGGCACTGTATCCTAATGCGGGGCTTTATGGTACAGCATATGAGGTATATTTCCCGGGTTCAATAGTGAAGAGAGTCTACCTTAAAGATGATGGGGACAGGCTTCTATCATCGTATTTTAGTGCCTTAGTTGGCTTTGGTTCTCCGATATTTAATTCATCGTCATTCGCTGCACCACGGGATATCCTTATGAAGGTAGGTGGGTACACTCTCGGTGTAAAATGGAACGAAGATGGCGCATTGTGGGGGAAGGTTGCACTTCATTATCCCGTAGCCTACAGCCCGGATATTTGTTCAATATTCCACCAATATTCTGCAAATAATTCCACTGGAATCACAGAATATCTGGAAAACCCATTTCTCCAATATCTTTCTACTCTCTCCAGAGAGGAACTTTTAGGGCGGGAGGATGCAGAATATCTGAAAGAATATTGCGATTCATGCCGGCTTGCAACTATATCCCGTAATATATATTCTGGTCATGGTGCAATAGCAAAGCGGGAATTATCATCTGTGAATTCATCTCGATATACCCGTGAAAAATACAAACTATGGGTGATGTCATACATTCCAAAACTTGGGATTGGTTTTATACGCAAACACGCAAAAACGCTGTCTTATTTTAAATGGAAGATAATCCAGAAGTAGTGCAAGAGCTACAAACTAAATCTATACAAAGGATGAGAAGGCAAGACTCTTGTAACCTGTTATATGACCTTAGGACTTTTGGTTCCCAGGAGGTGGGTTGTTTATTTGTAAACAGCAGTTAAAATTCTCTTTTAAGCGTTGCCTTTGGAGAGGATTGCCCCATTGATATGACAATCCTATTGACAGGATCAAACGTTCACATAATATATTTCTACTTGGTTATTATCATAGACGGACTGGTGGTGTTGAGCGACATCATTAAGATATGGTGAACAATCAACCATTCTCATTTTGCCAAAGGTTCCCGTCAGTTTCAGGTTTGGGTTCTCCCAAATATAAGATCGGATATAACGAAGTTCACTCTCATCTTTGTTCATGAAATAGGTTATATTACCAGGATCCAACCGTAACATTTCAACAGTGGATAAACTTACTTTCGATATATGCGGGTCGACAGTAATGCGGTTATCTACACTAAAATCCTGACCCCAGGAAATCCCAGCAAGTTCAGAGAGCATTATTTCTGTTCTTGTTTCCATGCTTTTGGAATAGATAAGGTCATTTCGATTTATATACGGTGTCGTGATAAGGAAAAACACCATTACTATTACGAAAAAAGTTAAGATTACATGCGATGTTCGCTCCGGAGCTGTCCTATAAATGATAACCAAAGGTAATGCTGCGAATATAATGCATATTAATTGTAAAAATGGAAGAAAGCGATGGGGGATAAACAACTGATTTAGTCCCACAAATGTCCCGGGATAGATAATAATAAATAAAAGACCCATGGAGGAAAGCAAAGAGATCCTCTCATTGTTAAAATAATGTTTCAATACTAACAGAGCACCCACAAGAGCCAGGCAAAACAGCATACTGTATCCGAGATTATAGAGGAGGGAGTCAATGAAATCGAAATGAGAGAACAGATTCCCGTATACTGTTGCAGGTGGTTCTATAGATGATAAATACTCTTCGATCATACGCCGAATGGTACCCACTAATCGGGAAACCATCTGCCCAAAAAAACCATTTTCATCGGTAGTTTTTTCGCCAATCAAACCCCAGAAAAATATCATATAGATGGAGAAAAATAATATGAAAAAATTATTGAGGTATGTGGGCTTATTAAACTGCTTTTTTGATGATTGGGATGCACTAGTACTGCGGAAATATTTGCTTGAGATCACCTTATCGCATGTATAATATCCTAACAGAGCGAGGTAAACGGCGAAAACAGATAGTTGGTGGGTCCAAAATAACGCAACAACCATTAAAACAGCAATACCATAGAATGTTTTCCTTGTGTAATGCAGGCAAAATAGCAGGACCAAAAAATAAACCATAACTAAAAGAGAGGTGTTGATGTTGGAGGTGGTCCCTATAAAAATCAGGTCTCCCAGACTTACAAAAACAGATGCAATAAGGCCTATTCGAGGGCTAAACAGATTTTTACCGATAACATATACTAAGAAAGTGACCGCGACAAGTACTGCAGACGCAAGGATAAATAAAGAATGCGCCATGCCAACATCGAATATTGCCATATGGATGGCCTCGTAAATATGCCACAAGGGTGTTAAGGCATATTTACCAGCAACCTCAGGCGAGGGAATGTACCCGAAATCAAAGATGTGTTTTGCCCAAATAAGATGTAAATGAGTGTCAGATCCTGGGATAACAGGAAATGCAAAAAAACGGCCGGCCCTAAAAGTTAATGAGAGTAAGATAACTTTAGAGAAGTAAAAGACAACATTCCAGGGCTTGAACTCGATGAGCAAAGCCTGAGCGATCAAGATCGTGAAGGCAACAGAAACACAGAGAAAATAATACCATGGTCGGAAATAAAGAATATCATATAGTATTACCAGAGAAGTGCTGTAGAGCACCCAGAAGCACACATCAAGGATGAGGTTGAGGTTAACCCCTGGTTGCTGGATCTTTAAGTAATCCATCTGAAGTCCATGATTTTTTGATACTTTCCGAACGAGTGCATACACTATGGGAGCACACAATAACGCGAACCCAAGTCCATACTGGCCGATGCCAGCAATATATGAAAGCGCAACGATAGCGGTGCCGCCGAGTAACAACAATATTGATAGGATCGAATCCAAGCGGTCTGTGAGCAACTCAGGAAGATACCATGATGTAACGCCACGTTGCGCTTTCATATCTTTCATATTTAATCACAAATTTTAAGACTTTGAATAGCAGGTAAAACGAAAACCATAATTCTTGACATGAGCAAATACTGGCTGCCAGTGTATCGGTGTTAAGTAAGGGGAAGTTCTGCTATGCACATGAAGGACCATATTGCCCTAATAATTGTGATCGAGAATCCATATTAACGCATCATCACCGATCCTGTACTGCACATGGAACCGCTTAAATTTCTCCTTCCGCACGAGATTCATTATGTATGTCTTGACCCCGCCGCCGTCGCTGTTTTTCCAGCAATTTGTGATAAGCGCAATTTTCATTTTAACACCCGCTCGTATACGCCCACAATCTCCCTCGCAACATTCTCCCACGTATACCGCTTTGCATACCTGAGGATCGCCTCCCTGTCCCACTCCCGATCCAGTGCCACCAGGATCTTCTCCGCCAAGTCTTTAGAGTCGGCGGGCTCGACCAGCAGGCCGTATTGGTCGGAGTTGATAATCTCTGGCACGCCGCCAACCTTTGTCCCCACGAAGGGCTTCCCGCAACCGAGGGCCTCGAACATGACCGTCGGGTTGCCTTCGTTGAGACTCGGAAGAACAAAGAGATTGCAGGCGTTCATCCAGAGTGGCAGGATATCACTCGGCACAGATCCTAGCAATCTCACCTTCCCAATCAAGCCCAAACGGTCGATCTGCCCTTGCAAGCTCCCCTTCTCTGGCCCTGCCCCACCGATAAAGCAAATCACCCCGCCCCGCTGGCTGCAGACCTGCTCCATCGTATCAATTAGATAATTAAAGCCCTTTCGCTTGATCAATCCACCCAGCGTGAAAACGATTTTCACATCCCCTGGCAGGCCAAGTCGCTCCCTCGCAACAACTGTATCGATGGGGTGAAAGTCGGGGGAGAACCCGTTGGGTATACAATACACCTGCTCATTGAATCGCTTCAGAGCCGGGACATCCTTTTTGTTTACCCTTATGAGGGCATCGGCGCCAGACCAGGCGGCATTTATGAAGGGGTGATCCATCCCGACCTCCTGGTCAAACCAATCCCCGTTCTCGTGGATAGTGGTGACAACTGGTTTTTTGTATTTCTCCTTCAGCTTGGCACCGATATATCCGGATGGCCAGGTGAAGTGGGCATGGATGATATCAAAGTTAAGGCGGTGCTTTTCGATGCACCTCTCCACCACCTGCAGCCGGTTGTCGATTAGGATTTTACTAAGCCAGAAGATTGGGATATAGATGCACCGGGGATAGTACACCCTTACATTGTCGTGTGTGTAGTCCTTGCAGAGTTTATCTTTCTTGAGATACCCAAAAGACAGATACACGGGCGCAATGACTATGACTTTTTTGAAATGATGTTTTAACTCAGCAACCTGATTTTTGACGAATGTCTCGGCTATAAAAGATTCATCCTTATTAGGGTAAGAGGGAGTGAGAATGAGGAGGGTCTTACCCTTCAGGCTCACGAATGAA
>Ga0255347_1008335_pt1 | contig 10455 bp, 11 predicted proteins | sample wastewater_treat_2_FD_192479 | JGI IMG/M metagenome (GOLD analysis project Ga0255347, IMG submission 192479) | Wastewater microbial communities from Lulu Island WWTP, Vancouver, Canada - plant24 | ecosystem: Engineered > WWTP > Wastewater > Unclassified | place: Canada: Vancouver, British...
CCCGGGAGGCTGCCGGGGTAGAGCCCCTGCTGGACACGCTCCCCGATGATATCCCGTATCTCCTCCTCGGAGTAGGGTGGAAAGTAGATCTCGGTCGGGCGGAACACCGACGAGACCCTGGCATCGACTGCCTGCTGGAGGTCTACGTCCATGTCGCTGATGATGAGGATCACCCCGATGCGTGTCCCGGGGTAGGCCTCGTGAGAGCGGAGGAGCGTATAGAGGACTTTGTTCATCTCGTTCTCGTACAGGAGGTAGTTGGCGTCGTCCAGGGCCACCAGGAGCACCAGTTCCTCTTTTACCAGGATCCGTGCGATAGCGTCGAAGACCTGCTTGAAAGAAGTCCCCGAAGCGGGAGGGAGGTGCCCGGAGAGCTTGCGGTAGATCTGGGAGAAGATTGAGAACTTGGTGTTGTCGATCTGGCAGTTGATGTAGATGGGCACGAGTTTCCGGGTCGTGTCCTCGACCTCGGCAAAGAGCTTGCGGACGCTGGTGGTCTTGCCGGTCCCCGGAAGGCCCCGGCAGACGGTGTTGAGCGGCCTTCCCCCCCGGATCCCCGGTCGTATCTGGAAGGCCAGTTCCCGCATCTGGCTCTCCCTGAAGTTGAATTGTTCGGGGACATAGTCGATCTCGAAGACCTCAGGGTCCCGGAACAGGGTCTCGTCCCACATGAGAAGGCTTTTTTTCAAGGCCATCGCCGCCTGCTGGTTTTCTGCATCATCATCCCTCCTTTTCCTCACTGCTTCTTCATGCAGGCCCGGCACAGCGTCCGGCTGGTGAAGAGCCGGCTCATCTTCTGTTCAGCCGGTTTCACCGCAGCCCCGCACTCCTCGCAGACTGCTCCTGCAGCCACGCCATCCCCCCCGGGAGATTCCACCCCGGAGGCCTGCGCTGGTGGGGCAGGGGCCCGGCCGGCCGCTACGGAACCGGCAGGGGGTTCATTGCATGATTCAGGCAGAGAAGAACCGTAAGCAGTTGTTCCTGGCATGGCAGGCGCTTCCCTGACCATCGCCGGCGGCTGCGCCGCAGGTTCTGGGGCACCGGCCGCAGTGGCCTGCGGCTGTCCGACTTCCCCATGGCATTCCGCTGCCGGTTCCGGTACAAGGGATAGCACCCTCTTCCGGTAGCTCCCGATCCGCCCCGCGGTGGCGGGGTCACCCCTGCCAAATGACTCCAGCAGCGCGTCAAGGAACCGGACCAGCTCCTGCGCATCCGCATCCCCCTTTACCGGCCCGCTCACCTCCAGCCGGAGGTTCTCGTAGTTTTCGAGGTTCACGGTGATACCGATGGAGAGGGTCTTCTCGCCACCCATGGGATCTAATCTGCCTGGAGTTTTGATATGGTTTATGCCACCGTGACCGATGCTCCCGTGTTGCGGACCGTGGTGACGATCACCTGCCCTCCCCCGGACGGGCCCAGGATCTCTCTGGCCGCGGACTCGACCGCCCGCATGCTCCCCTCCCCGATGGAATAGACCGTGGGCCCGAACGATGAGAGCCCCGCGCCCGCGGCCCCCGCCTCACGCATGCCCTCCAGGAGCGCCCTGACCAGGGGGGGCTGGAGCATGTGCTCCACCCGCTTGAACCCGAGCTCCTGGATCCGGTTCACCGCAGCCCCGAAGAGGTCCAGGTCTTCCTCGACGAGGCCGGGGAGGAGGCGGACCAGCACCTCGTGGCAGAGGGACTGCACCTCGTCGAGCGGGACGGGGCATGAGGAGGAAAAGACCTCCTTTTCGCTGCTGCCGCTGGCACCGGGCGGGAGCTCCGGGATCACCACCACGACCTTCCAGTGTGCCGGGAACGGGTGCCGCGCCACGACCCCGGGGGACCGGACCCCCCTGCTGGCAGACGACGGGGAGAAGGATTGCTTCTCCAGGCGAGGCCCGAAGGCATGGCCCCCGTCGATAATGAAACCGCCGGCCTCGAAGGCCGCGGTGCCGATCCCCGAGGTGCCCCCCCTCCCGGTCATGAGTGCCAGGTCCCGGACGGGGCAGGAGAGCCCGTAGAGCTGGCAGAGAGCCCGACCGGCGGCAAGGGAGAGCTGGGTACCCCTTCCGAGGCCGGTGTGCCCGGGAAATGGGTATGCAGGTTGAACTCAGCGCCGCCATGGAGCCCCATCGTCCTGGCCACCGCCCTGGCGGCTTCCAGGACCCGCTGCCTGCAGTCCGTGTCCCCTCCATGGGCCAGGAACTCATCGCTCACGGTTGCGGAGAGGGTCAGCCGGGGGGCCTCCAGGGCCATGCCAATCCCGCCGTCGACCCTTCCGAGGCCACCGTTCATGTCCAGGAGACCGAGGTGCAGGCGGGAAGGGGCCACCACGACAACCCGCCGCTCGCCCGAGAACCGGGTCATGGGAAAGATCTCTTCGATATGGATGAGCGGGCGCTCCTGGTGGATGATGCGGTACTGGCGGGAGAGAAAGAGCGATGCATCAGGGATGGCGAACCTCCGGGTGACAGGGCCGGGACGGGGGCCTGCGGTCATGCCCATGATCTCCCGACGCGATTCGACCCGGTGCCGCTCCAGGATGCGGCCGACCGGGATATCGGCCCGCATGAGGTCGTCGCGGAAATGGGGGGAGAGGCGGGAGAGCGGGGTATATGATTCGGCATAGACGAGCAGCTCGCCGGTCCGCGCGTTCTTCAGTTCCACGATGCGGTGGTTCACCGCCTCCCCGGCGGGCACCTCGAGCCGGGCGGCTACCCCGGCATCTGCCGGCTCCACCTCCTGGAGGAGGGTGGTAATGGTTACGGGCTCGCCGGTGGCAAGCTCAAGGAGCCTGGTGACCGAGCCGTCAGTCCCCAGGAATATTCTCTGCAGCGGGGAGAGCGGCCCGGCGACCCGCTCCACCTCCGCAAACCAGTCGCTGCTCGGCATGGGATATACCCATATCAGTGGTCAGGGAGAAGAGCATTCCCCTCCGGACTTCATCGCGGCCGACCGGGAACGCAGGATCTTCATCAGGGAAATGCCCGCGGGTGAATTCTCAACTGGGATCTCATTCGCAGTTGTCATTGAGATATTGCCAATCCGGATAACCGGGCCCATCGCGGCTCCCATGGAAAACTACGGTTCATGAGAAAAGGAGCGGGAGGAAGTCTGTTGCCTCAATGACGCCATATGCCCCGGCCGCCGCCTCCTTTTCAGAGAACCGGGTGCAGCCGTCCCTATCTTTGCCCAGGATGGCGAACGGGACCGGGTGCCGGGTATGGGTGCGGACCCGGATGGGGGTCGGGTGGTCCGGGAGGATGGCAACACGCCCTGAAAAGCCGCTAACCATCGTGCCGATCATATCGTCCAGCCGTTCAATGGCCTTCACCTTTTCCTCAACCGATCCGAGGTGCCCGGCCTCGTCCGGGGCTTCCACGTGGACGTAGACAAAATCCAGCCTCTCCAGGGCTTTCCGCGCGTAGCGGGCCTTGGCCTGGTAGTCGGTGTCCAGGTACCCCGTGGCCCCCGGGACGCTGATGACTTCCATCCCGGCACACCGTGCGATCCCCTTAAGGAGGTCGACTGCCGAGATGACCCCTCCCCGGAGGCCGAACCGTTCCCGGAACGGGGGTAGGGCAGGGAACCTTCCACCGCTCCAGGGCCAGATCTGGGTCGCCGGCGGGAGCCCCCTCCCTTCCCGGGCCCGGTTTACCGGGTGGGAAGCAAAGACCTCCCGGCTCTGCTCCATGCAGCGGAGGAGGCCGGGGGCGTCCCGCCCAGAAGGGAGGTGCACCTCGATGGCCTGGCCCACGATGTCGTGGGGCGGCACCGTGGCCGCCCCGTGGGCGTCCGGCAGGACAAGGATGTTCCGGTAGCTGATCCCGGCATAGACCCTTCCCGCGTCGAGCGCGGAATCCAGCGAGGCCAGGAGGGCGGCGCCCTCCGCGCTGGAGATATGGCCTGCCGAGAAATCGGCCATTATGCCGTCCCTGACGGTGACCAGGTTGCACCGGTAGGCCATCTCCTGCGCTCCCAGGTGGAGTCCCATGCTGGCGGCCTCCAGGGGCCCGCGCCCGGTGTAGTACCGGTGCGGGTCGTACCCCAGGATGGAGAGGTTGGCAATTTCTGATCCCGCTTCATAGTTGTTGGGGATGGTGCGGAGGAGACCGCAGGCTCCTTCCCGGGCGATCCGGTCCATGTTCGGGGTCCTTGCGTATTCAAGGGGTGTCCTTCCCCCGAGTTCGGGGAGGGGATCATCCGCCATCCCGTCGCCGAGAATGACCAGGTACTGCATATCAGGCGCCTCCAAACAGGGTGAGCACACCCAGCACCGGGAGGGTGGTCACCAGGGCTGCGGCCACCGCACCGGACGTGATAGCAGGGAACGCCTGCCGAAACGGTATCCCGAATACAAAGGCCACCGCACAGCCGCTCCACGTGCCCGTGAGCGGAAGCGGGACAGCCACGAAGAGGAAGAGTGCCAGGGCGCCATACTTCCTGACAAGGTCCTCGTGCCGCCGTGTCCGGGCAAAGAGCCAGGAGAAAAACCGGTCCATGATGCTCCATTGGGCCCGCAGCCACGAGGAGACCGGGTCCAGGAGGAGGAGGAGCGGGGCCACGGGGAGGATGTTTCCCAGGAGGCCGAGGGCAAAGGCCGTCCAGGGGTTGAAACCATAGGCAATCGCCAGCGGAATGGCATACCGGGCCTCGAAGAAGGGCGTGGCGCCCAGTATAACAACGGCCAGTGCCGCAACGGGGTCCATCCTCACCTCACCATGGCCGAGGCCGCCCGGTGTACGCTCTCGCGGGACCCGATGGGGGGTCTCCATCCCAGCTTTTTCAACTTCTCCACAGAGAGCTGCATCCTGGGCACGTCCCCCACCCAGCCGCGGTCCCCCCCGGTGAAGCGGTAGCGGACCCTGGGGAGCCCCATCTCCCTGACCACGACATCGGCAATGCCGACCACGTCGATCCAGTCCTCGGAACCGATGTTGAAGACGTTGAACCGCTCCGCCGCATGGTCCGCGGCGAAGAGCATGGCCTCCACGCAGGCGCCGACCTCCAGGTAGGACTTGGTCTGCCGGCCGTCGCCCAGGATCTCCAGCTCGGCTGGGTTCTCCCGGAGCTTGTGGATGAAGTCCCAGATCACCCCGTGGCTACTCCGGTCCCCGATGATGTTGGCGAACCGGTATACCCAGGCCTGCATGCCGAAACTGTGGCAATAGGCGGCTATCAGAGACTCGCAGGCGAGCTTGGTTGCGCCGTACACGGAGATGGGCTCCATGGGGGTGACATCCTCAGGCGTGGGGATCACCGCGGCCTCCCCGTATACCGTCGAGGTCGAGGTGAAGACAATTTCTCCCACTCCTGCGGTGCGCATCGCCTCAAGGAGCCGGCAAGTGGCCTGGAGGTTGTTCCGGAGCTGGGAGCCGGGATCGAGGGCGCTCTGCCGGACATCGGGGTCTGCAGCCAGGTGATAGACACGCGCCTCCCCCTGCAGCGCCTGCTGCCAGCCTTCTCCCAGCAGGTCCCGGCGGACCAGCGCCACGCTGCCCTGGTCCAGGTGCTCCCGGAGGTTATCGAGCGTCCCGGTACGCAGGGAGTCGATGACCGTGACCTCGTCTCCCCGCCTCACCAGGGCGTCTACCAGGTGTGAACCGATAAACCCGGCCCCACCGGTCACCACGCACCGCATCATACCCTAATATGTATGCGGAAGCCATCTATAGGATTACTGCTATGTACATCGGAATCGACCATGGTACCTCTGCCATGCGCTTTTCCGGGGGCCCCGGGGCCAGGTTCAGGATACCGCGGGAAGAGGCTGCTGGTTTCGAGATAACAGACCTCTCCCGCCTCTGCCCGCTCCGGGATATCGAGGGGATTGCCCTTTCCTATTCCATGGGGGACAACTTTACTGCAATAACCCCGGTGCGGCGCCTGGAGAACCGCGGCCTTGTCAGCCAGGAAGGGGCCGGGAAGCATACCGGGGGTGGTACCCGGGTCTTTGACCGGGTGCGCGAGAGCGGCCTTCCCGCGGTTGCTGTCCCGGGGATCCACCGGGGCTCCCCTACAGATCCCCGGTTCAGGGTATACTCCCACCAGGCCAGCCCCGAAAAAGTCGGGATCGCCTATCGGGTGGTGCAGGACCTGGGAGGCGACGTGGTGGTATCCGACGTGAGCTCGAACACGGTGACCATCCTCGTGAAGGGCGGGAGGCTGGAAGGGGCACTGGACGCGTGCATCTTCGCCCCGGGGACCGAACACGGGGCGCTCGACGTGGATGCCATCCGGAGGGTGGACGCAGGCGCCAGCACTGCCAACGAGGCATTCCTCCGGGCGGGGGTGAACCATACTCTCCCCCCGGGAGAACGCCTCCCTGCCCTGGCGCTCTTTGCCGCCATGGAGTGCGCGGCCCTCCTCGTGCTCAACCCCGGGGCCGCCGTGGCCCTGGCCGGGACGATGGCCCCCGCGGTGTCAGGGGAGGTATCCCGGCTCCTTGGGAGGGATGTGGCGGTCTATGACGAATGGTGCGCGGCCGATGGCCTTTCCCTCATTGCACGGGACGTTTTCGAAGGAATTGAAAAAATTCTGGGTCTAGACGTGAATCTTTAAATTTATATTATTAATCATGTAAGATTATACCGTGATTTCTTTGCGCGAGCTGCGAATTCATGGCCGCGGAGGGCAGGGTTCGGTTACCGCGGCCGAATTAATCGCCGTGGCCGCCTTTGCGGGAGGCATGTACGCCCAGGCGTTCCCTGCGTTTGGGGTGGAGCGCCGGGGGGCCCCGGTGCAGGCTTTTGTGCGGTTCGACAACCGGAAGATCCGGCTCCGGAGCCAGGTATATGAGCCCGACTATATCATCGTCCAGGACAGCACCCTCATCCGGGACGTGAACGTCTTCCAGGGGGTCAAGACGGGTGGCATTGCCATTGTCAACACAGAAAAGGCCCCGGACTATCCCATCCCCCCGGGAGTAAAGGTCATCGCCATCGACGCGACGTCCATCGCCCTGAAGCGCCTGGGAGTTCCCATCACGAATACTACCCTGATGGGGGCATTTGCCGCCGCCAGCGGGGAGATCGCTTTCCCCGCCCTGGAAAATGCCATCCGGCAGCGGTTCTCCGGTGAAATGGCAGAAAAGAACATCGCGGCCGCCCGGGAGGCGTACGATTCCATCAAGGGGAGGGCCTGAAATGGCTCTTGGAACCGGGTGCACTGCCCGGCCGGGGCGGTCGCGGGAGAACCGGACCGGCTCCTGGCGCACGTTCCGCCCGGAGTTCGCCCACGATAAGTGCACGGCCTGCGGGATGTGCAGGCAGGTCTGCCCGGAGGGATGCATCGGGGAGGATGAAGAGGGGCTGCCGGTCCCCGATTACAACTACTGCAAGGGCTGCGGCCTCTGCGCCGAGGAGTGCCCGGCAGAGGCCATCGAGATGAAGAAGGAGGAGAAGTGAGATGATGGAGATCATGGAGGGGTCGCACGCGGTGGCCCACGCGGTGAAGCAGTGCCGGCCCCAGGTCATCGCCGCGTACCCCATCACGCCCCAGACCCATATCGTCGAGTCCCTGGCGGACATGGTGGCGAACTGCGAGCTGGACGCGGAATACATTACTGTTGAAAGCGAGTTCTCGGCACTTTCCGCCTGCCTCGGCGCCAGTGCCGCTGGATCGCGGGTCTATTCGGCCACGACGTCCCAGGGCCTTGCCCTCATGTTCGAGGTCTGCTTCAACTGTGCCGGGATGCGCCTGCCGGTGCTGATGTCGATCGTCAACCGGGCCCTGGGAGCCCCGCTCTCCATCTGGAACGACCAGCAGGACTCGATTTCCCTTCGGGACTCGGGCTGGCTCCAGCTCTACGCCGAGGACAACCAGGAGGCGACCGACCTCCACTACCTGGCATACAGGGTAATCGAGGACCACCGCGTCCTCCTCCCGGCATTCGTCTGTTTCGACGGGTACATCCTCTCCCACACCTACGAGCCGATCGACACGCTCACCCAGGAGCAGGTCGACAGCTACCTGCCACCGTTCAAACCGTACCAGCGCCTGGACAGCACGGACCCTATCTCGTTCGGACTCTTTGCCTCCCCGGATTACTACATGGAATTCCGGTACGATACCGATCGGGCCCTGAAAGGTGCAGCGGGGGTAATTTCAGCCGCTGGAAAGGAGTTTGGAGAACTGTTCGGCCGGGACTACCAGGACCTGGTGGAGGGCTACCGGCTCGATGACGCCGACTGCGCGATCGTTGCCATGGGCTCCCTGTGCGGGACGGTGAAAGATGCAATCGACGAGATGCGGGACGAGGGCAGGAAGGTGGGCCTGCTGAAGATCCGCTGTTTCCGGCCGTTCCCTGCCAGGGAGGTGCGAAAGGCCCTCGCAGGTGTCAGCCGCGTGGCAGTGCTCGACAAGAACGTTTCCCTTGGAGCGAAGGGCGCGGTCGCCCTGGAGGTCAGGGACGCCCTCTATGGAGAACAGATCCCGGTCCTCGGCTATATTATCGCCCTGGGTGGAAGGGACGTCCGCAAGAAGGACATCAGGCAGGTTGTAGAGATGGCAGAGGCGGGTAAGGGAGACCTCTTCTACGGCCTCCGCGAGGAGGTGCTGCAATGAACGGAGAGTCCTGCGGCCTGTTCGAGTACGGGCACCGGGCCTGCGCAGGGTGCGCGGCCGCTCTCGCCGCCCGCACCATCCTGGATGCCGCCGGGAAAGAGACGATCGTGGTCTCATCGACGGGTTGCATGGAGGTCTTTTCCACCCCGTACCCCGAGACCGCCTGGAAGGTCCCCTGGATTCACTCGCTCTTCGAGAACAACTCGGCAGTTGCATCCGGCATCGAGGCAGCCTTAAAGAAACAGGGGAGGAAGGAGAAGGTCATCGCTATCGGCGGGGACGGGGCCACCTTCGATATCGGGATGCTCTGCCTCTCAGGGGCGTTTGAACGCGGGCATGACTTCACCTATGTCTGCTACGACAACGAGGCCTACATGAACACGGGCATCCAGCGCTCGGGCGCCACTCCTTACTCGGCCAGCACCACAACAAGCCCCGCGGGCCGCTGCTCCATCGGGAACCCGCTGCCCAAGAAGGACCTCCCGGCCATCCTTGCCGCCCACGGGGCCCCCTACGTGGCCACCGCCTCCATCGCGTACCTGCCCGACCTCAAGAAGAAGGTCGAACGGGCCATGCAGACCAAAGGACCGTGCTATGTACAGGTGCATGCCCCCTGCTGCACGGGATGGGGGTTCGAGGGGGAGAAGACCATGGCCATCGGCAAGCTCGCCATCGAGACCGGGCTCTGGGTCAACTTCGAGATGGAGGACGGGAAGGTTACGAGGGTGAAGAAGGTGGTCAGGAAACCCGTGGAAGAGTACCTCGGGGAGCAGCGCCGGTTCCGCCACCTCTTCAGGCCAAAGAAGAACGAAGCCGAGATTGCCAAGATCCAGGCCATCGCCGACCGGAATGCCGAGCGGTTCGGCATCGACATCAAGCTCAAAAAATAACCCTTTTTTCGGACGGAAAAATCCAAAGGTTTTTGCCCTCCCAGCAGGATACTTCTGCCGGGATAGGGGTTTATGGGCGGCGTTTTAAGGGGAAGAGTGCTCGTCATGGACGACGATTCCGCGGTACGCGACGTAGCACGCACCATACTCGAGCACCTGGAGTGCGAGGTGACCGTTGCCGCCGATGGGAACGAGGCCATCGCCCTGTATGGCCAGGCTTTCAAGGCTGGCAGGCCCTTCGACCTTGTCATCCTGGATCTCTCGGTCCGGGGGGGGATGGGGGGCGAAGAGACCCTCCGGGAGATGCTGAAGATCGACCCGAAAGTCAAGGCAGTATTGTCCAGCGGCTTTTCGTCAGACCCCGTGGTGACAGAATACCACAGGCACGGGTTTGCCGGCCTGATGCCCAAGCCTTACCGGATCCGCGAGGTGGAGAGCGTTCTCCAGGGGTTCCTCCCGTCCGGTCCGTGATCCGGGCCCCTACACCTCTTCTCCATGCCAGGGCTCCCTCACTTCCTTCTCCATGTCAGCACGAAGGGGAGAAGAAGGACCACCGCGATGAGGATCCAGAAGTTGGCGAAGAAATAGAAGAGATCTTCCCGCTCCCGGTCGTAAAACCGGATCTCCATTGAGCGGGTGCTGTTCCAGGTTATAATGGTCCGGTTATCCGCTGTCCTGGTGACGACTGCTCCCGGGCTGACCATGCCGAGAGCCGGGTTGCTCACCTCCAGGCTATCCGGCAGGGTGACGGCCACCCGGTAGGGCTGGTCGAACATGACGGAAAGGTGGTTTTCCTGGACCGGCACATGGTATGAGATAGTATAATTGCCCCTTGGGAAGGTAATGGCCCCCGGCCCGCTCCAGTTGAAGGTGCAGGGCCGGCAGTCGCCGGAAAGGGTGACCCCGGTGGCGGGGACGGGCACCCGCTCCCCGAGGATTCCTGCCTCGGAAAAGAGATACCGGTCCGCGTTCTGCACCTGCGTCTCGGCAGCAGAGGAAGTCCCGTTCACCGCAAT
>Ga0255347_1008336_pt1 | contig 10453 bp, 10 predicted proteins | sample wastewater_treat_2_FD_192479 | JGI IMG/M metagenome (GOLD analysis project Ga0255347, IMG submission 192479) | Wastewater microbial communities from Lulu Island WWTP, Vancouver, Canada - plant24 | ecosystem: Engineered > WWTP > Wastewater > Unclassified | place: Canada: Vancouver, British...
CTTCTACCGACATAAAAATCCCCTGCTTTTCCTTTTCACTCCACTGATACACTTTTTCATCGATATATAGGGAAATATTGATATCGCCATCACCAAGAGGAATTTCTGTTCTCATTTTCCCGTTTTTGATATAAGTGGTTACCTGGAATCCTTCTTCAAGAGTGTAAGTGCATCGATAACTGCCGCCTAAAGAAAGAAAATCGGGAGAAACAGTTCCTTGCTCTTGAGCTTCCTTCTCCGGTTCTTCTTTTGCTTTTTCGGTCGGAATTGTCTCTTCAACAACCTGATTAGGAGCCACTGCTTTTTCTCCTTTTTCTTGTTTTGAGGAATAAACAAAAACTCCTGCTCCGATAACCAATAAAACTATAATTAAAATTTTCTTCATTAATTTTTACCTCCTTTTGTTTTAAATCTTCTCCCGGCCGAGATGCGGTTCGCTATTATGCCCCCGTAGCAATTCGGTTAATTTTCCAAAGATCTCCCTCTTTAACAATTTCCACCCAGCGCAGGTTATCGCCATTTCCCCAGCCGTAGTAGGGGATGGGGGCGTTGGCGGCATTTTCGGAAACTGCCACCTCCAAATTAACTTTGTAGGTATGGCTGTTGGGGCTCCAATTCTCCTGACCATAGGGCTCAATTTTTGAAACTTTGATTGAGTCAAGGGCGTTAAACTGCACTTCCCAAGCTTGCTTGTAGCTATCGTCGGGAACGGCTTCAACACTCATCATCGCCACTGCCTCGGGGATTCTTGCCTCGTCAATAAGGGTAAAAAAGAGTTGAATCACGTCTTCTTCGGTGGGTAGGGCAACCGTAGAAGCAGTGTTTGTTGGTATGGTCTCTGTTGTCGGGGTATTTTCCGGAGGCGGTGTTGTCGTGCTGTTTATTCTTTTCAAAAGCTGGGTTTCATCTTCTTCCTCGGCGATCGGCGCGGTAAATTCCATTCCTTTGCCCACCACTAACCAAGTTCCCACTCCGGCAAGAATAAGAAAAATAATTATTGGCCACTTATTCTTCATTGACTTTATTATACTACATTAAAATCCGGGCTTAAAATCCGGGCTGAGCCCGGACTAGGCTCAGCCCGGAAACTCCAAAATGCTCTCAATCCAATTAATGATAGATATATTTTTTGGTCTTTCATCCCACTTGTCTATAATCTTCTTGCCAAGTTTTTTAAGATGTTTCGTTGGGTACTCTTTATTGAGTATCTTTGTAAACCAATCTTTGTTATATTGAGAAAGCACTTTCTCTCTGTTTACCTCACTGTCTTTTTCCGATATTTTAATGCCGACATCTCTCATTAACAAATATGCAACCATCTGCTCAATTGGATAGCCTACTGTCCTCATTCTAGTTTTATCTTGAAGATCTTCGTGTTTTTCTATATATTCTGCAATTTTGGGATTTTCCGTCCAGCCATTTTGATACATTATTAAATGTACCATTTCATGGGCTATACCCATAGTTTCCCAAGCTCCGTGTGAGTAATTTACATACGCTTTGTTTGGTATCTTGTAGTCAGCCCCGTACTCACTATCGGTGTCGCTTACAATTACCTTTTCCTTCCACTCTAAATTGAGAATATCCGAAACTATTTCTCCGATATCGTATTTTTCCAGAACTGATTTTAATTTTTCATATTCCTCAATTTTCTCTTCTTTTGTAGGTGGGGTTAATTCGAAAGTATTTTTTACAAGAGTGTCAGTTTTTGGTAATTCTTCTTCCATGGATTAATTTTAGCAGATGTGGGAGTTGTGATGTTTGGCTCGAGGACCGTAACCTTAATATAAGAACTCCTCACTTCGTTCGGGAACCTTCTTTCTCGCATACGCTCGAAATAAACAAGTATTTAAATGATTCTATCAAGGTTTTTGAAGACTTTAAGTTAATGGCTGAAATGAGACGGGGGATTGATAAGCTTAATAATGTAGTTAATTTGGTTTAGTTTACTGATTAACCCAAGACAGTTGAGGTTCGTGTAACTTCTTTATGTTATTATTTATATAATGCAAGAAGAGAATCCTATTCAGGACCAATATACTGAGCACAAAGAAGATACGCGAGTTTTAAAACCAAACAATAAATATAAAATTCTTCTTATAGTGCTATCAGTATTTTTATTAATAATAATGTCTGTTAGTATATACAGGTACAATAGGCTTCTTCCAGGTACACGTTCAATCAATTCAGAGGGATCTTTAAAAATTATTGAGTGTGTAGACAGTGACGGCCAATGCAAAAATAAAAGTGATGGCGAAGATTGTGAGACAGGTGTTTGGTGTGATGATTTGGGTGAAATTTGTGGAGGACAGTCGTGTGTTGGGCTTGGTTTGGGTAAGTGTTTGGAAGGAAAATGTATATCAGTTGATGATTATGAACATAATAACAATAAGGATGAAGTAGACAGATATCAGTATAATTTTTGTGGAGGTTTAGATTACTGTAGTATGAATAAGATGTGCTCAGATGTACCAAATGACCCCGGGGTTTGCATATCTGATGAAGCCTGCGTAAAACAATGGCTGTGTGGGAGAGCGAGGGATCTAATGGGTCTTGATATGGACATACTCTATGAACAAGGGAACATAGTTCCAGGAGAAGCGAAAACTAGACTTGGATATGTGTTAGTGAAGAATACTGAAAATACGGATAAGAGTGTATTTATCAGAGATTTTGAGTGTTTAAATTACGAAGGGTTGTGTAACAAAATAGAAGTAATTTATCCCGATGCTTTTAGTGTTGGAAAGAAAGATGTAGTTATATTTCCAATTTATATTAAGAATGATAACAACCTTAATGGACTTGCATCGTTTGAATTTACAGTTCAAATTGGGGGAAAAAGTTCGATGTTTAGCATTGATGTGATTTTTAATAGAGAGAAGATTTGTTTTTATCAATGGGGAAACTTGGAAGAGTCAAGGAAAACATATTTTCAGAAAGAATCTACTGTAGACTGGACCAAATACTGTCAATAAGTTTTATTTTTATTTCTCTATAAAGAGTTTAGTTTGAGTAAAAAAACATCGGAGTTGAGAAGGTCAAGTATCGTCCAGCAATCAATGTTTTAAAGGAGACTGGGTTAGTTATATTAAGGTCGTCTTGGCTCCCCCTAAAGAGCTTCTTCATCAACCGAGAATTAGAATTTGGTTTAACCCTTAGCAACCTCAAAATTGCTTTTGAGGATTTGGGATTAAGCTCGATCTAACCTTAGCGACTATTTAACCTTGTCGCTACTGCTTCCTGCTCGTCATACAAAAGCTTATCTTGGTCTATCATTTTTTGTTCGGTAGCACTTAACCACTGGTTCGCTTCCATTTTAGCCACGATAGTTGAAATGTTGGCAATTCTTGTAGAAATAATCTCATTGATTCTATCAACATCTTGTTTGTTCTTTTCGTAAAATTCTTTGTACTCTTTTAATCTCGCCCAACTTGGTTGTATCTCTCTTAGTCCGGAAAGACTTGTTTTCCAAGATTCTATATCCTCTTTTTTATAGTTAGGTGGAATATATCCAGCCGCATGGACAACAATGAGCTGTGTAGGGCATCCATTTAACTCTCCCTGGACTTCCCCAACGCCTATATCATCAAATTCTTTATCAAACCATACATTTTTAGCATCTGTTGTATCTCTCTCAATATAGTCCTCAACCAACTCGTCAGCGGTATAGTATCCTTCTAACGACCATTCCCAAACATAACTATTCCAATAACCAGCCTTTGACATTGCACTTGAAACTACATCATAAGAAGTCTGTTCTTGAATTGAATTGTGTTTTAAGAGCGACTCACCTCTTATTTTTGCAGACATATCTAATTTCGGTTCATATTTTACTGGGGCCGCACCATTTTCTTTGCGTTTTTCATTAAGAAGTTCAACAAACCGATTTCTGTCTATTGTTGATTTTGCTGTATCAGCCAAATCATTGGTTGTGTCGTGCCAGTTTTTATCCAATTTGCCTTTTTGCTTTTCAAGCGGAAGAACACGAGTAATATCCTTAATTGGGACAAAGCCGATTTCTCTTGAGTCAGAACTGCCTTTTCTATTATCTCCCATAGCAAAGACGGTATCTTGAGGGACAGTAACCACTTGGCATTCTTTTAAGAATTTCTCACCAAATGTTGAGCGTGGTTTAGCAATATAAGGTTCCTTCTGTGGCTCCCCATTAAGATAAACAACGCCGTCTCTAAGCTCTATCGTATCTCCTGGTAATCCGATGATTCTCTTTAATAAACCTGTAGGCTCGGCCCCGTCTCTGCTTGTTAATTCTCTTGTGGCATCATTTTCCCAAATGATTATGTCGCCCCTTCCTAATGTATGCCCCAAAAACCTTCTTCCTCCTATAACAATCCCATTAGGATAAGGCAAGAAGCCAGCCGTTGAGACTATCTCTTTTGCTAATTCTTTGTTACTCTTGCCCTTAGTTCCCTTTTCCCAAGTTGGATACATTGAACCTGTCCCCACGATGTCCGTATCCTCAGTTATATAGCCAAGTTGACTGGCAACCAAAGCTCCAATAGTTGCATACCCGCCAATCCAAATAGGAAAGATAATAACTCCAACTAGAACCAAAGCAATTGCTTTGCACAAAAATGGTTTCAGACGAACTGATTTTAGTAATCCCTTGAGCCCGCCGTGCCTCAACCTTTTAATAATCTCAAGGGGTTTAAGAATATAAATCAATAAATAGAGGGGTAAAATTGCGAGAATAAAAAACAACTTAATGAGAAAAATGAAAATATTTTGCTTCTTTTTAGATCTCTTAGTTATAAGCTGTGCAGTAAAACTCACTACTCCTACCAAGAAAGCCAAACATCCTAATAAGATTAAGCCAAGAAGTGAAAACATAAAAACATCAGGTGCCTTATCAAATAATTCCTTCCTAATACCAACAACATAGCCAATAATTGCAAAGACGCCAAGAATACAAGCCAACCAAACGGAAGCTGAGATTTTAGTAATCCTACTAAGAGGTTTTTTCCTGTCTGACTTTAGAGATATTTTTCTCAACATAACTTAATGCAGTTATAGATTTTATCAAAAATTAATAAAATATGATAAGTAGGATTACTAAGGATAGTTATGAGGAAAAACGAAAAAAGTATCGGGCAAAACAAAAAGAAATTACAAAGAAAATTAGCAAGCTAAACTATGCCGACGAAGAGTACTATTTGACTTTAGAATACCTGCTAAAACTGGCTTCTAACGCAGGTAAGTTGTTTGAAAGCTTGAAGCCCACGAAAAACGGCTACTTTTAAAAATGACACTTCAGAACTTAGAGTTAAAGGGTAAAAAAGTCCGATTTGACTGGATAAAACCGTTTGACAAGATAGCCAATTTAGCCTCTCGTCAAGCTTGGCTCCCCCGCGTGGACTCGAACCACGAACCTGCCGGTTAACAGCCGGACGCTCTACCATTGAGCTACAGGGGATCAATGCCTGTTAAATATCAAACTATCAAAATTGGCAATGTTCTTACAATACCGTGTTTCTTAAGCTCAATCGCAAGGTTCTCGAGCGAAGCGAGACGGTTCTTCCCATTGAGCTACAGGGGATCAATGCCTGTTAAATATCAAACTATCAAAATTGGCAATGTTCTTACAATACCGTATTTCTTAAGCTCAATCGCAAGGTTCTCGAGCGAAGCGAGACGGTTCTTGCGGGGGATCAATGTTTGTATAACTCGTCCTCTAAATCAATTGAAAAAACTTAATTTATCAAACAGCTTCTCAAACATTTTCCCGTGGAGATTATATCAGCACCCACTAAAATCCTCAATTTTTGAAACTCTCAATTCATACTTTTTCAATCTTTTTCAAATCTTTATCTTCCATTTTAAACATAAAGTAAATAGACAAGACAATACTCAATATAGTAAACCAAATGATCGTATACATACTAGCTTGCGGGAAAAAGGAGGCTACCAGCTGCAGTATTATAGGTGCGGTCATAGCATGAATAGAAATTTGGCAGGCTTTTTTGTAATCAAGTTTTCTTTTTGCAAAAAATGCTATCAATTGCAGAAGTAGCGCTACGACCAAAGCATAAAACAACGCTCCTCCGATATAATTAAAGATAAAAGTATACAGGCATACAAATATCGGCATTATATAAGGAGACGTTTTGATTAATTTATTCGTAGATTCCAATCTGGAGTTAATAGTATTTTTGTCAAGCGTAACGTTAGGAATGTTTTTTAGAGGTTGAATTGATACTTTTTGTGGGTCAGTTTCATAGCCGCCGGATCTGTACAAAATGTTTTCTTCGTTTACTAAAAGATATGTGTCATAGCTTCCAAGTGAATCTATGGTTCCATTTTTATCAAAAACTATTAAATTATCAGGTAAATATGTATTCCCTTCTTGTGGAATAGAGGGCGCGGGTATAATTATTGGTTCCGGTTTGTTTGCTTCCCAGCCTCCGTCTTTGAAATTAATAATTAAATCATCAGGAAAATTTTCTTTGATTTGTATTGCCATGGCCTCTATCGTAGAAGTTACCTGTGGGACTATCTTTATGCTTGCATATAGCGAATATATTATTGACGCAAAAATGGATAACATCAGAAAATACTTAATTGAGAACTTCAGACTCGCTTTTACTATGTCGTTGTAATATTTTGGTGAAATTACGCTATTTTTTAGAACATACCAAAAAGTTTTGATTTTTTTCATAGTGATATTATAGCAGCAAAAACTCCGGGAAAAATTCAAGGGTTTTTAATTCTAAGTCCCTTATCTATATTTATCCATTTCTAATTCTGGAGATGCTGTTTTCCCTTTATTTAGTCGTATTTATGGGAAATTACAAAATACCCAATGACATATTGACCTCCTTTCCAAAGTGTTCGAAAAAAACAAAATATCTTTTGGCGACAGGGCTTTTCTTAGAACTTTGTGGCAAACGCTGTAGGTCCAATCACCAAAGTTTTCGCAAAGATCACAACATATGGATAATGGTAAAATGTACCTATGAAATATCAAATAACATCGGATAATATAGATCTCTCTCCAAGTATGGAGGCCTTAACAAAAGAAAAATTTGAAAGAATTGAAAATAGAACGAAAGATTTACCTAAAGATTCTTGTTTTGCAAGAGTAGTTTTGAACTCCGTTTCTGATGGTAAATTTGAAGTAAAAACAGATTTGGATTTAAATGGAAAAAAATATTTTTCCGATGAAACGTCTTTTACACTGGAAAATGCTCTTGTTGTTGTAGTAGAAGAGTTGTTGCAAATGATAGAAAAAGATAGTATTGTCCAGCGAAGAAAAGAGTTGAAAAAAGAGGAAGAAATTGAAGATTTTTTGGTAGAAGAAGCTTAAAAAATTGGATAAAAATAGAGCGACAGCGAAGTTGACCAAGAGAGGAGAGACTAAGATCATTAGCGAGATTTATTACATTGAAATCTTTAAGGGTGATTAGCTCCTGTTGATACGAAGTATCAACCGATTTTAACTACTGTTAAAATAATTGGTAGAGCAAGCGTCTTTAGTCAACGAGCGACAGCGAAGTTGACCAAGAGAGGAGAGACTAAGATCATTAGCGAGATTTATTACATTGAAATCTTTAAGGGTGATTAGCTCAATGGTAGAGCAAGCGTCTTTAGTCAACGAGCGATAGCGAAGTTGACCAAGAGAGGGGAGACTAAGATCATTAGCGAGATTTATTACATTGAAATCTTTAAGGGTGATTAGCTCAATGGTAGAGCAAGCGTCTTATACACGCTCGGTTCCAGGTTCGAGTCCTGGATCACCCACCATAAAAGAAAAAAATTAAGTTTATAAATCCTGTATTTGAAAATTAGTAAATATTTGCAAGGACGAGAATAATTCACAGCGAGTGTAAACGAGCGAGAGGGGGTCGCGAGCCAAGAAGCTCTAGAAGCGAAGCGACGTAGAAATTAACGCAAAACAATTTAGCCAAGCAAGTATAGATATTGCAAAAAAAGTTAGGAGATAGTTTATAATCTATTTACAAGAATTAAATAAGATTAAAATAGATTAAAAAAAATTAATTTAATTTACTTAAACTGGCTCGCAGATTATGTAAGGAAAAGGAGGAAAATATGAAAATAGCATATAGTAAAACAAGAGAACAATTTCCATTAAGCCACAAGAAAATTGTTAAGAAAACAATTTTAGACGCAGTTGTAATTACTATTTTATCGTTTGTCGTTTGGGTATTTTTAGTGGTTATATTCAACTCGATGGAGCAGGATACAACGGGTTGGTTGGGAAACGCAACCCTCGGAATCTTCGGTCTTTTGTTTTTGCTTATTTTTTTAACCTATCTTTATCAGTGTTGGTATTTTGAGTCTTATTTTTATGATTTAACCTCTGACTTTATTCAGATTAAAAAAGGGCCGATTACTCCGAGAGAAATTACACTTCCTTATGAGCGGATTCAAGACGTCTATGTTGATCAGGATTTGTTAGATAGAATTTTTGGTCTTTACGACGTTCATTTGTCTAGTGCAACGATTTCTTCCGGAATAGAAGCTCATATTGATGGAGTCGAAAAACAATCTGCAGAAGGATTACGTGATGTTATTCTTCAAGCAGTTCAGCAAAAAATCAGTAAAAATAAGAGTGCAGATATTTCAACAAGTCATAATTCCCAAATAAATTAAATTCTATGAATGAAATTATTACGGAAAAAAATTATCCAATTCAGAAACTATGGATTTTCAAATCAATAATCAACTTATTAATTATCTTTATTTTTTGGATACTTTTCTCCCTTTTCTTTTACCTTTTGGATAAAACTGTTGCAAATAAAGAAACGTATACTAATTTTTTTATTGTAATTGCTAGTGTCATAATAATCTGTCTTATCATTGCGGTTTTGAGGAGAGAAAATTTCCACTATTCCATTGGAGAAAAATTTTTAACCTTAAAACAAGGTATCTTATTAAAACAACAGCGATACATTCCGTACGGAGTGATCCAAACCATTCTTGTTAAACAAGATTTATTTGATCGAATTCTTGGACTTGCTTCTTTGACAATTGAAAATGCTTCATTAGGTGCGGGAGCTTCAGCGGTTTTGAAACAGAAATTTTTTGAGCCGCGTTTTGAAACCCAACAAAGTCAACAAGGTGAGGTGATAGGATCTTATGGTAATGCAGCTCGTATTCCCGGACTTACTAAAGCAGATGCCGAGGCTTTGAAAAACATTATTCTGCAAAAGATGAAAGAAAATCCAATTGAAGATGGTCAATCAGGACTATAGATTCCTTTATTGTATCCCGGTTTTGCCGACGGTCCCCCGGTTAATATGTTATTATTTTAGGTAGTAATAATATTTACAGGGATAGTATGAATAAAATTATAAAATTTTTAATAAATGGATTTGCAGTATATGCAACTGCGTATCTTCTCTCGGGAGTAGAAGTATCTAATTTTGTAGTGGCATTAATACCAGCTGTTGTTATAGCGGCTCTTAATATTTTTATTAAACCAATACTTATAATACTATCCCTTCCTGTTACAATTTTAACTTTGGGTTTATTCACATTTGTAATAGACGCGTTGATAGTTTTGTTAGTTTCCAAAATAGTACCGGGATTTGCAATAGACGGGTTTTGGACTGCAGTTGTGTTTTCAATAATACTGACCGTTATCTCTTATGTTTTGGATGAAGTACTTGCGTAGGTTAATAGACTAAAACTATTTTCGCTTTTTTCCGAAGATTAAAAATTATTCCGTTCTCTTTTTAGAAGAGGTTGATTCAAATTTTTGTATTTGCGGAATATTTGCAGATTTACAAAATTCCCAACTCTGTTTTATCCATCTTTTCGGGTTTATTAATATATTCTAAATATTTCTCAGTTGTAGACTCCCTTTTGTGTCCGGCAACTTTTGCTAAGTAAGAAATACTGACCCCGTTTTCAAGATGATGCGCGACAAAAGTATGTCTCAGATCATTTACCTTAGCTTTTTCAATTCCCGCTGTCCTGAAAAATCTATCAATTGTAGATCTGATATTTCTTATTAACATTGGCTTTCCCGTTTTTGTAATGAAGAGATTACCAACTGCGTTCTCGATTTTAGGCCTTCCGTTTTCTATATACTTTTTAATTGCTTCAACAGCGGCTTTATTCAAGGGAACTGTTCTTTCCATCTTGCTATTTCTCTTTGGAATAAAAAGATTTCCTGTATCGCCTTTTATTTCTATATCCTTCAATTCTATTCCGGCAAGTTCAGAAATTGTTATACCGGTTTGAAGGAGTAATTCTATCATTGTATAACTCCTAATATCGTTTCTGGATGCGTCTCTTAAAGCTCTGTACTCCATTTTCGTTAAAATTCTTGGAGCGTTTATTTCAAATTTTGGGTGTTTTATTTGCGAGGATATGTCCTCTTTTATGTAGCCGTTTTTTGCCAAATATTTTATAAAAGTTCTCACCGCGTTTGTTTTTCTGGAAATTGATTTTGCCGTGTAATTTTTCTCTT
>Ga0255347_1008339_pt1 | contig 10450 bp, 16 predicted proteins | sample wastewater_treat_2_FD_192479 | JGI IMG/M metagenome (GOLD analysis project Ga0255347, IMG submission 192479) | Wastewater microbial communities from Lulu Island WWTP, Vancouver, Canada - plant24 | ecosystem: Engineered > WWTP > Wastewater > Unclassified | place: Canada: Vancouver, British...
CATTAACCACTTTATGATGTAATTCAGCTAATGCAATCTTTGTAGGAACATATAAATCCAAATCTAATCTAAGAAAAGCTAATTTGTTAATGTTATTATTTGGTAATGTATTTTGTACCCAACCAGCCACTATTTCATAATTTTTATAACCAGACATATCTAATACCCTATTAACCCATTCCAATGGAGCTACAGATACACCTGTACTTTTTAATTCACCAGTTCTTTCAACACCTTCAGGGTCTCCTGGAATTACTAAATCTTCTTTTGTAGGGTAAGGCAAGCCCACAAAACTATCATATAAATATATCTTCTTATCTTTACCATAGTGTGTGCATAATTCACCCATTATAGCACAATTACCGCCTATGTATGTGCCTACTTCACAAAAGTCTCCATCAATTTCAATAGCTTCTTGTGCAATTTCAATAGTACGCTTCATATTAGGTTTAGTTCCTAATATATAAAAAGCATATTTACTTATCAAAGCATCAATCATTTACCCTCCAATGCAAATAAGACACCACGCTTTTCACCGCTAGCTTCTTTATTCCAAAATACTATAGGATTTTTATATATTTTATCCAGATACGGTTTTACATATTCATAGTCCAATCTTTGACCATTATATTCATCATATCCATATTCAGGTCTATATGGGTTATAACAATCGTGTATCACTATAATAGGTTTTTCTACAGTATATTTTGCTATAGTTTTTAATTCACCTAATAGTGGCCAACTATCCCCCCAATGTGCATCAAGATAAAACAATATAGGGTCTTTGGCAGTATATCTTAGTATTTCCCATAAAATTTCAGCAGAATCACCTAAATATCTACGAATGTTATCATAGTCATTAAGAAATGATGCTTGTTTATAGTATTCTTCATTTACTTCTATTGTGTAAACATTATCAACCATCATAGAAAATAGCTGTGTTGTTCTTCCCATCCAAGTACCAGTTTCAATAACTGACTTAATTTTATGGTTATGGATAAAATTGTAAATCTTATTTAATAGGTGTATGTCACCAGAAAATGGATAGTCTTTCATACTGTCACCTTATTATATCATATTTTTTAATGAATGTCAAGTAATAATTGTTTAATTCTTGAAATATAATCATTTGTTTTTGATAAGTAGTAACCATTACCACCTACTATAGACCAATTATAATCTTCTAAAGCTTGTCTGATTTTAAAAACAAATTCATCATAATTTTTGTACATATAACAATTTATACCATCAACAAAACCTAAAGCAACTAAAGCTTCATCATAGTACGTTACTAAGCAACTACCCACACCAATAGTTTCAAAGTTTTTATATGACACATCAATACTTCCTCTAGAATTTACTACTACTTTTGCTTGTGCTAATGCGTCTATATAACCTTGACCACCTTTAAGCATTTGTATTAAACCAACATCACGTTGTAATTCTTTTATATATTTTCTTGTATGACTGCCCATCCATATAACATCATAAATCTTTGGTAAATTTCTTTGAAAGTAGTATCTACTATCAAATGAACTAGGAAACCATATATGTTTCTGTTCTGGAAACATCTTACTAATTTCAGGTATTAATGCTCTTATAGGATGTAGTATATAATCAAACATTGGTATTAATGTGTAATAAGTTTTATGAACATGAATATCTGCTACCCATATAAGTTTTTTAGCTTTACTTCTTCTAATATCTCCTAAAGGAACCCATTCAAATTCATATTGTTCAGCAAACAATATGTAATCATAGCTATCAAAGTCTATATCAGGACTTAAATCTTTATGTCTGACTCCCCATATATCAGCTTCTTGTCCATTCTGTTCAAGAGCATACTTGAGGGAGTAGCACTCCCTCAAGAACTCACAATTTTCTGAGCCATACGGCCCATATTCAAGATTAGATTGTACTACTAACCACTTATTCTTCTTCATCAAAGTCTATCCAATCAACAGCAGGTTCTTTGCGTTTGCATAAACTAACTGCTTTAACAAGATAAGACCTATACCCAGATTTCAGATATTCAACAGCGAGTTTCTGCGCTTCTTCAAGTGTATAATGCTTACCTTCCCAACCTTCTGGTACAACCAAATAAAACTCTTTCATAAATACTTCCTCCTTTTAGTTTTTTATTTCTTCCATATCAAATATGAAATCTAAAACAGTCATTTCTGCTGGTGTTAGCTTAATATCAGCAGCAGTAAACTGATTAATAGATATTGTAAATACATCAAATTCAACATCCATTTCAAGGAACTCCTTAAACTTATCATTAAATTCATCCCTAGTTTCTTCTTTCAGTTTAATTTCAATCTCACTAAGCATTACTATTTTACCATTTTCATCTCTTTCAGCAAATTCATCAATGAGCTTTTGTCTAGAAACATTGAGTATTTCTACTTCCCTATCAATAGTTTTTAGATTTTTACTTAAACCATAAGCAATTTTAACAGGCAGTGGAAGATTGGATAATCTTTTTACTACATTACTTATTTGATACATTTCCTGAGCCTTAACTTTTTTTAACATTGAATCCTCCTTTACATCCCTTTGCTTATAGCAGTAGAATAGTTGTGGTTAAAGCCACTCCATACATAGCTACCAAAGCTTAGATTATATAGTTTATTCTTTCTTATTAAGAAAGATAAAATACTCATATCATGCCTATGTTCTTTAAATTCAGGTCTAGTGCTACCACCTACACCATTTAAAATGTTTACATTTGAAGCATACTGGATATATTCGTCAAATACTATATTTGCCACATCATGTCTAAAATCAAAGGCATATAATCCACCATAGCATTGTGTCATAGCTTTAGCAAAATCAATATCACAGCCCATAGCTTCAAGTGTTATATCTGCTGTCCATTCAGCTTCTATTGATTTTGAAGCGTCAAATGTTAATACCCCAATTTCTTCAACCAAATCAAAGTACATCTGTGGGTTTTTTAAAAATATAGTAGAACTATCACACCACATTACTTGGTCATAACCTTGTTCCCTAGCAAACTGCATTGTATAAGATTTAAATTGATAGTTAGCTTCTTTATGGGGTTTACACTCACCATATTTTTCATTACACCCCCACCCCTCATACTGGTGTAATGTAATGTTTTGTGGTAAAAATGCAGAAACAATATAATCTTTAATTAAAGGACTCCATACAAGTATATCACCAATATACCCAACATCTTTTAGTGAATTTATAAGTCGTTTAGTTCCAGCAACATAATTTTCTCTACCTTCACTGAATACATTGACAATGCATCTTTTCATTTATGTCCCTCTAAAAAAAGTTTTAATGATTCCCAAGTAGCAATATCACAATCATACATTAAACTTGGTGTATCATACCTAGATTTATAATTTTTTATTTCATCTATTATCAGATTTTTTGTATGAATATCTATATCATTAACATGTTTCCTTATTATTTCTGCTATCCATGAAGGCATGTAGCTATGTCTGCCTAATGCATAACGGAATGAACAGATAATTAAAGCTTTGAAATCATTTTTGTCTAGCTTCATTTTTTTCTTCCTTTGGGGAATAAAGTCTACAATCACCATCACTATTCTTAACAGAACGGGTATAATCCCAGTATGTATTAGAATACTCATTGTATACTGTACAACTATCATGCGAGTTATAATTCCATTTACAGTTTTTACAATAAACTTTTTCTGTATTCATACTTCAACACCATCCTCTCTTGCTTTTTTAATAGCACATTTGTAGCATCTATATTCTGGAAATTCATCTTTAGTCTTATCATACCCTCTACGTAATACTAATCTGAATCCATATTCTTTTCTACCACAATCAAAGCATACATTTTCTTTCTTAATTTCCCATAATGGATTAAGAAATTTAGAAGTAAATATAAACTTATCTATAAAAAAGAATATTATAGCACCCACACAGTTAGCTATAAATGTAGCCAATATTTCATTAGTGATTAAATAAACAAATATAGCTAGTACAGGTGTTGATAATTGCCACCGTAATGCGTATATTAAAAATCTTTTCACTACCACCCACCTCTAGCAACTACCACATTTTCTCCATTCTGATACAAAAGTTTCCTAAATCCAGCTTTATACAAATAATCATTTATTTCTTTAGTATTATATGTATACTCAATACATAACAGTTCAGTTTTAGTTTCATCAAGATTTATCTGTTTTAATATTTCATAATCCATACCTTCTGTATCTATGCTTATAAAATGGTAAGGCTGATAGTGCTTACTATAAAAGCTATCCCAACTAATACATTGCACATAAGTTTCTTTATAATCTTTCTGATAATTTTTCCATTTATCATAATGTAATCTGTTAGCTGTAGCTACTGCACCAGTTGAATCATAAAATTTTAATATTCCATCATAATCAGCTATTGCTGCATTAACTACTTTAACTTGTGGGTCATTTTTATAGAATGTTGCTATAGTTTTATAACAAACTTCTGATGGTTCAACTAAAACAGCACTCCACCCACTTAATATCAATGCCCTGCTATTGCTAAAAGTTTCTGGATGATACGCTCCTATTTCTAGTACAGTCCCTTTTCTATTTCCAAAAAACTCAAAAATAATCTGTTCTTCTTCGGATTGTGAATACATTAAACCCCCTTAATAATATTGCCAGTCACCATTTAATTTTCTTATTTTTACTCCACTCATTCTTATTAAGTATTCTGATACAGAATCATAGTATTTATCTTCTTTACATACTATTTCTGCTACACCAGCATTAATTATTTCAATTAAACAATCTTTACAAGGTATTCCACAATTCATATACATTGTAGCACCTTTAACACATACACCATGTCTAGCTGCATTTATTAATGCATTACGTTCTGCATGTCCAGCAACACACCACTCAAGACCTTCACCTGATTTATACCCTAAAGCGTGTCGTGGGCAACCCATCCATATATATCTAGGTTTATCCACCATTTCTTTTGTTTTAATAAAACCTATTGTTTTTTCTTCAAAAAATATTTGTTTGTTTTCTTCAATAGATTTTATTTCATCAAGAAAAGCTTGGTCATACAATCCTCGTAATTTACAGTCAGGTACACCTCTTGGTGGCCCATTATAACCGGTAGCTATGATAGATTTATCTTTAACTAGAATAGCCCCAATTTGTCTTGAATGGCATTTGCTGTTAGTAGCTATTACATTGCAAATATCAAGATAATATTTGTCCCAAGTCATATTAACTATCTTCTCCTTCTTCACTTTGAGGGTACATTATACCCCTTTTGCTCCCAACCGCAGCTAAAGGTAATTTTAGTTGGTCTATTTGACCTTCTACCTGAAGTCGTTTTTTTGATAGTTCACAGTATTTTCTATCTATATCAATTCCAATACCTTGTCTCCCTGTTTCCAAACATGCAAGCAACGTTGAACCACTTCCGAGAAATGGGTCGAGAATCTTATCGCCAACATAGCTAAAAAGCTTTATACAACGTCTTGGTAGTTCAATAGGGAATGGGGCCGGGTGCCCTATCCTTTTTTTGCTTTCCCCATTAAAACTCCAAACACCGTTTGTCCACTCCATAAATTCTTTTTTAGTTATATCTGATTGCCTGCTGCCACCTGTTTTTTTCCATTCTTTTTTGTAAAGTACAACGATTACTTCAACGGGTGCTATTACATATGGGGCAGCCGCAGAAAGCCACGACCCCCAAGCTGTTCTCCTTGAAATATTTTGTTCGTTCCAGATAATTGTAGAATGATATTTAAATCCAACTTTTTTTGCAATTGTTGTGATATCGGCGCATACGCTCTGTTGGCCACCTTTGTTTTTGTCTAACGGTATATTAAGGCAAAATCTCCCATCATTCTTAATAAAAGAGTAACAAACGGAAAGCCACTCTTCTGTGAAAGATAAATAATCGCTGTAAGACATAGTATCATTATGTGAATTGTATTGTATGTCAACATTGTATGGCGGAGATGTAACGATTAAATCTATACATTCTTCTTGGATACTTTGTATTTTTAATATATTTGCATTATATATCCATATGTTATCTCTGTGAAAAAATAATTCCTCACTTTGCTGTATAGTTGGCGTTGATATATAATCAATTTTATCTTCGTTTACCGCAATAGCAGTTTTTTTATATTTGCTTGGATTCTGAGGGGCTTCAAATTTTTGGCTTTCTCTTAAATATTTTTCAATTTGCTCCCTGTTGAAACGACGTTGCCCACCAGGCGTTCTCGATGAAATAATTAATCCCTGTTTTTCCATGCGATAAATAGTGGCAGGACTAATTCCCAGATATTGTGCTGTATCTTTTGTTGTAAGAAATGTTTTTTCTTCCATGAAGTTATCCTCTGAATTTTAATTTACCTCTAAGAGACGTTACAGCATTAGTCAACACTTGTCAATTAATTTGCACAAAACTGCCCTAATTTTGCTGTGAATAGGTATCGGAAAAATATCCAGCCTCTTCCTAATACGCATTTTGCGTACAAATCATTTGTTTTCTGCTCACCTTTTTGAACAGATGTAACTAATCGATATTATTAATCCTCGCAACAGCGTTTTTGAGGGGGTTTTCTGCTCACCCACTTCCTTGACGAATTACAATGGGCGGTGCCGACTCCAATGTCTTGGAGCGGCTTGTAGATGAAGCGGTCAGGAAGGGCAGGAAACAGGCTTGAGGGTTGTTTTTGACACCAATGGAATAGAATAGGCCATCCCTTCAAAGAAAAACAATCCTGGGTCAATTTCAGGCAATGGATTTAGGTGCCTCCCTTGAATTGACATTGTAACGATTGTTCTCTATACTAAATTACATAATTACATAAATACAGCAACAAGGAGGAAGACACGCAATGCCCTGGGCAAAAGTATTAAGAAGCGGTCAAGTCACCTTTCCGAAAGAGGTAAGGGAGTCGTTGAATCTCAAAGAGGGTGATATTGTTGATTTCCGAATCAAAGGTTCTGAAGTAACAATCCGACCCAAGGTTATGGTTGATAAAGAGAAGGTCGACGTTTGGAAAATGTTGGATGATATTCATAACAAGATGAAAGGGACAGATCCGGAGAAAATTGAAAAGCTCATCGAGGAAGCTATCAGAGAGGTACGAAAGGGAAAGATAAACGCCAAGGCCCAAAAGAAATGATCAAGGTTGTTTTAGACACCAATGTTGTGGTAAGCGCTTATTTGGTGCCGACAGGAAAACCGGCTGAGATTTTATCATTGGCAAGAAAGGGCAAAATCCATATTTTCCTGTCTCGTGAAATCCTTGACGAAATTCAACAAACCCTTTTGAGCCCGAAGTTGAGGAAAATCCACAAGAACACGCCGGAGCAAATAAGTCTTTTTATTAGGGCTTTTAGTAAAGCTGCAACTGTCACACCGGGCATAAAACCAGTAGATTTTATCGAAGATGACCCGGACGACAATAAAATATTGACATGCGCGCTGGAAGGCAGGGTTGACTATATTGTGTCCGGGGACCATCATTTGACCGATTTGCAATCCTTTCAAGGCATTTCTATCGTCAATCCGCACATGTTCCTGCAGGTCATAAGGGGGCTGTTTTTTTGAAAAGGATAGCCATATACGCCAGGGTATCAACCGACCGGCAATCCGCAGAATCCCAGCTTAACGCCCTTCGGGAATACATAGATAAAAGGGCATGGGCAATATCCAAAGAATACATAGACGAGGGGTACACCGGGTCCACCACAAAGCGGCCGGCATTTGCCGCAATGATGGCGGATGCAAGAAAGCGAAGCTTTGATATTCTCTTGGTCTACAAATTAGACCGCCTAAGCCGATCCCTTAAGGACCTGATAGCAACCCTCGATGATCTTCATTCCCTGGGCATTGACTTCATATCCTACGACAACGGCCTTGACACCACCACACCAACCGGCAGGCTCATATTCAACGTTGTAGGCGCTGTTGCAGAGTTTGAAAAGGATATAATAAGAGAACGGGTAAAGGCAGGGCTGGAGAATGCGAAGCGCAAGGGCAAGCTTTTAGGCCGACCTCCCCTGTCTCCTCGCCTGCTCGCCCAGGCAAACCAATTGCGCAAACAAGGTTTGTCTTTTCGCAAAATCGGTTTACAATTAGGAATCCCGGAATCAACGGTTAGAATAAATATTAATAAAAGAAGTCTTGAGGGATTTGTTTAGAACTACAAAAACAATAAAACTTAGGAACATGGAAAAATTATTATGTCCGTGTTAAGATTAGACTATTTAATTTACTAGGGGGTCAATGTGAAGAACAACGGCTGGGGCGGTAAGGATAGCGACTGGGTTCTTAAGAAATTTTATATGGGGCTACGCCACCAGAGAATATTTAGGATTTCCGATATTCAAGGTCAAATGGTAGACGCTGTTATATCCATGAGAGGAAAGGGACCAGTCCCCGCCAATTGTTTTTTACAAATTCAGAGAAACGATTTTTTAACAGTCAAGCTGACGGACAATGAAGAATCTATTTCTCTAACCATAAATTCTGACGGTCTTATTGTTATGGTAAATCTCGATGAAGATAATCCTATTACAGTTGAGCAGGTTGAGGAAATATTCTCGGCAATAGCGACGGTTGTGGTGCCGATGACGGAGGCTAAAGACAAGATAACCCGACTTGGCATTGTCCATGAGTATGAGCGACAGGGGTTTGAGAATTCGGCAAAAACCATGTTTTCCGATTATCTCAAGTTTGACCTAAAGGGTGTCCCTGACAGCCTGCACCTGCGTTTCGCATTAAAAAACCCCACAGAGAGAGCACTTATAAGCCTTGGCAAGAAGGGAGATTATAAGAATGTTATATTCACTCTTTCCTCACGACGCGAGAAAGAAGACCTCGAAGAAGCGGTCAAGGAAGAGGTGGAGGCAAAAGAACAGAGCCCACCCACAGTGGTTACGGCGAGCATTGATTATCAGTTATACTATGTTCCCCAAGTATCATTGAAGAATGTAAACATTAAAGGCCACTTGTCCGAAAGCAAAACATACATAGAAAAACTCAAGGAGACAGGGGCGGTCTTGAGACAGTAATGACGAAACATAAAAATAAATTTAAGCGTGGGCCATCGAGAGAGGACCAACTCTCAAATTATCAGGCAAGTTTACTGAGAAGGCGTGTTTCAGATACTGTACGGCTCCCTTATGATGACAACACTTCGGGTACTGCTGCTTATAGACCGCCCGGGGGCACTTATTACTCTGCATTAGTGCCAGCAAATGGCCCGCCCACCTTTATTTCCAAATATTTTAAGGAGATATTGTCGGTTATCGGCCTACTCATTACTTTGATTGTAATTGTTAGTGGGGTAGTTTATAAATTCGGCACCCTTGAAAAGAGTGTTGAATATATACAAAAAACTGTTGCAGAACTAAACATAAGAATGAATAAAATTGAAGATAAAGTTAATAATAGTGTAAAGAGGGAATAATATTTTTAATGCCCCTGCTCTCAAACTGCCCTCGATGATAAGGATGAAAATAAAAAATATTTGTTTTTTTGATGATTTTCTATATCTATTGGATTGTTCCAACAAAGGCCGAAAACTCTCATAGGCTTTTTATGAAGTCTTTAAATGGGGTAACCCCAATCATCGGGCAAGATAATGCTCCGTAATGTCCGCCCGCTCATGGCCCATCTCCCAACTAACTTCCTGCAATCTCTCTTCGTAAGTCATGCTCGTATGTTCTTGCAGTTCCTCCATGCGTTCTTCTGCGAAATTCCATCTCAAACCATGCGAGCCGGTATAATCTTGTCCTGAAGCTTCGGCGGCATCTTTCAGGATCTCTCTATACTCATTTTTATCGAAGTGCATATTGCTGCCGTTTTCCTGAAGAACCCTCTCTACCGCATGGTACGTTTCCACTGAAACCGATATTTCCCTCTCTTTGCCGCCCTTGCCTTCGACTTCTATCCACCCCCGGAATTCTCCTGTGTGCTCATCCATACGAATGCCGCGGAGATCGTTAGTCTCAACGCGCCACACCTCGTTAAGACGCGCGCCTCCCTCGTATTGGACCTGTGCAGCAGTTCTATAAGCATCGTTTTCTATTGCATTGATAAGGGCAGTCGGGTTCTCGTATGCCCGCGTTTCAGCCGATCTGTCAAGCACTTCCATCGCTTCTTTACGAACATCTTGTATGACCTCCCGGAAGCTGTATGTTGCATCCTTGCCCGCTCGATCGGCGTACATATTCATGGCATTTTCAAATTTTGACATTGCCGCCGCCTCGCGCTGAAAGGTTGAATACTTAATTCCGTCCGCTATCCTGGACTCAAGAAACGCCCTCACATGTTCGCCCCGCAGAGTTTCCACGTCTCGGATCCCCAGATTATCTTTAATCCACTGGCAAGCCTGATGCCACGTATCTTTGTACACTTGCGCCGTTCCATAGCTATAAATATTTAGCGCCTTGCCCATATCAGCCCAT
>Ga0255347_1008342_pt1 | contig 10449 bp, 10 predicted proteins | sample wastewater_treat_2_FD_192479 | JGI IMG/M metagenome (GOLD analysis project Ga0255347, IMG submission 192479) | Wastewater microbial communities from Lulu Island WWTP, Vancouver, Canada - plant24 | ecosystem: Engineered > WWTP > Wastewater > Unclassified | place: Canada: Vancouver, British...
CGGCGCTTACACGCCATCAGATTTTTTGGGGGAGATGATCACGCTTCGGGCTGCGCCTTCTCCGGTGCTTTGTGTGGCCAGCGCGGCATCGTCCTGCAGGGTCAGGTGGATGATGCGGCGCTCGAAAGGATTGAGCGGGCCGGTGCTGACCGGGGTATCCTGTGTCTTGGCCCGATCGCCCAGACGTTTTGCCAGCTCGACCAGCGCGTCCTTTCTTCTTAGACGGTACCCCTCGGTATCGATGATGATCTGCTTGATCGCGGCAGGCGAGCGTCGGACGATTTTATTGACCAGGTATTGAAGCGCGTCGAGCGTCTGTCCCTTCCGCCCGATGAGAATGCCGCTGCCGTCGCTCTTGATTTCGAGGTTGATGCATTCGTCGTCTTCGGTGACTTCCACGGCGGCGCTGACGCCGAAGCGGTAGAGGATGTTTTCCAGCACCTCTTTGGCCAGCCCGGAGTACCCCTCCCCCGGCCGCGGCTCCCTGATGGACGCCCGGATCTTCACCTTGCTGCCGCCGATGATGCCGAAGAGCTTGTTCGCATTTTCCGATATCACCTCGACTTCCAGTTGGTCCCGGGCGATGCCCAGTTGTTCGCTGGCCTTGGTGAGCGCCTCTTCCATGGTTTTGGCTTCAATCTCTATGGTTGACATGGTCGGTAACCTCCGGCTGCTACGCAGCATGTTTGTTGATATAGTATTGTTGGGCGATGGACAGGACATTGGTCACCAGCCAGTAGATGACCAGTCCCGAGGGGAAGCTTAAAAACATAAACGTGAACATCACCGGCATGATCAGCATGATCTTGGCCTGGGTGGGATCCCCTACGGTGGGGGTCATCTTCTGCTGGATGAACATGGACGCACCCATGAGCAGGGGGGAAATGAGGGTGGGATCCTTGGAGGAGAGGTCGTTGATCCAGTAGGTTATAAACGGGGCGTGACGGAGCTCGATGGAGTTGAGCAGCACCCGGTAGAGGGCAAAGAAGACCGGGATCTGGATGAGAATGGGAAGGCATCCGCCCAGCGGATTGACTTTGTTTGTCCGGTAGAACTCAAGCGTCCTGCGGTTGAGCTCCTCCTTGTTGTCCTTATACTTTTCCTTGAGCTCGGCCAGCTTGGGCTGGATCTTCTGCATCTCCTTCATTGATTTCTGGCTCTTGTGGGTCAGGGGCCAGAAGATGATTTTTAAGCCGATGGAAAGAAAGATAATGGCCAGCCCGTAATTGGGAATGGCCCGGTAAAATAGCTTCAAAACGTAGAGCATGGGCTTGGCCACCGGGTCGAGCCAGCCAAAGCTGAGTATTTTCCCAAGCCCGCCCGGGCCCTTGTCGAGGTGGCTGAGGTCCTTGGGCCCGAGATAGACGACGGCGGAGAAGATCTTGCGGTCGCCGGGTTGAATGTCGGCCGGGGAATATGCCAGCTGAAACGATGCCTCGTTGTTTGCCGGTGGAATGAGCGTGAGCTTTACATCGGCAGATTCAAGCGGAATGAATGTTTCGATGAAATATTTTTCCTCAAAGCCGGCCCACTTGATATCTCCCGAGAAAACCTTGTTTTCCTTGATGTCGGCGACCGCCTTGCGGTTTAGCGTATCCGATATGAGATAGAGAAAGTTTTCCACATCGCCGCTTCCTCCGCCGAAGAATCTTCCGCCGGAATTTTGCATTACCGGATTCATTTTAAGCGGCCAGGCAAAGGCCGGGCTCAGCTGCAGCGGCCGGGCCGCGTTGTTTTCTACGATTAAACGGCAGTCGATATAGTAACTCTCGTTGAAAAAAGTGAACTGCTTGGTGAAGGTGATGCCCTCGGGAGAGATCCAGGAAAAGCTTACTTCTCCCTGCGGCGTGCCGTCGGCCAGGGAAAGGGAGTCGGCGCTGGGTGTAAACGGGGCGTGGGCGAGGCGCGAGGAGTCGATTCCGTCCAGGGTGGTCTGCAATGGGTAAACCGCGGTGCCGATGGCGCTTACCAGCTGCTTGTGCTCGGCAACCGGGTTGATGAGCGCCGTATCATAAAAACGGTTGAAGGGGAAGACCGAGCAGATTTTGGGCAACGCCATGTGGTTGGTAAAGCGGAGCAGCCCGAATGTTTTCAAGCACGCGCCCTGCGATGAAAGCCGTGCGGTGTACAGTTTCGTGGTGACCGTGACCTCCCGCTCGGGCGGCAGGTCGGCGCCGCCTTGGTCTGAGAGCGCGGGTAACAGCGGCGTGTCAGCCCGTTCCCGCGTGAGCGGCTCGCCCGCTATTTTCTCCGGTGACGGCTGCGCTTCCTGATTCCGTTCCTGTGAGGAACGCGACTGCGCGGATGTTTTTACCGGCTTGGGAGGAGGAAACAGAAACTGCCAGAGCAAAAGGATAGCCAGGGAAAGCGTGATAGCAAGCAGAGCTCTTTTTTCCATGTGATAAACGCCTTAGGTTTTGGGGACAGGATCATTTCCGCCGGGGTGAAAAGGGTGGCATTTAAAAATCCTGACCGCGGTTAGCGCCAATCCCTTGAAAAATCCATGGGTTTCAAAGGCTTGCACGGCATAGGCGGAGCACGAAGGGGTAAATCGACAGGCAGAACCGGTAAGGGGTGAGAGGCATGCCCTGTACAATTTTATCAGATTGATGACCAGTCGCGTAACCATTGAAACGGGCTATGGACCATTCCGGGACCGGGGCGTGTGCGTTAAAAGCATGCACAGTTCGTCGCGGACCCCTTCATAATCGAGCTTGTCTGCCCCCGGTTTTGCAATGAGCAAGATATCCGAGGAGGGGGGCAGCCGCAGTTTATTCAGCCTGAAAAATTCCCTCAAGAGCCGCTTGACCCGGTTTCTCCGCACCGCTGAACCGACCTTCCGGCTGGCGGTAATCCCCAAGCGCCGCCGCATGAGGCCGTTGGGGCAGATCAGTATTTTGAAATGTTCGGTGCTTGAGCCCGAACCCCTGCGGAGAGCACCTTTAAACTCAATGGCGTTGAGCAGCTTTTCCTCTTTGCCGAGACCGAATGTTTTCATGAGGCGAAGCTAACGTAATGCAGGCGGCAACAAGGAATGGAGGGAAATGCGAGCGGGGCGACTAGACGGCCAACCTCTTTCTTCCTTTTGCCCTCCGTCTATTGAGGACGTTTCTGCCGGCTTTGGTGCTCATCCTGGTTAAAAAACCGAAAGTCCTTTTTCTTTTGGTGTTGCTCGGTTGATAAGTCCGCTTCAAGATGTACCCCTTTACCAATGATTAACAAAGTGGGAGAATTATTCATAAAATAGCTTAATTGTCAAGTTTAAAACGCAGGCGGCAAATAAAAGGTAGATAGATTCTCCGGGTGAGTAGCCCACAAGGCACGAATGTAACTCCACCTTCCTGAAATCTATCTACCCTGCTCTGCTGCCTAAAGTAAATCACGAAGCCGAAGGAAAGTCAAGCGGGGTTTGAGCCCGTTCCACGATAAGCCCTGCCGTTCCGGCGGCCGGTTTAAGCTGGCGCCCCCGACACGATTCGAACGTGCGACCTCTGGATTAGGAATCCATTGCTCTATCCTGCTGAGCTACGGGGGCGGCCTTTGTATCATCGCTTTTGAATGTAAATTGTTTCGAGTGCCATTGTCAAGGATATTCAGTGAACAGGAAGGGCTGCCGGACGATGCGGTCCGCCCCCAACGACGATGCATGCAACCGTTTTTCTCGCTCGCCGAACGGTTGACGGTCATTATTTGGTCAAACCAAACACACCCCCTCCAGGCCTAACAGCTTCTTTTTTAGCGGTACACCGGCAACCCCGGAAAATCCGCCGATGCCCCCGTCGCCCTTAATGACGCGGTGGCAGGGAATAAGCAGGGGGAAGGGGTTTCGACCCAGGGCATTCCCCACCGCCCGCGCGCCGCGGGGCGATCCTATCTTTCGGGCAAGCCCGCCGTAGGTAGCAACCGATCCACAGGGAATCCGGGCGGCCGCCCGCAGCACCTTCTGCTGAAACGGGGTGAGGGAGGACCAGTCCAGCGGGACGCTGCTCAATGAGACCTTCTTCCCGGCACAGCAACTCCGCAGCTTTTGTATGATCATTTTCATTGCAGTCGAATGCTTGAAACAAATGTCGTCACCAAAGGCATTTCTGATGTGTCGTTTGAGCTGACGTGGCGAAGCATATCCAATATATAACCTGCGCACTTTTCCCCGGGCCATGACCAGTCCGCACCAGCCGATGGCGGTTTTGAAGACGGCGCATGACCGAAGATCATCGATGCGGTCTTTGGCGTTCATTGTCGCTTTCATGGTTTTCCGACCCATATCCACGCCGGGAGGGATTAAAAATTTCTTGACATCCGGGGGGGAAATGGTAGATTACTCCCGAATAAAGGGTGAGGAGACAAGAAAAGAATGATCAGACACAAATCCGCGGAAAAAAGAGCGAGGCAAAACAAAAAGTGCTACCAGCATAACCGGGCGATCAAATCCTCGGTAAAGACCGGGGTCAAGAATCTCAGCGCCGTCTTGGAGAAGAAGAACCGGGATGAGAGTTTGCCGGCATTAAAGAAGGTCATCTCCACCATAAGCCGGGCTGCCTCCAAGGGGGTCATACACAAGAAGACAGCCGCGCGCAAGATATCCCGCCTCACCAAAAGGGTTAACCGGCAGATTGCCGTCTGACCAGGGCGGCATCGGTTGCTCCGCTGTTCAGGGGGCGCACAAACGGGCGACCATATCCTCCAATATAAATTTCTCGCTGATCCTGCTTGATTTAAGCCGCCTTTCCGAATTGAAGAGAAGGCTGAAATACTCCCGTGTTCTCCCCGGAGAAAAGGCTTCCACCTGGCGGGCAAACCCCGTGAGATGATAATTGCCGATGCCCAGCCGCTTGCCCGCGTCGGTTGCGGATGTTCCTTCGCGCACCATCTCCCCCGCCCGCGCCATTAAGCGGTAGTGGCGGGCGATCATGGTCAGAATTTTCAGGGGATGTTCCCCCGCCTCCAGGAGCCGCCGCAATATTTCGAGCGCTTTTAGCCGGTCTTTTCCGGCAAGGCAGTCGGTGAGGCTGAAGACGCTTACCTCCCTAACCGCGGTGATAACCGCCTCCACATCCTCTCTTTCGATGACATTCCGTTCGCCCGCATAGAGGGCAATCTTTTCCAGCTCATTGGAGATGCCCTGCAGGTTGTTTTCCAGGGATTCTCCCAGCAACGCCGCCGCCTCCCTGCCTATCTTCTTGTTGCGCTCCCGGGCCATTCGCCTGATCCACTCCGGCATTTCGCTGCTGAAGGGATGATAAAACCGAACCGCGGCGCCGTTTTTCTTGAACAGGGAGGTGATGTCCGCCTTGAGCGTGGACGCGCCGGAACAGAAGACAAGGCAGGTAGAGGGGAGGGGGTGCGCGCAGTAAGAGGCAAAGTCCTTCCAGGATGATTTGAACCGGTCGGCCTCTCTTACCACCACCAGCCGGCGCTTGCCCGCCAGCGGCAGTGTCTGCGCCGCGCTGATGACCTGGCGGGGATCGCTTTCCCCCCCGTAGAAGAGCGAGAAGTTAAAGCTTGCCGCGCGGGGATCAACCAGCAGATTTTTGATCTGATCCACCGTCCGGTCGATTAAAAACACATCCTCCCCGTAAAACAGATAGAGCGGGGCGATGTTTCCCTTTTCCAGTTCCCTTTGCAGCTCTAAAGGCTTCACCGGGCTTTAAAACCCCTCGACCACGCTGTCGTGAATGCGCTCCGCCAGCTCGGCGGCGGCCATTTTAAGCGCGATTCTCTTGTTGGCTTCGGTGGTGGCGATGTCGGACGAAACCGTGTACTCCTCGAAATGGTAAAGGCCTTTGGTCCGCCAGAGGATTTCCGCCGTGTCTTTTCGTTCCAGCGTGACATCAAGCGATATGCGGGTGCGGTATTCCAACGCCCGGTCATCCCGGTCATAGGAAATGACCGACTCGCTGAACTCATCGATGCGGCCCCGGATAACCGCGTCCGCCGCCGCTTCGTCCGCCACCTGAACAAACCTGCTTTTCACAAATTCATCCACCAACGCCTCGGTGACATAACGCTCCAGTCCGGGCTCAAAGCTTTTGTTGATGAAGTAGGGTATGGCGATGGTGTGAATGCCGGACAGCGCCCCGCTTTCCCGGCCGATGAAGTGGTAGCCGCATCCCGCCAAACCCAGCGCCAGAATGACTATAATCGCCGCTCGTTTCACGATATCCTCATTTCGCCACGATATTGACCAGCTTTCCCGGCACCACGATCACCTTTTTGATCTCGGCGCCCTCAACCCATTTTTTCAGCGTGCCGTCTGTCAGAGCCCTTGTTTTTATCTCTTCATCAGTGGCGTCGGCCGGCACCACCAGGTTGCTCCGCAGCTTTCCGTTTACCTGGACCACAATGGTTATCTCGTCCTCAGCGATGGCCGCGGGGTCATGGGGCGGCCAAGGGGTCTTAAAGATGCTTTCCCGGTTGCCCAGGCATTCCCAGAGCTCTTCCGCCAGGTGGGGCACCATGGGGGCAAGAAGCAGGATCACCGTTTCTATGGCCTCCTTGATGACCGCAAGCGCCGTTTGGTCGCGGACGGCGGCGATGTCGAACTGATAGACGGCGTTGACCAGCTCCATGACCGCGCTTATGGCGGTATTGAAGTGAAACCGGTCTTCGATGTCCCCGGTTACCTTCCGGATGGTGGCGTGGGTTTTCAACCGCAACTTCCGCAGGCCGGGGTCGGATAGCGCCGCGCCGCTGAACGCCGGCACCGGCTTGAGACGGTCGAGGTGATCAACCGTCATTCTCCAGACGCGGTTGAGAAAGCGAAAAGCGCCTTCCACCCCCTGTTCGTTCCAGTCCAGGTCTTTTTCCGGGGGGGAGGCGAAGAGGCAGAACAATCGGGCGGTGTCGGCGCCGTACTGCTCGATAAGCGTCTGGGGATCGACAATATTTTTGGTGGTTTTGGACATCTTTTCGATGCGGCCGATGGTGACCGGCCTGCTGCACTGTTTGCAGACGCCCTGCTCCGCCTCTTCCGGGTAAAGCCACCCGTGGACGTCGCAGCGCAGCGTTTCCTTGCAGACCATGCCCTGGGTGAGGAGATTGGTGAAGGGCTCGTCAACCACGATTATGCCCATGTCCCGCAGGACCTTGGTGAAAAACCGGGCATAGAGCAGGTGCAGTACGGCATGTTCGATGCCCCCCACGTATTGGTCAACCGGCATCCAGTAGTCAACTGCCGTCCGGTCAAGCGGGGAGCGGTCGTGGGCGGGGCAGGCATACCGGGCAAAATACCAGGAGGACTCCACAAAGGTGTCCATGGTGTCGGTTTCCCTTAATGCCGCGCCGCCGCAGCGGGGGCAGCCGGTATTGACGAATTCGGCGCACTGCTTGAGGGGCGAGCCGCCCAGTTCCTCGATCTCTATGTTGCGGGGCAATATGACCGGAAGCTGTTCGTCGGGAACCGGCACCGTTCCGCAGGCCGGGCAATGAATGAAGGGGATGGGGTTTCCCCAGTATCGCTGCCGCGAGATCCCCCAGTCCTTGAGGCGGTAGTTGACCGCCCGCCGGCCCTGCCCGGTTTTTTCCAGGTGATCGGTGATGGCATCCATGGCCTTCCGGTTGGGCATCCCGTTGAACGGTTCGGAATTGACCATGACGCCGTCGCCCAGGTAGGCCCCGGTCATTTCTTCCGGGGTCAGCGTCTCGCCCTCCGGCTGGATCACCACGATACGTTCCAGGCCGTATTTGGCGGCAAACTCGAAATCCCGCTGATCATGGGTGGGAACCGCCATCACCGCCCCGGTCCCGTATTCCATGAGGACGAAGTTGGCAACGAAAATGGGCATGCGGCGGCGGGTGACCGGGTTGATGCAGTAGGCGCCGGTAAACACCCCCTCCTTTTCCAAGTCCTCGGCTGAGCGCACAAGTTTGTCCTGCCGGCTCACCTTCTCCACGAAGACCTGCACCGCCTGCGCCTGCCCGGTGCCGCGGGAAAGCTCGAGCGCCAGGGGATTTTCCGGCGCCAGGCTCATGAAGGTGGCGCCGAAAAGGGTGTCGGGCCGGGTGGTAAATACGGTTACGGGCTCCGTGCGCCCCTCCACCGGAAAGTCAATCTCCGTCCCGATGCTCTTGCCGATCCAGTTTTTCTGCATGGCAATGACCCGCTCGGGCCAGCCGGTGAGCCGGTCGCAAAAGTCGAGCAGCTCCTCGGCATACCGGGTGATCCTGAAAAACCACTGGTCCAGCTCTTTCTGGGTCACCTCGGAGCCGCACCGCCAGCAGGCGCCTCCCTCGACCTGCTCGTTTGCCAGTACCGTCCGGCACTTGTCGCACCAGTTGACAAACGACTTCTTCCGGTAGACCAGGTCCCGCTCGTACATGCGCAGGAAGAGCCACTGCTCCCATTTGTAATAGAGGGGGTCGCAGGTGGCGATCTCCCGGCTCCAGTCGTAGCTGAACCCCATCCTTTTGAGCTGGGCCTTCATGTAGGCGATGTTGTCGTAGGTCCATTGTGCCGGATGGATGCCCCGCTCCAGGGCGGCGTTTTCCGCCGGCATGCCGAAGGCGTCCCATCCCATGGGATGGAGGACGTTATAGCCCTGCATCATCTTGTAGCGGGCGATGACATCCCCGATGGAATAGTTGCGGACATGCCCCATGTGGATGCGGCCTGAAGGGTAGGGGAACATTTCGAGCAGATAGTACTTTTTCTTGCCGGGGATCTCGCTCACCTGGTAGGCGCGGGTCTGCTCCCAGCGCTGCTGCCACTTCTGCTCGATTTCATGCGGCCGGTAAGGTTCTGCCATCAGATTTCGTATCGCTCCCATCGGGTTAACCGGACGACCAGGAATGGAACCGGCGTTTCCGGAACGGGTGCTTTTCTAGCATAGCCGCCGTTGTTTATCAAGGCAAAAGCATCCATTGAGGGGACATGGTTGACAAATTAAGCTGCCGCCGATTACAGGAGCCGGCGTACCCGGTCAGCAGCTTGCGCATAAAGCCGGGCATGCCGCCGTTACCACTGCGCAATAGCATATGGGCATGATTGCGCATGAGCGCCCAGGCATACACGGTCGTACCGGTTTTTTTAGCGTTGCTTCCCAGTCGGGAAACAAAATCAGCCCGGTCTTTGTCATCCTTGGCTATAGGACCTTTTTCAATGCCTCGAATCATTACATGATGCAATGTGCCGGGTGCATCCAACCTGAATCCTGTGCAATTTGTCAACAACCCCTTTACTTTTTACTGTATACGAGCAATTGTACGTCGGAGTTGCCATACCTCCCACCATCCGTGGACTGCAAGCTATGTCAAAGAACAAAAGGTACTGCCAACAAGTTTCTTGGGTGAATTATTTCATTAATATCTCTCAACTATTTTTTAACAACTGTCTAAGATCAGTAATACATACTGGCACAGCTGCGGGAAGGAATGTTAAACACCCTTTTTTGGCATTGACTTTTACTTCCGGCATGATAAAAATTTGTTCCATCAAAATGCAAGCGGTCAGCCGATATGCAAGCGAAATGGTCATACATGGATACCGTTGGTATACGGGCCCTGATCTGCCTGCTAATGCTGTTGCTGCATGCCGGATCCATTACGGCAGGTGCGGCGGCGGATCCAAAGGGGGGCAGCGGAAAAGCAGCGGCCAACGCCCCAGCCACCCTGACCTTTACCACCAACTTTGTAAGCCTCTCACCCGGTCACGCCATTTCCCCATCCCTTTTTGTCTTCAGCGACGGCAACGCATTTGAGGTACAGATTCCCGGCGTGGCGTGCCGGGAATCCTCCGGCACCTACACGAGAGACGGCCTTGTGTTTGCGGCGGACTTTTCCGCCACCGTCATCAAACAAAACAAGCTCTTCCGCTACGAATTTTCCGCAAAGGGAATTCTGCTTTTCGACCGCTACATTGCCGGCACCATGGCGCTTGATGAGTTGATCAATGAAACCGGACAGGAACAGAGTGTCACCTTTGTTTTCTGGGGCGCAACCGAAACTGCCGGTTCCGAAGAAAAGAAAACGCACTTCCCTTTTTGAGCCAAGCTGCGGATATATCAGTTCTATCTGCTCTGATTGCACTTGACAGTCCAGGGCGCAGCATGTTAATCATGCTCAGGGATTATGGTGTCGGCTGTCGATTGTGATTTTTTGTGCCGCAGACCGTTATAGTGTAATTATTTCAACACGTTAAGACACGCACAATATTTCGCACACTGAAGGATGATTGCTGCATGACAGAGCCGGAAACGGAGCGGGAGCGCACCATGGTAGGATCCGTCCTGGTGGCGGGAGGCGGCGTGGGCGGGGTGCAGGCTTCGCTGGACCTGGCCGACGCCGGGTACTTCGTTTACCTGGTTGAGCGCTCTCCGGTTATCGGCGGCGCCATGGCCCAGCTGGACAAGACCTTTCCCACCAACGACTGCTCCATGTGCATCCTTTCCCCCAAGCTGGTGGAGTGCGGCAGGCACTTAAACATTGAAATCATCCCCCACTCACGGATTACCG
>Ga0255347_1008346_pt1 | contig 10444 bp, 16 predicted proteins | sample wastewater_treat_2_FD_192479 | JGI IMG/M metagenome (GOLD analysis project Ga0255347, IMG submission 192479) | Wastewater microbial communities from Lulu Island WWTP, Vancouver, Canada - plant24 | ecosystem: Engineered > WWTP > Wastewater > Unclassified | place: Canada: Vancouver, British...
CCTCGCCGGCGAATTCGATACAAGTGTTTATATTATCCATTTTCAATAAACTCATTGTAATGCTAGGTCGGCGGGTAGAAAACCACGAGGATGGTCAGCTTTCTATAGACTTTGTAATCGGGTTCACCATCTTCATGATTGCCTTCATCTTTGTTGCGACTATGATTTCTGGTCTGCTCATCAGCCTGCAGTCGAAATCTATCGATTATGACGCCGTAGCATACCGCACTGGTGTAGTCCTTACCGAAGACCCTGGTGAACCCTTCAACTGGCACCTGCTCGACCTCTCTACGTTCAAAGCACGCAATGAAACACTGAAACGCCTTGGGTTAGGAATCTCAAGGAACGTCCCGGGGATCTTGCAAGAGTCGAAAGTGGAGAAATTTTTCTCTCCTGATTGTGGAGATTCCACGAAGTTATGTTATCCAACAGATTACTCGCAACGATTAATCTTTGGAGACTACCCATATCGATTCAACATCACATTAAGGGAGCTCGATGAGACACGGTATTGGGCCATTGGTGACGAGCCTCCGGACAAATACGGATATATCAGGAGGGTCGTGATGATCAAGAGACCGGGAATTGCTCTAATCAACACCACCAATGCGACAAGTAACGAACTCATCATCCACATGCTCCTCCAGAACCTCTATCAACCACCAGAAGGACTGCCAAAGGAAAATCCAGCTTATATTGTTGACCCGATTCGGGAAAATCTAAACATCAGCTTGCGAAATTTCACCATTCCCTTAACGAGCATGACTAACCTGGAATTATATAAATATATAAACCCTCCAAGCAGCCCAACCCCAATAAATATTCCAGTAGATTCACCAACGATCCGGATTTATGTCGATGGTAATCTTAAAACCCTCCCTGCTCTGGTAACGAACGATACTTCCATTATTATCGAGGAAGGGTATTTTCCACGTGAAACCATCAATGAATTCAGCGATGTGGAAGTGCATATTACATTTGATAAACCTGTCAGTGACGAGACATACTTGGGAATTGAAAATGTTGCCGAAAATCCACCCCTTTCAAGGGCTGTGATGGAGATAAAGGTATGGTAGACGATACTGCACAGCTCTATACCATCGAGGGTGTCGCAGCAGGTTTTCTCATGATATTAACCGCTTATTTTATCATATCTTCATCTACCGTCATTACCCCGCAGGAGACCCATATAGCGGATCTGCAACTCGAGCAGTTGGGCAGCGATGCTCTCCGGGTCATGGATACACCAACAGAAAACGGAACCCCAGGTTACCTTGCCCTATGCCTTTCGAATTACGATCCCATCTCATTCAGCGATAATATTACCCGTTTGATTAATACCAAGACAGATTCTGGAACAGACCGGTTGCATTATAATACAACAATATTCTACCGTGATGGAGCTGCAATAGGAAATGCGACTTTTGGAGGGGATATTTACTATCGGGAGAATGCAGTCAAGGTAAGCCGACTAGTAACAGTCGACCATTTCCCACCCGGAGCTGGGATACCAAACCGGAAACAGGTCGTGCTTGTGGAGGTGCTCGTATGGCGAAGCTGAACGATGAAGGACAATGGATCATCATGATGGGATTTATCGTGAGTATTGCCATTTTTATCATGGCCCTTATTGTTGCTGAATCAGCCCTCGTGGGAAAGACTACCTCTGAAAGTGTGCTGGAGTTCCCCAAAAACGATATCCAGGACCTGCGATCCGAGCTTTTTGACCGGCGATGGAGCGACTTCCAGGATCCGGCTGCATATGGCAACCTTCAGAACGATATAATCAACCTCTCTCTGAACCGGAAAGGTGCTGTCATTTCATTTTCATATTACCAGCCAGGCGATGATTCGGTTCTTCTCATTCACTATAACAACGGGCTCACCGAGTATAACGATATGTATACCGAGAGGCCATCCGAGTTATCCCGGGGGGTTTTTTAAACGTATGTTCCTGAATGACGAAGCGGTCTCCGAAATGATTGAATATATCATAATTTCCGGGGTTCTCATGTTATTGATGGTAATTACCATTCTTTCCCTTAATTCCGGGGTCATTGAAGGACCGATAAATCAACTCTCAGAATCGGCGTTTATCGATATTGGAAATGGAGTCAGCACCCGCATGGTTGACCTCTATGTGCTTGCCCCTGTCGCTCCCAGCCAGGGGAATATTACTACTCATTTTGATATCCCCGATGAGGTTGCAGGAAGAGAATACTTCGTAACCGTTCTTCCTGATGATTCTGGTGATCCGCAGATTGTTGTGCACCGGGGATCTATTGAGCGGAAAGTTTCCCTCTCCGGCATCAATAGTACGCTGGGTGTCGGAGGAGAAACGACTGGCCATGGATTGAACAACATTATCTACAATTCATCATGAGGTTGCATGCAATGATACAAAAATCCCTGGTAGCCAAGGACCAAGGTGTTTCCGAGACCGTCGGGTTCATCATCATATTCGGGATCGTTTTGACCGGGATTGGCCTCGTATCTCTTTATGGCTACCCTCTTCTCCTCCAGCAACAGTCTGAGGCAAATATCCAGAACATGGAAAAGAGTCTCATCGTACTTCAGACTGACATCAATAGCCTCGTTTATAAAAACGTGCCTTACCAGGAGACAGCAATCCAGGTCTCTGAAGGCACGTTATCTGTCATCAGGCCAGATGCAGGTTATGATAAATATTTCAATATTAGTCAAGGGTCAACAATTTTCATTGATAATTTTAAGACCGGTGAGTTGCGCTATACCTCAAGCAGGGAAAATGTTGTCATTGGGCTTCAAAACGGGGGCGTGGTGAAATGGCAGGTAGGAGGATCCGCCATGCTCGCGGCTCCACGATGGTTCTATGACAAATCAACCGGGACTCTTGTCATAACACTTGTTCAAATATATTCTGATTCTCCCATGGTCCAGACCGGTATCGGGATGGTGAGGATGAAAGTATCTGAAATCACTCCAAGTATTCCGCCTCAAAATTTTGCACCACCTGCAACTATAGAAATAAAATATACGGACCAGACGGGAGATTACCTGACTGCCTGGAGAAATTATCTGCGCGAATTCGATCCATCAATGACGGCAGGACCTGTTAGTGCGAAGGTCAATGATGTCAATACATTGATAATTCGACAATATAATGTGACGATACTTGGACTCTAGGAAAAATAGTTTGAGTTTTCCTTCACAAATACCCGTTCCGCCTCAGCCACTCCACCTGCGGACCGGTATACCGGTAAATGATATCGCATTTGTCATCCTGGAAGCTCCAGGGGACGACGATGAGGATGTCCCCTTCACGGATCCAGACCTTCTTCTTGATCTTGCCCTTGATTCGCCCCAGCCGGGTGACCCCGTCAAAGCACTTCACCCGGATGTGGTTGGCCCCCATCATCAGTTCGGCCTGGGCAAACATCTCCCGGTTCCGCTTCTGGGGAAGACGGACCCTGATGATTTCGCCGGCCTCATTCCTGTCCTCGAATGCCTTCGTCCTGTCGGTCAGCCAATCATCTCCTCTTCCAGGGCCTCTCCCGCGCTCCTGCCCTCCTATCCCCTGCAGGAATGAAATTCATCTGATCTCATACTTTATAGATATTATCAGGGTATTATCAGGGAATTGGCATCGATTCCACTACTCCGCGCGGACGATACCGGTATAAAATCTTGCCGGGAGCGGGGTTGAAAAAAAATGAATGGAATGAACTGTGGGAGAGGTATGGTATAGTTTTGGAAAGGGTAGGAGTGTAATTAGTTGTTCAAGGTATACGGGGCCATGAACACCATATACCTAAACGAAAGAAGTTTCCATCCAATAATATTAATACTTTCTCGTAAGAGTGATGATGGGGATGTTGTCTCGTGGTGGGATCGTCCGGAAAAGACCAGAACGGTACGAGAAAGAGGAAGGGACCAGGATGGGGCTGGAGACCGGGGAGCGGATGGTGGAGGACCAGGTTTCACACAACTCCCCGGTGCTTCCCCGGTGCCAGGGAACGAAGGCTGCCACAACCGGAGGAGCAAGCGGAATAGAGGGCATCCGAGAGTCACGTGAAACGATGCCAGGCCCGTGACTGGACCAGAAAAAAGCCAGGACGGCATGCAATCAAGTTGGTATGGGGAGGTGAAAGACCATGGGAATCGAGAGCGATAACCGGAGAGAGGTCCCCATGGACTGGGGGAACAGGGGCGGGAGTGGCAGCATAGGGCCGCGCCAGGCCGCAGGGACCGATGAGGTCTCCCGCCTGCTGAGGGACCTGAAAGCAGACAACTGGCATGTCCGCCAGGCGGCGGTCAGGCAGATCGGGAGCATAACGGACCCGGCACTGCTCGAGGACCTCCTGGCCAGGTTGGCCGGGGAACGGTGGTACGTGCGGGAGGCTGCTGCTGCCGGAATCCGGGGGCTCACCTGCTCCTCTCTCGGCCCTATCCTGGTAAAAGCGATGACCCAGGGCGATGATATCCTGAGAAACGCCGTTACCTGCGCCCTCGGGTGCCTCCGCTACCGGGAGGCCGAGCCCCTCCTCGAGCAGGCAGCATCCGATCCCGACTGCCGGGTGCGCAGGAGCGCACGGACAGCCCTGGAACGCATCCGGGACTCTGCCTGACCTGACAAGCCTGTGCAGCCTCGTTTCCGGTCTATGCAGGCAGGGTTGTCGCTTATTTGCATCAATGATATCCAACCCCTTTTTTAAAGCCTTCAAGAATGAAAAGCCGACACTAGGAACCTCTCGTATAAGACAAGATTGCCTGCCCATCCACCGATTTTTCCTAATCTCACGGAATGGGTCATTTTCATCTCGCAAGCCTGGTTTGGAATTCCCTGTCCAGGGTATGGATCGCTGCCACCTGTCAACCCTCATTTTGATCCTGTCCAGGGGAGGAGTTGCGGCACCTGAACCCTCTATTTTGGATTTTCTGCCTGTAATGGGAATGGATTGCCATTATCTGGCAGCCCCCATTCGGGATATTATGGCTACAACTGACCCTGGGTGTCCGTCAGCTACGCATCTCCCATCGGACTGCCGCCACCCGCCAACCATCATCCTGGATTCTCTCTTCACCCAGGGAACAGGTTTGCTTTCACCGGGCAACTCTCATATATGATTACCTGCCCATCCAGCTGTACTCCGCCGGAGGTACCGGATGCCAGCCGAAGAAAGACCGCTCCTCGTTATCGCCCTGGGGGGAAATGCACTCCTGAAGCGGGGGGAACCCATGACCGCCGAGGTGCAGCGGGAGAACGTGAGGGCCGCCGCCCGCTCCCTTGCCCCGGCGGCGTTGCGGAACCGGGTCGTCCTCTCCCATGGAAACGGCCCCCAGGTGGGCCTGCTGGCCCTCCAGGCCGCCTGCTACAGGGAAGTAGAGCCCTACCCCCTTGACGTGCTGGGAGCCCAGACCGAGGGGATGATCGGGTACCTGATTGAGCAGGAGCTTCGCAACCTCCTTCCCCGGGAGATCCCGCTTGCCACGGTCCTGACCATGGTGGAGGTGGACCCTGGCGACCCAGCCTTCAAGGACCCCACCAAGTTTGTCGGGCCGGTCTATACCGCTGAAGAGGCTTCGGGGGTTGCCGCCGGGGAAGGGTGGGTGGTCCGGAAGGACGGGGAGCGGTGGCGGCGGGTCGTCCCTTCCCCCCGGCCCCGGCGCATCCTCGAGATCCGGCCGATCCAATGGCTCCTGGACCGGGGAGCGGTGGTCATCTGCACGGGGGGCGGGGGGATCCCTACCATGTACCGCCCCGGGGAGCCCGGCACCCTGGTGGGAGTGGAGGCGGTCATCGACAAGGACCTGGCAAGCTCCCTCCTGGCCAGGCAGCTCGCCGCCGACCTCTTCGTGATGGCCACCGATGTCCAGGGGGTATACCTCGGCTGGGGCACGGATAAACCCGAGCTCCTCACCAGGACCACCCCTGGCGAGCTCCGCCGCCATTCCTTTGCCCCCGGGTCCATGGGGCCCAAGGTGGAGGCCGCCTGCCAGTTCGTCGAAGAGACGGGTAAACCTGCAGCCATCGGGTCGCTTGCCGACCTCGAATCCATCATCGCCGGCGGTGCCGGGACGCTGGTCCAGCCGTGAAAAAGCATCCTGGAGTTGTCTTTCGCAAAAAAACACTGCTTAATAAACTTTTGCAGGACCCATCCTCTTTTTCTCCGCACGCGGCAACCCTTCCTGCAGAATGGACTATCGCTTCGCCGCACGGATGCAGTCCGCCCCGCCCTCCTTCCTCGGCCGCCTCTTCGCCGTTTCAAACCGGCCGGGAGTCATCTCCTTTGCCGGAGGCCTGCCCAGCGCCGACTGCATCGATGTCCGGGGACTTGCCGCTGCTGCCGCATCGGTGTTTGCGGAGGAGGGCAGGGTTGCCCTGCAGTACTCGACCACCGACGGGTACCTGCCCCTCCGGGAATATATCGCTGAACGTTACCGGAAACGCCTCGGCCTGGACGCAGACCCCTCCGAGATCCAGATCGTCAACGGCTCCCAGCAGTGCCTGGACCTCGTTGCCAAGATCTTCCTGGACCGGGGGGACCCTGTCGTCATGGAACGGCCGGGGTACCTCGGGGCCATCGAAGCATTCAGCCTCTACGAACCGGTCTTCCACGAAGTCCCCCTTGATGAACACGGCCCGGACCCTGATGCGCTTGCACGGGTCGTCCGGGAATTCGAGCCGAAGTTCTTCTATGGCATCCCCAATTCACAGAACCCATCGGGCCGGACCTATAGCCCGGAATCCCGGGCAGCCGTGGCCGAGGTCCTCGGTGAGACCCTCATGTACGAGGACGATGCCTTCGGGGAACTCTTCTTCGACGGGAGACCGCGGGTCCCCATAAAGCGCCTCCTCCCTGATCAGACCCTTCTCTCTGGCTCCTTTTCCAAGATCGTGGCCCCGGGGATGCGCATCGGCTGGCTGTATGCCCCCTCTGGAGTGCTGGCCCGGTTCAACACGGCCAAGCAGGCCGCGGACCTCCACTCCAACTTCCTCTGCCAGAAGGTCCTGCACCGGTACCTTGCAACAAGTGACCTGGACGAACACCTGCGGCGCGTCACGGCACGCTACCACCGCAACTGCCGGATCATGTGCGACCTGCTGGACGACCGCTTCCCCCCGGGCATGACCCATACCGTCCCGGAAGGGGGGATGTTCCTGATGGCCACCCTCCCCCCGGGGATGGACTCCATGGAGGTCTTCGAGGCAGGGGTCCGGGAGGGGGTTGCTGTCCTTCCCGGGCACCCGTTCTACGTCTCCGGAGGGGGCGAGAGGGCCATCCGGCTCAACTTTTCCGCCAGCAGCGAAGAGGAGATCAAGGAGGGATTGGGCCGGCTCAGCCGGGTTATCCGGTAACTGGCCCGGATCCGGCCTTCGAGAGGGCAAATAGCCCCAAACCGCGTTAAATGCCTGGATTTCCTCTGGTTAAAGCAAAAGCTTATCAGGGTTTTCGATAACCACACTGCTATGACCGATGTACCACTAACCGTGCATCAGCGGGCATTCCCGAGCCGGGGGCGTGCCAGGATCCATGAATCGGTCCTCTCGGCGCTGCAGCTGAAGGAAGGCGACGAGATCGAGCTGTTCACCGGAGACCACCCCTCCCCCGTCCTGGTCGCCGCGTATGCCGACTCCCTGGTTGGAGAGGATGAGATCCGGCTGAGCCCCGAGGACATGGCTTCCCTCAATGTCAGCGAAGGGGCCACGGTCACCGCGCGGAAGAGGCCCCCTGCCATGGAGCGGATGAAACAGACCGCTGCCGGGCTCGAAACTGGACTGAAGAAGACAGAGGAAACAGCCAAAGCGGAGCTTGCCAGGGCAGGGAAGCAGGTGAAGGAAGGGGCCGCCAGGGTGGGCGCAAAGCTACGAAAGGACGAGGAGTAAAAGGTATGGATTTCGCCCAGGCAGTTGCCGACAGCTGGACGGTGATCCTCTTCCTAGCCGGCCTGGTCATCGTGTTTTTTATCATCCGTGAATTCAGGCTGTTCTACACCAGGACAAAAATGGCACAGCTGGACCTTGAAAAAGAGAAGATCAATCTCATGAAAGCCGATATGGAAGGGAAAGTGCGGCCGTTCTTCCGTATCGCACCGGAGAAGCTCGAGGAGATCAGGTCGCTTGATGACGAGAATGCCGTCCTGGATACCGATATCTTTGCCCGGCACAGTACCGTGGAGAAGAGGATCCAGAGACTTGAAAATAAAGTAAAACTGACCAAGCTCGACCGGATGATGGAGAAGCTCAAGCGGGAGGAAGAGAGGCTGGGGTGATCATTTTCATGGATGCATACGAAACACCTGGAATAGTCGGGGAGAAGCAATCTTTCCTCGATACGCTTGCAGGGATCCCGCGCTCTATTGATGAAAGGCTCCCGACCATGGACAAGGGGCTGGACCAGTACTTTGACCAGAACCTGCCGGCTATCATCGAGGAATGGGGACTGGTCACCAGCGTTCACTTCGCTGCCCTCGAACGGCGGCTCTCCCGTGTGAGCGGGCAGATCGATTCCCTGGAAAGGGGGAGGAAGAACCTTGAAAAAAGAGCCGGCGCCCTTGAAGATGAGATTAAAAAACTGGAGGGAGCATGAGGGCCTTTGACTACATGGGCGCGTATATCGACCGCCGCATGAAGCACCTCATCGAAGAGTGGAACCTGGCGACCTGGAATGACCTCGGAGACCTGCCGCGGCGGCTCCAGGCCCTCGAAAAGGATGCGGAGACCTGTACAGGTTTTGAAGCGGCCGCCTCGGCGAAGCTGGCAGAACTCGAAAAGAGGCTCCAGCAGGTCAGGGAGTTGAGGAAATGACGATTGTCGAGGCCCTGCTCGTCCTGCTGCTCTTCATTGTCGTCATCTTCCTGGTATACTATTACCTGAGGGGATCATCGGGCAGGGTGGATATAACCCGCCCGCTTGAAAGCAGGATCGATGAATACCTGGACCGCCGTTTCGACCGGATCGTGGAAGAGTGGGCCCTCGTGGACCGGCGGCAGGCAGAAAAGTTCCGGGAAGAGAGGTCGGCAGTCCTGGCCCGGGACGAGGCGAGGATGGCATCCCTCAGGGAATTCGAGGAGCAGTTCGGGGAAAATATCGCGGACCTGGAGGAGCGGCTTGAAGCTCTGGAAAAGCAGTTCGCCGGGAAGTGAAGGGCACCAAAACACCAGGGAGGATTTCATCCTCCGGATAAAGCGGGATATTTCCCTCATCAGGAAGCAGGGGGACCCTCCTGACAGGGACGCGGGGAGTTTCTCCCGCTATGTCTGCGACCTCTGCAACAACCGGTTTCCCTACTCCGGGCTCAGGCAGTGCACGCTGTGCGGGAGGTGGGCCTGCACCTCCTGCTGGACGGGGGAATTCTATGTCTGCAATTCCTGCAACGGCATGATCCAGCTTCACCTCCTCCATCGCCCGGGGGAAGGGAAGGAATAGCGGATCGTCCCAGAGTTTGTCGGGAGTTCATCCCCTCCACTGCTTCCTGCCGGGTTGACCTTCATTCCCCAAAACCGTAGAACACGAGTCGAATAAAACACCGGGGGGCCAGCTGACCGGAAGATAGGGCGAAAGCGCCCGCAGTGATCCCTAACCAGCACGGGAAACCAATGAACTTTGCGGACCGTTTCACGCACCGGACCGTTATCTCCAGGAGGCATTCAAAAAAAGCCCCTGCCCGGCCAAAGGGGATGTTTCATGGTTTATAGAACTCCGCCGCACCATCCTCTTTCGGGATGCAGTCCAGGTCATGGAAATAGGGCTTGATGTCCAGGACCGGCGACCCGTCCAGGGCGTCAAGTCCGCTCACGGTGATCTCTCTGCCTTCCACGGCATGGATCCTGCCGATGGAGAGAGCAATGGGGTTCGGCCGGGCCGGGGAGCGGATGGTAAAGACCGGGCGGGCCTCTTTCCAGTCTTCCCGGCGCGCGAGGAGGAGGTCCCGTTCGGCCCTGTCCATCCAGTAGAGCACCCAGATATGGGTGATCCCCTCCATGGACCCCATCGCGGGGGCATACCGGGGAAAGATCTCGATGACGGAGCGGACGGGGCTGTCGCGGCCCTGGTGCGGGGCATCGCCCCGCTCTCGGTAGGGGGAGTGGATTACCCCGACGGGAACCACGTCGATCATGCCTGGATCTCAGATCTGTCTGTCATGGCAGATACCCGTATCCCCGGGTTTTTCAGGCTGAATATATCTCGTTGCTCCGGGCAATCTTCTTCTGCACCTTCTTCCAGGTCCCGGTGATGAGGAAGCTCTCCTCCATGAAACCGGCCATCCTGGCAAATTTCTTCATGGGGATGGCCATGGTCAGGATGTCGAGCGCGACGCAGGGCCTTGCAGAGGGATCGAACATGCCGAGGACGGCTCGTGGGTCATCCTTCTGCTGCTCGAGCCAGGGGTAATGGATGATCGAACCGCAGCCTGCGCCGAACGGGCAGATAACGCCGTTCGGGTCGGCCCCGTCAAAGTTG
>Ga0255347_1008349_pt1 | contig 10442 bp, 14 predicted proteins | sample wastewater_treat_2_FD_192479 | JGI IMG/M metagenome (GOLD analysis project Ga0255347, IMG submission 192479) | Wastewater microbial communities from Lulu Island WWTP, Vancouver, Canada - plant24 | ecosystem: Engineered > WWTP > Wastewater > Unclassified | place: Canada: Vancouver, British...
AGGCACCCATTCCCAGGTAGAGCAGGGCGGGGAAGACGGCATACCTGCCCATCACCCCCCCGGCAAGGAGCACGATGAGGGTCTGGAGGGTGAGGGGTACCGGGACAAAGGGGATGGAGATCCAGCCCCCGATGGCCATGAGTGCAGCAAATGCCCCTGTTTGTGCAAGTAAAAGCGATTTCTGCCGGCGCTGCCACATCGTCAACCTAGTATTTTTTTGCGGTTGACAAAAGATTATGGTTCCTGCTGGATGCAGTCCCCGGCGATGACCCGCTCTATCCTGCCATTGTCCTTGCGGATGATAAGGGCGCCGAATTCATCGATATCGATTGCCTCGCCCTCGAAACTGCTCTTTAAGGTATTGATGCGCACCCTGCGCTCCATAATGCTCGAGAGGCTCTTCCACTCCCGGACGATGGCCTCGTACTCCCCTGCCTCCAGGAGGAGGTAGCGCCCCTCGAACTCCCTGAGGATCCGGGCCAGGAGCGGGGCGCGGTCCACGTCGTGGCCGAGTTCTGCGCTGATGGAGGTGACATGGGTTGATACCTGGGAGAGTTCGACCGGGGAGATGTTCACGTCCACTCCCATCCCCAGCACGGCATAATGGATAACGTCGGCCTCGGCCGAGAGCTCCAGGAGGAGCCCTGCGACCTTGCTGTCCCCGATATAAATGTCGTTCGGCCACTTGATCAGGGCCCCCAGGTCATACTCCTTCCGGATGGCCCGGGCAATAGCAATGGACCCGGCCATCGTGATCATGAACACCCGGTCAATGGGGATCTTCGGCTTCAGGACCGCGGTCGCCCATATTCCGCCCCTCGGGGAGAGCCAGGACCGGCCCAGGCGGCCCACTCCGCCCGTCTGCTGCTCGGCGATGATCACCATTCCGTGAAGGGTCTCCGGGTCCTGCTCGGCGGCAAGCTGCCTTCCCATCCAGTTTGTCGAGGAGATATTCTCGTAGTAGCGCATCTGCTTGCCGATAAAGGTGGTCCGCAGCTTCTTGTGCACCTCATAGGGGAGGAGCCGGCTGCTGCTCTTCTTCAGCCGGTACCCCTCACGGTGGGACGACGAGATCTCGTAGCCCATGGTAATGAGCTCCTTGACGTGCTTCCAGACCGCAGAACGCGATATGCCCAGCTTGCTGCTGATATATTCCCCTGATACGGGCCCGTCGTGCTCTTCCAGCACTTCCAGGACCCGGAACGCCGCGTCGTACATGCTGCTACTACCTTTTAGACTCGACCTGTTCGCCGGGGAGCGGGCACGGATCTTTGCCGCATACCTGCTTCAGGATGGCCGACTGGTGCTGCATGAGGGTTGCAAGGTCAAATATTCCGGTTATGTCCACCACGCCGATAGCCGCCATCACTTGCCCGTCCGCGTCCCGGAGAGGGCTCACCACGACCGGCACCCCGCGGTACGCCCCCTCTTTTGGGGTCACCCGAAGCACCTGGTTCCCTTCAAGCACCTGCTCGAGTATCGGCCCGCTATACTGCCTGTCAACCACCCGCCCCTCCTCGATGCGGATGCCGGGACGCTCCCGTGACCGGGCGGTAATGGGGAGACGGTTGAGCAGTTCATGCAGGGCCAGGCCGACCGGCTCCAGGTCGGCCGCCTCTGAACGTGAAGAAATAATATAGCGGTGCATGCGGGCTTCCTCCATAAATCCCATGGTGCGCTGTTAAAATAATGTTTCCGGACAGGATGAACAGTAATCTCTCATGAATCCCTTCGAGGGGTACTCGTGGATGGTCGTGGCAACGACCTCGCCCCGGCCGACCTGCCTGCGGATGACTACAGGGTGGCCGTCCATGCGGGCCACGACCTCCCCTTCATGAACGGGGAAATAGCCGTCGCACTCGATTGCATCGGGATCGTACTCTGAAAAAAGCGCAGTGCATGCAGCCGCGGATTCGCAGGTAAGCCGCCCGGCAAGGTGTTCATGCCGGTAGGTGACTGCGAAGGGGAGCCAGTTATAGGCGTCGGGGCGGTCAATCCCGGCCCCGAAGACGAGGACTCTCCCCCCCTCCTCCAGGAACCGGCGGAGACGTGCGGATACGGCCCGCAGGGCCGGGAGTAAGCGTGAGTAGGCCGGATTGGCAAACCCGGCGGGGATGACCAGGGCTGCGAAACTGCCGCGGAAGAACGGGGCGGCAAGCAGCTGGGGGGTCAGCTGCTGGCAGGTAACCCCGCAGTCCTCCAGGAACCGGGAGAAGACGACCGGCTCATCCCACAGGAGCCCGACCCGGGTCATCCCTTGACCACTCCCAGCGGCTCCAGCCTGGCCACCAGCCGGGAGAGCCCTGCCTCGTGCACCACCCGGACCACCTCTCCGCTCGGCTTGTACACCTCGGGGGCCTCGTCGGCAATGGCCTGGTCGTGGGGGGCCTTTATAATGATACCCTCACGGGCAAGGGTCTCCCTGACCTCGCGCCCGCTCAGGCTCTTTTTTGCCCTGCTGCGGCTCATCACCCGCCCGGCACCGTGGCAGGTGCTTCCAAAGGTCTTCTCCATAGCCTCTGCCGTCCCCCTGAGCAGGTACGAGGACGTCCCCATGCTCCCCGGGATGATCACCGGCTGGCCGGTTCCGGCATAAGCCTCCGGGAGGTCGGGTGAGCCGGGGCCGAACGCCCTGGTCGCCCCCTTCCGGTGCACGCAGAGCAACATCTGTTTCCCGTTCACGGTGTGCTCCTCGAACTTTGCCACGTTATGGGCCACGTCGTAAACCAGGGGCATCTCCTCGTAGGCGACGTGATAAAGCTCCTCCAGCACCTTCCTGGCGTAGTGCATGATAACCTGCCGGTTGGCCCATGCATAGTTGGCCGAGGCTGCCATGGCCCCGAAGTACGCTTTTCCTTCGGCCGACCCGATCGGTGCACAGGCAAGCTGGCGGTCGGGCAGGCTGATCCCGTACTTCTTCGTGGCCCCTTCCAGGACGCGGAGATGATCGGTGCATACCTGGTGCCCGAGCCCCCGGGAGCCACAGTGGATCATGACGCAGACCTGGCCGACGGCCAGGCCGAACACCCTGGCAGCCCCGGGGTCATAGACCTCGCTGACCTTCTGCACCTCGAGGAAATGGTTGCCGGAGCCCAGTGTCCCGACCTGGGGAAATCCCCGCTGGCGGGCCTTTTCGGAGACGCCGGCCGGGTTAGACTCCGGCATGCGCCCTCCCTGCTCGCAGAAACGCGCATCCCTCTCCGTCCCGAACCCCTCCCTGACCGCCCAGGCCGCTCCGTCGGCCATCAGGTCATCGAGCTGCCGGCCGGAGAGCCTGAGCCTGCTCTTCCCGCCCACCCCGACCGGCACTGCATGGAAGAACCGCTCGACCAGCTCCCGCCGGCGGTCCAGGTCCTTCTCCTGCAGGGGCGTTGAAAATATCCTGACCCCGCAGTTGATATCGAACCCGACGCCTCCGGGGGATACCACGCCCCCGTCCATGGAAAATGCGGCGACTCCCCCGATAGGAAATCCATAACCCCAGTGGATGTCCGGCATCGCCAGGGAGTATTGTACAACTCCCGGCATGGTAGCCACGTTGGCCAGCTGCCTGAGTGCCCCCTCTTCGAGGGTCCCTGCAAGGGCATCGGAGAGATAAAATTTGCCCGGGACCCGCATCCCCGGGATATAGCCAATGGGAACCTCCCACTCGAACGGTCCGGTCCGCTTCACACCGGCATGCATGGCACGATCACACATCAAAGATGACAGTTAACCTATATGAGCCCTCGTCACGGACAATATCAAGGCCGGAGAGCGAGATCCCCTTCACTTCCTGCCCGCAGCAGTGCCTTTCCGGGGAGTACCGCTCGCCCACGAGGTCTCCCTCGAGCCTGCCGCCCTGCACCTCCACCCGTGCGGCGGTTATGACCACGGACTCCACTTCGCTGATGAACAGCACTTCGGAGAGAAATGCGTGCATGAGAGGAACGATCTCCTCTTCCTCGAGCGCCAGGGGAAAGACCATGTCCCGGCCCGCTCCCGGGGCCCCGTACATGACGTGCATCAGGGCACGCGCCGCTTCCGAGAAGAGTTCCCCGAGGGTGGGAGCCCGGACCTCCATCCTCACATCTGCCGTGTGTTCCAGTTCAGCAAAGCTCATGGCGCTGGATATCCTCAAGCTGGTCCAGGAACAGGGGGAGCATGTCCATCTGGATGGCGTTGAGGTACCGGGCCTGGTGAATGGAGATAAAAATTATGTGTTCCCCGGCCCTCTTCTGCAGGTCGGTGGGTTTCGGGGGCTTCAAGGTGACCGGAAGAAGGAGCGGGCCGCCGCAGGAGGTGCAGACCCGGAAATCGCATCCTCTCCGGTCGATGTATGCAACCACGTCCTCGGAGATGGGGATATCTTCCGGGAGGCGGTGGTCGTTGGGCTTAGTGTACATTATTCCCACATCGTGGATGCCGGAAGGTAAAAAAATTGTGATATGGTTCGGATCAGGCGGACCTGACCATCCTGGCCACCAGATCGACGTACTTATCCTTGATCTGGTATATGCTGCAGGTTCCCTCCGGGTTCCTGGTAACATGGAGTATGCCAATCCGGGAGGCAATGATCCCCACCATGGCTGCGACCGAGTGGTAGCTGATTGAGAACCTCTTTTTCAGCTCATCGTAGATCTCGGCAATGGTGAGGGACTTTATACGGAGGAAGAGCTGGAGCATCGCCCGCCTGATACCGGTCCGGTCCCTGGAGAGATACTTCTTCAGGCGGCCTTCGATGACGGACTTGATCTCTGACGGAGATCTCATGAACTGGTACTCACCATAAGGTTTATATAATATTTTCCATTTTTTCTGGTCCCAGGTGGAGATTCAGCCGGAATATGATGGAAAAAATGTGCAAATTGCGCCCTCAACTGCGATATCTTTTAAAAAAGCGCCGGGAGGCACAAATACCATGGTATCCGAAGCATTTTACCCTCCCGCACCCAAAATATTGGGATATGGGATTCATCACCTATGATGTGAACAAATACACCCCCCGGCAGATGGTGATCATCCCGATGGTGCTGCTTGCCATCTCACTGGTCATCCTCGGCTATACCATGGCCACCACGGGGATGCCGGTCCAACCGGGGATAGACTTTTCAGGGGGGACGGCGGTCACCATTTTTACCACCGCCACCCCTGACGAGTTGAAGGGGGTATTTTCTGATTATCCTCTCCTTTCTATCGGGGAAGGGATAAACAATGGCAAACTCCTGAAATTCGGGCCAATGGATGACACTCATCTGCAGGCTCTTGCCACGAAAGTCAGTGAGCAGTACCCGGACGCAAAAATCGACCAGATCGGTGCGTCCTTTGGAAAGACCCTCCAGGAACAGGCGGCCATCGCGGTCATCTTCTCGTTTATCGGGATGACCATCGTCGTCTTTCTAGCCTTCCGGACCTTTGTCCCGTCGGGTGCAGTCGTCCTCTCCGCATTCGCTGACATTGTCATGACTGCTGCTGCAATGAACGTGGTGGGGATCAACCTTTCTCTCCCCACCACCGCTGCGCTCCTGATGCTTATCGGGTACTCGGTCGACTCTGACATCCTGCTTACCATGCGTGTTTTGAAACGCCAGGGGAAACTTGATGAGAAACTGGCCGGCGCATTCCACACGGGGATAATCATGACCACGACCACCATTGCTGCAGTCGGGGCCATGTGGGTAGTCACCCTGCTCGGCCAGATTACCACGATATGGGAGATCGCTTCAGTTCTCCTCATCGGGCTCTTTTTCGACCTGATTAACACCTGGCCCACCAATGCCGGGATCATCAAGTGGTACGTGCTGAAGAGGGGCAAACGATGAGCAAACTGACAGCAATCCTGAAGCACTGGCAGGTCGCCCTGGTGCTCATCCTGGTGATAGGGTCGATTATTGCCATTTATCCGCATTTCGAAAACGGCCAGCTGAAAACCAACATCCAGTTCGGGCTCGACCTCCAGACCGGGACCTGGCTCCAGATGGAATTCAAAGCCGAGGTCGCCGGGTTCCAGACCGACAAGCAGGTTGACCAGTTTATCGCTGATCTGCGGAAGCAGCTTGATGCTGAAGTTTACCAGGTAGCCGATAACAAACTGGAAATTCGAAAGGATTACTCGCGCGAAGACCTGGAAAAGGCATTTACTGCTGCAGGGGGAACCCTCACCACCTACGAGAAAGGCGTTTCCAGGAATACTGCCGATGAAGTCAAGCGGGTGCTCGAGAACAAGCTGAACGCACTGGGTACCCGGGATGCCCGGGTGAACCCCCTGATAGGGTTGAACGGGATCTCCCACTATGTCCGGGTGGAACTTGCCGGCGTCAGCCTCTCCCAGGCCAAGGAGATCGTCGGAAAACAGGGTAAGTTCGAAATCCGTATCCATACGACGGGGAACCAGACAGACCATGTCCTCTACGGGGACTCCATTACCAGCGTGGGTGTCCCGAGCCACGAGCCTGCAGGGAGCACCACCTGGGGTGTCTCATTCACGCTCTCCGATGATGGTTCCACAAAGTTCCAGCAGGCGGCCATAGCCGCGGGTGCGGTGAACGACCCCGAGAAGCACTACCTTGACATGCTCCTGGATGAAAAGGTGGTCTACTCGGCCCCGCTCTCCGCGGACCTTGCTTCAAGCCTGGTACGTGAGCCGGTCCGGCAACTCTACGCATCTACGGGAGCGGGAGACTCCGGGCTTGAAGCCGCCAGGAACCTGGAAGTGCACCTGCGGGCCGGTGCCCTGCCGGTGGACGTGGCGGTGTCCGGTTCAGGCTTTGTCCCTGCTGCGCTGTCCGATTATTTCAAGGTAATGTGTGTCATCGCTTTCATCGCCGCGGCCTTTGCGGTGGGTGCCGTGATATATTACCGGTACCGGGAGCCTGCCATCGTCCTTCCCATGATGGCTACGAACCTCTCTGAGATCGTCATCCTGCTCGGGATCGCCACCTTCATTCAGCAACTCGACCTGGCCAGTATAGCCGGGCTGATTGCGGTGCTGGGGACGGGGGTCGATCAGCTTGTGATCATCACTGACGAGATCCTGCACGAAGGGAGGGTCCCTTCACCGACCCTCTATACCAAGCGGCTGACCCGCGCCCTTGGGATCATCCTGATCTCGGCCTCGACGGTGGTCATCGCCATGCTCCCGCTGGCCCTGATGGACCTTTCCACCCTCCGTGGCTTTGCCATCATCACCATCCTCGGCGTTGTGATCGGCGTGGCCATCACCCGGCCGGCATACGGAGAAATTATCAAGGAAATACTGTCCAAATAAACCATACAACAACCTTTATCTTCTTTTTTCATCCACCTAGTCTCCTGGGAAGACCATGAGCAGACCGGTATTGCTGGACTTTTACGCCGACTGGTGCGGGCCGTGCAGGAGACAGGGCCCCATGCTGGAGAACCTGCAGAAAAGGATGGGCGAGAAGGTGGAGATACGGAAGATCGATGTTGATCAGCACATGGATATGGCCAATAACTATGGGATCCGTGTGGTGCCCACCCTGGTGATCGAGAAGGACGGCAAGGTGGTCCGGGCCCTGGAGGGCGTTACGAGCACCGAAACCCTGGAATCTATCCTTGCTCCGCTGGTGGACTAAAGTGAAAGTCGGAATTGTCGGCGGGACGGGGGACATCGGCGAAGGGATCGCCATGCGGCTCTCGTCCGGGCACGAGGTCATCATCGGCTCGCGGGAAGAGGAGCGGGCGGAGTATACGAGCGAGTGCTGCTTCAAAGCCCTGGGAGCCCGGGGGCTGCCATGCACATGCAGCGGCCACACCAACCAGGAGGCAGTCGATATGGGCGATATCGTCATCCTGGCAATCCCCTTCAAGCACGTGGAGCCCACCCTGGCCTCGCTGACCGGGCTCGGGGAAAAGATCGTGGTATCGCCGGTGAACCCCATGGAGAAGCGGGAATTCTTTGTCTTCACCCCGCCGCCGGAAGGGTCGGCTGCGCTCCTGATAAAGAAACTGCTCCCACCCGGGACGCAGCTCTGCACGGCATTCAATACCGTTGCTGCGAACAAGTGGAAAGCCCTGGACGAGAAGCTTGACCTGGCAGTCCCGGTCTGCGGGGACGACCCGGCCCCGAAGTCACGCGTGCTGGGGCTGGTCAACAGCATCCCGGGAATAAAGGCCTATGATGCCGGGCCGCTGGCCGTCTCCTGCATGGTGGAATGCCTTACCCCGCTCCTGCTCAACATCGCCCGGTATAACAAGATGCGGGACGTGGGGATCCAGTTCAGGTAAGGACCGGCATTTTCAGGAAAGAGGAGCATACCCGTGGTACCCGAGCAGGAATTCCGCAGGATCGGGGTACGCCTGCGGGAGGAGGGGCTTGTTGGGGCGAACTTCGGGAACATGAGCATCCGTTCCGGGGACGGCTTCCTCATCACCCGCACGGGCTCCTACCTCGATGACCCGGGTCCCCTGGTCTTTGTGCGGGGAGACTGCCCTGTCCCGCCGGAAGTGTCGAGCGAGTCCCTGCTGCACCGGGAGGTCTACCGGATCACGCCGCACGATGCGGTGGTCCATGCCCACCCGCCCTGTTCGGTGGCGTTATCCCTGATCCGCGACGAAGTGGTGCCGGTAGACAGCGAGGGGGAGATGTTCTGCCCCCGCATCCCGGTCGTCGGTGGAAAACCGGGGAGCAGGGAGATGGCCGGCAACGTTGCCTCAGCGCTGCGCCATGGCAAGGCAGTCCTCGTGAGGGGGCACGGGACGTTCGCGGCAGGAAGGAGCCTCGACGAGGCCTATGTCCTCACCTCCCTTGCAGAGCACAGCTGCCGCGTGCTCTGGATGCTGGGACTGTCCGAGTGAGGGTGAGTGATCCCTCCAGCGACCCTGCCCCTTCCGATATTGCAGCACCAGTCAAAGGGAATATTACCGGTGAACCCCCAGCTCTTCTTTCAAGAGGAGAGGCAGCAGCACCCATGGCCGGCCTTGACGAAAAGATCTCCAGGCTCTCTCCCGAACAGTTGCGGGAATTGGAGGACTACGTGGACTTCCTCATCGGGCGCTGCCCTGACCGGGCCCCTGCTGCGGACGCCGGATTCTTTGCGGCCCCTCCCGCTCCATCCCAGACCGCCCCCGCCGAACCCCAAAAACCGGTGATCCTCGCTGAGGAGACCAGGGTCCCGCACCGGCCTGAACCCGACATCCTTCCCGGGTACAAGGACCTCGGGGACCTGTCTCCCGAAGCGGCGTCCCCGGAACACCGCGACAAACCGGTGGCCCGGACCAGGAAGCAGGAGAAGGACGCATCGCGGCTCCTCGACTGGATCGATTGATAATTCCCGGAACCATCCATGGTCGTTCGGCGGGATAGTTTTGTCTCTCCCGATCTCGCTTTGTATAGTCCTGTACTGGAAACGGCTCCAGGAAACACTAATCCTGGTGATGGTGAGAAAAACCTGTGATCGCCAGGGCATCAACCTCCCGGCAGGTAACTGTGAACCATGTCAGGCCCCTCGACCTATGGATTACTTTATTTCATGAAACGTGCAGGATGCAAACCGGTTTCATAAGCTACCAATGAAGGCCTTGAACACGATTTTCATGCCAACCAATTCAATCCCTCACCAGGACTTCAGTCCTCACCATTTTCGCAACTGGTATCTCCCGAAGCTGAACGACCGGATTTCCATACCTCCCAGAGGATCTGGACAACCACGACCAGCGACAATATGATGATCGCAAAGACGACGAGGGAGAAGTGCTCCTGGATAAAGGGTATATTGCCAAAGAAGTACCCGGAAAGGACGAATACACCGACCCACGCCACACCTCCAAGGATGTTATACAGGAGGAAGCGGGGGTATTCCATTGCTCCAATGCCTGCAAGGAATGGTGCAAAGGTCCGGATAACCGGTATAAAACGGGCAATCACGATCGTCTTGCTTCCGTACCGGGCAAAATACTCTTTTGTCCGGTCGATATATTCACGCTTGACAAAATGTGAATGACCACGGATGAAACGATCTCCCATGGAATGCCCGATCCAGTAATTCGCTGAATCCCCAATTATTGCTGCGGCTGCGAGGAATATCACGAGAAACCAGATATTCAGCTGCGCGACCCCGGCAAGCGACCCCGCAACGAAGAGAAGCGAATCCCCGGGGAGAAAAGGGGTGATGACAAGCCCTGTTTCAAAAAAGATTACGAGAAAGAGGACCAGGTATATCCATGTACCGAAGGCCTGAATCAGGCCTGGCAATAAAACGTCGAAATGCAGTATCAGGTTGAAAAATGCCGGGATCGGGTCCATGGTCCTGGTACTTCCCCATTGATAATTTTAAAAAGTCATCCTATTAAAATTATGATTTAGATAATCAATATTTTGGCTCTGTAGAATTCCTCTATGAGAACGAGGACACAAAATAATTTCATCATTCTTGAAAGGTTATAGAGAATCACTTTAATTTTAATTTCCTTGACCTGGAGCCGATATTTCCTTGATTTGAGAG
>Ga0255347_1008353_pt1 | contig 10438 bp, 10 predicted proteins | sample wastewater_treat_2_FD_192479 | JGI IMG/M metagenome (GOLD analysis project Ga0255347, IMG submission 192479) | Wastewater microbial communities from Lulu Island WWTP, Vancouver, Canada - plant24 | ecosystem: Engineered > WWTP > Wastewater > Unclassified | place: Canada: Vancouver, British...
ACTGCCACAGGCAGGATCTATGTTCATACCGAGTTTGATACAATAATATACCAATGTTTAAACAATATAAACTATAAAAATGTGAGTAAATAAAGACTTTCGAAGCAATTTTCTGATTTCCGAAGGCTTTTTTGCTCTATTTGTTAATCAATTTTTTATGTAATAATCGTGGTAGTGAAAAAGTGAAATGCACACGCATATTATGTTTCGAAAGAATAATTAAAATGTTTTGGCAAAATTAAAATATATATCATATATATCATATATATGTTTCCTCCTAACAGTTCACGTTAAGACAGTCGTGTCGATAGAGAATAAAAAGGTTGAAATCAAAGTGCTTTAAGGAATTCAAATTAGCATTTAGGTGTGTTTTTTAATTTCTCTCTGACAATAGTTAGAGGGAATTTTTGTTTTGGTGGGTAAACAGTTTGGCGGAATTAAAGAGTTTTGCGGAAATGTTTAAATTATTAATTATTTAGCATCAATTCTAAAAAACTTTAAATTACTTTACTAATAATTTCAATTATGGTATAGTTTATAATGAATTTAGGAATCACAATTTTTTAAACGGAGGCTAGAAATTGAGCAATTTAAGTAATAAAGAGATATATAAAGGTATATATTCTATGCATAAATATTGGGGCAGAAAGCCTTTTAATGTAGTATCGGAATTTATTAAAAAATATACTTTAGAGGGTGATATTGTTTTAGATTCATTTTGTGGGTCTGGTGTAACAATCATAGAAGCATCAAAATTGAAAAGAAAAGCAATTGGTATAGATTTAAATCCTATGGCTATTAAGTTGACAAAGACTTCATTAGTGAATGTAGATATACAAAAACTTAAAGAAGAATTTAATAATATTAAAAATGAACTGCAGCCAATTATTAATTCATTATATACTATGACATGTCCAATATGCGATGCAAAAGCTATTCAAACTCATATTGTATGGAAAGATGACGAGCCAACTGAAGTATGGTATCAATGCGATAATTGCAAGAAAAAGAAGATAATAAAGCAAGCTACAGATATGGATAAAGAAATGTCTGAAAATCCAATGCTTAAACCATTGTGGTATCCTGACACCCTAATGTTTGAAAACAGTAGAATTAATGTGCGCGCTGACCAAAAAGTAAGTGATTTGTTTACTAATAGAGCATTAGTTGCTTTATCATATATTTATGATAGGGTTAAAAAAATTGAAGATTCTAATATTAGAGAATCTTTAGAATTAACGTTTACAGGCGCTATTTCTCAAGCTAGTAAGCTTGTTTTTGTAATAAGAAGTAGAAATAAAAAAACTTCTAAGAATGATAAACAAGTAACATTAGACCTTGAAACAGAAGAAGATAATAAATCAGAAAAGGATGCAGAAGTAGTTGGAAGGGCAGAAGTAGGAAGTTGGGTTATAGGTTATTGGGTGCCTCAAGAACATTTTGAAATAAATGCTTGGAATTGCTTTGAAAATAGATTTAAAAGAATATTAAAAGGACAAGAAGAAATAAATGAAATTTTTAAATCTGGAAATAAAATTTATGATAACTTTTTAGAGTTTAAAGAAGATAAGGATTTTGGTGTACTGTTAAAAAATGGTACAGCAACTAAATTGGACTTGCCTGATAACTACATTAACTATGTGTTTATCGATCCACCCCATGGAAATAGAATTTTATATATGGAACAAAGCCTAATGTGGAACTCTTGGTTAGGACTAGATAATAAATGTAATTGGGAAGAAGAAATAATAGTTTCAGAGGCTAAGAAAAGGAATAAAAATGTTCCAGTCTATACAAAAATGATGGATGACGCATTAACTGAAATAAAAAGGGTTTTAAAACCAAACGGTTATTTTTCTATGGCATTTAATACATTAGATGATGAAACATGCATTTCTATGATTAATATGTGCTTAGGAACGGGTTTTGAGATCGTTGATATTCACCCATTAGAATATTCAGCTATGTCTGTAGTTCAAGATAATAGACAAAACGCTTTAAAAACTGATTTTGTTTTAACGTGTAAAAAAAATATTGATGCTAAATCAAAAGAAATTGTATATAATAAAGATGATAATGAAATAACAAAGGCTATAGAAGAAATATTAATAAATCAAGAATTAGAAACTTATGATATAATAAATAAACTGTTAATATTAAATTTAAATAAAGGGGTTATTTATCCTCCAACTAAAATTACTAACATATTAGAAAAAAGATTTACATGTGAGAATAGTAAATGGAAGATTAAGAAGAATTAAAGTTACAAATCGACTGCTTTAAATATTAATTTATAAGCAGTCGGTTTTTTTATTACTTATTTGCTGTTATAAGTAATGAAGTTGATAATGCTGTATAATTTCCTGTAAGTGCAGCTTCCTTATCATAATGATATTTTATCGTATTTATATTTGATTTGTTTATATTATTTAATAAATTGTTAACTGCATTTTCTATGATTTCAATTTTACCTTTTAAAGGGCGACCATCTTCAAAAGCGTTGGTATAGGCCAGGAAAATGAATAAACGATTATTATTTGAAAACAAGCGTTCACCTTGAAATTTATAATTCCACCATTCTAATTTTTTTAATTCAGTTCCAATATTTTCGACCAATCCTTTTCTCATAGTACAAATTTTATCAACAAAATTTTCATCATCCTTAATTTTAGTAGAATGTAAAATGTTAAGCATTTCAGACTTTGAAAGACCACCATAATTAGGAAGCGAAAGGTCTCTTTTTCTGCTTTTATAGTATTCTTTTATAGTTTCAATTTCAGATTGTTTTTGTTGATTTATGCTATAACTATCATGTTCTGTACTATTATTTGCTGATAAGCCTTTTGAATACATGTCAAAAAAATCATCTGCTATATGCGTGATTTTCAAATCAAAAGGAATTATATCGTTTTCAATCTTTACAAAAAAGTCGATGTCATGTATTTTTCGTAGTGTTGGTATAATTTTTTTATGTTTTATAAAAGCATGTTCGATTAAGTCATTTGTAGTTTGATTGTAAAAGGACCATAATATGTAATTCTTAATTCTTGGAGTTATATCATCATTAACACGACTCCTTAAGGTTTCTATCGTTTTTATAGATTTATCTCTAACAAGTGCTTTAACAATATCATCTACCTTATCATTTCTTAATCCACAATTTACAGTACCAAAGTTCTTAATAATATCTTCAAGTCCTTCTTCGGCAATGTTTCTTTCATTGTTAATAATATCTCTTTTAGATTCAATATAATTAATAACTTCTTCGATAGTTATATTAGTATTATAAGCTAATTTAAGTAACCCTTTAAATTTGTTATTTTCAGCAATAGTTTCTTTTTTAGTTAATATTTCTGCCAAATGCTTAGAATCGAGAGAACGTAATAATAAAAATCTTATTCCGCAGTTATTTTCTGAATGTCTCTGAGTAAAACCTGAGATGTCTTTTGTGGTTTCAAAATCATTATAAAGTATTTCAAATTGTCCCATAATTTTATTTCCTCCTGTATTTTAAGAAAATTATATCATAAAAGGTAAAAAATGTACATTATATTTAATGTTAATAGATCCGCTTAACTCTTTTATTAGTGTTTTCTAATAAAGATGATTATAAATAACAGGCATTTAAACTGGCAAAAGATGATAATTTAGCCAATCATTTATACAAATTAAGTTGTAATTTTTTATTAATAATGATATAGTTACAAATAAATATACAAATGAGGAATTGTATGATTGAAATTCTAAAAGCACTAGCTGATAATACAAGATTACTAATTTTATCTGAAGTCATTAAAAATGATATGAATGTAAGTGAAGTTCAAGCTAATTTAAATCTTACTTTTTCTAATGTTTCCAGACATTTAAATATTCTTAAAAGAGCTGGAATTATAGAAAGTTATAAAAAAGCTCAATGGACTTATTATAAAATTAGTACAAAATTTAAAACCGAAAATATTGAACTTTATAACTATTTAATTAATAAAGCTCGCTAATATCTGTTTAACCATAGTAAAATAAAAGTATTAAATTAAAAGCCGTAAATTAAAAAGGTTAGAACAATTTAAGTTAATGTCGTAGAGAAGCCGGAGCTGTCCCCACTCCGGTTTTAAAATTTCATATAAAATAACGTTTCCATATTATAGATTTTGCTGTATAATGTAAAAAAATGTATAGCTACTTTTAAAGTTGTCTAAATCTTAAGATGGAGGTATTTATGGATAACCAAACTATAAGGGCAGCTGAAGTGTTTGGCAGGAACCTTTGTACGCTAAGGAAAACAAGTACCTTACACAATTACAACTATCAAAAGAGCTCGGAGTACATGAATCAACAATATCAAATTGGGAACATGGACTAAGGGAACCTGATTTGGAAAAGCTATTATTTATATCAAAATATTTTAATATAGATATTGACTATTTACTTAATAATGCAGTAACTGTACCGGAGCATTATTTTATTGTGAATGAAACATTTCCAAGATGCCTTGAATTGCTTTTTAAAGCATCAAAAAACTTACATATAAAAGAACAGGAGAAACTTATTAAGATTATTAAACGCATTATAATATGTAAAGTATGGAAAGGAGGCCAAGATGAAGGCTACTGGTTTAGTAAGAAGAATCGACGATTTAGGTAGAGTCGTAATTCCAAAAGAAATAAGAAGAACCTATTGAATTAACAGCGGCGACCCGTTAGAAATATTCACTGACAATGAAGGATTTATTATTTTAAAAAAGTATGACCCGTTGCCAGAAATTAATAATCGTGTTGAGACACTGCAAGAAATAATTATAGAAAACACCAACTATACACCAGAAGTTACTAAAAAAGAAGTTAGTTTATTAGCTACATTAGAAAAACTATTGAATGAAAATGAAACCAATGATGAATAAAGCAATATAGAATAAGGGGTGAGTGTTGTAGCGACCAATCGTTCATTTAAAGAATATGTGGCGGATAGATTTGAAAATGAATTATTTATTGCTATAAAGAATTATGTCACAGAAAACCAAGGGAATTTAGATTTAAGATTATATAAGGTTCGAAATATCAGTGGTGCAGAATTAGCAGATATTAATGTAAAATATGTATCTGTTAATGACTTACCTGATATGAAAATAGAATTTGATGTTGTTGTGGAAGCTGAGTTAGAAGTTAGAGAGTCAGACCATCATTATGATGAATCGGAAAATTGTAGCCAGTGGTTTATGCTAAAATGTTCCGGAGATTTAGAGTGCAGTTTAAATGACTTTAAAATATTAAGCATAACTGAACATAACAGTAAAAATAAGCAAGCCAGACCGATGTCAGACTCTCTTATCCCTGTTATTAATAAGGAACAATTAGAGTCTGTAGCAACAGACTTTCTAAATAGACATTACCCAGAAGCATTAAAAACCCCAATGGCAGTTGAACCGCAAGTACTTGCAAAAAAAATGGGTTTATCATTAGAAATAAGAAATATTACAAAAGATTTCTCAGTTTTTGGACAGTTATACTTTCATGAATGTGATGCAGAATTTTATAATGAAGACACCGATGAAATGGTACAAAAACACGTTGATGCACGCACTATCTTTGTAGATCCAAAAGCTTACTTTCTTCGTAATATTGGATCTGTTAACAATACCATCATACATGAATGCGTTCATTGGGATTTACATAGAAAAGCATTTGAATTAGTGCGGTTATATAACAATGATGCTTCAAGAATCAAATGTCAAGTAATTGGTGGCATAAAAGGTAATAACAAAGATGCGACAGATTTTCTGGAATGGCAAGCAAATGCTCTTGCTCCGAGAATACAGATGCCTGCAGGACCGTTCAAAGCAAAAGCAAAAGAATACATAGCAAAATTTATGCGTGAAACCAATGCTCGACATGCTACTGAGGTAATGGAGCAGGTCATTACGGCATTGGAGACTTTTTTTGGAGTATCTAGGCAAGCCACAAAGATTCGACTCGTGGGACTTGGCTTCGATGAAGCAATTGGAACATACACATATCTGGACGGACACTATGTAAAACCCCACGGATTCCGAAAAGGCGCCATAAAGGTCAATCAGACATTCTCTATATCTGCACAGGATGCGGCGCTCGAACGTTTCTTTAATCCAGAACTTCGTGCTTTAACTGACAGTGGTGACTATCTGTTTATTGATAATCACTATGTCTATAATGCTCCGCTTTACGTTCAGCCAGGTGAAAACGGAAAGCTTGACCTAACCGGTTATGCTCGCTCCCATATGGACGAATGCTGCCTTGTCTTTGACATGACCATTACGAGCAAAGTTTCGAACCAGTACCATACTGAGTGTTTTTTAAACCGTGAGCCGAGTGACATCACATTCGAAATCAAATATCATAACGGCTACCAGAATGCGCCGCAGGAGCGTCAGGTTGCTATGAGGAAAAAGCAACAGGAAGAGGCTTTGGAAATCCGCAAACAGATGACCGATGACCCTGAACAATGCATGGAGTTGCTTTTGAAGTGGCGAAATATGAACTATACTGATCTTGGTCTTGAAATCAATCGTGACCCGAAGACTATCAGCCGAACCATAAAGGGTGAAACGACTCCCAAGGTCGAAACAGCAGCTCTTATATGCTTCGGTCTACGACTTCCCCCTGTTATAAGCGAAAAACTTATGGCTGTCTTGCAGTGCCCGCTAAATCCAATGAATCCGAATCATCAATGGATAAATGAAGCGCTTCACATAAAATATCCGGAGCCTTTATGGGCGATTCAAAAGTATTTATCTCAATATAACGTAGAAATTTAGAAAATTATTTTATCAGAAAACGGACATGACGTGTCCGGTCTATATAATATGAATACAGATTCTTCGATGAAGGATTTGTATTTTTATTTTTGGTCAAAATAAAAGATAGTTTGAAGTAAAGGTAAAAATATAAAATATAGTTGACAACATTGTAAGGTAATGATAAACTATTGGCATAATAGTAGAAAGGAGTATATAATATGAACAGAGAGTTCAATAAGCAATTGATGCTTGATAACATCTCTTTCCTTTTAAAAGAGTCCGAAAAGAAAATAGGTGAACTAGAGACCGAAGCCGGTGTAAGTGCCGGATACATTTCCAGAATAAGCAAGGAAGGCAATACAAAACCGGGAATAGAGTTTATTATGAAGGTCGCATATTCTTTAAACACTAGCATAGATACATTGTTGAATGTAGACCTTACTGAAATGACGCCTACTGAGCGGTACCTTGTGTCTTTCCTAGAGAAGTTAAATAAGGACACCTTGGATGATAAGTTGGATTGGAATAGAGAATCCGCAGACCGGCTCAATCGAGCCGAAACAGGTATAAATGGAAATCCGTATCATCCTCTTCTAAGCTATGAAACCTTTTATGAAGAAAGTGAGACTGAGTATCCTGAAGAAGTTTCTAGAGTTGTTTTTGTTTCTAATACATTTGATTGCAGGACCTTTATTAATGGAGATTGCTACAATCTACGTTTAAAAAACGGAACAATCCTTTACCTCATGAACATCAGCAAAAGCGTTCATAGAGTAAATGACCCAGATGCTTTTGCTAAAGAAATTTGGATGTATACACCCGGTGCTGGAATAAATTTTCTATGTAGTAATGTAGATGCATCACCTTTGGCAGACTTAGTAAACAGCCTATACACAACTGTAAGTGAGCACATGAAACGCCCCAGAATAAAACAAGAACTTAAATATGTTATTGACGCTTTCATGGAAAATGATGTAAATGATGACGATGATTATAAGGAAATCCCATTTTAATTGGAACGGAGGAAGATAAATGATTATACGCCCTATCTTTAGTTTCAGCAATGAGAGACCGACACCGCAGAGAGTGTTCGATGTTGTAGTCGATGGAAATAATGTTGATTTGGAAATAAAAAATAAGAAGAAAATTGTAAAAATTCCATGGGATGAAGTGGTATCCCAGGTTGAAGCTGCAAAGGCAGCCAACAAGTAAACAGAAACTACCGCAATCTGCCCCGTAACCAATCGAGGAGCAAACCGCCGGAGTTATCTATGAAGCCTATAAAAGGCAAAAATAGATAACTCCGGTTTTTTGTTTTCTGGATTCTGGATATCAGAACTCTCGAAGCTGACTAAGATAGTCCTTCAAAACGATTCGATATGCTTCTTCGGAGATCTGCTTATCCTGAAAGACCTTGAGTATGCTGACATATTTCTGGATGAATTCATTGAGAGAAATGTTTCTAGTATCATTACCACACTGTTTTGCTTCAGCATACAGTTCCGCAAATTCTTCCTCAGTCTTTGCTAACTCTCGAGGATCCCAGTAGTTGGGGAAATAAATTGCAAGATATGTATTGTCTTGTTCGGTTACGTTATAGTCAGGATAGCCTTTACGTGAATCATAATCAATTGAATACACTGTGTCATGTATTTCGATAGGAGTGCATCTTGCGTATTGAGAAGATAGTAATTCAGCGAGGAATGCACCAATAGCACGTGGTCCTTTTGCAATACGTTCAGCAGTCTCATAACCAAGCATCCAGTCTATAGAGACTCCAAAATGATCGGCTATGGAGTAAATCTGTTCAACTGTAAAGCACTTCTTGTCTCCTTCACTCAAAGCTTTGCTGACATTAGATTGTGACATTCCTATGGTTTGGGCGAGTTGTTGCTGAGTAATATTTTTATTCTTAAGCAGCTCCTTAATATTCCGTTTAAGAATATTTTGATCAAATATTGGCATAATCGTATCTCCTTTTGGAATAAGTATTGTGTTTTAATATATTTATTCAATGTTTGAATATATTATACAACTTATTGTACAGTATTACTATCACAAAAATATTTTTTAAGGGGTTTTGGCAGGACATCTTGTGTCCATTTTCAAAAAATAATCCGTGTTACATTAGTTTATAGATAAGCAACAAATGTTTACTAAATAAAATCTCAATGTCCTAGTGCGCATATGGACGGCGGGATGCATAAGAGTTCAGAACACAGTGATAAAGACTGTGTTTGGAATGAAGATGCACCCACCGTGATTTCGTGCGCCCATTTAAAGGACAAACGTAGTCTGTGGCCATCTTCACCACAGGCTCTTTTTGTATTCCGCCGCCCAATGCCTAGGCGGAAAGGAGTACAAATGAAAAACTATCAAAAACTGTATTACAAACACTACTACGCCCAAAACGAAAATGGGGAATATATCCCAGTAAGCAGAAAAGCTTGCTTTGCGCCTGCAGAGCCACCTACTGAAGACAAGCCATATAAACAGCGTTGGTTTTATGACCCAGAAGCCGGTTATGCGGTAAGGCTTGAAAGGAATAATCAAAACGAAGATATCCATCGTTTGAATGATACAAGCCTTAAGCGTGAAGAACGCTATAGAAGTAGAAAGTTTTCATGTGTCTGGAAAAATACAACCAATTGTGACCAAAATTGCAATGAGTGCAATAGAAAAAAGACCTGCCGTACTGTTGAATTGGACAAAGCTTGGACAAGTGAAAATAGTGATGAAACGAAAAGTATCTTTGACCCAATAGATGAAACCGAAAATTTAACTGAAATGCTTGAAGAGAAAGAGCTAATTTCTGTACTTGCTACAGCTTTAGAAAAACTGTCTGCTGAAGACCTGGAACTTTTCAACTGCTTGATGAACAAGGAACAGAAAAAAGTTATTGCTGAAAAGCTTAACATCACTGTTGACGGAGTCAGATACCGCGAGCTTCAACTACGTAAAAAACTCCTTTCCAATAAAGACTTAAAAGATTTTTTGGAAAAATAATAATTTCCACTACGGGTTTTGCCCCTCACTGTCCTTTAGAAAATGAGGGGCATTACTCTTGAAAAATAAAAAATCTGAAAGGAGGTAAATTTTATGAGTAAAATGAATGAACTGTCTCAAACCGTAGATGAATTAAGAACTGCAGCCGGGTTGCTTTTATCTGCAGCTGACTCTCTTGCGAACTTGTTTTCCGGCGCTGGCGATTCAACTGAAGAAGTAAATGAAACTCCAAAACCAGCTGAACTACCATTAACCTTGGAATCTGTTAGAGCAGTCCTTGCAGAAAAATCTCGAAGCGGGTTTACAGCTGAAGTCAAATCCTTATTGGGAAAATATGGCGCTTCAAAGCTAAGTGAAATCGACCCTGAGAATTACCATGACCTATTAGAAGAAGTAAAGGGGTTAAGCAATGGGTAAACATTCACTCCTGTCCCCCTCTTCAAGTCATCGCTGGTTAAACTGCCCTCCGTCTTTACGACTTAGCCAGCAATATGAAGACACAATAAGTGATTATGCTTTAGAGGGAACCGACGCACATACCTTATGCGAATATAAACTTAAGTCTGCACTTGGTATAAAAGCAAAAGACCCTACAGCTAATTTTACTTACTATGACGATGAAATGGAGGAATGTACAACAGGCTATGCCACGTATGTTTTAGA
>Ga0255347_1008364_pt1 | contig 10431 bp, 19 predicted proteins | sample wastewater_treat_2_FD_192479 | JGI IMG/M metagenome (GOLD analysis project Ga0255347, IMG submission 192479) | Wastewater microbial communities from Lulu Island WWTP, Vancouver, Canada - plant24 | ecosystem: Engineered > WWTP > Wastewater > Unclassified | place: Canada: Vancouver, British...
TTCCATGATTCTTCGATTCATAAATGGAATTGCTTCATCAATAAGCATACTTGGAATTCCACTCATTGAGAATCCTGTTCTCCAAAGTCTTAAAACATTGTATCTATCTTCAACACTAGAAAGAGATTCAATGAGAGACTTAATTGTTTCTTTAATCTCTTCTTCCTTTTTTATCTGAGAATCTAGCAAAGTGCTATCATACTCAGTTTTTTCAATCTTTTCAATAGATTCCAAAGTGGATTTAACTTTCAGTTTTGTTAGATTAATTATTTCTGAAATTTCTTGCTTCTTTGTAATTTTTACATTTAACTTTTCAATTTTAGGTTGTAACTCAGATAATGATAATGTTATACCGTCAACTATTTCTTTGAAATCCACCTTTGCTTTTTCAATCCATCTAGTTTCGATATCATTTAATTGGCTAAGTTTCTCTTTTAGTCTAGAAACTAAACCATTAATTGTATTTGTATACTCTTCCTCAACTTTTCGTATTTTATCACAAATCTCTTTTTTAATTGACTCAATAGTCTCAGTTAGTTGATCTTTTTTAGTCATCAATGATCTAATTTCTTTTTTACTCTTTTCAATGTCTTCTTTTAACAAACCAATCTGGTTGTTTATTTCAGTTATCCTGAAATTAATTTCTTCAACTGTATGTTTTTGAATACTTTGTTTGCATAGTGGGCATGTTTCGTTTTCTACACCTGCTATTAAAGGATCTCGTTCGGATTCAAGAGTTGAAATTCTATTTGCACTAACTTTTGAAACAAGATCAAGTCTATTCAACTCTACTTTAGCTGCTACAACATCATCTTCTAATGAATGTGTTCTTTCATATAAAGAATCTTTAAGTTCATCTATCAACTTATTTTTGGTTTGTAATTCTTTAGATTTAGCTTCTGTAGCTGCTGAAGTTAGTTCTGCTTCTTTTACTTTTTTCTTATTTCTAATTGATAGAATTTCATTCTCCAATTTATCCTGAGTAGACGAAAGATCATTTTTCAATACTCTTTGTTTATCTAATAGTTCTTCTCTTTCTGTCTCAAGAGATTCTCCAAACTTTAGATACTTTTCAATTTGTGTTGTGAGTTCTTGACCGAGATCATAGACATTTTTGTTTAACTCTTCTAAATTAGATTGTTTCTTTAAATAAAAATTTTCCCTATCAGATCTTAGTTGCTCAACTTGCTTGCGAATCTCTCCGAGAAGTTCTTCTTGAACTTTTCTCTGATTTGTAAACTTGGTTACATCTTCTTCTAACCCTTTTAATCTCTTATTTGTTTCATCATAATATAAGAGATAGTCATCTAGTTGTAACACTCTTCTAAAAATTTCTTTTTGTTCAGAATCAGTAAGATCTGTAAAGAATGTTTTAACTTTTTGACCGAATAAAAGAGTATTCATAAACAGTTTTTGAGGAAGCAAAATTCTCTCAATTTCTGCTACAACTTCTTCATGACCTTTTTTAATTTGAGTTCCATTTTTGTAAAGAATAGCTGTGTTTCCAAATTTCTTATACTTACAGTATCGTTCGCACTTATAATGGTCATTATCAATATCGAACTCAACATAAGTATAACAATCTTTTCCCACAGTATTATTTATTACATCTGCTCCCTTCAATCCCTTTGGACTTGTTCCATAGAAAGTATATGGAATTGAGTCAAAGATTGTGGATTTACCAGAGCCATTTGGACCAGTTATCAAAATAACTTTATCATTAGAAAACTCAAATTCCATTAGATCAGTGTAGCAACAGAAATTTTGCATTCCTGTTTTCTTAAATTCTACAGATCTCAATTTGCTTTCTCCTTATCTTATTTTGGAGATCCAATCTACCAATCCTTTACCATTACAATATATACAACAATCATAAAATAAATGATTTGGAAATCCGTACCCATCACATTTTGGACACAATTGTACAGAACCATTTACTTTTTCAATGATTTTTAGATTTTCTTCTCTTCTTCTTTTAGATTTCCATTTATTTTGTTTTATTGTATATACAGTTGGCCAAATAAGTCCGTCATGCCAGCTATAATATACTCTGTTGAACCAACCACCAATATTGTAGTTTTCCATTTTCTTATGCAGTCCTATATTTTCTTAGCTCACGCAACATAATACTTTGAATCCAGTCTACATAACCCTTTGCATCACAATATTTGCATAGATATTTGTGGTCTTCTGTAAAACTAGTTCCATCACACTTTGGACAGATTAAAAATTTTCCCTCCCATTTTTTAACAACAGATTCTGCTATACGCTTAGATCTTATAGCAGCTTCTTTATTAAAACTTATATAATAATCTGAATGTTCCATTTATAACTATCCTTTGGGAATAATTCGTTTAATCCAATCAACATAACCTGATCCAGAACAATTTTGACATTTTATATCAACAATATATTCTCTAAAAAATCCACAACCATCGCAAGATCTGCATATTGAAACTTTACCTTTGGATTTTTCAACTATTTCTTTAGTTATTTTCTTATTATTTTTTGATCTTGCTAAATTTTTTTTAATATAGTATCTATTTACATAAATAGTTTTAACATGTTCATCATTTCTAGTTACTATACATTTTAAAATACATCTCATAATTATTTCCTCTCGGCTACAGAGTTAACTATATCTAATGCTTCTTGTAAGTAAATATCTCTTTTATCTTCAGGAATTTCGTTAACTTCCAGATATCTCATGAGTTTATCTCTCATTGACATAGTTGAACTTAATCCCCTGTTTGTAATATCTTTTTCAACTTTGTCAACCACCATAAACTCTTTATTGATATCATCTATATCTACTGCTTCTTTTCTAGTAATTTTTACATTGTGACCTTCTTCTTTCAGCTCCCTAGCTTTCTTGATAACTTCTGTTTTATTTTCTTCTGTTATTTGAAGATCAAAGTATTTTTTATATCCCTTTGTTGGAACAGATTCTATAGTATCTGTATCAGTATCAACAATAAGAAATCTTTTTTCTTCACCTTTTTCTCCCCAGTCATTTTGTGTTATTGATCCAGAATAATACACAGAAATATTATCTTTGGTAATTTCCTGTGGTTTATGATAATGACCAAGAAGAACGTATTGGTATTTTCCAACAAGATCTTTTAAACCAATGTCAGAAATAATACTGACGCCAGAATTGAGAGTTCCTTCATTTAATCCAAAATGAGAAATGAGATATTTTGCTGAAGATTTTTTAATGGCATCAATCATGTTATCTGAATAAGGAACTATTAAAATATCCAGACCAGAGTTATCAGATATTTTTGTTGGTTTAGATACTCTTCTAACATTTGGTTCATTATCTAATGATTTCAATGCAGAAACTACATCACTTCCCTTTCCAGATAAATCATGGTTTCCATCAAGTACAATGAAATTCAAATCTTTATATTCTCTAAAAAAGTCTAATAGAATAGATTGTGCAAGAGAATAAATTATAGACTTGTTATGCAGCAGATCCCCTCCAATTATTATTGTTTTGATCTCGTTAAGTCTACAATAATTTCCTATATTCTCTTGCACAACCTTCTTCTCATACAATCTTTCAGGAAGTCCGTTAATAATCTTATCTTGAGTATATCCCGAAAGATGCCAATCTGCTGTGTAAGCAAATTTCATTTAATCATCCCCTTTGCCCTAGTTACTCTTGAACACCAATCCAATCTTCCTCTTCCTTTACATATATCACAAATTTTAGTTTCCCATGTAGGAATATTAACACGATTTGGAGTATTGTTTATTTTCCATACTCTTCCAGAACCACGGCAAGTTTCGCATAACATTTGATATGGTTCTATAACAACTAAAAAAGTGAAATTACAGTCATAACACCTAAAGTTGAATTTAGATTGGTTAAATTTTTTAACCAAATATATAGATGTATCCTGCCAGCATACAGGACACTTCATTGTTGCAGGAGTTACATGACAGAATCGTGTTCTAAAAAATTCTCTACTTTTATGAGTCAGAAGGTTCCATTTAGATTTATTAATCATTAAATATCACCAACATCTGATTTTATCTTTGCGATTTTTTTACTTACTTCCTTACTTGCTATATTATAGTAAATTGGTCCTTGATCTGGTCCCATATCAATACCACCGACAATAAGACCAAGTTTATCAACAATTCTATAAAATATATCTACTAATTCTCTAGTATCAATACCTTCCTCATCTTCATCAACAAACATATCCATATCATAATCATTTAAACTTGTCTCAGAATCTTTTCTTGCTTTTTCAAACATCCTTTTCAAAACATTTAAATCTTGATCTTCTATCCAACCAAGTATATTTGGATCTTTATCCTTAATCATATTAATTGGATCAATAGATTCAGGGAGATAAATAATATAAGATGTCGAACTACTATTAGTAACAAAACTTTCTTTAACTTTCATTTTCAATTCTCCTATTCATTTTTTTCACTAATTATTTCCATAGCATTATCTTTTGATATTTCCCTAAATGTTCCATCACTAGTTAAAAGAACATACTTAACTTTCCACTTTTTCTTTTCATAATATTTAACTCTAGAAAATAGAGTTTTGTATATTTCCTTCTCACCAATATCAACCATATCAATAATAATTGGTTCCTCTTTATTTCTAGAAATTCTCACGATTCTCCCACACATTTGCTCTATATTACTAATTGGTGTTGACATTATCAAACAATCTTTTTGTGGAATATCCACCCCATCTCGCATTTTTCCTGGAGTTGAAAATACTAGTTGACAATCAAGAACATCAATTTTATCTCCAGAAATAAACGTGGTTTTATTATCTGTAGGTGCCCATTTATGAAGCATATCTATATGATTCAATCTCTCTGTTACATATACTATATCTCTATCATCTTTTAGAAACTTGGTTAGTAAAGATTTTGAGACAACTGTCAACATTTCAGATTTTCTTAATAAATTGAAATATCTAGCCCTCTGAAATCTTCCTGCCCAGTAGACATAGAAAAAACTTTTCTTTGTAATACCATAATCAAATAACATAACTGTAACTCTTGCATCCATTACAGTTGCTGTTCCCTCTGGTTCAAATACCTCTCCTAAATGATATTCAATTACATCCCCATTTCCATCATATCTATATGGTGTAGCACTAAAACCAAATGAGATTGGAGATGGAATATGAATTGAACATTCTGCAAATGTTGGAGCACCCACTGTCGTATGAACTTCATCAGCAATAAATATCCCAATATTTGCTTTATTAAGAGAAATAAGAAATCTTGCTCTATGTCTTTTTAGAAGAGATATAAAAGTCTGATCTGTGCATATAATAACTGGTTTAGTTAAAGCATCTTCAAAATTAGTTGATGTTAATCTTACAACTTCATTATCTTTCAAGTCTGTAAAGGCAAGAAATCCTTGCTTTTTATCTTTAGTTCCTGGTCCCTTCCATTGGTCTGCTAAACTATCTCTATGAACTAATATAAATGATTTCTTCTTTCTTTCAGCTACAGCAAATACGCCGGTTACTGTTTTCCCAGAACCTGGAGAAGCTTGAATAATTCCACGGTTGTTTTCTAATAAATATTCCACAATATTTTTTTGAAGATCATCGCGCAATTTAATATTATGGTTTATTTTTATATCTTCTCCAGGTCCAAAACTATTTTCAATTTTACAAGATGTATAATCCCAAATTGGAAAGAACCTAGGAATCTTAAAGATCTTACTATCTTCTACATAAAAGTTATGCCAAAAGATTGTAGAATCCCCATAGTTATAAAATTTTCTAGTCAAATTATCTTTAATATTTGTATAGAAAACTTCATTTTCTAAATCTCTTGGAATGCAAATTCCTGAGGTTCTTTTAAGAATCATTTTACATCCTTTTCACATCCGTCATAGATAGCTACTGCATCATCTGATTCCCAAATAGCTACATAATCTAATTTTAAATACTGATTACGAGCTTTAAGTTGATTAGAGATACTCTGATAAAAATACCATGATAAAACTTCAGCTGTTGGATCAGCATTATCAATTAAAACAATTCTCCTATCTTCACAGTTTTTCAAGAAATCTATATATTTTTTATCATTAGAATTTAACAATGTTGCATGGTCATACTGATCTAATAAACTATTAACAATATAACCTAAAAGAGAAAAGTCCATTACCATATCATTGTTATCTAGTCCATGACATGAAACTTGGACTTCAATTTTCATATTATGCCCATGAATATTTTTACATCTACCATCATGTTTACTCAATCTGTGTCCTACTGGAACACTAAAAGATTTCTTTATACGAAACATGGCAGCTCCTTTTCTTTTTTACTTGGTCTTTTAATATAATCTACCCAATCTCTATATCCTTTCCCACTACAATAACTACATGGTCCAAATGTATGTAGTGGGACTATACCCTTTCCTTTACATACATCACAAACTGATGTAGTAGACATTGTTACAAATCCTGTACCACGGCAGAAAAAACAAACTGAATCTATAATTCTATATTCTGTCCCATCTCCATGACATTCTACACATACCCATTGTTTAATAATTTTATTCATATAACATTCTAGACATACAGTTTCTACAAAGATTTGCAGTTATTTTATAATATGAACTTCCATATCAAAATCTAAGACATTTCTCACCTGGTGGAATTATGTTTCCACAATAGTTACAATTTCTATGTCTTATAGCCGTTTCCATATTAAATTCTTTCCACCTAAATGGTTGTGGATAATCATCATCCACAATTGGTTCTCCGTGTGGAATCGTCATCTACCACCTCTTCTTGGTATAAATTATAAAATGTCAAAACTTGTTCAGTCCATAACATTTGTCCTCGATAATTTTTGTAAAATTTATTCATTGGAATATCTAAAGGAATTTTTTTTACTCTTGAGTAATGACCTGGTGTTATTTTTCTCAAGTATCCTGCCCGAGTAAGCATTAAAATGTACATGTCAATTGTAGATGTCCAAACATCTTTAAATTCTCTTGTTATCCACTGTCTATATACATGAATAAATCTATCATTTGGATACTCTTCTTTTAGATCATTTATTTTTGTAATTACTTGTATCCACAAATTTTGTTTCATTTCTGTCATGGATTCTCCTTTAAGGTTGAGTAACTACTTCTAATAATCTTCTTTCAAAATTCTTCTTTTTATAAGGTCTAACAATTTTATCTATCCATGTTCTTGTTCCTGTTCCCAAGCAAAGAGGGCAGTCAATTATAACTGATACCATTGATTCTACTACACATACAGATGTACAAAAATAACATTTTTGAATTGAATGTGAATATCTAACTATTTGATTATCTAATCTAACAGCATGATATTTATTGTGGCAATTGAGACATTCTTTCTGCATATGTAAAACATTTACTGCTCCTTTTCCTCTACATACTGAACAGGGACGGGTCTTATCATCGTGTCCACCCATGTTCTTACTCCAGTTCCTTTACAATATTCACAAGTTACCCATTTAGCATAAAAATTTGTTCCATCTTTATCACATCTATTACATGGAACGAACACACTATTATTATATCTTGCTACTTTTTTCGTTCCTCCGCAATCTTCGCATACTTTTCTGCCTGTAATTACGTTTTGCTTTGTTCCACGACATACAGGACAAGGGTCAAATCCTTCATCTCTAATTTTATTTTCTAATTCATTCCATTGCCATGGTGTTTTCATTTTCTCCCATCCATGTAGGTACTGGTCTAATTTCCCATTCTTCAGAATTTATTGGGTATGGAAATTTAATTCTATCTATCCATGTCCTATATCCTGTTCCTGAACAATAAGAACATTCATCTACTGAAGTGAGTCTAACTTTTCCCTTTCTATCTAAGAAAATACAACCGCCACAATAACCTTTGCATCGAAGGCATATATTAATATAAAATGTAGCATACCCTATACCTTTGCAAATTTCACATAGAGAATATTCTTTATTCTGATTTAGAAACTCCTGAGTCACTTTTTTTGGAAGGCCTTTTAATTTCATCTATCCATGTCCTATATCCAGTACCATTACATTCTTTACAGTCAATTATACTCATTGTTTTTGAGTCAACTAAATGTTCAATGTCTATACCAGATCCAACACAATTTTCACAGGTTTTTATTGGCAACATTAATGTTGTCTCCCAATGGTCTTCTTACAACATCAACCCAATCCCTATATCCTTTTCCTCCACATGCAGTACATAGTATTTCTTTATGATAGTAACCTGCCCCTCCACATAGACAACAATATAAATGACAATTTTTAATAATATTAGGGACATCACAAGGATTTATTTTAATAACTATCGTTTTACAACCATGACATAATGGACATACAAAATTTCCCATTTTACACCCTAGTTTTAGAGTCAGTATTTATTTCGTCTATCATATCTACAAATCCTTTTCCTTCACACATCATACATTCTACTTCTACTTTTTGTAGAGTACCACCAGGCATGGGAATATACTTATTATATTTCCCATGCCCATTACAAGTGTGACATTTTCTTGGTTCTAAATATCCTACTTCATTCGGATTCATTATTTCTGATTCCTCCAAACAAGTTTAAACTTGATAGTTTTCTTTTTATTTCTTCAGTGTTTGGTGGCCCCATAGGTTTTATTTCAACTAAAGCAACTGCTCCTATTTTCATAGCTTCATATTTGAGTTCATATATAAGAGTATGAATATTCTTACAGTTTTGAGCATGCATTTTCATTTCATACTCTGAAACTCTTGATGCTGTCAAACATCTATCTATCCAATATATACTTCCAGCACCAAAACAGGCTTTACATAAATACAACAATCTTATATCTTTTTTTAAGTAACCAGTACCATCACAAGAAGAACAGAATTCAGAATATTCATCATGTTCTTTAACTTCGTTAGATTTTGTTACTGATCTCTGCATCCATTCAGCTGCAATTGAAAGATTATCTTCTAATCTATTCACTTCCCTTTTAACATCTGGTTCCATCTCTTCTCTTTTCGTTTTAAATAAATCAATGATTCTCTTTAACATACCCAATCTCCTTATATTGACTCAGTACGTATTTAGATAAATTAGTTAAGTTATTCTTAATTGCCTCTTTCTTTTCCTCTAACTCTTTTATATCTGTATTCGTTGTAAGGAGTTTTGAAATTCTATATTTTTGAAATAACTCCTTTACGATCTTTTCGTCAAGATTACATAAATCAGAAATAGTTGTGATTGCTTCATCAAATTTGAAAACCTGTTTTGGTCTCAGATAAGAAGATAAAGCTGGTTTTATCTTTTCAAGAATAAGATTTTCTTTAATCAGAGAATCAACTCTTTCTATCTCACTCTTTAGCATTGCACCATTAGTCTGCTCATACATATGGTATGTATTCAATAACATTTCATCTATAGAAATATTTCTAACTCTTTTATTCATATCAACAATAATGGTTTCAAATGAAATTGATCCTGTTAAAGAATCCTTTAATTTTTCAACAAACTTCTTAAATATTTCATCTCTACTTCTTTGTTTTAAAACTTCAAATACAATATTAGTTTCCGACGTAGAAAGATCTGTAAAACCAATATCCTGACTTTCAAGTTCTTTATTAAACTTTCCAAGAAAAGACTCAAACTTTCTTCCTGGCGGCCAAGATTTTACAGTCACTTTACAATGTGCGTTATCTACTTTAACTTTTCCTCTTACTTTAATAGATGCCTTTCCGGTTGTTAGAAGTTCTTCCAATTCCTTATCTGTTGCTAAAATATCACAATCTGAAATTGGTTTAATAATTACTTTTGTTTTTTCTTTTTTAAGAAGATATAATAATCGACTATATAAATCTTCAACTGTATAGCAAGGAATATAAGTCCTATAACCAAAACCAATACCAACTGTATACTCATGACCAATAATACAAAACGGGAACATAGTTGGTAGATATTCTGGTTCCTTATCTAATTCCGACTCAGCCCAAGGAACATAATCTAATAACTTGAATGCCATATTTGTTGTCTTTTTAGATAACTTACACTCTGTATATCTCATTGCTGCTGGAGGATTATCTTCAACTCCAACACTAGATCCAAAGTTTCCCTGACCATCTAAAAATCCCTGATTAACTAATTGGACTATAGTTGAATAGGATGAACCATGAGGATGATAGTGACCAATACAATGACCATCAATTCTTGCTGACTTTACATATTTATCTCTTGCTATTTCATAAGATGAAAGAAGGATTCTTCTTTCTACTGGTTTGAGTCCATCTACATCAAGAGGAAATGCTCTAAAATGATTTACATATTCTCCATAACTCTTATAAAATACCGGGATCAGTTTGTCCACTTTTTCCCCCTTTAATTACAACAAGTTCTTTAAAACTATCACATTCAATTTTAGTCATTAAAGATTGTTCAA
>Ga0255347_1008367_pt1 | contig 10429 bp, 8 predicted proteins | sample wastewater_treat_2_FD_192479 | JGI IMG/M metagenome (GOLD analysis project Ga0255347, IMG submission 192479) | Wastewater microbial communities from Lulu Island WWTP, Vancouver, Canada - plant24 | ecosystem: Engineered > WWTP > Wastewater > Unclassified | place: Canada: Vancouver, British...
TCTGGCGGCGCGGGGCCCTTTGCCGCAGACCGGGCCGGCATCACACCAGCCCTTTCTCGGCCATCGACAGGGCCTGGCCCGGCGCAACGATGAAATGGTCAAGCACGCGCACGTCCACCAGCGCCAGGGTGGTTTTCAGGGTTTGTGTCAGGGCCTCATCGGCCCGGCTGGGCTGCACGCTGCCGCTGGGGTGGTTGTGCGCCAGCACCACGGCCGCGGCCTGGTGGTGCAGGGCGCGCAGCACCACCTCGCGCGGGTACACGCTGGTCTGCGTGAGGGTGCCCCGAAAGAGTTCTTCCATGGCCAGCAGGCGGTTCTGGCTGTCGAGAAACAGCACGGCAAAAACCTCGTGCCCCTTGGCAGCCAGGTGCAACTGCAGGTAGTGCCTGACGGCTTCGGGCGAGTCGAACACCTCGCGCTCGCGCAGTTGCTGGGCCAGGGCACGGCGGGCGAGTTCGAGCACAGCCACCAGCTCGGCGCGCTTGGCCGGGCCCAGGCCCTTGATGCGTTCGAGGTCGGCAGCGCTGGTGTGCAGCAGACCGGCTATGCCGCCAAAGCCACCACCGAGCTGACCTGTGGCGTCCACCGCGGGCGGGTCGAGCAGCTCTTGCGCCATCTGCAGCACGCCCTTGCCCACGATGCCGGTGCGCAGCAGGATGGCCAGCAGCTCGGCATCGGCCAGTGCCGCAGGGCCGCGTGCCAGCAGTTTTTCGCGGGGCTGGGCATCGGTGGGCAGGTCTTTGAGGGGCATGGCGCTGGTTGTTTGACGCCAGTCAGGGGCCGACGGGCGTAGGGCTTTGCCCGGTTTTCTACAATATGACCCAGTTTATCGGGACTTTCATGACCTCTACCGCTGCTTCCCTTCCCTCCGTCCAGTCGGGTTCTTTCCTCACGCTGCACTACCGCCTGGCCGGTCCGGCGGGGGATGTGATCAACACTTTTGAGGACAAACCGGCCACCTTGTCGCTGGGCACGGGCGAGCTTTCGCCTGCCATGGAGCAGCACCTGCTGGGCCTGCCCGAGGGCACGCACGCCACGTTCGAGCTGGCCGCCGGCGAAGCCTTTGGCGAGCGCAATGCCGACATGCAGCAGTGGGTGGCGCGCAAGCTGCTCAACGAGCTGGGCGATCCGGACGAAAAATACAACGTGGGCGACGTGGTGCAGTTCCCCACGCCCGACGGGCAGGGCAGCTACGCCGGCGCCGTGATGCAGGTGCGCGATGACGGCGCCGTGCTGTTTGACTTCAACCACCCGCTGGCGGGCCAGCCGGTGACGTTTGAAGTGCAGATCATCGGCGTGTTGTGACCCATCCCCCCGAGCGGCCGCGCGGGCTCCCTCCCGTCGCTCGCCGTGGCGCGAGGGGCGCGACGCCAGCGCGGCGGGGCGGCCATTGCGCGCCGTCCTCTGGCCTGCGCCGTGCCTGTGCACTCGCCGAGGGCGGCATCAAAACCATGGATCTGATATGAACACTCCGCAGGAAATTTTGCTGGCCGAGCCGCGCGGCTTTTGCGCAGGTGTGGACCGCGCCATCGAGATCGTCGAGCGCGCGCTGCAAAAGTTTGGCCGCCCGATCTACGTGCGCCATGAAATCGTGCACAACACCTATGTGGTCAACGACCTCAAGGCCAAGGGCGCGATCTTCATTGAAGAGCTTTCGGATGTGCCGCCCGGCGCCACGCTGGTGTTCAGTGCCCACGGTGTCAGCCGCGCCGTGCAGCAAGAGGCGCAGGCGCGTGGGTTCAACATCTTCGACGCCACCTGCCCGCTGGTGACCAAGGTGCATGTCGAAGTGGCCAAGCTCGCCAAAGAGGGCTACGAATTCATCATGATCGGCCACAAGGGCCACCCCGAGGTGGAAGGCACCATGGGCCAGCTCGACCACGGCATCCACCTCGTGGAAGACGTGGCCGACGTGGCCCGCGTGCAGCCCGCGCAGACCGAAAAGCTGGCGGTGGTGACGCAGACCACCCTGAGCGTGGACGACGCCGCCCAGATCTCTGCCGCCGTGCGGGCGCGCTTCCCTTTGGTGCGCGAGCCCAAGCAGCAGGACATTTGCTACGCCACGCAAAACCGGCAGGACGCCGTCAAACTGCTCAGCCCGCAAGTGGACCTGGTCATTGTGGTGGGCAGCCCCACCAGCTCCAACAGCAACCGCCTGCGCGAGCTGGCGGCCCGCCTGGGCACCACCGCCTACATGGTGGACAGCGTGGACGAGCTGCGCCACGAATGGTTTGACGGCATCTCCCGCGTGGGCCTCACGGCGGGTGCATCGGCGCCCGAAATTCTGGTGCAGCAGGTGATCGACCGCATCAAGGCGCTGGGCGCGGTGTCGGTGCGCAAGATGCAGGGCATCGAGGAAACCATCAAGTTCCCCCTGCCCAAGGGCCTCAAGATTGACCCCAGCACGGGTCTTGAAATCACCGAGCGCCTGCCCGAGACGGGGCCAGCGGGGCATTGAGCGGCAGGTTGTGAATGCTATTGAAATAATAGCTATCAGCGCTTGATGGGCATGCGCTAGAGGCTTATTTCACTTAAATTTTTGCGCGGCACGCACTACAGTGACACCGCGGGGCCGCTCCACAAATCCAGCGGCGGATCGGCCGCCACGGCCCGCAAAATGTCGGTGCGCGCGATGAAGCCCGCCAGCACGCCGGCTTCGTCGGTCACCGGCAGGCCTGGCAGCCCCGTGTCGAGCAGCACGGCGGCCACGCGGCGCAGTTCGGTGTCCGCGGCCACGGTGGGCACGGGGCTCACCATCACTTCGGACACCGGGCGGCGCGCCAGCTCAATGGCCTTTTTCACGGCGCCGGGCTCGGGCAGCAGGTCCAGCGGTGCCATGTCGGCCCGCAGCAGCAATCCGATCACGCGGCCCAGCGCATCGACCACCGGAGCCTGCCCCACCTGGCGCTCGGCAAGGATCTGCCACGCATCGTTTACGCGCATATCGGGGGCCACGCTGAGGGCGGTTGTGGTCATCACATCGCGCACCTCGGTCAAGGGCTGGCGTGCCAGCTGGGGGCCTTGCTCGGCCTGCGAATAGGCGCTGACCGCGTCCTGCATGCGCAGGTTGACAGGGGCGGCTGCTGGCTCTGGCGTGGGTGCGGGGCCGGGGGCGAGTGTGCCGTCCACATCCGGGCCACGCGTGCGCAGCGCCTGCGGGCGCGCCACACGCCGCACTGCTGCGATGTGCGCCAGGTTTTCGGGCCCGCCCCGGTACATCTGGCCCGACGGGCCGAACACAAAGAACATGGTTGCCTCCTGCGGACCGCTTGCAGCCCGTGTGACCCATGTTATCGGCACGGTCAGCCAGGAAGTGCAGCGTCACTTGTATCCGTGTGTGGATCTGTACTGCTCAGCGATACCCGGCACTGCCCTCTAAACTCGATCTTTTTTGCTCGCCCGGAGCCCTTGCATGATCAACCGCGCCGCCATTGCCGCCGCCCGCCGCCAGCTGGCCACCCAGCCCGATTTTTTGCGCACCACGCCGCTGATGCGCGTGTCTGGCCGATCCCTGGGCGTGGACTGCGGCGAGGTCTGGCTCAAGCTGGAGCACCTGCAGGTGGGCGGCAGCTTCAAGGCGCGGGGCATGTTGTATCGGCTGCTGGCCAACCCGGTGCCCGAGAGCGGCGTGATCATCGCCTCGGGCGGCAACGCCGGCATCGCCGTGGCGGCTGCAGCCCGGGCGTTGGGCGTGCGCTGCGAGGTGTTTGTGCCCGAAGTTTCGCCCGAAGCCAAACGTGCCCGCCTGCGGGCCCTGGGCGCCGAGGTGGTGGTGACCGGCGCCGCCTATTCCGAAGCCTTTGAAGCCTGCGTGGCCCGGCAGCAGGCCACCGGCGCCCTGCAGGCCCATGCCTACGACCAGCCCGAGGTGGTGGCCGGTGCGGGCACCCTGGCGCTGGAGATGGAGGAGCAGGGCGGCCGTCTGCCCGACACGGTGCTGGTCAGCGTGGGTGGCGGGGGGCTCATTGGCGGTGTGGCCGCCTGGGTGGAGAGCCGTGCCCATGTGGTCGCGCTGGAGCCCGAACGCGCGCCCACACTGCACGCGGCGCGCGCCGCAGGCCAGCCGGTGGACGTGGAGGTGGGCGGCCTGGCCGCCGATTCGCTGGGCGCCCGCCGCATTGGCGCCATTGGCTGGGAGGTGAGCCAGCGCCATGTGCACGATGCGCTGCTGCTGTCCGACGACGCCATCCGCGCCGCCCAGTTGTGGCTATGGCAAGAGCTGAAACTGGCCGTGGAACCCGCCGCCGCCCTGGGCCTGGCGGCGCTGCAAACCGGCGCCTACAAGCCCCAGCCGCAGGAAACGGTGGCCCTCATCCTCTGTGGCGCCAATTTTGATCCAGCCAGCCTCACCTGAGCCAGAAAGCAGCCCATGCAACGGGCGCGGTCCATGCCAGTGCACCCGTGGAACCGGCTTTGCCGGGCCACCGGGTGCGTCCCCCTCGGGGGAAGGCGCGAAGCGACTCAGGGGGGCTTAGATTTCGACTCAGGGGGGAACTAAAATCCAGCAATGCTTGACATTCTTCTTCTCCGCAAAGACCTCGACACCGCCATCGCGCGCCTGGAAACCCGCAAAAAACCCCAGGCCTTCCTGAACGTGGAAGCGTTTCAGGGGCTGGAATCCGAGCGCAAGACGCTGCAGACCCGCACCGAAGAGCTGCAAGCCCAGCGCAACCAGCTGTCCAAGCAGATCGGCATGCTCATGGGCAAGGGTGACAAAGACGGCGCCGAAGCCGCCAAGGCCCAGGTGGCAGCGTCCAAGGTCGAGCTGGAACAATCCGCCGCGCGGCTGGAGCAGATCCAGGCTGAGTTGCAGGCCATGCTGGCTGCCGTGCCCAACCTGCCGCACGAATCCGTACCCGTGGGCAGTGACGAGGCGGGCAACGTGGAAGTCCGCCGCTGGGGCGCCCCCGCCACCTTTGCGTTCGAGGTGAGAGACCATGTGGACGTGGGCACGCCGCTGGGCCTGGACTTCGACATGGGCGTCAAGCTTTCGGGCTCGCGTTTTACCGTGATGAAGGGCCAGATCGCCCGCCTGCACCGTGCCCTGAGCCAGTTCATGCTGGACGTGCAGACCCAGGAGCACGGCTACACCGAGTGCTATGTACCCTACGCCGTGAATGCCGATTCGCTCAAGGGCACCGGCCAGCTACCCAAGTTTGAAGGCGACCTGTTCGCGGCCAAGAAGGGCGGGCAGGACGCCGAACCCGTGCCCGACAATGCCGCGCTGTATCTCATCCCCACCAGCGAAGTGCCACTGACCAACTTTGTGCGCGACGTGGTGGTGGCCGAGTCCGAGCTGCCCATCAAGCTCACGGCCCACACGCCGTGCTTTCGCTCCGAGGCGGGCAGCTATGGCCGCGACACGCGCGGCATGATCCGCCAGCATCAGTTCGACAAGGTCGAGATGGTGCAGATCGTGCACCCAGACAAGAGCTACGAAGCGCTGGAGCAAATGACCGGCCACGCCGAGGCCGTGCTCCAAAAGCTCGGCCTGCCCTACCGCGTGATGAGCCTGTGCACCGGCGACATGGGGTTTGGCGCCGCCAAGACCTATGACCTGGAAGTGTGGCTGCCCGCGCAAAATACCTACCGCGAGATCAGCTCGGTGAGCAACTGCGAGGCCTTCCAGGCCCGCCGCCTGCAGGCCCGCTTCAAGAACGCCCAGGGCAAGAACGAACTGGTGCATACCCTCAACGGCTCGGGCCTGGCCGTGGGCCGCACGCTGGTGGCCGTGCTGGAAAACTACCAGCAGGCCGATGGCAGCGTGACGATTCCGGAAGCGCTGCGGCCCTACATGGGCGGGGTTGCCGTATTGGCCCCCTGAAAAATCCTGCTAGAATCGCAGGCTTCGACACACAGGAGAGGTGGCAGAGTGGTCGAATGTACCTGACTCGAAATCAGGCGTAGTGGCAACACTACCGTGGGTTCGAATCCCACCCTCTCCGCCAGTATGCACAAGGGTTTGTTGCTATTAATTTAGCAGCAAACCTTTTTTGCTTTTGGCGTCGGTACGGGCAGGTTGCACCGCGTCCGACACTCGCGTGGTTACCATGTGAAACCGCCATGTTCGGGGCCTGGCCAGTGGACTCGCGGGCACTGAGGCTACAGTCCCAAGTTGGTACCCAAACCACTGCAAAGCCTGACCACATCTGAGCTGAGTTTGTTCAAGGCTGCCTTCATGCAGTCCTGGAATGCCATCGTCATCACCGACGCCGATCGTGCGGCTGGTTACCGTGTGCAGTTCGCCAATCCAGCCTTTTGTGCGATGACAGGCTATGCGCTGGACGAGTTGCGCGGGTGCACGCTCCAGATTCTCCAAGGCCCTGACACCGACCCGGCCGTGATTGATGACCTGCGCGCCTGCCTCAAGGAGGCTCGGTACTTCGAGGGCACGACGATCAACTATCGCAAGGATGGCGCGAGCTACGTGGTGCACTGGAATATCTCCCCGGTGCGCGACGACGAAGGTGTGCTCACGCATTTTGTGTCCGTGCAGCAAGATATTTCCGATATCGTGCGCGCTGCACAAGAGAACCTGCTGCTTGCGCGTGCGCTCGACGCCACCAGCGACCCTGTGGTGCTGACCGATGCGCGTGCACGGATCACCTTCGTCAACACGGCCTTTGCGAAAGTCACTGGGTACACCGTCGATGAAGTGCGGGGGAGAACGCCGGCCATGTTTCAGTCCGGAGCGCACGATGAGGCTTTCTACCGTGCCCTGAGAGCATCCCTTGATGCCGGAAAAGACTTCCGGGCCACCTTCATCAATCGGCGGCGCGACGGCTCGCTTTACCACTCTGAGCAGAGCATTTCCCCAGTGTGCGACGACAAGGGGCGCGTAACCCACTATGTGAGCGTCAGCAAGGACATCTCCGAACGCGTGGAGAAAGAGCAGAGCCTTCTTCACGAGGCAAGTCACGACAAGCTCACCGGCCTTCACAACCGTCGCTATGGTGAGCAGACCCTTGGCAAGGCCATCCTCGCGGCACACAAGCACGGCCGGTCACTCACGTTGCTTGTCTGTGAAATTGACCACTTCAAGCAGGTCAACGACCGCTTCGGCCACCTGGCGGGTGACCGCGTGCTTCGCGATGTAGCGCACATCCTGCGTTCGGCGGTTCGCAGCCGAGATTGCGTCATTCGCTGGGGTGGTGAAGAGTTTCTGGTGCTGCTCGAACATTGCGAGCAGGCGCCAGGCGTGTTGTTGGCCGAACGCATTCGGCACCGCGTTGAAGCCCATCACGACGCAGACGTTGGCAAGGTCACGCTGTCGCTGGGCCTGGCTACGCTCAAGCCCGACGAAACGATGGAGCAACTCATCGCCCGCGCCGACGAAGCCCTGTACGAAGCCAAGCATGGAGGGCGCAACCGGCTTTCGATTTCGCAACGGCAAGGCGATAGCCCGGAGAGCATTTCCAGCCCTACGGGCTGAAATCAGTTGCCAATGGCTTTTTGGTGTCGCGCGCGTGCACATGACCGGGCCACGCCGCAGCGAAGCAGGCAATCACGACACTGGCTGAGGCCAGTGCCTGTTTCAAACGCCCAAGGGATGCCCTGCATAGCTCCCTGCGGTCTGTGCTAGCGCGGCCTCGGGCGGTCCCCTGCATTGCTTTTCTTGCCAATAGCCGAGCTATTGGCCGCAAAAAGACGCCTTGTGGCCCATCCCGATCCGCACCACCACCGACTCGCGAGGGTTATGCAGGCCATCCCAAGGGCCTGATCGGTGCGGTCAGTGTTTGTGGTGGCGCGCACCCTTGCCATGGTGCTGGCTGCGCAGCTCTTCCAGCCGCGCGCGCAGGGCGGTGTCGGGCACGAGTGCGCTGGTGGCTTGCCCGGCATAGATGGCGCCGTCGTTGCCGTCGAGCGTGAGCACCTCGTATTCGGCCAGGGTCTGGCTGCCGATCTGCACGGTGCGGGCGGCCTCGTCGATGTACAGCGCGGTACAGCCGACCAGGCAGGTTTTGCCCATCTGCCGTGCCACCACGGCGGCGTGCGAGGTGCGGGCCCCGCGCTGGGTGAGCAGGCCCTGCGCGCCCTGCATGGCGGCGATGTCGCTGGTTTCGGCGTCCTGGCGCACCAGGATGGCAGGCAGGCCCCGCTGCGCCAGGCGTTCGACCGCCTGCGCGTCCAGCGCAATCGCGCCCGACACCACGCCTGAGCACGCCGGGTTGGCCTGGGCCAGCGGGGCGGGTGCGTTGTCGGGGTCGTCGCTGGCAACCATGCGCACGGTGCCCAGCGCGGCGGCGTCGATGGCCTGGGTGCGGTGCAAGGCCTCGGCGCTGTCGATCAGCCCTTCGTCCAGCAGGTCGAGGGCGATGCGCGCGGCGGCCAGCGGGGTGCGCTTGCCCGAGCGTGTCTGCAGCATGTGCAACACGCCATCCTGCACGGTGAACTCGAAGTCTTCCATGTCCTGAAAATGCTGCTCCAGCGCCTGGGCCGAGGCCTGCAGCTGCTTCCAGGCTTCGGGGGCCACGGCGGCCAGCGTGGCGTGGCCATGGGCGTTGCGCCGGCCCGAGACCACGTCTTCGCCCTGCGCATTGGCCAGAAAGTCCACCCACAGGCGGGGCTCGCCCGTGCTCGGGTCGCGCGTGAAGCCCACGCCAGCACCCGAATGCCCGCCGGTGTTGCCAAACACCATGCGCTGCAGGATGACGGCGGTGCCCATGTCGGCGTCGATCTGGTTGATGCGCCGGTACTCTGCGACCTTGTCGGCGTTCCACGAGGCAAACACCGCCGCGATGGCGCCCGAGAGCTGTTCCTGCGCATCCTGCGGGAAGGGGCGGCCCGCATGGGTTTCGTACAGGGCCAGAAAGCTGCGGGTGAGCTGGCGCAACTGGCTGAAATCGAGCAGCCGCTCATCCTGGCCCTGGGTGACTCGGGTGATCTCGGCCTCGAACAGGCTGGCGGGCAGCCCGGCCACCACTTCGCCGTAGCTGGCCACCAGGCGCCGGTAGGCGTCCCAGGCCATGCGCGGGTTGCCGGTCTGGCGCACCAGGCCGGGCAGGGTGTGGTCGCTCAGCCCGATGTTGAGCAGGGTTTCGAGCATGCCCGGCATCGACACCGGGGCGCCCGAGCGCACCGACAGGATGAGCGGGTTGCGGTCGTCGCCAAACAGCAGGTCGGTGCTTTCCTCCAGCGCGTGCAGACCCACGGAAAACACTGGCAAAAAACAATCCTGCGGGGCGTGGGTGTAGTGCGTTCCGATGACCAGTGCTACCGGGACGTTGAGCCCGGCCTGGGTCATGCGGTGCAGGTTGTAGCCTTTGGCACCCATGGTCTCCGGCGAGGGCTTGTGCAGGTGCTGGCTTGCGTGTGTGCGCACAAGGTACAGATGCTTGGGCAGACTGGAGCTGGATTTCATGCCGACATTCCCGTTTTGTTGAGCACCATCTGGCGCAGTGCATAGCCGGCCCGCAGCAGGTTGTCGGTGGCGTTTTCCAGCGTGGCGGCCAGGTCGTTGGCCAACATCAGGTCCACCGGGGCGTTGCGCAGGTTTTTGACCATGGCGGTGCGCGCCTGGCGAAACAGCTCGTCGCACTGGCGCTCGGCGCGCAGCATGCGCCACAGGGTCTGCAGGAACAGCTCGCTATCGGGGCCGTCGGCGCGCTGGCTGGCCTGGCGGGCGATCTCGATGGCCTTGACCTGGTCCTGGATGGCGGCCAGCGTGGTGGCCGCCAGCTGACTCAGCGCTGCGCGCACTTCGGCGGGCAGCCCGGGGGCGGGATGGATGAGTGTGAGCGAGTGCATGAAGGTCGCTTCTTCGAGCGCGTCGGCCACGTCATCGGCCTTTGTCAGAAAGTCCACCACCGGCAGCCAGTGCGCGCGCCGCTCGGCCCGCTGGCGGGCTTCCATGAGCAGGTGGTCGGCCTGGCGCTCCCAGTTTTTGGCGCGCAGCACCTGGGCCTGGGTCTGTGCGGTATCGCCGGGGTTATCCAGCGCGTCGCACAGGCCCTCGGCCAGCGCGTGCGTGTAGGCGGCGTGCTCGGCCAGCAGGTCGAATTCAAAGGTGCGCTGGCGCAGCAAGCGGGCCAGCAGCAGGTGCGCCTCGTCGGCCACCAGCGACACGGGCTGCTGCTGGCGCAGCACCATGCTGGAGATGCGCAACAGCTCCAGCAGGTAGGCGCTGGCGGCGGTTTCGCCCAGCACGTCGTCGAGCCGGTCGCCCACGCGGAAGGCTTCGCTGTCCACGGCCTGCATGGCGTTGTAAACCAGGCGCTCGGCACCGGCCAGCAGCCAGGCCATGTGGCCCCAGTCGTTTTGCGCGGCCTGCGCCAGCAGCTGGTGCGCCCGGGGCTTGCTGACGAAATGCTGCAGGCGCTTGCGGGCCCGGTTCCAGTCGATCACGAAGACGATGCGTGATGCCACGTTCTCCAGGCCGGTCTGCAGCTCGGCATTGCTTTGCGCCTGCAGCCGCGCCTGCCCCACAAGG
>Ga0255347_1008371_pt1 | contig 10421 bp, 14 predicted proteins | sample wastewater_treat_2_FD_192479 | JGI IMG/M metagenome (GOLD analysis project Ga0255347, IMG submission 192479) | Wastewater microbial communities from Lulu Island WWTP, Vancouver, Canada - plant24 | ecosystem: Engineered > WWTP > Wastewater > Unclassified | place: Canada: Vancouver, British...
CTCCTTGTTGCAAACATCCACCTCACGTGGGGGGCCCGTTCTTATGGATCCCTTTGTCTCCAACAGCTCTTGCAGGGGACCCTTTCGTATTGGATTTGGGGCTCCCGTGGGGTTGGTGATGACGCGGCGAAGTCGGCGGCCGAGAACAGCACCGTCTGCTCGAGGCCGTTGTCGACGCGCAGGAGCAGCTCCATGCCGTCGGCGAGCGCGTACGGACCCGCGCCGCCCGCCGCCATCGCGGCCGCCGAGCCGTTGAACACGGCGTCGGCATCAGGCGCACCGTCCACGGCGAGGCGAACGAGGTCTCCGTCGTTCAGCACGAAGGGCCCGGGCGCGGCGCCGAGCAGGATGCCCGGCGTGGGACCACCGCCCGCCACGAGGAAGCCCGCTGCGCGAATGGCGGTGGCGGTCGCTGCGTTGGCGACGTTCGAGTAGTGCGTGGTGCGGACCACCCAGAGCTGCGCCCCGCCGTTCTCGAAGAAGCCCATTGCAGCGAGCGCGAGATCCGAGTCGGGCGTGAAGCCGCCGAACTTGGTCTGGAAGTCGTCGAACGACGTGCAGAGCACGGCTTCGCCGATGGGGCCGCGCTCGGTGACGCCGACCGCGCCCGCGACGGAGGTAGGAGCCGAGGGGATGCCGCGAACCTTCGGCTCCTCCTCGACGATGACGACCTTGGACGACAGGAGCTGTCCGCTCACGATGCACCTCGCTTGTTCTTCTTCGCCTTCACGTCAGGGCGGCTGACCTCGGCGAGCGAGGTCGTGTGAAAGGGTGGAGTCGCGGCCACGACGGGCTTCGGCAGCTCAGGCACGTGGCGCTTCACGGCGAGGTCGCCGCGCTTCACCGCGCGCACGACGTCGGGGATGGTCAGCACCGCGTCATCGAGCGCGGGGCTGGTCACGTCGCTCGCAAGCGTGAGGGACTTGGCCGTGCGCCGTGCCCGGCGCCCCTCCTCGACGTCGCAGCGGCACTCGCCGAGCGCCTTGCAGTACGTCTCGTGCGCGAGCACGAAGACGAGGCAACGGCCGCTGGTGTTGGTCAGAGAGACGGTCACGGAGCACCTCCGGGAGCGATGGCCTGCGTCGGGAGCAGCTCGGGCTCGGTGACGCGCTTGCCGAGATCGAGGGGCAGCCCCTCGTCGACGTCGAAGCCGCGCACGACGAAGCCGCAGGTGAACGCGCGCACGTCGTCCTTGCCCGCAAGCTGCGTTCGGAACTCGCCATCGGCGTCGAGCTCCCAGCGGACGGTGCCTCGCGACGCGTCGGCGGGATCGCGCTGCAGCTCGAGCCAGCGGTTGCGGTTCAGGAATGTCGCGACCGCCGCCATCAGGTTGAACAGCTCGGCGGTCCGCTCCGACGCGGCGGTGAGCGAGAAGACGAGGTCGACGGTGTACGGTGGCTTGCGCCGAACGAGCTCGGGCCCAGAGACGCCGCCCACAACGTCCTCATGGGCGACGTTCGCCGAGTAGAATCGGTTCGGGCGAAGCGTCGGCCCGGAGAGAACCAGCGACGGCACCTTCGCCATCGCGATGACGTTCAGCCCGTCGAGCGTCGTGTCGTCGTAGTCGACGCTAACCGTGGCGCTGACGTTGGCGAGCACCTGGCGCTTCAGCTCGCGCAGCATCTGCCGGATGACGCGAGTGAGATCGGCCTCGCGCGCAACGGTCGGACGCGAGAACCGGTAGGCGCTCGCGAGCACCACGGACTCGCCGGAGATCGGGTCGCCCGCCGCGTCGAGGTTCTGCAGTTCGACGTCGACCACGCCGACCGCGTGGACCGGCGTGCGGAGGTCGACGATCCGCTGCCCGGCCTCGTCGCGGACGGACAGCACCTCGGCGAGCACACCGCCGAACAGCACCCGGACCCGGTTCGCGAGGTCGGCTCCGACGAGCCGCACGAGGTCGCCGCCGCTGGACGGCCCAGCGGCAGGCTGCACGGAGCTGAGAGTCGGGAGGGCCACGCGGAGGCAAAGCCACGGGACCTGGTGCTCAGGGGACGCGCCCCTTCACATCAGGGCGCGAGGCCAAGCTCCCTGGCGACGCGCTCGAGGAACCGCCTGCTGGCGCCCTCCCGGAACTTGTCGAACGCGGGCCGGAGGAAGGGGCGCGCCGGGACCTGCACGACGATGATGCCGCGCCCGCCGCCTCCCGTGGGCTCCTTGCCTGCCTTGCGGAGCAGCGCGAACAGGAAGCGCCGCATCTTCGGCGTGATGGGGATGATGACCGGCGGACCGCCGAATTCGTGGAGCTTCGCGAGGTCCACCATCGAGGCACCATCCTTCGAGCGTGCCGAACGCGAGACGCCGATGAAGGCCTCGTCGCCCTGCACGATCACGGTGATGGAGTTGCGGAGGTCGCCGCGGACGATGAGCGCCTTGCTCCCGCCGAAGCCCTCGAGCTGGCGGGCGGCGATGGTGAGCGGCGACGGCGGCTTCAGTGGCTCGCCACCGGGCGCTTGGCTCGTGAGCCCCTGGACGATGTCGTTGCGCAGTGCGTGAGCCTCCTGGCGCACGGCGGTGCCGATCGCCGCTTGCAGGCGCTGTGGCGCAGCGGTGAGGAGCCGCCGCGCCCGTGCCCAATCTCCCGTGCGCGAGACCGCCATCGCTTACCCCTGCTCGAAGCGAAGGCGCGGCACGTGCTCGTCGAGCCAGCCAAGCGCAACGTGCGTCGCCTCGTTGATGACCGCGCCCTTCCTCACGCTGATGGCCGAGAGCGCGAGCGACTTGGCCGTGACCTCGATGTCCTCGTCGCGGCAGCCATAGTCCTTGAGGACGGAGGCCGTGCGCTGTGCCGAGGGCGTCGTGCCCGTGCGCCAGAACTGCAGCTCCAGGTTCGAGCGGTAGGCCTCGGCCTCCCAGCGGGCGCGGGCCGCGCGGTCCGCGAGGTAGCTGACCTCGTAGGAGAGGCCCTCACGATCGTGCTGCACGACGTGCTGGTGCTCGTGCACGCAGATGACGACCTGGTGCCAGAGGTCCCAGCCGCCCTTGGGCGAGCCGACCTCGAACGGCGTGTAGATGCGCCGGCCGATGGTGGTCGTGAAGTTCTTGAGGAAGCGCTCCTTGCTCTGGACGCCGAGCGCTTCGAGCCCGCGCGCGACGAGCTGCATCTCGAGCGCGCTCGACTTGTTGATGACGCTCGTGCGGAAGTGGTCCTGCATGAAGCGCCAGAAGGCCCAAACCTCCTCGGGCTTCACGTCGAGGAAGATCTTGCCGACGACCGGCAGCGACTGGAGGTAGCCCTTCATCGCCCACCTCCCGCCGCCGCGTCCGCGTCGCTCGCGGGCACGCAGGTGTGCCCGGTGATGTGACCGTCCTCGGTCGCCTCGTCGACGTACGCGCAGACGAAGGGCGCACCGCTCCGCTCGCTCACGTCGTCGCAGTCGGCGAGCTCGTGGTAGCTGCCGTCGGCGTCGCAGATCTCGGCTGCGTTGCTGGTGCAGCGCGTGGCGCCCCGGATGCAGCCGTCGATGGGTCGGCAGTGCGCGCCGAGGCAGAGGGCGGCCAGGGCGCTGAAAATGAGGGCTCGCATCATGATCCACTCCGTGCGGCTGCGCGGTCCTGGAAGGAGACGAGCAGCAGGTTGCGGCTGGGCCGACGCCGATGGAGCCCGAAGCCGATGGGACGCGCCTCGGTCACGTAAAGACCGGGTGGCGTGCGAACGGCCTGAACGAGCTGGCCGTCGCGCGCGTAGAGCGCGCCCAGCCTGTCGCTCGGACGAATCAGGGCGTCGCCCGAGGCAGCGTCGACGAGGCCGAGCCGCTCGAGGTCCCTGAAGTGGAAGACGAGATCGAAGCTCGACCTGGGCGTGTTCCCGGACGTCGCCATGCGCAAGGCTTCAAAAGCCTCCGGCTCCACCTGGCAGGGGACGCGCACCGGCGGATGCTCGCGACGAAAGGGCTCACCGACACCATCGTCGTCGGTGTCGACGAGGGCGGGCTCCTTGAAGTCCTCGTCGTAGTCGGGCGCCATCGCCTGCGTGTCGAGGCGATGCAGTTCCGCGATGAACGGGAAGATGAGGCGCCCGCGCATCACGCCGCTCCGATCGGCCTCGGTCGCACGTAGAGCGCGAGGAGCGCGTCGACCTCGGGGTCGCCGGTGAGGCTCGCCGACGCCCAAGCCTTCGAGGGGTCGAGCCGGTAGCTCTGGTCGCGCGTCCGCTCCTCGATGATGCACCAGCGGCTGCGCGCCTCGAACGAGGCGTCGTCAGCGAGCGGTGCCATCGAGCGCAGGACGAGGAGCATCGTCGCGCGGCGGATCGCGGGCGGCGTGCGCCCCGTGAGCGTGCCGTCGTCCTCGGTGAAGCCCCATAGCCCCTCTGCCACCACGTTGCCGTGGCCGCGCGGGAACACGCGCCCGTGCCGGCGCGTGAAGCGCGGGCCGTCGAAGCCAGGCTGGACGGGCGCGCCGACGACGAGCAGCTCGCTCGGGTCGAGCGACAGCTCCACGGTGCCGAGCAGGAGCCGGTCCACGCGGATCGGCGGCACGGGAAGCTCGATGCTCGGCGCGCCGCGCCCAGAGAGATGCAGCGTCAGCGTGCGGGGCTCGAAGAACCAGCCCGTCACGCGATCGATGAGCCGCGACGCCTCGTCGAGCAGCAGATCGAGGCGTGCGTCGCTCGCCTCGGCCGCCGTCACGCCTTCGGCGCGCAGGTCGGCGACCGAGGCGTACACGTCACTCCCGCTCGCGCTTGCCGCGCTTGGGGCCGTCGTCGTCCTTCGAGGACGGCGGCGGCGTGTTGGGCTTCGGCGGCAGGTCCTCGGTGGTCACCGCCGTGCGCGCGGGCACGACCTTCAGATCGTCCGTGGCGCTGCGCTTGACCTTCGCGGCCTCGCTCTCGCCCGCGTCGAGCGCCTTGGCCTCGGCCTCGGTGCAGACGTCGAACGCGAGCGGGGCGTAGCGATCCGAGGGCACCTCGCGCACGGCGCGCAGGTACTCGGCCACCGGCCTCTCGACGCGGTACCAGCCGCGCTCCTCCTGGAACTTGATGCCGGCGTAGGTGTAGCGCCGCAGCACGTGGCCACGGCGCGGGTCGTAGGGCTTCAGACGAACGAGCAGCGTGTCGGTCATGGCTCAGTCCTCCTCAGAGCTGCACGTTGATGGCCTTGGCCACGCCGGTCTCCTCCGCGAACTTCACGTCGAAGCGGAGCGTCGCGACGATCTTCAGCGTGCCCTCGGAGATGTCTCGCGCCGACTCGATGCGGATCTGCCGCCAGATGCCGACGTGGATGTTCTTCGGGTTGCAGAGCAGGATGACCGTCTGGTCGCTCCCAGCGCCGAGGTTCTCGGGGAACAGCGGGATCGGCTGCACCGGCACGCCGGAGTAGAGGACCGGCGCGTCGCCCTCGAGGAACTTGTCGCCCACCGCCGTGGCTCGCTCGGCGAGCGAGTTGCGGTAGTCGAGGTCCGCGTCGACGCTGGTGAGGTACCGCATCGCGCTCTTGTCGCGCAGGTACTCGCTGGGCAGCGTCTTCACGAGATCGCGCAGCAGGTCCTTCGAGATCGGCGCAGCAGCCGCGTCGACGACGTGGCTCGTGGCCTGCTTGAGCACGCCGTCCATCGTGGCGAGGAACGGGTCGGCCGACGCAGTATCGCCGCTGACCAGCACCTCCTCCATGTCGCGCGAGATGGCGTCGGCGATCATCTCCATCATCGTCTGGCGCAGCTCGCCGCGCTCGATGGAGTCCTCGAGCACCTCGTCGGAGAGGCGCACCTCGGCCTTGAACAGCTTGGCGTCGAGCTCGACCTGGGAGAGGTCGGGGGCGGCGCGCTGCGCGGGCGGGAGCGCCGTGGCTTCCTGGCCGGGGCGCAGGATGCGGCTGCCGAACTTGATCTTCGAGATCTGCTGCTTCGGCGAGGCCATCGGGACGACCGTGGCCTGCTGCATGAGCACGGACTGCTTGATGAGCAGGCGCATGAACTTCTGCGCCTGCGCGGGCTTGAGGATGCCGCCTCCCGCCGTCAGGTCGGCGAGCGCGAGATCGGCCTTCTCCAGGATGGTGCGATTGTCGAGGTACGTCATGGGCGCGGGCTCCTTCCGGCGGGGTTCAGAGGTCGTGGAAGGAGATCGCCTTGTCGACGCTCTCCCGGTCCTTGGGCTTGTTGAGATCGAGCGGCCATCCCACGTCCTCGACGGTGGCCTTCGACATGCGCTCGGCGGGCGCTGCGCTGTTCGGCAGTCCGAACTGCTTCTCGACGCGGCCGAGCCGCTGCTGCTGCTCCTTCACGGTCTCCGACAGCGCGCGGAACGAGTCGGCGAGCTTCGCGAGCGAGTCGGTCACGCTCGGCGTCCCCGTCGCGGGCGAGTCCTTGGCGGCCAGCGCCGGCTCCGGCTGTGCCGGCGCCTCGGTCTGCGTGGAGGGCACCTTGACCGCGAGCTCGGCGAGGCGGGCGAGCGCCTGCTTGGCAGCGGTGACGTTGCCGGCGAAGTCGCTGGGGGCGGCGGGCTTGGCGCCGTCGCTCTTGGCGCGGGCCTCGATGTCCTCGTCGGCTCCGGCACTGCGGGCGAGGAGCTGCTCGGCAACGGAGCGCAGCTCCTCGGCCAGCTCGGCGAGGCGAGCGTCGGCCTGGTCTGCGCCGAGCGAGCCGAGCAGCTCGACGAGCCCGGTCAGGCTCTCCAGCGCAGTCAGCGCTGCGCCGAGCGCGGTGCCGTCGTCGAGCTTAGCCGTGGGCGCAGCGGACGGCGACTGGTCGGTGGTCGTGGTGTCGGTGGTGTTGTCGTCGTCCATGGCGTCATCCCTCTTCACGATCAGGAAGCGGTGCTTGTTGGCGGCGCGGTCGACGAGCGAGACCTCCTCGACGACCATGTCGACGAGGCGATGCACGCCGTCGTCCGCCTTGTTCATCGGCGTCGTCATGCGGCGGCCTCCGAGGCGGGCTGGTTGTTCGTGGGCTGTTCCGACGTCGGAACAGGAGCGGGCTCGGGCACGCGGCGGGCTGAGCCGCCGATGGAGAAGCCCGTGAGGTCGCCCGTCTTCACGCGCTCCCACAGCTCATCGGAGAGCACGCGCACGGCGAGGAGCCACGTGCCCTTGCGGACCGCCAGCTCCCCGATCGTGAAGTCGGTGGGCGCGAGATAGCTCTCCAGCACCTTCACCTGCCCGTTGACGCGCAGGCGGTGCATCAGCCCGAGGCCGCCGAAGTCCTCCATGAAGCGGTGGGCGGCAGCGCGGATCTCCTCGACCGAGTAGATGTCGCCCTGCGCATCGACCACCTCGGGCTCGAGCACGATGCCCAGCACGAAGCGCTCGTCGTTCGGGTCGATGCCCTTCACGAGGCGCGAGGGCTTGTCGAACACCAGCTCGTCGACGCTCGGATCGAGCGGCAGGTGCTCGCACTTGGCGACAAGCTCGAAGTCCGCGGCCTTGCGCACCGGGAAGTTGGCGACGAAGAGGCGCATGGCCTGCTTGGCGCCGCCGCGCCCCGAGGCCTCGCGCACCTTGAGTCGGAAGACGTGCCCGACCTTATTGAAGGCGGCGACGTTCTCCGGGGTCGGGTTGAGGACGGCGATGAACTCGCCCTCGACCTTCGCGAGCGCGTCGATGAACTCGTTGAGGTCGATGACCTTGTCTTTGTCGAACCACTCGCCGGGGTACGGCGGGTCGATGAAGAAGAAGGTGTCCTTGCTGTCGAAGGCCTCGATGGTCTTGCGGTAGTCCTGCCGCAGGATGCTCACGTCCTTCAGGCGCTCGGCGGCCCGGAGGTACTTCTCCGGGTTGGTGGTCGAGCCGAGGTGCTGCTGCGCCGGGTGCGTGCCGTCGGGGCGGCAGTCGCGCGCATGCGTGCGAACGAAGACGAGCTTATAGAAGCGGGCGACGTCGTCCTTCGGCGTCATGTCGCGCGCCTTGGCGAAGCTCTCCTGCGTGACGGTCCACTCGAAGCGGCGACGCAGCTCCTCGACGCGCTCGGGCGTCATCGCCTTGATGCTGCGGTGAAGGAACACCACGTCGTCGTCGAGGTCCGCGATGACCTCCTTGTTGCTCGGGTCCTTCGCGTGCAGCACCGCCGCCGCGCCCGCGAAGGGCTCGACGTAGGTCTTGTGCGCCGGGATGAGCGGCACGATGCGCTTCGCGTAGTGGAACGAGCCGCCGAACGTGCCGAAGGGCTGCGCCTTCTCGACGTCGTCAGCGCTGTCGAGTGCGCCGTCCCAGTCGTCGAGGACGAACTCGTCGTCGAGCGCCTTGACGGTCGGCTCGTAGTTCGCGACCAGGAGCTGCGTCAACACCGAGCTGCCGCCGACGCCGCGCATGTGCGCGATCGAGCGCCGCGTGCGGATGCGCTTCGTCCAGAAGTCGCTGTCCTTCACCAGCTCCGGGAACTTGCCACGGATGCCGTAGGTGATGAGGAAGCGGCCCTTGAGCGACTTGAGCAGCTTGAAGAAGCGCTCCTCGTCGAACTCGCTCTCGCCGACGTCGACGTTGTAGCCGGGGTACGGCGGGTCGAGAAAAAAGACCGTGTCCTTGCTGTCGTACTTGCGGACGACCTTCTCGTAGTCGCCGCCGTAGACCTTCACCTTCTTCAGGCGCGGCGCGAACTTCTCGATGCGCTTGATGGTCGTCGCCTCGACGCCGACGACCGTCGGGCTGAAGCTCTTGCCGCGCATCTTCCCGTAGGAGAAGTGCGTCAGGTACAGGAAGCGGTGCAGCCGCTCGACGTCGTCCTCGGGCTCGACGTCGAGGAGCCGCTTGAACGTCTTCTCGTCGCCGACCCACGGCAGCTTCTTCAGCTTCGCGAGCCCCTCGGCGGAGAGCTTCTTGATGAGCCGGTAGGCGTCGGCGATCTCGAGGTCCGCATCGTTGATGACCTCGACCTCCGCGGGCTCCTTGGCGAACAGCACCGCCGCGCTGCCGGCGAACGGCTCGACGTAGGTCTTGTGCGCCGGCAGCATCGCCACGAGGCGGTCCGCCAGGCGCTTCTTGCCCGCGGGCGAGCCCCAGATGGTCTTCTCGACCTCGGTGCCGTGCCGGCGCGCCCCCTCGTTGGCCGCGAGGATGCGGCGCGCGTGGGCGACGGCGGCTTCGCGTCGGTCAGGCATCGCGCAGCGCCTCCGGGTCGGTGCCCCACTCGGGGCGGTCGCTGGAGGGAGCGTTCAGGTCGCGCGGCCAGACGAAGGGCGCGTCCTGCTTCGCCGTCTTGTCCCCGGTCCGCCCGGGCGCAGACGGAGGCGGCCCATCCCCGGTGGTCGGGGCGGTCGTCTCGGGCTCGCGCGGCTTGGTCTCGGGCATGCGACGTCCTCCGCAGAGGCAAAGCCGCCGACTTCGCGCGGAGGGGACACGTGCTCGCGAATCACACGACCGCCAGCGTCGTGGACCGGCAGAGGCCGTGGTACGGCGGGAAGCCGATGCCCACCTCGTTCAGCGCGGTGTCGCTGGCGAGCGCGCGGAAGTCGCCGCGATCGTCCCGCGTGCCCATCGCCGAGCGCGTGATCTCGGCGAGGTCGGTCCGACCGGCGCCGCCGTCCACGTAGAGCCAGGTGCGCCCGGTCTCGCGGTCCTGGGCCTCCCGAACCCACGGCATGGCCTGCTTGATGGCCTCCGGGTCCTCGAGCTGCTCGATGCGGTCGAAGCGCCTGAGGGCGTCAGCCACCGAGAAGGTCTTGCCGTGCAGGTAGCGGCAGATGTTCGTGGTCTGCTCGTCGAGCACCGCCTCGATGCGGTACTGCCGGACGCCCGCCTCGGCGTAGCTGCTCATCTGCGCGTAGGAGCGGCCCTGCGCGATGAACGAGGCGGCGACCGTCTCCCAGTAGAACGGGGCGCGGTCGACGAGTGCCGTGCGGGCTGCCTGTTCGAGCGCCTGGGCGATGTCGTCACGCCCGAGCCCTTCCTCGAGTCCGGCGGCGACGATACGCCGGGCCTCCTTGCCGAAGCCCTCGACGCGCCGGCCGTACTCGTCGCGGACGAAGTTGCCCTGGGAGCTGGTCACGTGGGCGACGACGCGACGGTCGACCGCGTTGAACTCGGCCCCGATCGCGAGCCGCTGGCTGCGCCGGGCGTCGGTACGCGTGGCGGCGACCACCTCCTGCGCGGCGTCGTTGAACGGGGCCTCGATGCGCACGGGCACGAGCGCTGTGGCGCGCCCGGCAGCGGCCATCGCCTCGGCGACCAGGCGCCTTCTCTCGGCGGCGGTGGTACGGGCCCAGTCGACCTCGAGGACGCCGAGCGCCTCGCGCACCGCCTCTACCTCGGCACGCCCGGTGGCGCGCCGGAGCTGGGCGGCAAGAAGCGCCACGGCACGATCGAACCCGGCGCGGGTGCCGAGGTTCATGGTCTTGGCGACGGGACGCCGAAGGAAACGCTCGACGAGCTCGTCGGCCGCGACTCGGGCCTCGTGAACGACGAGGAGTCGATCAGCGGAAGCGGATGTGCCGCACATCGGCGTCCTCCTCGAGCCGCAGCTCGCCGTGGCTCACGTGCATCAGGACGCGGCAG
>Ga0255347_1008373_pt1 | contig 10417 bp, 7 predicted proteins | sample wastewater_treat_2_FD_192479 | JGI IMG/M metagenome (GOLD analysis project Ga0255347, IMG submission 192479) | Wastewater microbial communities from Lulu Island WWTP, Vancouver, Canada - plant24 | ecosystem: Engineered > WWTP > Wastewater > Unclassified | place: Canada: Vancouver, British...
GGGGTCTGAGACACCTTTCAAAATCACCCGCGAGCAGGCTATTCTTAATCATGTTAATCTTGTCAATCATGTCTCTCACCCTTTCCAACTGAACCATGGCTCCTGAATCCTAGGTGCGGCGCGGTCGAGCCAGGCGCGGGCTGCCGCAGTGTTTAGGACAGGGCTGTAGCGTATGGTCTGGTAAGTTTCGATCAGGTCAAGCAGCGCCCCGGAGCGGGAGTCTTCCAGTTCCGGGCGGACCCGCCGGAACCAGACTGGCCAAGTCTCGAAAACGCGGCGGCGCAGGTGCGCCGGCACGGAACGGCGCGCGACGCGCGTCATGGCCTGCGCAAGCTCGCGCCGCAGCCGGGCTTCACTGTCCAGTTTTGGCCGCCGCCGTCGGCGCCTGATCCACCAGAGCGCGCCTAGCCCGATTGTGACCACCGCGCCGGGAATGCTTGCGAACATGTGCCAAAGCAGCAGGAATAAGTCTTCGCCTAAATCAGCGAGCACTTCCAGAAAGTTGGCGTTGCGCAGGTATGACAGGGTGCGTTTCAGGCTGGCCTTGATCACATCAATGGCCCACCTGAACTTGCCCGGCTTTTTGAACAGCGCGGGATTGCCGGTCGGCGGCGTGGGGTCGGCCATCAGCCATTTGCCGGCGGCGTTATCAAAAACCTCGACCCAGGCATGGCCCTCCCGCTCGCGCACAACCCAGCGTTTCAGCCACGGGTTCCATTCGCTGCAGACGTAGCCGCCGATCACCCGCGCAGGTATGCCGCGCCCCCGGAACATCAGGGCTGCGGCACTCGCGAATAAAGTGCAGGCGCCCTCTTTACGCGCCATGAAGTCAACCAGCGGGTCCGGTCTGGAACGCATGCGCAACCCAAGGCGGTATCGAAAGTTTTTCGCGAAGTGAGTCTCGATGATTCTGACGGCGGCAGCCAGTGTCGGCGCGTCGGCAAAACCGGGGCAGGCGTTGATCCATTCTTGCACGTCGGCAACAAGGTGTTCGGGTATCTGCAGGTAGTGCCAGGATGTAGAACCGGCGGGGAAGGGGTAGGCGTTGTAAAGCAGGCGCGAAGGCGTGACGCCGAGTGTGTAGGTCTCCGGAAACGCGCCCGCCGGCGAGACCATTCCGTTGGGCTCGGTGAACGGCTGGGGGGCTTCGATTGTGAGTGTGAGGGCATTGCCGGGCAGACAGAATCCGGCAAGCTGTGAAGGCGCCAACACCTCTACGCGCCAAACCGCGCGGGCGGTCGCAGATTGCGCGGGCTGTAGCAGATACACGCCTTTGTTTTTCCCGGCTGCGGCATCCGGGGCTTTCGGTAGTTGGTCTGCGGGTTTGATCGCTTGCCAGCGGCCGTTGTAGTAACGGGTGTATACGTTTTCGCGCAGGTATCCCGGCAGGTATCCGGTTTCCAGCAGCATGATCATGCGCATGCGGCTACCAAAATCCGTGGGGGTCGTGGCTGTCAGCATCAGGTCGGTGTGGCGGTGACGGTGGCGGCGGTCGGCATACATGACGAAACCGAAGATGCGCTTTTGGAGTGCGTTCGCAGTACGTTCCACCGGCTTCCGCAAGGTGAACGCGAAAGCGGCGAGGATAATTATGCAAATGGTGCGCCAAGCCAGTTCTTTGAAGCCGGGGGCGAAGGTTTCTGTGGCGCGTTGCGCGGTCAGGCGTTGCGCCAAGTCGGCGGCGGCCAGCAAAACGATCATACCCCATATCAGCAGGGGCGCGTGAGCGCCGATGGCGCCTAAATCCAGATAAGAGCGCGACAGGACCAGCATCGACATCGGCAAGCCGCCGATCGCTGCCAGAGAAACCGTGTTCACGGTGGGCCGGAACAAGAGCGAAGTCAAACCCATGGCATACGCGACAGTGACGATGCGGTCCATGGCACGGCTTTCTTCGGGTGCGCTGTCGGGCGGCATCAAGCGCGACACATTGGCGGCGAGACAGAACACGATCAGCGCAATGCCGCTCCAGATGACCCAGCGGGATGTGGAAGGCAAGGGGCGGGGGCGCCACGCCGCCAGCGCGGTGACGAGGCACGTGAAATAGAGCAGGCCTTGATCGTCTTCGCGGCAGTACCACCAAGCGCACCACATCAGGAAAGTTGCGCAGAGCAGCACCGGCCAGCGGCTGCGCGGCGGTGTGGTGGCAAAAGACTCGGCCTTGCGGGACGGACGCGCGGAATTTGCGGGGCGGCTGTTCATAAGGTGCGCACCTCCCCGCGCAGGACGGACTTGGCGGTCAGGCGTATGACATCGGGAGGCAGCCCCGCGATCATGTCGAGCTTGGGTGTGATCAGCACGACCTTGAGGCCGGTTTCCCAAGCGGAAAGATTTTGCACGAGTTCCGAGCGACGTTGGTCCCAGCCGGTCAGGATCAGCAGGACGCTCTGCAGGGCGCGGACTTCCTCGAACAGCAAAGGTTCCAGCCGGTCGAGCGGGTCTTCGCGGCACGGGTCCACGGCTGCCAGCAGGTCGAGCACTTCTTCCAGATAGCCGCCACGCCCGGCAGTGACAAAACGGTAGATTTGGGGACCAGCCACGAGCAGTTCCAGCACGCGGTCGGTAGACGAAAGGGTGTCGGTGACGGCGGCGGCCAGCGACAAGGCGGCCTCGACCGGAGTCTCGCGCCGGAAGCTGGTGCCGCGTCTTTTTAAGCGGAGGGTTTCGCGGGTGTCGACAAGGATGGCGGTACGCGAACGGCCTTCGGACTGGAACTCTTTGATCACCGGCACTCCCAAGCGTGCGGAAGAGCGCGGATGGACATGCCGCAAGGCATCGCCCTCGCGGAATTCGCGGCAGCCGTGGAACTCAAGAGCCTCACGCGCCATGTCGCGGGCCGCCGAGAGATCTTGCTTGTTGCGATTGCCGAGCGGGATGTCAAAGGATTCTAGGCGGGTATAGCGCGGATAGACCGAGATGAAACGTTCGTGCGGCGCGGTGCGGCCCCAGCGCCAGAAGCCGCAGGGGAAAGATGAGTCGTAGCGCAGGGCGGGCAGGGTATATACGCCGCGCGCCAGGGCGTGGCTTGAGGCGGTAACGCTCTCGGCGGCACCGGGCGGCAGCACGGTCAGGTGTGCGCGTCTGCGCCTCATGCTGAGCCAGTCGGAATACACCAACGTGTCGATGGCGAGGTCGCGGGCGCAGAAGCGGCCGATGTTGCGCACCTGATAGCGGGTTTCGAAGCGGCTGCCGCACTCGACACGCAGGGGCATGGTTGCGGTGACTTCAAGCTTCGGCCTCCAGATCAGGCCGGACACGGCGCATGTGAGTATCCAGCCGACCAGCGCGTAGCCGAGTGTCAGGATGCGGCTTTCGAAACCCACCAGCATCAGCAGCAGGGTGGGGCCGATGCCGATCATGCCAACTATGAAGAGGCGCGGGGTAGTGTAAGCTGTGACAGCGTAATAAACCCAAGAGACCATCGGGAAATTACGGGCCAAACGGCCCCGCCGTCCGTGCTGGTAGCCGATGGGCGGGTTGCGCAGACGGTGCCAGAAGCGGGCGGCCAGTCTGGGCCGGGCGGTCATGCGGGAACCGGCTCCGTGCGCAGCGCCTCGGCGATAACCGCCTCGCCGGTCAGACCGCTGTGCCGCGCTTTGACATCGATCATCATGCGGTGGGCGAGCACCGGCACCGCTTGGGACTGCACGTCATCCGGGCGCACGCTGTCGCGTCCGGCCATATAGGCTGCGGCTTGGGCGCAGCGCCGCAGATCGATCGAGCCGCGCGGGCTGATGCCCAAGCGCAGGCGGGGATCGTGGCGTGTCCTTTCGACCAGGCGCACGATATAGTCCAGCACGGAAGACTCGACGCCGATCTCGCGCACCTCGGCCTGCAAACGGGCCAGAGTGTCGGTGTCCATGATCGGCTGCAGTTTTTCCAAGGGGTGGGAGTGAACTTGGTCGTTCAGCATTTGCAATTCGTGATTGTGGTGCGGGTAGCCGAGGGAGAGGCGCAGGCAGAAACGGTCGATTTGCGCTTCCGGCAACGGATAGGTGCCGTTGTATTCAACCGGGTTCTGCGTGGCGATCACCAAGAACGGACGCGGCAGGACGCGCGAGATACCCTCGATGGTCACTTGGCGTTCGGCCATGGCTTCCAGCATGGCCGATTGCGTACGCGGCGAGGCTCGGTTGATCTCGTCCGCCAGCACGATATTGGCGAAGACCGGGCCGGGCCGGAAGGTGAAGCTGCCGTTGGCGGCAGAGTAGATCATGCCGCCGACGATGTCGGTCGGCAATAGGTCCGGAGTGAACTGGATACGCGAGAAACGCGCGGAGAGCGAAACCGCAAGGGCTTTGGCCAAGGTGGTCTTGCCGGTGCCGGGCACGTCGTCTATCAGCGCGTGCCCGTCGGCGAGCATGGCGACCAAGAGCTGGTCGATCGCCTCGCTTTTACCGCGGATGACCGTGGAGAGGTTTTCTTTCAAACGCGCCAAAACAGCTTTCGGCGCAAGGCTGCTTTCTGTTCCGCTATTCATGACATGATATTAACGTTCAGGGAGTGGCACTGCAAGCGCCAGATCCACAAGGCAGAAGTAAAAGGTAAGTGGTGAATGGTGAATGGTGAGTGGCGGGGAGCCGGAGGTAAGTGGTAGGAGCGCGCGTAAACGCGCTACACAGGACGGCAGGATCGGTAGCAGCGGCACCGGGATAGGGGAAGGCGGGAGCGCGGGCGTGCCGCGCCCGCCTCTGGTAGGGACGGCTCGCCGAGCCGTCCGCAGCGGTTTCGGCGAAACCGCCCTACCGGCTACAACACGGCTTTGGTATGAAAAATGGCCAAGTTATATGTAAAAAGTTGGGAGTGCCGCAGGTCGCAAGTCGCCTGTCGATAGTCAGACACAGCCGGACAGCAAGCTCAAAGTTTGAAGCCTGCCATTCAACAAAATGCGCGCTTGACTATAAACAGCCCAAGTAACTAACATAACCACATCGTATAAGGGCTGCCCATTTTTGCGTGGCAGACTCGATAAGGACTGTTGGTTACGCAGGATGATGAAGAGAGGATATATGATACTGCTAAGGCAACATAGGGCAACCGACCTCTCCTCGGATGTGCGTTGGTAGCCCCTAACACTAGGAAAAAGACACGAAGGAGTAACGAGTATGAGGACAAGCAGGGTAATCATGATAACGGCTGTTGCACTATGCGCGGCTATCGGTTGTAATGCGGGCGATAACGTGAAGCAGACAGGCAAGTTATCCCCCGCCGAAGTTAACCGCGACAACTACACGATACAACTACATGGGAACTACACGGAATCAACGCCATTGGATCTGTCGCTAACGGGTTCGGGGCCCGAGTTTTCAATTGAATTTGCTGAACCGTGTATGAGTTTCCGAGCCACGCTGCAGCTTGATGGCGACCGCATCGGCATCAACTACGAGCTTTCTGTGGAAGGAATGATTCCAAGGGGCACGAGGTATGCCGGAGTGGCTGCCGACAATAAAATAGAACGAGTTCCCAGTTTTGAAATACGCCAGTTCACGCTGAGAGGTTCTGCCGTGCTTTCGTCCGGGAAACCATTAACCATCGCGACTGTGAATCAGAACAAGCTGGAACTGACTGTCACGAAATCCACGGAATAGGCTTCTCCGAGAAAGTAATCATTCTGCAAGACATGAATAAAAGAAAGACAGTTATATTGGTCGGCGCTTGCCTTCTGGCACTGGTGTTGTACCCCATTATTCGGAACACATGGGAGATGCGCCGTTTGGATGCCAAAGCGCGTTGCCTCCGTGACATCTTTGTGGCGCTTACCGGAGCAAGAATCGAAGCGGAGGCTCAAGGCCAGAAATACTCGCCGCCTCAAACCCTTGCGGAAATTCTTGATGAAAAGGCAAAAGCGGAATTAAAGAGGAAAGGGATCGACTGGACGCAGATTCAATACTATCCGTTGTCAGATGACATGTCGGATACATGCGCAATCCTGTCGCTTGAATCCGGCGAGTACCTCATTGCAATCAGAAAAGGCGGGGCTATTTTCCGCGGTCCGAAAAAATACGCTGGAATTATATGCTCGAACAATCAGGCAAATGGATGTTTTGAGATCAGGTATACATTGACAAACAATTTAGGAAGCGGTCAACATATCCTTCAAGAATCAAAAGAAAGTTGCAAACCCGGTGGCGACACACCAAACACCCATTCGCCTTAGGCTCAGGGGGATGAAAATCACTGACGTTAGCCGATAAAAAATGAAACCGAGAACAAAACAACTGATCGCGGTTTATGCGCTGCTTCTGTTAGTTCCAAGTATTATTCCCTTTTGCATTCATGTCTTTTGCCGCCCTCATTATCTTTCACTTGGGACTAGTGTTTGTGCGGGAATACTAACACTCTTGGGGCCATGGGCAACACTGGCGGCGAAAATCACAAACATCCCAAATGCGGGAGAAAATTTTTATCCTAAACTTGCGATTGGATTAACCATAGCGGCGCTAACGCTCTGTTTGACCCCAATCCTAATCACAAACAAATGGGTCACGGTAGCTTGTATCACGCTTTACGTCCTTTTATGCTTTTTTTGGTTGTTTATCGGTTTTGGCCAGCTTGCAAGTTGCATCCTGTAAAATAAAATTAGAGGCCAACATTAGCGATCAAGCGCAAGCATGGTCGCGCTATGCGCGGAACTGTAGCGCGGGCGGAGCACCCGTTGCGGACGATCAGTCGGATCGGTCGGATTAGACGGATTAGTCAGACTTGCCGGAACTGTCGGGCGCACCCGCCGCCAACTCTTCATTATTAGTTATTAGCTCTTCACTCTTAACCAACGCACTAATGCACTAACGCACTAATGAACTAATGAACTAACGCATTTCCCTCTTTTCCCTCGGCTGTTTTCATAAGTAGGCTTGCCGTAATGTGGGGATTGTTGCCATAATAAGGGTTCTTTTTCGATATAAGGTGGGTGCGAAGTGATTGAATTTGAAGAAATTAAAGCCAGGTTAAACGCCCTTTGCGACAATCTGGCGGAGATGCGCGGTTATCTTGATGTCGATAACCGGCGTGCGATGCTGGAGCGTCTGGAAGAAGAGGCGGCAAAACCGGATTTCTGGAACTCGCAGAGCGCGGCCAAGGAGAATATCGCCAAGACCAACGCGCAACGGGCTTTCGTGAAGCCGTTCGATGAGCTGTCACGGCTGCTGGACGACGGGGCGCTGATGGTGGAGTTGGCGGAAGGTGAGGAAGACGCGGCCTCGCGTAAGCAGGCTTTGGCCGATGTTTGCCAAATCTTCGACAAGGCGGAAGGCTTGTTCTCCAGATTGCGCATGCAGTCGTTGCTGGGCGGGCCTATGGACGCTTGCAACGCCTACCTGACGCTGCACTCCGGCGCGGGCGGCACCGAGTCTTGCGACTGGGCTGACATGCTTTTCCGCATGTACCGGATGTACTGCGAGGACAACGGCTTCGAGATCGAGGTGCTGGACATGCAGCCGGGCGAAGAGGCGGGGCTTAAGTCGGTGACCTTTTTGGTGAGCGGGGCTTACGCCTACGGCTATCTGAAGGCGGAGCGCGGTGTACACCGTCTGGTGCGGATCAGCCCTTTTGATGCCAACAAGCGGCGGCATACCTCGTTCAGCTCGCTGGATGTTGTGGCGGAGCTTTCGGACGAGATCGAGGTCGAGATCAAGGACGAGGACCTGCGGGTGGACACCTACCGCTCCAGCGGGGCGGGCGGCCAACATGTGAACAAGACCGATTCGGCGATCCGCCTGACGCACATGCCGACCGGAATCGTGGTGGCGGTGCAGTCAGAGCGCTCTCAGCACAAAAACCGGGCCAAGGCCATGAGCATGCTGAAGGCTAAGATTTACGAGTATTACGAGGACAAGAAGCGCAAGGAGATGGAGCGCTTCTATGGTGAGAAAGGCGAGATCGCGTGGGGCAGCCAGATCCGCTCGTATGTGTTCCAGCCGTACACAATGGTTAAGGATCACCGCACGGAAGAGCAGACCTCCAACGTGCAGTCGGTGATGGACGGCAATATCCAGCCTTTCATCGAGGCGTATTTGAAACACAACACGCAGAAAGCGTAGGGGCGCGGCAGCGCAGAAGTGCAGAAACCTTTAAGGAGAAAGGGAATCGAGATGACATTGGAACAGGCGAAACAGATTTTGAAAAAAAACGGGCAGGAGCATGTGTTGCGTTTTTGGAACCGGCTGGACAAGACGGCGCGAAGCGCTCTGCTGCAACAGATCGCGGAGATTGATTTCAAAGAGGTTGCCCGTATGCGGAAGACGCTGACGGATAAGGCTGGCGCGTCCAGACGTTCCGCTCCGCGTCCCGCGCCGCCGACGCGGTGGACGCGCAGTCGCCATGCCGAGGCGTTCAAGGCTGGCGAGGATTTGTTACGCAAGGGGCGTGTGGCGGCGTTATTGGTGGCGGGAGGCCAAGGCTCGCGCTTAGGCTATGACGGGCCCAAAGGCGCTTTTAAGATCGGCCCGCTTTCAGATATGCCGCTCTTCTATTTCCATACCCGCAAGATTTTGCGTCTGACGCGCCTTTACGGCAAGCCGGTGCCGTTTTACATCATGACCAGCGAAGTGAACGATGCCGCGACACGCGCGTGTTTCGCCGAATATGATTATTTTGGCCTTGATCCAGCCAATGTCATTTTCTTCAAGCAAGGGGTGTGGCCCGCGCTGGATGAGAACGGCAAGCTGATACTTGAAGCGCCGGGCCGGATCTTCGTAAGCCCCGATGGGCACGGCGGCACCTTGCGGGCGTTGGCGAAAAACGGTTGTCTTGAAGACATGACCGCGCGGGGTATCCGCAGTGTGTTTTATTTTCAGGTGGACAACCCGCTGGTGGATGTCGCTGATCCCGCGTTTATCGGGCTGCATGCGTTAAACCGTGCTGACATGGCGTTAAAACTCTGTCTCAAGATTTCGCCGTCGGAGTCGATGGGCGCGGTGGCGTGTCTCGGCGATGGGCGTTACGGCCTGATCGAGTATTCCGAGCTGACACCGGCGCAGGCCGCCCGCTTCAAGTACGGCAGCCCCGCGATCCATGTGTTCTCGCTGGGTTTTCTCAAACGTGCGGCACGCAAGGACATGCCGTTGCATGTGGCGCACAAGAAGATACCGTTCTGTGCGGATGACGGCTCGACGATCAGGCCTGACGCGCCGAACGCTTACAAGTTCGAAAAATTCATTTTTGATATCCTGCCGGATGCCAAGAACGTTGTGAATCTGGCGTTTGACCGTGCGGAAGAGTTTTCGCCGGTCAAGAATGCGGAGGGCACGAATTCGCCGGAGACGTGCCGCCGCGCTCTGCAGGCCAAGTGGCGGCGCTGGTTGCTGGCGGCGGGCGTGACCGTGCCGGATTCCATGCCTGTCGAGATCGACCCGGCATATGCGGGGGGTGTGGATGATTTGCGGCGCGCGGGGCTTTGGCTGAGCACGGAATAACAATTTGTGATTTGAAAGGGAAAGCAAACGATGAGACCAGTAGTTTTGATTATTCGTGACGGATGGGGGTTGAATCCGCGGGAAGACGGGAATGCGGTGTTCGCGGCGCAGACGCCGGTGATCGACCGTTTGAAGGCGCGGTATCCCTGGACGCGGCTGGCGTGCAGCGGCGAGGCGGTGGGTCTGCCGGAAGGTTATCAGGGTTCAAGCGAGGTCGGGCACCTGAACATGGGCGCCGGGCGCGTGGTGGTGCAGGAACTGAAGCGGATTGACGACGGGCTGAGCACGGGCGAGCTGTTCAAGAGCGCAAAGTGGGCGGCGCTGATCGCAAATTGGAAAGAGCACAAAAGCGCGTTACACTTTATGGGGCTGCTGCAGGACGAGGGTGTGCACGCGCACCAAGAGCACCTTTTCAAGCTGATGCGGCGGGCGCGGGAAGAGTATCCCGAAGGCCGCATAGTGGTGCACCCGTTTTTGGACGGGCGCGACACGCCGCCGCGCAGCACGCTCGAGTATCTGGCGCGGCTGGAGAAAGAGATGGCGGCAGTGGGCAACTGCGTGATCGGCACGGTGCAGGGGCGCTATTATGCCATGGATCGCTCGAAGAATTACGCGCTGACCGACACGGCTTACGCCTGCTTGGCGGCGGGCGAGGGGCGCAAGGCGGCTACGGCGGCGGAAGCGGTGCAGGAGTCGTATGATAAAGACCAGACACCGGATAACACCCCGATGGTGGACGAGTACATCCCGCCGTATGTGATCGGCGAATATGCGGGGATGAAGGACGGGGATTCGGTGATGCACTTCAACTACCGGCAGGATCGTGCGATCCAGTTGTCGCAGGCTTTCGTCTGCGCAGATTACGCGGGTAAGCGCGTGTCGTCTCCCAGAGTGCGGTATCTGGGGTTCACCCGTTACTGGAACGAGTTCAGCGAATACCTGCTGGGGGCGATGGGCGGTGACGGCGGCATGGACAACCTGCTGGGCGAGGTGATCGCAAAGGC
>Ga0255347_1008375_pt1 | contig 10416 bp, 7 predicted proteins | sample wastewater_treat_2_FD_192479 | JGI IMG/M metagenome (GOLD analysis project Ga0255347, IMG submission 192479) | Wastewater microbial communities from Lulu Island WWTP, Vancouver, Canada - plant24 | ecosystem: Engineered > WWTP > Wastewater > Unclassified | place: Canada: Vancouver, British...
GCGGAGCAAAGAGTGATGCGGGCGGCGGTGGCGGCTAACGACAAGGCGCTGGCGCGTGTCCTGCGGCAGGTGCGGCCAGGCATGACCGAGTGGGACATCAGTGTTCTGGTGCGGCGCGAGGCCGAGAGGCTGGGACAGGGCGAGGCTTTTGAAGCGGTGGTGTGCGTCGGGCGTAATGCGGCAGAGTGCCACCACCATCCGGGCACGGCGCGGTTGCGCACCGGACAGGCACTGCTGATCGACATGGGGGTGCGCCGCGACCATTACTGTTCTGATCTGACGCGCACAGTGTGCGTCGGCGGGACGCCCGCACCGGAGCTGGCCGCGATCCACAGGGTTGTGGTTGAGGCGAACCGCAAAGCGATCTGTGCGATCCGTCCGGGACGGCGTTGCTGCGACATTGACGCGGTGGCGCGCAAGGTTATCGAGCGGGCCGGATACGGCGAGCGCTTCGGGCACAGCTTGGGGCACGGCTTGGGGCTCGAGGTGCATGAAGCACCGGCTTTATCATCGGCCTGCGAGACCTTGCTGGAGCCGGGCATGGTCATGACCGTGGAACCCGGCATATATCTGCCGGGACGTTTCGGGGTGCGCGTCGAGGATGTGGTGCTGGTGACGCAGAGCGGTTGCGAGGCGCTCAGTCATTCACCGCATGCGCTGCAAGGCTAGAGAGTGAAAGGGGAAGAAGGAAGAGGGAATAGTGAAGAGTGAAGAGTGAGGTGCGCGGGTGTCCCCGCCGCACCTGATTGGTGTGAAACGCAACTTGGAGTGCGGTGACAAGAGCCGCGCTGTGCGCGGGTCGCGGCACCGCTTTCCGGCCTGTCCGCGCTAAAGCGGCGTCGCGCGGGATACCGCTTGCCGCCGCACTCCAAATCCGCTCGCCAGACCTGCGGAGCATCGGTATCGAAATCAACTGCTCTTTTTAGGATTAATCCTCTGAGCTAGCGTTGGCGCGGAACACCGGGCTGGGAGTCTGGTTGTAGACCTTGGTGCCCGGCGGCACCGAGTGGGTCAGCCAGACGTTGCCGCCGATCACCGCGCCCCGGCCGATTACCGTATCACCGCCTAAAATGGTGGCACCGGCATAGATCACGACATTGTCTTCGACATCAGGATGGCGTTTGATGCCCTTGACCAACATGCCGTTCTCGTCTTTTGCAAAACTTAGGGCGCCCAACGTAACGCCTTGGTAGAGCTTCACGCGTCGGCCAATGCGGCAGGTCTCGCCGATGACCACGCCGGTGCCGTGATCAATGAAGAAGCCCGGCCCGATCGTCGCGCCGGGATGAATGTCGATGCCGGTTTTGGAGTGGGCATGCTCACTCATGACACGCGGTATCAGCGGCACGCCTTGCTTGTAGAGGGCGTGCGCGATACGGTGAATCGTGATCGCGTATAAGCCTGGGTAGCTCATGACGACCTCCATGGTGGACATGGCGGCAGGATCACCTTCATAAGCCGCTTGGATATCCTGTTGCAGCGTGTCGCGGATTTCAGGCAGCCCGGTTAAAAGCGATACGGTCGCCTGATGAGCTTTTTCCGCGCAGCCGCTACAGTCTTCGCACTTGGCGCGGCGGCAGGCATACTCCAAGGCACGGTGCGTCTGATCGCGCAAGGTCAGCGCGATGTCACGCAGAGCGTCGCGCAGATGGGGTTGAAAGTTTTCCTGTGACAGCGGGGCGTGCCCGTGACATCCGGGATAGAGCACTCCCAGAAAGTTATCGAGCAGGGCGATCACTGCGCCTGCGCCCGGCAGGTTCACATCCCGCTGCGTGTTGGAGACAGGGCAACTCTGGCACGGAGAGAGTTTTTCCGTCAAATCGCCGAGGTTTGCTTCCAGCCACTTTTCCATAACTTTGTCTACGCTCACTCCTCCTCCTCCGCGCCCTCTTCGCGCCTTATCCTTACGATCACGCTGGACGCGCCCAAGTTATTCAAGCCCAGAGAGAGCAAAGTCCGCTCGACAAATCCGCGTCCTTGGCAGACCAGGTCAGTCACCTCGATCCGGTCTTCGCGGCACAGGGCCAAGAAATCTTTGAGTGTGAACAGGTGGATGTTGGGGGTGTTGTACCACTCGAAGGGAATCTGCTTGCCTTTGGGCATCTTACCGCTCAGCAGCAGGCGGAGGCGAACTTCTAAACAGGCGAAGTTGGGGAAGGATATGACCGCCTCGCGCGCCACGCTCAGGATTTTCCGCAATAGCTCGCGCGGACGCTTGATGGTTTGCAGCGTCTCACTGAGGACTACCACATCGAAGCTGTTGTGGGGGATCATGGCTAAGCCGTCATCGATATCCTCAAGCAGGATGTCACAACCGATTCCCATAGCGTTGATGACCTGCTCGATATCGATCTCCACACCGTTACCCGTACACTGCCGCGTCTGCCGCAAGATATTGAGCAGCGATCCATTGCCACAGCCCAAGTCCAGCACGCGGCTTCCGGCGGGCACGAGATCAACGACTTTCTGGTAATGGCGCAGTTGCCATTGGCGAGGAGCGACCGGCATGTAAGGCTGTCCCGGTGAAGGCGGCGGACACGGCACAAAAGCTTTAACCACGCGTTGCAAGTCCGCAGTGTGTGTCAGAAAGGCGTCATGTCCAGCGGCGGCATCAAGGTGGCAGTAGGAGACCTGCTTTTTTTGGCGCAACAGGGCTGTCACCAACTCTTCGGACTGTTCCGGCATGAACAGCCAGTCGCCGCTGAGCGAGACGATCAGGACACGGGACGAGACATCCTTGAAGGCGTCGTCAAGCGAGCCGTGCCGTTCTTCGACATCGTACTCATCCATGGCCAGGGTTATGTGCATGTACGAGTTGGCGTCAAAACGCTGTATGAACTTTTCGCCTTGGTGTTGCAAGTAACTCTCGATCTGGAAACATGTGCTGAAATTACGATCAAGCGCATTGCGGAATTCTTGATCAGCGCTCAACCATTCCGGGCGCTTCTCCCGCCCGAATTTCGTGTCCATCAGCGGCTGTGACAGATATGTGATGTGGGCGAGCTTGCGCGCGCTGGACAAGCCTTTTTGCGGTGCGCGCTCGTTTCCGTAATAATCGCCGCCTTTCCAGTCGGGGTCCGAGATGATGGCGTGCCTGCCCACGATGTCGAAGGCCAGCGCCTGTGAGTTGAGGCTGGCGGCGGAGGCGATCACAATCGCCTTATCCACTTCCGCCGAGTGGCGGATCAGCCACTCCAGCACCTGCATTCCGCCGAAGCTGCCGCCGATTACGGCGGCCAAGCGCGGAATGCCGAGTTGTTGCAACAGGAGGCGGTGGACCTCGACGATGTCCCCCACCGTGATTTTCGGGAAAGCCGCGCCATAAGGGACTCCTGTGGCGGGGTTGATCGAAGCCGGGCCGGTGGTGCCCTTGCAGCCGCCGAGGATGTTGGCGCAGATGATCTGGTAGTGGTCGGTATCGATACCCTTGCCGGGGCCGATCATCTCTTCCCACCAGCCGCTGGCCTTGCTTTCTCCGGGCCGTATGCCTGCCACATGCGCATCACCGGTCAGGGCGTGGCACACGAAGATCACATTGTCGCGGTTTGCCGTGGGGGTGCCGCAGCATTCGTATGTGACTTCGATCTCTGGCAGCACACCGCCTTTCTCAAGCCGGAAACCTTCGGGCGGAAGTTCCAGTTTGAGCTTTTGCGGGATCACGGTCCCGACCGTAGCGGCAGTGGATTCTTTTTGGGCCATAAGCATTACAAAGTACAGAAGAAAAACAGGGACATAATAACACGGGTGCCGTATACGCTTCCAGTTCAAACCCGCATTTTATCACCCGGGGATCTCGCCGACGCCCGCGACCACGCCGTCGGGCTGGTAGGCGAAGCGCCGCATCTCGCGCTCGTTGGTGACGCCGCTCATCACCAAGATCGTGGCGATCTCCGCCTCGATGCCTGCGATGATGTCGGTGTCCATGCGGTCGCCGACGATCACCGTCTCCTCGCGCCGCACGCCGAGTTTCTTGAGTGCGTGGCGCATGATCAGGGGGTTCGGCTTGCCGACATAGTAGGCCTTGGCGTTGGTCGCCAGCTCGATGGGCGCCATTAGTGCGCCGGTGGCCGGCACCACTCCCTCCTCCATCGGGCCCGTGACATCTGGATTGGTGCCGATCAGCTTGGCGCCGTTGAGCACATGGCGGATGGCGCGCACAATACGCGAATAGGCGTACTCTGGTGTCTCGCCGACCACCACGTAATCGGGGTCATTGTCGTTCATCGAGTAGCCGGCATCGTAGAGGGCGTTGATCAGTCCCGGCTCGCCGATCACGTAGGCCGAGCCGCCCGCCTTCTGCGAGGATAGGAACGAGGCGGTTGCCAGCGCGCTGGTATAAAAGTGCCGTTCCTCAACGTCGATACCGAGCCGCTTCAGTTTCTCGCGGAGTTCCCGCGGCGTGCGCTCGCTGCTGTTGGTCAGGAAGAGGAACTCCTTGTTCTCACGGTAGAGCCATTCGACAAACTCTGTTGCGCCGGGCAGCAGGCGGTTGCCGTGGTAGATCACGCCGTCCATGTCACAGACGAAAGCGCGTTTGGAACGGAAAGATTCAAGTGTTTTGTTCATTCAATTTGACTCTTCTCTTTTAACTTTTTTATAAAATTAACAATTTTGTCACACCAAAACCGTGTTACAACCGGTAGGGCGGTTTCGCCGAAACCGCTGCGGACGGCTCGGCGAGCCGTCCCTACCAGGGCTCCAGACTTTTTACCTCTAACTTCAATCAGAAATCCTGTTAATTCTGGATTTCTCCCCGCCGAAGCGAAGCTTTCGGAAATCCTGTCTTAAAGTTTAACGTTCCTGTTATTCCCTCGTTTTCGCCCGGAACCCCGGGCGGTCGGCTTAACTCTATCTCTCTTTGTATGGTTGCAATCAAAGGTCCAGATTCAACTGTCCGGAGACCACCAGCTTGCGGCCGTTGTTCAAGCTGGGGTCTGAGGTGTCGTATACGCAGAACTTGATGCCGGGGAATTGACGCCCCAATTCATTCCGGACATACTTTTCCACAGCCATCACGTTGCCGGGGTCGTCGTCCGAGAAACCCACGCTGACCGGATTGCGCCAAGCGTCATCGCCGGCCCGGGAAACCATCTTGATGACATGTTCCACGAAATCGCGCACCGCGAACTGCTTGGCGGTCTCGGCGGCCCCTTTGGCCGCGCCTCCCATCCGCTTCTTGAAAGAAGGGTTGGTTACGGCGTGATAACGGTTTAACGAGAGATAGTATTCCACCTCTTCTTCATCGCTGCCGAAAACGGTCAGACGGTCGAAGCAGGCCCGGTAACCGCGCAGGTTCGCCATCATCTCCTCTTTGTCGACAGGCGTCAACACCATTTCGATGAAGAGACGCACGGCTTTTTTCAGCGACTCCGGTTCGTGGCCGCGGGCGGTGACGATCGCGAAAAGACGGCCCTCGATCAGGGTCTGCCGCAAGGTGTCGAAACTGGGGCCGGGCGATGTGGCGCCAGACAGGACCTTTTCCAGGGCCTCGCGTGTGTCACGCAGGAAACGGCTTTCGCTTTCGTTGGAATAGTCTTGGAAATCGGAAAAGGCCTTGTCCCAGTCGCCGCTGGGCGGGCGGTAGTTGTCTTTGTCGTTGCGCACCACGGCGAAGGCCGCTGTTGAGACGCTGTGCGGTGCCCAAGTGTTGTCCGGCATGCGCTTTTCCAAATGGATGCGCGTGGGCATGTGCAGGATGTTATCGTCCCAGTCGAAAATGTAATATTTGAAGTCCCGTTCAGCGACTCGGTAATTAACTTTTTTTGTATGATTGTTCATAAGAAAAGAGGATGGGGAGTCGGGAGCGCGGGCGTCCGCGCCCGCAACTAAAGGGTTCGGGGTTCAGTTGTGCCTCTGTCCCTGCGGGGCAGTTGGAAAGGATAAGAGACATGATTAACATGATTTGCATGAATAAGAATGGCCCGCTACGCGGGTGATTTTGGAGGGTATCTCAAATCAGGGGGGGAGGCGTTTTTTTATTGGCCTTGTCTATCGACAAACTAATAAGGTAAGCTGGTGGCCTGTGATTGTCAAACAGAACCGTCATTAGAACCATGGTCAGAAACGTATTAGTGACCGGTGCGGCTGTGCGTCTGGGGCGTGAGATCGCCACCTGTCTGGCGCGGTCGGGCTGGGGCGTGGTGATACACGCCAACCGTTCCATTGCTGCTGCTGAGGAACTGCGCCGCGCGTTGCTGGACGAGGGCGGCGCGGTGTGGACGGTCGGCGGCGACTTGGCTCTGCCGGACGGGGCGGACGCGGTCTGGTCGTGCGCTTTGGAGGCGGCGGGGCAGCTTGATGCGTTGGTCAATAACGCCTCGGTCTTTGCGCGTCAGCCGCTGCGGTCTGCCGCGCCTGATGATTTCGAGCGCATGTGGCGGATCAATGCGCTGGCGCCGATCCGGCTGAGCGTGCTGTTGGCCGGGCATCTGGAGGAGCGCGGTGCGGTCGGCGCTGTCGTGAATATGCTCGACCAAAGGATCTCCCGCGCGGAGGCCGGGGCCATCCCGTATCTGCTGTCCAAGAAAAACTTGGAGGCGTTCACGCTTTCCGCCGCGCTGGAACTGGGCGGGCGGGTGCGTATGAATGCGGTCGCGCCCGGTGCGGTGTTGCTTCCTGCGGGGCCGGAGGGTATGGAGCCGGCGGGTTTTTTTCCGACTGGGGCGCGTCCTTCATGCGTGCAGGTGGCAGAGGCCGTGCGCTATTTGCTGGAGGCGGAGAGCGTGACCGGCCAGATCCTGTATGTGGATGGCGGACAGCATCTGCTGTGACAGACCGCACGATCATTCAGCGCTAAAAAAATCACGGCTTGAAAAAAGACACTAGACTTCACGGCAACGATCCGGTATAAATGTTCTTATTTGAAGAAACACGAGTGTGTTTTCGTTGGCAGGATGTTGAACTTAACCAGAGGGTGTTATGAAAACAGAGATGACTATGTTTCTTTGCGCGTTTCTAGCTTGGACGGTTTTCGCCCAAGCCGCTGAAAAGGCCGCGAAGGAAGGCCTGGAGTGGGATGTCGGCGCGGATCTGCGCGTGAGGCATGAGTTGCACGACAACGTGCCGCAGTATAATGCGGCCGGCGCGGTTTCCGGTAATCAGAGTTACCTGCGCGTGCGCCCGCGTGTCTGGGGCGCGATCGAGAATGAAGACTTCAAGATATACACGCGGCTGGCGGATGAGTTCAGGGAGTATTTCCAGCCGAGCGAGAGCAGAAACTCGCAGTTCCCTGACGAGATACTTGTCGACAATCTTTATCTCGACCTTTACGGGTTATTCGGCGACTGGCTCGATCTGCGCATCGGGCGGCAGGATTTCATCGGGCCGCAGGGGCCGGAATACGGTGCCGGGCGCGTGTTGATGGACGGCACCTCCGGTGACGGGTCGCGCACCTGCTTCTTTGATGCCATCAAGGCCACGGTCAAATTCGCCGAGAAAAACACGCTGGATCTGTTGGCGATCTATAATAAAGCAGAAAACGAGCTTAGCTGGGGTCATCCCAAGGGCGCGGACGGCTCTTCCCCTAAAGAAAGGCAGATGACCTACAACGTGCCGGGCGCCACCGACATGGACGAATACGGCGGCGGTCTGTATTTCAAGTCGCGGGAGTGGCAAGAATTTCCCTTTGATATTTACTACCTCTTCAAGCGCGAGACCAAAGCGCGCCTCGGCGGGGCGACATTGCCGGGACGCGACACGCATACCATCGGCGCGCGCGTGATGCCGCAACTGACGGAGACGCTGTCGGCGGAACTGGAAGGCGCGGGGCAGGCGGGCGAGCGGGACGGCGGTAAAGCTGTTAGGGGATATATGGGATACGCGGGCCTGACTTACAAGCCGGCGGTAGAGCGTTGCAAACCATTCGTCACCTTGGCATGTTATTATCTGTCCGGCGACCGCAATCACGGCACGGGTGACAACGACACGGCATGGAATCCCCTCTGGGCGCGCTGGCCGCAGTACAGCGAGATGTATCCTTACCATGACCGGGGCGTGTGCTACTGGTCGAACCTGATCTATCCGAGCCTGACGATCGGTTCCCGGTTCGCCAACGGCCATAAGGTCAGTGCCAACGTGGGCCCGATGTATGCGGCGGAAGAAGACGGCTTGGGCGGCGGCTCCGGCGATCTCTACGGCTGGTTCGGCATGTGCCGCTACGACTTTCCGCTGTTGAAGAACATCTTCGGCAAGCGCGGCGACCTGACGGGCCACCTCACGGCGGAAGTGCTCGATCCGGGTGATTACTACGTCTCGGATACCGTGGCCTACTTCCTGCGATGGGAAATCATCGCGCGGTTCTAGGAATTAGCACCAAAGCTGTGTTGCAAACCGGCAGGGACAGTTCACCGAACCGTCTGCGGCTCGTGAGGACACTCGCCCTCCAAGATCCGCAGCGGTTTCGGCGAATCGTTCCTACCGGTGACTGGCGACTGGCGGGGACGCCCGCGCTCCCGGCTGCGCACACACAAACCACGCACTAAACTCGCAGGCCCCCTGTCATTTGCCTATAACTTGCGCGTTAAAAGAGTTGTCTTCATTTACATTCCCGTGCGAAGCGCGGGCGGCGGGCTAACCGATTATCGCGATCATTCTGAAAGCAGCCACTTCCAGATGGGAATGATGGAGATCAAGCGACCGTCGATGTGAACTTCATCTTCGTTGTCGAGCGTGACAAGTTCAAGCCTGCTGACATCGAAGGCGTTTGAAAGTTCAACTAACGCTTTTATTTCTCGTTGCTTTGTCGCATGGTTCAAGAGGGTCAGCGACGCTTGCACGGCGCGATGTTCAGAGGGGATGAAAAAATCTACCTCGGATGTCGGGCGCCGATAATGGAAGAGGTTGTCCCCGTAACGTTTCCTTAACGTGAGTGCGACGAGATTCTCTAAAAGCCGGCTCGACGGGTCGGTGAGGAACAAATTGAGAAGACCATTGTCCCAGAAGTATCTCTTATTGACGGTTTCTTTCTCTGCGAATTTGGCTGTGTAATTGGGGAGTCCGAAGATCAGGTAGGCGTCTTCGAGATACCCGAGATAGTCGGAAAGGGTGTTGTGCGAGATCGGGGCATGCGAAGCGTCAAGGAGATGTTTCAGGCGGTTCAGCGACATGGGCTGCATGACGCTCTCGGCCAGTTTCCGCACCATCAGTCTTAATGCGTTTTCATTTCGGATGCCATTGCGGAGAATGATGTCGCCCAACAGGATTTTTTGATAGAGCGAGTTCAACCAATCGCGCTTGTTTTTGAAGCGAAACGTTTCGGCAAATCCCCCGAACTGAAAATAATCGCCGAAAAGGCGGACTACACGCCCCCGCGTCTCGCCGTCGACGTTCCAGTTCTCCGCAAGGGTCAGCTTGTTGAAACACAGATATTCCCGGAACGAAAACGGGTATACTTCCTTACAGATAAACCGGCCCCCGAGCGTCGTGTGGATCTCTTTACTGAGCATTTTGGCATTGCTGCCGGAAACAAAGACCCTGTACTTAGAGTCGGCAAGCCGCCGGACAAATTTTTCCCATCCGTCTACGTTTTGGATCTCATCCAAAAAAAGCAGAGGCTTTCGGTCGAACAGCTCGCGGTAACAGTCAAGGATTGTGTTCAAATCAGAAGACGCAATTCCTGCGAGACGTTCGTCCTCAAAGTTGAGGCAGAGAATGTCCTCCGGGGCGCACTTTCCGCTTTTGAGCAGGTCTTGGATGTGTTGGTACATCAAATAAGTTTTGCCGGCTCGTCGCAGCCCGATGAAGACGTAGTTGGCGGAGTGCTCCAAATCGAGCGGGCGATGGATGATTTCCGCCTCTTGCACCTCCCGCTGTTTTTCAATGATAAGGCTCTTGATGACTGATTTATCCATAATATCCCTCAACATACTGAAAGATAATTATCAAATAAGTGTCAGTATGGTACCAGAAGAGGGGTGTGCCTTCAAGCTCGATTGTGTAATCGGTTAGCCGCCGCCCCCGCTTCGCGCGGGCGGCGGGCTAACCGATTACGGCGCCGGTCTGTCTGCACTGGCCGCAGGGTGCGTCGAAGGTGGACAGACAGGGAGTGCCGGTGCCCCGGCTCTATGCGTCGTCTCCAGCGGTGAAGGCCGCGCCCGTTCCGTCCCTGCGCGATATGCCGGATGCCGTTTTCAACGGCTTTTTCAACGACTGAGGTTCGTTATTTTTGCGCCAGGCGAGCGGGGTCATGCCGGTCGCGCGTTTGAAATGGGAGGCGAAGTGCTGCGAGGAGTAGAAGCCCAGATCCTGCGCGATGCGGGTGACCGAGAGCCCTTTCACGCGCAGCCGGCGCTTGGCTTCCTCAATCCTGCAGGTCAGCAGAAAGTGGTAGGGCGGCAGCCCGGTCACGGCCTTGAACTGGTTGATGAAGTGCGAGGGCGAGAGCGCGGCTTGACGCGCCAGCGAGTCGATATCATACTG
>Ga0255347_1008384_pt1 | contig 10406 bp, 10 predicted proteins | sample wastewater_treat_2_FD_192479 | JGI IMG/M metagenome (GOLD analysis project Ga0255347, IMG submission 192479) | Wastewater microbial communities from Lulu Island WWTP, Vancouver, Canada - plant24 | ecosystem: Engineered > WWTP > Wastewater > Unclassified | place: Canada: Vancouver, British...
GGTTCATGTAGATAGATGGCGGATGTTCTACACGCCGGGTTCAATCCGACCCGTTCTGGAGAAGAATTTCACGTGCCTGTCCCTTGGTATCTTGTTTCCGGATTCGGAGCTCATATAAAAGCTACTCCCCGGGTCCTGGTCGTGCAGCGGAACGGCCGGACGGAGGAGATACCTCTGGAACAGGTCCGGCACCTCCTGGTGATGGGGGGCCATACCCTCCACAGCTCGGTGATCGCGCGGCTCCTCTCTGCCGGGGCATGCATATCGTTTTTCGAGGCCGATGGTGAACCGCTCGGAGTTCTCCGGCCATTCGGCGACCAGGCCGACGAGTTCGTGCACCAGGCCCAGAGGGGTGCCTTTGCCCATACTTTTGCCCTGGCGCTGGCCCGGGGCGGAGCCCAGGCCCGGATTCTCACCGCTGTCCGGCTGCAGGAAGAATGGGGGGGGCCGATATTCTTTGAAGGGGAACTCGAGATCCTGGAGAAGAGCCTGGCCGAGATGGAATTCATGGTCAGGCTCGAGGACATCCGCCGCATCCACCGGCTCATCACCGATATGTACTACGAGATCATCTCCCGGACATTGCCCCCGGAGCTCAATTTTCGCCGGCGGTCCCCCCGCCCCCGGCTGGACGTTGTCAACACCATGCTCTCCTACGGTTATGGGATGCTCTATGGGAATACCTGCGTCGCGGTGATAGGTGCGGACCTTGACCCGGACCTTGGCTTCCTGCACAAAGGGAAAGGGGCGCTGGTCTATGACCTGATCGATCCTTTCAAGCCCGCCATGGTGGATAGAATCGTTCTTGCCCTGGCCCGCAAGGGCCTGTCTCCCGAGGCGTACGAATGCGGCCCCTCCCGGTGCATCCTTTCTGACAGCCTTATGGAGAGGCTCACGGAATCGTTCCGGGCAGCCATCTGCCAGGGCACCATTGACATCCAGGTCAAGGTATTGCGCGACGCTCTCCTGAAGAAATCGGAGTTCCGGGTCTGCAAGCCAGGGAAAGATCTTCCTACTCCTCCAGGCGGACCACGCTGAAGTCCTGGAAATGGCGGGACGCCACTTCCGATACCTGAAGGTCACGGATGACCGCCCGGGGGCAGCCATAGATCATGGAGATGAATTTCTCCAGGATAACGGGATCTGCGGTTGCCATGACCCGCACCGATCCGTCAGGGAGGTTCATGACCTGGCCGCGGATATTGAGGTTTCCGGCAATTCGACGGACGCAGTTGCGAAGTCCCACCTTCTGCACCTTTCCTGATACGCGGATCTCAATGGTCCTTGGCACCATGTTCCTCGCAAATGAAAGAAGGGTTGCCCGGGAGCCATATGAGCATTTCCCCTCTCCTGGTTCATTTAAGGACAAATTACGGGCGGATCAGGCGTTGATATATCCCATGATCTCCTGGTGGAATGATCTGGCAAGGACTTCGTCCTCGGACTCGACCATCACGCGGACAAGGGGTTCTGTCCCGGACGGGCGAACCAGTGCCCATGAGTCCCTGCGATTAATCCGGATTCCATCGGTGCGATCCAGGGACTCCCCGGCATAAGCCTCCTCGAGCCGAGCCATGATCGCACCTGGATTCGCGGTCTTTATTTTATCCTTGATCATGGTGAACCGGGGCAGGGCATCGACCAGGGCAGAGAGTGTCTTCTTCTCCCCGGCCAGCAGGGCGACCATCATGGCCGCGGTCATACCCCCGTCCCGGCAGAGCTGGTGCCCGGGATAGATGAGGCCTCCGTTTCCTTCGCCCCCGAATATTACCCGGGAACCCTGTTCAGCGAGGGCGATCATGGTCCTAGCCACGTAGATGCTGCCCACCGGGGTATAGACCACGGTGCAGCCGTGCCGCCCGGCAATCTTCTCGATTAGCCGGGAGGTGCTGACCGGGGTGACCAGCACACCCTGCTCCCCCCGGCAGACAAAATCCACGATCAGGCCGAACTCCTGGTTCTCCTCGATAAACCGGCCGGTATCATCGATGAAGACCGCCCGGTCGGCGTCCCCGTCGTGGGCCACCCCGAAGGCCGCCCCGGTGGCAGTGACCATCCCCGCGAGGGGCGCCAGCCCATCGGGGGAGGGCTCGGGGAGGCGGCCGGGAAAGGTGCCATCCATCTGGCTGTTTATGGAAAATACCCGGCAGCCCAGCTGGTTGAGGATCTCGGGGGCAGTCCTTGAGGCAGCCCCGCAACCGGGGTCCACCACCACGGTGATGCCCTCACCGGTTCCCGGAGGGACAGTGGTAACCACCGCCCTGATGTATTCATCGGCCATGTGCGGGGAAGATCGCTCCCGGCCCACCTGGTCCCAGGCGGCGAGGGTGAAATCCCGGGAAAAGATGCGCTGCTCAAGGCGTATGGTCTCTTCATCCCCCATCTCGGTCCCGTCACCCTCCACCACCTTCACCCCGTTATATTCCGGTGGGTTGTGGGAGGCCGTGATCACCGCGCCGGCATCAAAATGCTGCCGCACCAGGAATTGCAGCGCCGGGGTGGGGAGGATCCCGAGGTCCGTGACATTGCACCCTGTTGCGAGCAGTCCTGCCTTCAGAGCGCTTCCAAGCGCAGGGCCGGAGGTCCGGGTGTCCCTCCCGAGTGCGATGGTGCCCCGGCGCATGGACCCGAGGGCCAGCCCGATAGAGAGCGCAAGTTCGGGGGTCATATCTTTTCCTGCAACCCCGCGCACGCCATTCGTGCCAAATAACTGTTTTTCCAGCTTTTTCTGCTGCATAATCCTCCGTGGTCTTACTCCAGCCCCCGGGTGACCTTGTCCTGCAGTGCGGAAAATGCTTCCATGGCGGAATGGGGGGAATCCGCACCGACAGCCATGAGGACGGCGTTCGATCCGCCAAAGAGGTGGCCGTTGTGCAGGTGGACCCGGGCCCGCACTGCACCTGGCATGGCCAGCGCCGCCTGCTGCACCTCCTTTTCAATGGGGGAAAATCGGTGATAAACCTCTCTCCATGATCTGTCATCACCGATATCCCACCGGCCGGAAAAGAGGGCGGCTGGACTGGTATCGGAACGGAGCGCCCTGGCCAGCCCTTCAGGGGTGAAGAAATCGGGGAACCTGTCGAGGGATGCCACGAGAATTTCAGGGGTCGGGTTGGTGAGAACGACTTCGCCCTTGCCGGCAGGGAGGTCCCCGATGACAGCCCGGGGGAGCGCCCATGACTTGAACCCCTCGATTATGGCAAAACGGATGTCCATTGCAGAAAGCATCTTCAGGACCTCGATTGCCCGTGGTTCCCGGACAACCAGGACATATTTCTCGTCATCGACCCCTGATGAGGCATGGGCGCCTTCGGTGAAGAACCGCGTGGTGTCCTTGCCCTCTTCCAGGGTCAAACGGTGGTGCCCTGTGTGCTTCACCACGGCTGTCGCGCCCAGGGCATTGAGGTACGGTATGAGCCCCGCGATGAACGTTGTCTTTCCCGAGCCCGAGAGGCCTGCGACCTGGATGACCTTCATTCGGGATCCCCGCCGGGCGGCTGCTCCTGTGCGGACAGGTCAGCCGGCTCTTCATCGTCCTTCTCCATCCTGGCCCTCAGGATGGCAGCCGCGGCCTCACCCACGCTCCGCATTACCCCGGTGATGCGGTCCTCGATCTCGATCTCCTCGTCGATGTCAAGGGATGTGCGCTCCACCTCGAGGAGGAACCTGGCAACCTCGCTCGCCTCGAAGAGGAGGTCGTCGAGTTCGTCGCTCGTGAAGAACCCGCACATGGCCCCGTAAAAGAAAGTGGCCCCTGACTTGTACACCTTCTTTTTAAACGAGTTCCTGGCCTGGTTTACTGCCTGGGGGGTATAGCACTCGTTCATGAATGGGACGAGCTCGGGGAGATGCTGGCCGATGAAGGTCATCTCCGCCCCGCTGCGGGTCCGAAAGTCGGTGCAGAGCCGGGCTATGGCCCATTCCCGGGCAGTGACATAGGTCCGCTTCCGCAGGAACTGGTTCACCTTCCGGTACGTGGCCCCATCGACTTTCTTGAATTTCCGGTACTTGTTCACGTCCTCCTGCTGGAACTGGTTCCGCATGAGCTCACCCGGCGCGGGCGTGTGGATTCATTTCCCAAAGTTCGCGCCAGAATATCATGGTCCGAGGTAATATATAGCATAATAAGGTTTATAGAAGGAATGACGGGGCATATCATTGCAGGGCAAAATGCGGATGAAAGGCAGAAATAACCTTTTAATTGCCTGCTGGAGGCAGAGTCAGCATAAGGAGCATCATCCGCTCACCATCCACCAGGACCTCCCGGGCGGAGATCACCAGGGGCACCAGCCCTCCGTCCCCCTTGCAGAAGACCCAGGGAAAAGGCTGGAGGTGGCGACTTTCGATGGCATGGAGCCGTTCGATCAGGGTCACGTGGGATTCCCTGCCGTCCGGCTGGTAGGGAGGGGAGAATTCGATGAGCGTGAGGCCCACGACTTCATCCCGAACCCTCCCAAGCAGGCGGCAGGCCTCCTCGTTGCAGTCCTGTACGGTATCGGCCACCAGCAGGAGGGCTACCGGGGCGAAGGCGCCTAGTGCCCGGGAGATCGGTGACACTGCCGGGCCGGATGGCCGGACAGCTTCGAGAAGCTGTATACCGGCAACGTTTCCGGCCCTTGGAAGGGGAGTTACCTTGAACATGATCGGGCTGGGGAGTCCCCCGCATGAGATGAGCGGCACTTCCAGGGACCCGGCAAGTCCTTCGGCAGCCATGGTGGCTATGGCGGCACCGACCCCCTCACGTGCATCTTCCGGCACAAGGGTGAGAAACGATCCCTCGCCGGGGGGAGTCTCCGAGGAACCACGGGCCCGTTCCCGTGCTGCATGGTTGGCAAAGAGGATTGTTCCGGCCCCGGAGACCCAGAAAAGCATCCCGGGGGCAGCGGAGGCCAGCATGTTGCATCGCTCTTCGAGTGAACGGATCAGGGCCTCACCATCCCGGCCCCGGAGGTTCTCGCGTGCATATACAAAAATAACCTCCCGGTCATGGAAATTGGTATACGTGCAGGAAAGCTCGACCGGGAGGAGGCTTTGGTCTTTGCGGGTAAAGAAGGTCTCGATGGACATCGAGGCATGGGTCCGGAGGCGTTGCCCGAACCGCTCCCATTCCTCGTGCGTGAACCCGGGATCAATATTCGATATGGTGAGAAGGAGGAGTTCGGATTCCTGGTAACCCAGGGACCGGCAGGCCATCTCGTTGGCATAGATGAACCTGCCACGCATATCCAGCCATAGAATCAGCAATGATGCCTTGTCAACAGAGTACCGGGTAATCTGCAATGTCTGTTCGGTCTTCTTCCGCTGGACGGCCAGGCGGATCTTGTGGGTCAGCTCGGTGAACTGGGGGCGGGGATCACCGCCTTTCTGCAGGTAAAAGTCGGCACCTGCATTGAATGCTTCGATGACTACCTGCTCCCGCCCCTTGCCGGTAAAAATGATGAACGGCGTGAAATCCCCGATTTTCCGGATCATCTCCAGGAGCTCGATCCCATCGAGCCCCGGCATATCGTAGTCCGAGACGATGACATCATAGGAACGGTCCTTGATCATCTCGATAGCCTGTTCGGCGGAATATGCACTATCAACCTTGAGGTCCCCGCTCTTTTCCAGGAAGATCCGGGAGACGTCCACCAGGTCCGGCTCGTCATCCACCAAGAGGACTGTGATCATACGGTATCGCGATAGGGGGAGGGATTCGTCCAGGAGTGCATGAACTCCCCTGGCCTGCTATAGAGATCCATTGCCCAATTTAAAAATTCATCGATTGATTTCGAGGATGGGTGACCCAACCGATAGCTTTTAAAACTCAGCTAGAATGAAATGCCCATCCGATCCAGGAACTTCGGGTAGCCCCGGTTTGGGCGACCTGATGCATATTCAGAGAATCCCCTTCCAATCCATGAGGCGGGATTCTGCATTGTTCATCTTCATTGGGTTTTCAATGTATAGAGTGGGTAAGGAAGCAACGCTTCTTCCTGTACTTTTGTCAGGATGACCAGGAGATCAACCGTAATTTTTCTGCGTTGAAATTTCTCCTCCCCCGCAGACTGTTCAAATCTATCTTGTTCGGACCTCGCATCGTGACAGACCATTTCCAGGCGGCTGAATACTGTAACCACCCTGGAAAATTTCATGCGAAATGAATGGCGGGAACAAGCAGAGATGATTACGAAGGAAGGGAAAGTATCCTTCTTTCCAACCCCCCTTGTTCAGTTTTACTCATTACCGCCAATCTATCCTGCTTCCTGCACCTCTCCCTGTCCCGGTCCCGCCCCCATCCACGCATCCTCTTCAACGACTTCTCCTTCCCTAATTTCCTCTTCCTATGCTGTTCCCTTAATATCCCAAACTATGCCGGTCCCCGTAACCCCTCTGTCCCGCCCCCACCTCCCTTTTACTCCAATTTTATGTTTCTCTCGTTCTCCATCAGATCTGTCCAGCTCCTGGTTCCGGACCTATCCCCTTAACTTACCTAATTGTGCTGTTCCCCTCTTCCCTGTCCTGCTTCCCTTCCTCATCATCCTGTTCAAGCTCCTCTCCCCCCTTCCGCCTTTCCAGCCGCTTTATTCGGATCGAGTGAAACAATGGGAGACAGGGATAGGAATGGTACACGGTCGCCTTTTGACAATTTACCGCGTACCAGCAAGCCAGGATAGTATATAGCATTATATGGTTTATATTTAGAAGCCAGGAAATCTGGAAAGCCTTGACCGAAACGATGCAATGCTGTTTGATTGTAAAAAGAGGAGTTTAAAAGGATAATTATTAGAATAGCAATGACCTGCAGGGCAGGTTAGGGAAGTTACCAGAGACCCCGGGAGAAAAGGGGGTACACGGGGTCCCGGGCCGCTTCCAGGTTACTGGATGGGTTGGCAGTTTAACCTTTCTCGCACCGTCCTGACAGTGTCTGCATCATTCAAGGTGGCATCTGATACAGACATGATCAAAGTATTTGGCCAGGCATAAAAATCAACGGCGGGGAGTGCGAAAGTAACCGTGAAAAGGCCTGATGAAAGAGCCCTCAGGAGGAAGAGAATCTATAGACAGCGTATACCAGCCGAACAGGCGGGGGCTCCGTATTTCAACGCGATGGCGCATTATTTCCTCGATCCTCAATCGAAAATCAGACTACCGGCCAATTTTTACTTTCCCGGGGATTGAAGGGAGTTGAATTTTCAAATGCCAATCAAATGAAGATGTTTACGAAGGATCAAAAAAGGGTTGAAACCATTGATATAAGCTTTGTTTCGCAGTTTTTTTATTTACTATGATTCAGGAAAATTGTTCGAAAAATCGCGGTTTTTCAGGGTCGCAGGTTATGTTTTGCTTTATATTCATCCAGGGTACTGATGATTCTCGCGGGATCTCCGGCTGCTACAGAATTTGGCGGGATATCCCTGGTTACCACCGATCCTGCGGCAATAATCGAATTTTTTCCAATCGTGACGCCGGGTAGTATGACAACGGAGGTGCCGATGTAAACATTCTCTTCGATGCATACCTTGGAAACGGATAATGGCAGATCTTTCTGAATACATCGTAATGAAGAGTCGTGGACCACGATGTAAGTTCCTGGTCCGATATCGACATTGTCCTGAATCGTGATGAATTCCGGGTATGCTTCGTCGAGAAAAACCATGGACGATATATCGACATTCTGACCGATTTTGGTGCCCCGCAACCGATATAATGCTACTTTGAATTTTCCATGCGGGATATACATTGCCAGTTATGGAGGAAATGGATATAGTATAGACGCAGGCGGAATAATCGTAAGAGCATGATAAATCCACTTTTACCATTTTCTCCTTTGTTACGAACGAAATCAGGTAAATGTAGAATTTAATTTATTAAATATTTAGTTATTCGGCTCTATCACTGCTCACCCGGTAGATTTGGGCATCCGGCCTGAGATTCGAGGCGATCTTTGGCCGCATGTGGGCTGTATCGCCGCTGTGCCAGCCATCGTGATCAGCAACCTTTGCCGGTGTTCCTTTTTATGAATCAAAAATAACCTGGAACTTTCGCTTTTTCAGTTCAACAGTAAACAATCTGGATAGGTAGCAGCGAGTGGGATATTTTTCGTCATACATTTGGAAGATTACATTTGTCCATGGAGATTCATCCCATCAGGTGGAGGGAGAATGCGACCATGTGGTGTATGTAACCGTTCAAAATTGTCCAGGGGGATCGACCACGGTGAGAAAGACAATCACGCTGATCCTGATTATGGTGTTGCTGGGTGCCATATCAACTGTTTCCCAGGTTTCCGCAATACCGCCTGAACACGTACGTTATCTGTTTTCCATGAATTGGTACCACCGGTACTGCCAGGATAGGTAATTTCGGGATTGACATGTCTGTGGGCCATTTCTGTTCTTTGGCAAACGCAGGCTCCGGGAATGTAAAAGTTGTCTATGAGTTGCCGGCTCACAACCCGATTCGAAATCCTGTAACTATGGCATGGGGGAGCCAGAAGGCAGACAATAATGGGCGCCTGCGTTTTAATGGGAAACTTGATTCCTCGACATGGGCATGGATCAGGAACTATGGCCTGAACGGAGCGATCTCCACAGTGATACCTTCATGAACCTCAATTTTTACGGATTCCATTCGATAATTCCGAAAAAAGCACCTGAGGGGATACAAGCACCATTTTAAGCCTTCTATAGCGCAGCGTTTGAAGTCCTGGAAACAAACCCAAAAGGTATTCCGGCTCGTTGCGTGCAGCAGAGGCTCTCCCGGCACCCTGGCAGGTTCCTGGCAGGCCACCATTACGCAAACGAGTAGCCGGCGAGGAGATGAAAGGAGGTTGTGACGGAGACTGCTCCATGCCAGAGCCTTTTCGGATATTAATCCAGAGGAAACAGCGATCCTGTTCAAAAAGACCGGTGATCATTACATTTCGATTTCGGGCACTTTGGTCTCGGCAGCAATACCCTGCCCCTCTTTTCAGGACTATTGGACCTGGCATTGGAGCAGGTGTCCTTTCATGAGATGTACGAAACAAATTTTCCCAAGGGTTACATTCGGGTATTCCTTTGATCCGATTATAGTGCAACGCCAGGGAATTTTAGTCATCGCTTCATAACTTTTATCGATCCTATCCGGGTAAGGCTTTTTTCGTGCGAATAATGAGGCAGGATATTTGAGATCTATCTCTCCCTATTTCATTGCACCATTGCATGACAAAATTCACCGCTCGTTTCCAATATTGGTTTCGTGTTGTCGCAAAGGATCCGTATCAATAGCCGAATGCATGCACAGGAAATCATATGCCCTCGTAAAAAAAACGGTAGTAGAGTAATGGATAGATCCAAACCTCCCATCCTTGTCCTGGCAGGGGATCCGGGCACCGGAATTGCGGAGAATGGAGATTCTGCGCAAAAGTTTAATAATAGGGCAGAATAAAGAAATGACCGATGGAGGATGGTTTTTTCTCGGAGTGGCTCAACCGCTACCGCCACCACCTGAGAATGCGCAATTATTCCTCCCGGACCATCCAGTCCTATGAGCAGGTGGTGAAGCACTTTGGGTACTATGTCTGGCTGCGGCGCAATATCGATCCCCAGAAACTGATGGTGTACTGGAAAGACTTCGAGAAGGCCCGGCTGGAGACCAGCGTGGATGTCAAGCCGGTCCTCATCAGCGATTACCTCTCGTTCATGGGCTCCATGCGCACCTACAAGCCCAAGACCCTCCACCGGATCATCTCGACATTGAGCTCATTCTACCGGTTCCTCTATTCGCAGGAGGCAGTCGCTGCCAACCCCATGCTCGGGGTGGAGCGGCCCAAGATCAAGGAGCAGGAGCTTCGATACCTCAAGCACAGCCAGGTGCTGCGGCTCATCGATTCCATCGAGGACCCCCGCGACCGGCTCATCGTCCGCACCATCTATGCCACGGGAGTCCGGGTATCCGAGCTCTGCGCGATAAATATCGAGGACATCGATTTCGAGGACGCTACCATCCGGGTTATGGGCAAGGGCGGAAAGATCCGCATCGTCTTTGTTGACCGGGACACCCTGGACGAGATGGCGCGGTTCATCGGCAACCAGCTTGAGGGGCCGCTCTTCGTCGGTCAGCAGGGGCATCATATCTCTCCCCGGTCAGTCCAGCACATATTCAAAAGGTATGCTCCCCAGGGTATCACCCCGCACAAGATCCGGCACAGCTATGCGTCCGAACTCTACCGCAGGTCGAAGAACCTGCGGGTGGTCCAGGAGAACCTGGGGCATACCTCCATCAAGACCACCGAGATCTACCTGCATACCGACCTGGACGAACGGAAGAGGGTTTACCAGGAATTCTTCCCCCTGGTGGAACGCCCCGTCCCGGATCGCCTCAGGGAGAAGAAAGGAAACGAAGGGGAAAAGGGGACTCCACCGGGTCCAGACTGAATGCCG
>Ga0255347_1008389_pt1 | contig 10401 bp, 13 predicted proteins | sample wastewater_treat_2_FD_192479 | JGI IMG/M metagenome (GOLD analysis project Ga0255347, IMG submission 192479) | Wastewater microbial communities from Lulu Island WWTP, Vancouver, Canada - plant24 | ecosystem: Engineered > WWTP > Wastewater > Unclassified | place: Canada: Vancouver, British...
GAACAATTATTCATATGTATCCAAATCCATACTTGCAATTTTCATCCCTCCATCTTTAATTAATCCAACAAATTCATCTCCTACATTTCTGTCTAGTATCTCGTTTAGGAATATACTCGGCTTTTTGCTAGATTTGCCATCACCGTAATATTTAGCAGCAGAAAGATACAATTTCTCTTGTGCTCTAGTAGCTCCAACATAGAAAAGTCTTCTTTCCTCTTGAAGATGTGAATTACTCTCAGAAAAATTCTCCCCCAATGTTTCCTTAATTAATTCTTCTGGAATTGGTATTGCATCTGACCTGTTTTGTGACGGGAATCTCTGAGAAACAAGATTAACCAAAAATACTACTGGAAATTCCAAACCTTTTGAGCCATGTACTGTAAGTATATTTACACCATTAAAATCTTCCAGTTCAGACTGATCTACCACAGGAGATTCTCCAACCTCCATACAGTAGTTAAGATAGTCTACATATTCATATATGTTTGAGTCTGGATTATCTTTCTCATATTTTTTTACCAATTCAAAAAACTTTTGTATATTTGACACTGCAAAGAGATTCTCTCCACTCTCTTCTCCCAAGAAAGAATCTAGATATCCACTTACCTTTACATAATCGTACAGGATTTCTAGTATAGGTCTGCCATCTTTAATCCTTTTTAGAGAGCTATCTACTATCTCAAGCAAATTACTTATCCCAGCTATGGCCTTGGCATCTAGCATCTTGAGGACTAACGGATTACTTACATCATCAATTGCTCCCTCAACCTCACCAATCTTTACATCCCAAAGTTTTTCTAATTCCTCAAAAAGAGTTAATTTCTCCTCTCTGGCTAGTCTATTTATTTCAATATATTCTCTTACAGTTAAATTCCAAATGTTCATTGAAAGCAATTTGTACATAGCAATTTCATCTGAGTAATCGACTAAGACTCTAAGGAAAGCAACAATATTTTGAATCTCTGGTCTAAAATACAATCCTCTTGCTCCACCTAGTTTGTATGGAACTCCTTTGTTTCGAAGCTCCTGGATAAAGGGCTCTGCATGGGAATTTGCTCTTACCAGTATTGCAATGTCACTAAATTTGAATTTGCCTTTCTTTGAAAGCCCTAGGAATCCTGCTTGACCTTTCTCGTCAAAAATTTGTGCTCCACTACCCTCCTGTGCATGCTCTCCGTATCCTGTAAGTTTAAGAATCTCTCCTACAACCCTTTCTGTTTCAGTATATTCATCTTTTGCGGCGATTAAAGAAACAACCTCTTCTTGTGGTTCAAAGGCTCCTCTTGCCACAAGTTTCTTGTCTATCTTTTCTGTTTCTTCCAACCTGTTTGGATTGTTGTGTTTAATAAGGGCGTATGAGGCATCTAGGATTTCTTGCCTTGATCTGTAGTTATCTGTTAAAACAATCTCCATAGCCTCAGGATATTTTTCCTTGAATTGAAGAATGTTGGATATTGCAGCACCTCTAAATTTGTAAATAGCTTGGTCGTCATCCCCAACTACAGTTAGTTTGTGTCTTTTACCGTCTTTAAGAGTATTAATAAGGACATTCTGGGTATAGTTGGTATCTTGAAACTCATCTACAAGAATATATTTAAACTGTTTTCTGTATTTTTCTAAAACATCTGCTCTTTCTCTAAACAGTTTTAGTGTAAGAATTATTAAATCTCCAAAGTCTATTTTGGAATTTTCAATCTTTAACTCTGAATATTTTTTGTATGTTTCAGAAAGTTCTTTGTATTTCTCAAAGTTTGCTTTCTCTTCTGGTGTTTTCTTTGGTAGAGCTTTTGCATATTTTACATATTCTTCATCTGATACATCTTCATCTTGTAATCTGGAGAAGTGTTTAATTAGATCGTTGAGAAATTTTGTTGGATTCCCTCTTGGCTTGAGAGTATCTAATGGGAGGTCATAGAGAAATCTTCTAAGAAAGATGTACGACTGTGCTCCACTCATCAAAGAGTAATTGCTGTCTAGCCCAATATGGTATCCGTCCTCTCGTAGGACTCTGTCACAAAAGGAGTGAAATGTAGATATCCAGGGTTCTTCGTATCCATACTCCATCTCCACATCTACTCTTTCCTTCATCTCTTCAGATGCTTTTTCTGTAAATGTCAGTGCAAGAATTTCAGATGGTTTTGCCAAATCCTTTTTAATAATGTTTATGATTCTCTGTGTAATTACAGCTGTTTTTCCCGTTCCTGCTCCTGCAATTATGAGGAGGTCTCCTTTGTTGTACTCTACTGCTTTCTTCTGATTTTCGTTTAATCTAATTTGTGACACTATCTCAGTGGTAGAAGTAAGAACACGAGGTAAAGAATCAAGGCAAGAATTATCCCTGAGAGGATAGCAAACAGTAATCTTCCATTTGGGAATTTGTTTAAAAATTTTGTAAGTTTTTCCTTGTTCATGAATATTTTAATTAATTTAATTTGCTAAATTTTTAAGAACCTCTACTTCCTTGTAAGTATCTGTGTCACTTTTTAATGCAGGGGTCTCGAGGATGAAGGGAATATTTGCAAGTTTTTTGTTATGTAATATATCTTTAATTGTTTTCTCCCCTATCTTTCCCTTTCCTAAATCTGCATGCCTGTCTTTGTTACTACCAAGTGCAGTTGCAGAATCGTTAAGATGGATTGCCTTTACATTCTCAATACCAATTTCTCTGTCCATGTCGCTTAATACTCCATTAATGTCATTAATCCAGTCATATCCTCCTGCAAATGTATGTTGGGTATCTATGACAAAGCCTACCCTTTTCTTGTCTTTCACTCCTTCTCGCATAATCTTAAGTTCTGTAAATGTTCTTCCGAGGTTACTTCCTGTACCTGCAGTGCTTTCAATTAGTAGCTTCTGTGTTCCAGGTACTTCGTCCAAAACCCACTGCATTCCGTAAGATATCCTCTCCAGACTATCTTCGTAGGAGAGTTCTTTTTGGGATCCAGGATGGAAGCATACTCCAAGTATTTCACTGTTTATTTTTCTTTTTTTAATTTCTTTTGCTACTTTTTCTGCAAAATCTAGGTAAACTACTAGTCCCATTTTTCCAAGGTGGAACATCTGTTTGTCGCTTCTTGCCAGGTTAGTTAAATATATTCCGTGGATTAATATTTTTTTAATATTTGAATTTTCTAATTCATTAACAAATTTTTCAATTTCTTCATCTGAAATTAACTTTGTAGCCCATCTCATTGGTGCGGTTGGCATAATCTGAATGCTGTTTACACCATACTTTTCTCCATTTTTTATTGAATTTTGTATACCACCACTAGATGATACATGTATGCCTAAGTACATAGTATATTCTAGCACAGATAGTGTATAATTAGGACCATTGGAGAGGTGACTGAGTGGTCGAAAGTACCTCACTGCTAACGAGGCATAGGCCTTAAAACCTATCGCGGGTTCGAATCCCGCCCTCTCCGTATTACAAAACATATCATTCCGAACACCTTCAAAACATTCTTTTTTCTCATATTTCAATCAGTTTGGGATATTCATTCAGGATTAGATAGTGAACGGAACATCCGAACTATTGACTTTCTATTTGTAAGAGATATATACTTAGTTATGGGTATATACCCATTATTAAATTTTTATTATATTTATATGCCAAACTTAGACAATACAGGCCCATTAGGCCAAGGCCCTATGACAGGAAGAAGATTAGGATTTCTTCCAAGATTTAGAGGAAAAAGATTAGGTGGCTCACAAGTATGTAAATGTCCAAACTGTGGATATACAGAACCACACACAAGAGGAATACCATGTACAAAAAAAATGTGTCCAAAATGTGGTACTCCACTAAGAGGAGAATACTGCTAATATGAGACCCAGGTTTAGAAGAAGACTCGGAATACAATTTAAAGATACATACTTCAAACCACGGGGAATCCCCCTTAGAGAGCTTAGCGAGGTTAATGTTACAGATGAAGAGTTAGAAACACTCAGATTAAGATATATAGAGCACATAGATCAAGAACAAGCAGCTAAGATGATGGGTATATCTCAAAGCCAGTATCAAAGAGATCTTACCGCTGTTATGGAGAAAATTACACAATCCTTAGTGTATGGATATGCCATCTCCATAACTAAAAGAGAGTCATAGTATTTCAGCCTTGACTGAGATATATACTCTTGGTATATTTCAATATATGTTGAAACATATTGAACAAGAAAACATAAAAGAATTAGAGAAGCTACTCGTTCCTAATCGTATTCAAATACTCCACCTACTCTACAAGAAAGACACCTGTGTATGTCAAATGGTTAAAAAACTAGAATTAAAGCACAACCTCATATCCCATCACTTAAAGACGTTACAAGATATGGGATATATCTCCAGTACAAAAAATGGACAACATGTTATGTACCATTTAGAAGAATCTAAAAAAAATATTGTTAAGAATCTTTTTAAATTATTAACTATTTAAAAATGAACAAAAAGCTACTCATAGTCCCAACCATTATAGTTGGGATACTACTCCTCCTAGGAGGAGAATATTTCCTCATTAACAAATATGTCTGCAAGAATACACAGACAGAGACCTCTACTCCACAAGCCATGATGTTACTCATAGAGTTCCAGAATACTGATGGTTTGACAAATATGATTAACGATATGAAAGAGCGAGATGTTAAAGGATTACTCATGGTGAACGGCGACTTCATAGAGAAACACGCAGAAGTTCTCAAGGAGATTATGAAGACAGGAGTTGTAGAACTGGCACCATCATATGATCCAGAGCCATTCTGGGGAATGTCATATGACAAGCAGTATGAAATAATCTTGGATATGATTGAGAATGCACAGACATACCTAGGAGTAACACCAAGGGTCATTAGTTCTAGATATATGGCATCGGATGAGAATACGGTAAAGGTTGCTCAGACATTAGGTATTGAATATATTACTGCAAGGGGTACAACAGAGTTAGCAACTACCATATACAAACCAAAGGAATATGATGTGAAGATAATTTCGGTATCAAATATTGATGTACCTGAGTTTAAATATGGTAGTTTCTGTGATTACAGCTTCTATGAAAGAAACGGATCTCCAGAAGATATGGAGACACAGTACAAAAGAGCAATACAGAATGAAAAGTTCATGGCTGTTTCTCACACATATATTGGTGGATACAAAGAGAGATGGAATAATATGTGGCATAGATTATGGGATAACTATGAGGTGGATTGGGTAGATTTAGATACTTTGGGAAGTGTAGACAAAGAGATGCCTATGTGGCAGATACCTGTGAACAAGAATGCTCCATATACTCCGGAGAAGATTAGACCAGCAATATCATATGAAGAGGAAGAGAATGTGACCAATCCATGTAAGGTAGAAGATATTAATGAGGGAGATTCTGGTATTGCAGAGAGTAGTAACAATGGTGTAGTAGTTTTCCACAACGGGACAGGACCTATGTGTTTGGAGATGGAGGAATTTTTTAAAGAAAACAATATTGAATATGAAGAGCATTTAACAACAGATACAGATTTTGGTACACAATTAAATGCATACAAGGGGGATATCTCAAAGAGTGAAGGTACTTCAGAAAGTTTTGGTTACTACCCTATTATCTTCATAGGCGAGAAAGCATATTCTGGGTTTAATGAAGAGATTGGAGAAGAAATATTAAAGATATTGGAATAGTGTGAGAAAATATACAATTCTTTCGGAAGTCATTCCATACCTTCCGCCATATAAAATTTCATAGGTTAATTATGAAAAATTTCTTAAACTTCATTCGTGAACAAGGAGTCGTTGGTTTAGCCGTAGGCTTTATCCTTGGTGGTGCAGTCTCCAAAGTCGTCTCCTCCATAGTAACAGACCTCATCAATCCATTAATTGGTCTCTTGCTCGGTAAAGTTGGAGACCTAGATCAAGCATTTTTGCAAATTGGCGAATCCAAGCTCATGTGGGGAAACTTCGTAAGTACAACAATCGACTTCATAGTAATAGCCTTCGTCGTTTACTTCGGAGTAAAAATTCTTAGGGTAGAAAAACTAGACAAGAAGAAAGATTAATCCTTCTTTCTTCCTCTAGTTACAATCCAGTGAGTTATTCCTGCAATTAGAAGAATACTCCATTCTTTAAAGAATTCTTTTTTTAAAGATTATGAGGACAATAATTATCATATCCATAGCAAAACGGTTCACAAAGAGGTTCACAAGAAGTATTGCAATACAGATAAAGATCAATTTTCTGGATAAAAGAGAACACTATTCTAGAAAAAGGATTATATTTGGAAATGTATTCCCATTCTGCAGATAAATAATATATACTTTTTGACATGGAAAACAGTAAACACAAAGATAACCCTTTTCTTCTTGGTTTAAGCATTACGCTTGGAACAGTAGTGATTGGCTTGGTAAGTTTCATTCTTTACACTAACCAAGTATCCAAAGAACCAATACCGTGTGAATACAATGGTTGGGCATATGCAGATGGAGAAATCTATGATTCAAGTGATGGTTGTGATACATGCTTCTGTAATGATGGTAAAACAATATGCACAGATAATGTTTGCGATGCAAAAATCAATGTAAAAACATGCACTTACGAAGGTAAAACATATAAGGAAGGGGAAGGATTTAAATCTAGTGATGGATGTAATACATGTGGATGTATGAACGGAGAGGTAACTTGTACATTAATGGCGTGCGATAAATAAATATGAATGAGATTTTTGAGAGAACATGCTGTAGAGTTTTTGACAATTCAAAAACAATTTCAAAGGAGGATTTAACCTTGATTATAAAAGCCGGACAGGCGGCTCCATCTGCAAAAAACAGACAGCCCTACTTCTTTGTCGCCATATTGAATAAAAAATGCAGAGAAGAGATCTCCGCTGTTGCAGTCAAGGGTAGACAAAGACAATTTTCAAATCTTTCACCCGAAGAGTTTAAGAGAATTGAAAAAGGAGATACAGGTTCCAACGATACATCCATGGCCAATGCTTCTGCAGCAATCCTTGTTTTTAGAAATTCTGACCCAGAGTACAGTGAATCTAAAGTGGAATCTAAGAATCTAAATATTAAGGAGGAACAGGGAGTTGCTACCGCTGCCTACTCTATGATGCTTCAAGCTCAATCAATGGGAATATCTTCTGGATGGATTTGTTCTCCTCTGTACATCAAGGAAGAGTTAAAGAGAATTCTTACAAAATACAAAGTTAAGTTTAATGACAATTGGGAACCTCGTTTAATTATCCCTCTTGGATATCCATCATTTACAATAAAGAAACCACCGCGAAAATCCTTAGAAGAGAGGTGTGTCTTTGTTGAATAATTTTCCCTTCATTGCTATCTTCCCTTTAAAAAGCTATTATGCTTAATATATTTAGATTTTAAGGTATAAAACAAATGGGAAGATTTAATCAAGGAAGAAATAATTTCAGTGGTAGAAGAGAAGACAGACCAGAGATGTTTGATGCTGTTTGTGATGAATGTGGAAAGGATTGTAAAGTTCCATTTAGACCTACTGGAAATAAACCAATATATTGTAGTCAATGTTTTGAAAAGAAGGGTGGACCTAGTAGAGATGATGGAAGAGGAAGAAGATCTTTTGACAGAGGCAGTAACAGAGATTTTGGAGGACGAAGAGATGAGAAACCAACAATGTACAAGGCAGTTTGTGATGAGTGTGGAGAAACATGTGAAGTTCCATTTAGTCCATCTCCTGACAAACCTATTTACTGTAGTAGATGTTTTGAGACAAAGGGTGGCAAAGGACAAAAGGGTGGAGATAATACAGCTTTAATAGAGAAGTTAGATAGTATTACAGAAAAACTAGATAAGATTCTTTTAGCGTTAGAACCAAAGGTTGTAGCGAAGAAGGTAGCTGTTAAAAAAACAGTTGCAAAGAAGGTGGTTAAGAAGAAAGAATAAATCCTAAATATATTTTCAATATTGGTGGAGTGTGTTGAAGAGCTTAGAGCTTAAAAGTAGAATAAGTCTTACAATTCGGATTTAATTTTAGATCTCTGGTTTAAAAATACTCCAAATTGTATTTTCGCAATAATCCAACTCGTCACATTGCTCAAAGGAGTATTTCGATTCGTCTATGTATGGATAAAAGGCTGCTTTGCCATACTGTAGAAACAAAAGAACTGCAAGTCCGCCCACAGCAGATAAAGTGTTATTCAAATTTGCAAGATTAAAGTTTTCACTCCTATTATGTTTTACTTCATTGTATGCTTGGTACCAAAAGCCATTTCCAAATTCATTCATAACTTCTGAATAAGAATCCTTTCCATAAAAGCAATAAAACGGAGAGAATTCAACACCAAGGGCCTTGTTATAGACACAATAATTAGACAATCCAAAGTCTTTTTCCATTTTGAAATAGTCTTTCATTTTATACTCCCTACCTTCTGGGGCAATACTGTTAAAGTTCAATATTTGTTTGGATATGTTCTCGAACTCTGTGCATACTCTCAGAAAAAGGCTATAGATTTTATGAGAATAAACAGAACTATTATCTTTTGGTTCGACGAATGTAAAAATTTCTTTTAAATCATTTTCTATCAACAAATAAGCTTGACAGTTATCATATCTATCATTTAGCGGTAATCTGTTCATTATGTATTAACTAAGATTAAAGAATGTACCCACGTTGAAATGGGTACATTCAACTTAATGACTAACAGTCAGGTAATTCCAAGAGATTATCTTTCTGCGTTCCATTAGGATCACTCTGTAGGAAAGGATCCCCATTCCCAATTTGTCTCCATTCACAATTAACTCGTGTGCCTAATCTTTGATTATTTGAATAATAATTGTGAGACTTGTAATTTGCACGAACTAACTCCCAGAGAGCTTGCTTCGTACTTACAACAGGAGAATTGTTCATATTCGTATAGTACTTATAATAAGAAATTTCATTCTCCGATGTTCCTTCTTTTCGAGTTGCGATGATTAAAAAATCCATTGTCGTTATTAAAAAAACTTATATATCATTCTTGTAGATTAACCGAAAAAACCATATAATGAGGAGTACAAATCCATTTTAATGGGAAACAACCACCTTAAACTACAAAATTAGGTGGTTGTTTTTTAATTGCTTATATTCATATCCCATTACTATTAAAATTAAATATCCTCATAAATTTGGGTTAAACCTCTTAAGATACCCAAGATTCTACATTCAGATACATATATAGGATCCAAATCTTTGTTTCTTGGCTCTAGGCGAATACGCTTTTCTTCTTTATAGAAATACTTCAAAGTAACATCTCCTTCTTCATTCTCGACAGCAACCAAATCTCCATCATTCGCATAATTCCTATTCTCTATCACAACAATCTCCCCGTTGTAAATACCATCCTCAACCATGCTGTCTCCTTTCACAAGTAATGCATACAAATTTGGAGAGTACTCTGATACTGCTTGTCTTGGAATTTTTATTAACTTGTCATCTTCGCATTTATCAATGGGTTGACCTGCTGCAATAGTTCCTAAAAGATGAATCTCTATCATTCCGTTATTTTCATCATTAAGTACAATTCCTCTAACTACACCAGGATATCTTGTGATGAAACCTTTCTTCTCAAGGGCGGAAAGATGTTCATTCACAGTACTAATTGTGTTAATCCCTATAGCCTCAGCTATCTCTGAAAGCATAGGCGCCTTATCGTTCTCCTTAAAGTACTTTTTCATGAATCGCATAACTTCTTCTTGTTTTTCTGATAGTCCCTTTAGCATATTTATATTATATACCGAAGCGACCACGAAGTCAACACTTCTAATGCTTTCTCCCCATTTATTTTTCAGGTTCTAATATTCTAGCATCCAACTTTGCATCTTACACGCTACGGTAAGCATTTTCATCAATCAGCTCAGTATCATTGAAGATCCCTTCTCAAATGCTTTGGGGGATGCTTTTTACATTTAACCCAGAAGCGAAGTTACATGCAGAACAACATGGATGGTGGACATCATATCTAAAAGTTCGAACTCTTTAAGAACATTTATTCTTCAATGGTCAGAGATCTTTAAATACAATCCACCTCTGCTTGAACTATAGCTGATACCTAATCTTTATTTCAGATTGATACTACACCACATAGGTATTGAACATGCAAGAGTAACTTAATATTGTATGAGACCTCCAAGAGTGATATACTTTTCCTAATAAAGATTCAACTGCCCAACTTAGTGAAAAGCTAAGAACCCAATTCGGGCAGAGCAATCTTCTATAAAGATTTCCAAGCCCTATTTAAATTGATTGATATGACACGGTTATGGCAAATCGTTATAGAATGTATATTGATGAATCTGGAACTCATCACTATTCCCAGTTAGACGATATAAGTAAAAGGTATTTATCTCTTACGGGGATTGTATTATCAGAAGAGAATATAACTAAATATCTAATCCCACAAGTGAAAG